>Ga0070741_10013836_pt1 | contig 14131 bp, 11 predicted proteins | sample Coa_R1_4_FD_66440 | JGI IMG/M metagenome (GOLD analysis project Ga0070741, IMG submission 66440) | Surface soil microbial communities from Centralia Pennsylvania, which are recovering from an underground coalmine fire - Coalmine... | ecosystem: Environmental > Terrestrial > Soil > Unclassified ... | reverse complement strand
GAGCCAGCCGACAGCCCAGGTCAACATCACACATACTTGCTATCCGGCGCACATTGTGAAGGTGAATGGGACAACAATTTACAGCTATCAGCCGCCTATTAACAACACGGCTTATTTGCTAGCTTGCCTGACCGTACTACCCCAGACAAATGCAAGCTCATCAACCGTTACAGTGCCAACCCATTAGGCCATGCAAGTGAGTTGAAACCAGATTTGCGAGGTTGAACAAATTATGCGGATATTCATGAGAGCCGTTTCCTTACTGCTGATTGCAACAGCTTCTTGCCTCGCGCAGGAAAATCCGATTCGGCAGTTATTTCAAACCATTCTTACGCAACCTGTGGCCATGCCGACTACGGAACAGCTCTTTAATACGGTCAATGAAACTACGATAGGCGCTTTGTCGGCGGCAGAGGTTCAAGCCATATTGCCCATGGCGCGTCAGTGTTTGCAATCCTCAAATGCTGTTGTCCGGCAGGATGGCCTTGTTTTGCTCATTGCCGTGGTGACTCGCGGTGACAGCGCCAAGCTTCTTGAGCCATACATTGACGATTTAGGGGCGCTGCTGAGCGGTCCCGAAGGAGCCATTTCTCTCCGCCACGGTGCCTTGTACGTGCTGGGGAGCATGAAGCCCACTGTTCCGCCAAAAGCAATTGCACATCTAAGTGCCCACCTTGAAGAAAGCCGGAATTCGGATGAAGAAACTTTGACGATCGCGGCCAGTTTGCTGGAATCCGCTCCAACTGATGCAGCTACAGTGCACAAAACTTTATTAGTGGTATCGCAACGGTCAGATCCAGGCCTAACAGGTGGAGTGCTGCGGCAACTCGGGCTCAATAAGACTCGAGTACCAGAGGCGTTGAATTTTATTGGTGTAAACCTCAATCATGCAGACCCCGATATCAGAGCATCGGCTGTGGATGCTGTTTCAAGGCTGGACCACGATATTAGAAAGCAATTCGCTCCGCAACTAGTACGAATTGTTTCCGATCCTAGCGAAGCGGAGCATGTGCGCTCCCAGGCAAAGTCAGCGTTACAACCCTAAAATCTTCGGGCACGCCAGAACTGGATGATCTCACCTGCAGGCGGTGATTTCTAGGTTTACGCGGGATATCCGAGTATTTGTTTGCCGGATGGATCATACCAAAGCCGAATGGAATTCTTATCTTGATAAGGTTAATGGTACAACGTTAACTTGCCGACCGCAGAAGGTGATTTGGAAATTAACGAAGAGTTCGGAATGCGCCTGAGAGTAACCTCATTGTCCGGTTTGGGAAACAAACACGAATATCCGTGCCGGGGTTGAACGTGAGCATTGGATCGACATTCGCAACTTCTTCATCGACCTGGTAATGCCCGGATGGTGCCCACTAAGAAGTTGACGGGCTTTTCGCGGCAACACTAAACAAGTCAAAGGAGGAAAATTAACTATCCGTGCCAAATGGCTAACTTCTATACGCGAGCTGCACGGCTCTCATAATCCGCAGGAACTAAGGCGAAATGTTCGGTGCAGAACATTGCGCTTGCCAGCAGCTCCGCACTATAACTAAAGACAATCGTCTCAATTCTCAACTCGGGTCTCCAGATATCATCCGGGTCTAAGGGGCATTTTGTGGATCAGAGGAAAATTCTGCTCGTCGATGATGAACCTGGAGTTCGTTTTGTCCTGAGCGCGGTTCTCGAACAGTCGGGCTATGCGGTTGATCAGGCAGATGATGGTTTCGCCGCGCTGCGCAAAATTCAGCAAAGTAAACCGGATCTGGTGATTACCGATCTGCGCATGCCAAACATGAACGGGTTTGAGCTGCTGTTTGAAATTCGGACAAGGTTCCCGGAGATTCCTTGCATTGCCATCAGCGGTGAGTTCCTCACAGTTGCTGCGCAACAAGGACCTCTGGCGGACGCTTTTTTCCAGAAAGGCAATTACGAGGTAAGGGAGTTTCTTGAAAGAGTATCCGAGCTCCTCGCCGGCCCGCGAAAGAGTCTTCCCGAGCATTCGGCCATCTCGCCTGTTTGGACTCCTACTAATGACGGTCCTGTTATGCTGACATGTACCAAATGCCTGCATTCCTTTCCAATAGAGGTCTGTGCTGGCGGAGAACCGCCCAACCAGACGGAGTGCATGTTTTGCGGGGAACTGCTTAATATCCGGCTCTTTGCCGTTGGAACGGCGGCTAGTGACGACTGAATTGTGTTCTCTCCCGAGATGTTAGCTTTCCCTCTTGACCTGGCAACTGCATCGAGAACGGCTCCCGCTTTGGGCAAGACGATCTTTTCCGAGCCGATATAACAGCGCGAGCTAATTCGATTCTCCGTGCTGTTGTTTGCGATGCTTGCGGAACGCTTCCTCAATCTCCGAACCAGTTACATAGACATGGTCGTGGGCGGGACGAATTGCTTTGCCGCAAACAGAACAGTGCCATGCGACCGGCACGCCATCCAAATACTTCGTCACTACGAGTCTAGGATCGGATGAAGTCACGGCACTCCGAGTATGGGAACAACACATTGATGTTCGGGATAGTTGCAAAATCTCCAAGTCTCTTCGAACTTTTTCACTCGAAGGCGATTTTTAGCCAGGACAACTCGCCGAATGGGATGACTGAGCAGTGCTTTCGTTCCGGTGGCGTTCCCAAACGTGCGCCGCGAATTCCTCGCGCACAACTTGCGCAACTTCGTCATCAGGAGGAAGCTGCGGGCCGAGATGAACGTGTCGAGCCCAGTCGCAGCACGTGCAACTATAGCCGACCTTTGGATTCCAGCTCAGTGTTGGATCGGAGCCCGACATACTATAGTAAGAATGGCATATCTTGAGGCGAAAGGCGAGTCACTTCTCATTGTTTTGCATTCATCCGGTTCTGGCTATTTTTTCCAAAACGCACAGCTCCCGCTTCCTTACAAACCTAAGCCGGTTAGCCAGCTTACCCAACTCCTTTCTCTCGCAGTTCACGATTAGCTCTTTCCACCAGCATCTGCTTTTTGGGCAGAGGAAATCTTCTGCAGAATCGAATATAGAGTGGCCCGGCTTATGCCAAGGACTTCAGCAGCCCGATTCTTATTGCCGTCGAGCCGAGCCAGCACGTGTTGAACGTGGCGGCGTTCGAGAGTCTCCAGGGAAATCAAGGCGTCACTGCGTTCTTCATCGCCCGGGCCGCTCAAATGTTCCGGAAGATCCGGAATATCAATCACGTCGTCACGAGTAACCATGCAGGCACTACCGATAACGTTTTCCAATTCTCTGACATTCCCTGGCCAATAGTGCCGAGCTAAAAGAGCCTGGGCGCGCCGTGTAAATCCTGAGATTGGCTTCCCATATTGCTCTGAGAAGCGCTCCAAAAAGTATCGCTGTAGCAATGGCAGGTCTTCCTTTCTGTCTGCCAAACGCGGAAGTCTGATCTCGACCATACCGAGCCGGTAATAAAGATCTTCACGGAATGTCTTCTGCTCGACCATTGACCTAAGGTCGCGGTGAGTTGCAGCGACTACTCTGATATCGACTTTCCGCGTTGCCGTCGAACCTACACGTTGGATTTCCTGGCTCTGAAGAACGCGAAGCAACTTCGCTTGCACGTTTAAGGGCAGTTCCCCGATTTCATCGAGAAAAATCGTACTTCCGCTGGCAGACTCGAAAAGGCCGGCTTTGTCCTGGTTGGCGCCGGTGAAGGCACCGCGAACATATCCGAACAGCTCACTTTCGAAAAGGGTCTCAACTATGGCAGAACAGTTACACACGGTCATCGGCTTGCCAGCGACTGGGCTCAGCCGATGCAGCGCCTGTGCCACTAATTCCTTGCCGGTACCAGTTGGTCCGGTTACGAGTACGCTGCGAAAGTGTGGCGCAATCCGCCGAACTTTGGCATAAACATCAAGAATTAGCGGGCTTCGGCCAATCATGCCCTGAAATTGGGAGGTTTCGATGAGCTCATTTTCAAGGTCAAGAGCCCGGCGCCTTTCCGCTGCCTGGGCCAGCAGGTCACTAATTCGCGCTCTCAGCTTATCCAGGTTCAAGGGCTTGGTCATGTAATCGCACGCACCCTTCTGGATCGCTTCCACGGCTGACTCGGTGGAATAGTGAGCGGTCATCAGAATCACTTCAGCACCGGGATCAACTGCGACGATTCTTTCCAAAACCTTCATTCCGTCAATCTGGGGCATCATCAGATCGGAAAGGACAATTCGCGGCCGTTTTTCAAAGAACAGATCCAGTCCGGCTTTTGGATCTGCGGCAGTGAGGATGTGCAGATTCTCTTGCTCCAGCGCCTCAGTTATGAGTTCCAAGTTCTGGGGATCGTCATCGATCACTAACAGAGTAATCAGCGGGGTTGCATTTTTGCTCCTGTCGAGCGCGACTCGGCGGGATTGCCCAGCCTCATTTTTGCGGGTTTGCTCTGTTGCGCTCACTGTCGCTAATCCAATATCGGGATTAAGGCTGATTGTTCTCGATCTATGAGTTCCCGAATAGCATGTTTCGCTGTCTCATTGACATCGATAAATCGGACACCTGCACGATTCCCTTCATCTAATCGAACCACTTTCCCAAGCGCATCCACCAAGACGTTTGTCGACGGTAAACGAAAGGACAACCGAACAGCATCGCCACTGCGAAGTTGTGGAGCCTCAAACACGATGCCTTCCAGGCTAAGGTTTGAGCTAATGCCGCGAGCAGACACGCCTCTGGATTTGTAAGTGATTTCGGCTCGAAACGAAATGCAAGCAAACCCGCGGACAGCTTTGAAGAGGCGCAGTAAGCGACGCCGCTCTATGGGTTTTTCAAGGAAAAAGTTTGCGCCTTCATGGAAAACCGATTGAATTGTTCTGCGTTTACGATCGCCAGTGATAGCAATGATTGCCGTGGACTTGTTACACGAGGATTTCCGGATTCGCTTCACAAGTTTGAGACCATGCGTTTTCGACGTGTCCAGATCGAGAAAAATACCATCAAATCTCTCTTTTTCAATCAATGCGGACGCATCTTCGCTATCAATCAGCGGGCGGACATCCGCATCGGCAGAAGCCAAGATCTTGCTGATTAGTTCTAGGCTGGGGATGTGATTTTCTACAACTAGTACTTTTGGCCACATAACTTGTCTTTCATGTCCTTATCTAATGTTTGGTATTCGACTGTAAATTTGCGGTTTTGCACTTCCATTGTCCAGAATTGGATTTCATTGTTCGCGATCCACGAGCTCCCGAATCGCCTGTTTCGCTGCCTCGTTGACGTCGATAAATCGGACGCCTGCACGATTTCTTTCATCTACTCGGACCACCTTCCCGAGCGCATCCACTAAGACGTTTGTAGACGGTAAACGAAAGGACAATCGAACGGCATCGCCGCCACGAAGTTGCGGAGCCTCAAACAGGATCCCTCCCAAGCTAAGATTCGAGCTGACGCCGCGAGCGACCAGGCCCTTGCATTCGTAAGTGACTTCGGCTCGAAACGAAATGCGAACAAACTGTCGCCGGTTATTCGAGAGCGTCCCGCGCACAGCTCGGAAGAGGCGCAGCAAGCGAGGCCGGTCGATGGGTTTTTCAAGAAAAAAGGTTGCGCCTTCCTTGAACACCGATTGCATCGTTCTGCGTTCACGATTTCCAGTGATAACGATGATTGCGGTGGATTTGTTGCACGAAGATTCCCGGATTCGCTTGACGAGTTCGCGACCATGCACTTTCGGCATCTGCAGATCGAGAAAAATGCCGTCAAATCTTTCTGTTTCAATCAACGCAGACGCTTCTTCGCTATCGCTCATCGGGCGGACTTCAGCATCGGTGGAAGATAAGACCTCGCTGATCAGTTCCAGGCTTGGGACGTGATCTTCCACAACCAGTACTTTTAGCGACATAAGCCGTCGTTCACACCTTTGCCGAATGCATAGCGTTCGGCCGTAAATCCGAGACCTCTTTGTTGTTCAGCGAAATCAATTTGCGTAACTCCGCCAAGAAAGTGATTGGGTCAATCGGCTTGGCAACGTAAGCGCTGAATCCGGCAGCCAGAATTCTCTCGCGATCGTTTTTCATCGCATACGCAGTGATCGCGATGAAAGGGATATGGTCATATTGCGACTGCTCCCGAATCTTTCCTATAACAGTTAGACCATCAAGAACAGGCATATTGATGTCCAGCAGAACAATATCTGGCACGGTTTCCGCAATCCTTTTCAGAGCTTCCCGTCCATTTTTTGCTTCGACTATTTCACATTCGGTCGAACCCAAGACTTCGCGCAAAAGTTCGAGGTTCACGGGATTGTCTTCAGCGATCAGTATCTTCGTCATGCTCCTTCCGTCACTGCGATTGCTGTCCTAGGCCCGCCGATTGATTTCGCGACTGAGGCGATGAGTTCTTGCGCCCACGAACCGTCCTTCTGAAAGAAAGCCTGCGTTGCCCCGCTTAAAAGCGTGATTTCCTCCCTCGTCAGCCGCTTTGCCGTGAGTACAAAGATAGGAATTCCCTGGAGAGAGGGTTGTAGCTTGATCTGCCGAATCAGTTCGAATCCGTCCATCCCGGGCATGAGCAGATCGATAAGCATGGCTGTCACCGTCGAAGAAGAGAGCACTTCAAGTGCTGCGCTGCCATTGAGCGCTATGTGCGTCTGATATCCGGCCCCACGCAGAGTGGTATCAAGAAGCTCCACTGCAGCGGGATCGTCGTCAACAATGAGAATTTGCGATTCCTTGCCGGGCTCACGCTGGGTATGCTTCCGGATGGCACTGATTAGGGTAGATCTGTCGACGGGCTTGACCAGATAGTCGGCAGCTCCCAGGGCAAATCCCATCTTTTGTTGATCGACCACTGAGACAACGATGATCGGAATGCCCGCCGTCTCCTCTGCATCTCTCAGACTTAAGAGCATTTCAAAACCGTTCGCGCTGGGCATCAGGATATCGAGCGTGATTGCAGCGGGCCGAAGGTGCCGCGCCTTCTCAATGGCCTCAGCGCCGGAGCTCGCCATCGCGACCCGATAACCGGCCGGCTCCAAATAGCTGGCCAGCAACTCGCGCGAGGAAAGTTCATCGTCGACAACGAGTATCAACGGAAGGAGATCTTCATCCGCCGAATTCTCAACAGGCATGGAAACTTCTGCGATCTTTGAAGAGGGAGAGCCGGCCGGAAGAGTAAAGCTGAACCGGGCGCCCTTTCCGATTTCGCTCTCGACCCAGATCTTTCCGCCTTGCTGTTCCAGCAAACGGCGGGTAATGGCAAGCCCCAGACCCGTACCTTGGTGTGCACCTGGATCTTCTATTTGACGGAACTCCTGGAAGACGAGCTCCTGATCCTCAGGACGAATCCCGATGCCTGTGTCAACGACCGAGACGCGGATCATTCCCCCATCCTGTTCGCATTCCACGCATACTTTGCCGCGCTCGGGAGTAAACTTGATCGCATTGCTGAGAAGGTTGTATAGGACTTGTTTAAACCGGCGGCGATCTGCATAAACATGCAGAACGTTTCGGTGGTGGGCGAGATCGATCCTCTTGGCTGTTGCCAGAGGCAGAATGCTGGAGAGAACTTCTGGGATGGCGTCGCCGATTCCAAAATCCTCGAAGCAAAAGTCGAGTTGGCCGGCTTCGACCTTCGAAAGGTCAAGGATGTCGTTGATCAGTTGAAGCAAATGGTCCGCACCATTCTTGATGTGCTGCACGAACCGCTTTTGCTTGTCATTCAGGTCCCCAGCCGTTTGCTCGCGCAGCAGCCCGGAAAAACCGATGATGGCATTGAGCGGTGTCCGCAATTCGTGACTCATGCTGGCAAGGAACTTGCTTTTTAAGGCTGTCGCCTGCTCAACTTCCCGGTTGCGTAGTTCCAGAGCTTGGTTCGCCAAAGCGAGGCTTTCAATGAATTTCCGCTTCTCGGCTTCAACATGTTTTCTGTGAGTCACATCGACAGCGACGACCACTTCCGCAGGGTGACCACTGAACAGGAAAGGAAACGAAGTGATCTCGACATCGATAACGGAGCCATCCTTTCGCCGATGTTGCCAGTCGCCCACGTTTTCAGTTCCCTCAACCACGTGAGCCACACTCTCAAGCAGCGCCGGAACATCTTGAGGCGGACGTATATCCTTGATAGTCATCGAGAGGAATTCCTCGCGCGAATATCCATACTTGCGGATCGCAGCACTGTTTACCGCGACAAACCGGAGGGTCTCGCGGTCGTACATCCAGGTGGGAAATGGATTGTTGTCGAACAGCTTGCGGTGCCGCTCCTCACTCTCGTGCAGTAACTCTTCCGCCCGCTTACGCTCAGTCATGTCGCGCGTAACTTTGGAAAATGCGCGGATCTGGCCTGCGGGATCTTTCATCGCGGTGATCACGACGTTTGCCCAAAAACGTGAGCCGTCTTTTCGAACACGCCACCCTTCGTCTTCTACGCGCCCCTCACTCGCGGCGATTTCAAGTTCTCTCTGCGGCTTGCCGTTTTGCTTGTCGTCCTCAGGATAAAAGCAGGAGAAATGCCGGCCGATGATCTCTTCCGCCTTGTAGCCCTTGATCCGCTCTGCGCCTTCATTCCAGGAAAGGACGCATCCTTGAGGATCAAGCATGAAGATCGCATATGCCTCTATGTTTTCCACCATCAGCCGAAAGCGTTCTTCGCTCTCCCTTAGTGCTTCATTGGCACGGCTCCGTTCTTGACCATCCCTGCGCCGCATGTAAAAGACCACGCCGAGAAGAACGAATTCGAAAATAACCAGGCCAGTGAATGCCAGGGCCGTTTGCCTCGTACTGCGCTGAAACTTCGCCGTTCGCTGTTTCAATAGATCATCTTCGGCTTCCTTCATTTCACTAACGGCGGCTCGGATCGGGACCATTCCATCCATGTCCGGACTGTCCCCTATCAGTTGCTGAGCTGTCTTAGGCCCCTGCTGTCTGCGCGCCTCGACACTAGCCTCAAGCGAGCGAAGCTTCTTTGACAGCACTGTTTCCAGTACGGCAAGGCGACGCTGCTGGTCGGGGTTGTCGGCGGTCAAAGTCCGAAGACCCTCCAGATCAGAGCGGACTTCCGAAGTGGCGGCTTGATAAGGCTCAAGGAAGTGATCTTGCTCAGTAATCATGTAACCCCGTGCCGAGATCTGAGCTTCGGATATCGACGCGAGCGTGGCTTCGAGCTTCGCCACGACTTCGTGGGTATGCGTTACCCACTGGCTATTCTCGACGAATCTGTTGCCGTTTCGATACGTAATTCCGGCAACGACTAACAGTACTAGGCTTACTAACCCGAACCCCACGGTCGTTCTTCTCTCAATAGACCAATGCATCGACATCACTCCGATTACCAAGGCTCCTTATGCATAAAGATGACCATCAGCTTGCCCAAATCAGAACTGCCTGAATTTTCAGGTGGCTAACGCCCCCTGGATTGTTGCCTGCATCTCCTGAAACTCATCGAAAAGGTCCTCATCCCACCAGCCCTCTCGAACTCCATGGTGTTTAGCGCCTCCGCGATCGAGAGAGCCCGTCTGTAAGGTCTATCTGTGGTCAAAGCATCGTAGACATCAACGATCTGCAATATCCGAGCTGTGAGCGGAATCTGATTCCCTCGAAGGCCGTCTGGATAACCCGTCCCATCGAGCTTCTCGTGATGGTGACGAACGATAGGAAGAACCAGGCGAAACGATTTGAGGGGCGCGCAGATGCGTTCTCCAACCACGGGGTGCTGCTGCATGATCCTGAATTCCTCCGCAGTGAGTTTGCCGGGTTTCAATAGGATGGAATCGGGCACCGCGACTTTGCCGATATCATGGACCGTTCCTGCCCTGCGAAGAGCGGTGATTTCGTCTGTTCGCAATCCGATACGTTGACCGAGGACCGCGGAATGGTCGGAAAGCCGCTGGCAATGGCTTCCTGTGTATGGGTCTTTTCCCTCGATACTCAGGGCCAGCGTAAATAGAACGGATTCAGCGCGTTCAAGCTCGTCTGTGAAGGTCTTCCGAATGAGCAGGGATCTCACACGGGCCAGTAGCTCACTCCGGTCGATGGGCTTTATCAGAAAGTCATCGGCGCCGGCTTCCAGTCCTCGGACGCGGTCTTCACTCGCCGCAAGACCAGTTACAAGGACAACCGGGACAAGCCGGCTCTCAGGATTGCACTTGAGCCGGCGACATACCTCAAAACCATTCACGAAGGGCATCTGAACGTCAAGCAGCACCAGATCTGGGCGACTGCGGGCAAATTCGTCGAGGGAGCGACGTCCATCCGATGCAATAACTACTTCATACCCGCTATCGTGCAGGAGGCTTCCCAAGAGTTCACAGTTTGCCGGGTCGTCGTCCACAATCAGGATTAGGTTCGACATCTAGCCGTATTTCCTTGGCCCATGAATTCAAATTCCTGCTCAACTGTCGGAAATTAGAATGGGGGATACACTGGCTAGGATCTAGCTAAACATGAAAGGTCAACATGTTTTACAGATAAGGCTTGTAATTTATAAAAATGGAAAATTTGTATTCTCTAATGTTCCTACTTCACATACCGTATTCTCGAAATGGTTTCTGTTCAACTATCAAGTCTGTCCTTGGTCCCCGCTAAAGCGCCACATTTGTTCCGTATGTAGAAACAAAGTAAGCGGCGCGGTTCTGGAACCCATTTATTACTTCAGTAATCGAAGAGATGTCTTGAGTAGCCGGCGAAAATGGCTACAATCGGCGCAATCCAGGCAGCAGCCTTTTGGAATTTCGCTTGGGAGCTAACATGAACCCGCAAGAACAACCAGACTCGTCTCACCTGAAAAAGAGATTTCGTTTCGACCTCGTGACCATAACCTTCATTGCTGTGCTCTCGGTTGTTCTTGTGTCCCTGCTGGACACTGGATCGCTTGCTCAGTGGATAGCCGACCACAAACAGACCAAGATCGACGAGATTATCTTGTGCGGCATTGGTTTGTTGTTGGTTGTAGGTTTGTTCGCTTTGCGTAGATGGTTCAGTGTGTCTCGGTTTCTGGAAAGATACAACAGAGCGGTAGAGTTCAGCCCTGAAATCAGCCGCGTGAAAGAGGCCCAAAAACGAGACCTGTACGGTGTCGGACTTGCGGTTGCCGTTTCTGGCGTGCTGGTGTTCTGCTTCGACACCGACTCAATCGCTGAGTGGATTGCGCAACATAAGGGCAGCAAGATCGATGAGACCATTGTTACCGGCGTCATACTGCTGGCCGGGCTGTTGTTTTTTTCGATCCGCCGCTGGTTCGAACTCACAGAGCAGGTTGTCAGATATGACGAGCTTCACAGAAAGACCACCAATTTGAACCGTGAGATCACGCTGCTGAGCGAACTCGGGGAATCTCTTCAGTCCTGTCTGTCAACCGAAGAAGCCCACCACCTGATTACTGGGAGCGCGCAGATATTGTTTCCCGGATCTTCCGGGGCCGTTTGCATAGTGGCGAGTTCGCGTGATGTTGTCGAAACAGTCGCAACCTGGGGAGATTCCATTCTGGGTGACAGTCATTTTGAACCTAAGGACTGCTTGGCGCTACGGCGGGGCCGCCTGCACCGTTTCGATTCCGCACCGGCGGGCCTTTCCTGTATTCATTTAGCGAATCATCGAGCCAGCGGGTCAATGTGTGTGCCCATGATGGCTCATGGCGAAATGATGGGGCTATTGTGGCTTAGTCCGGGGCAGGATAATGCAAAGAAGCCTCTCACGACGGAGCAAACCAGTTCGGAGGAGCGCCTGGCACGCACACTTGCTGAACAATCCGCCCTTGCGTTGGCCAACCTCAATATGAGAGATGCGCTAAAAACGCAGTCCATACGGGATCCGTTAACCGGTTTGTTCAATCGCCGGTATCTGGAGGAATCGTTCGATCGTGAATTGAGGCGCGCAGAGCGCAAACAGTTCAAGCTTGGTATTCTCATGATCGATGTCGATCATTTCAAAAACTTAAACGACACCTTCGGGCACGACGCTGGCGATGCTGTCTTACGGTCATTTGGAACCCTTCTTAAAGACTTCTTTCGAGCTGAAGATATTGTTTGCCGGTATGGCGGAGAGGAGTTTACGGTGATTCTGCCCGAAACATCCCTCGAAGCAGCAACCAAGCGAGCAAGCGAATTATGTGTGGCAACAAAACAGCTGGTAGTCCAACACCGGCGAGAAGTTCTGCGCCCAGTAACGATTTCCATAGGCGTTGCGATTCTCGGCGAACACGGTACGACCAGTGCGTCGCTTTTAAGTGCCGCTGATTCCGCCCTTTATCAGGCGAAAGAGCAGGGACGAGATCGCGTAATCACAGCTGACGCACGCGACGGATTGATGAAGCCCAGCGCGGTCCACGGTGTTTAGCATCACACGCGCGCCAAGTTAAGCATGTTACGACGCTTTACTCGTACCCGTCCGAAAATGGATCGATGCCCTTAACAGAGATCAACTACCTGAATCGGTCAAGGTAGAACTAGGAGCATAAGAATATTCTTATAGTTCCACATATGGTTCGGTTTGACCAAACAGGTCTTGGGCCTTAACTCTCGCTGCGCATCCTCCTTGCTTATGTCCTGGGAACTAAAGATCAAAAATTCTGGTTTTAGAACAATTAATGCCGGTCTTCAAAGTGAGGTGCACCGCGCAAAACAATCATTCTGCTTGTCCGATCCTATTTCCAATCCGGCGCAGACACGACGTGTTGAGATAGTGTACAGATCATCCAAGAGTGTCCCCTCATCGAGTGCTGTTCACATTGCTTGACGGGCTTCGTCGTACAGGCTTTGGATTGTGTTCAAGAATTGAACAGTCTTAAACGAGTGCTCAGCGTGCCTTGCTCATTCCTAAATCGTCCAACTCTCTGAATACAAATGGTTTCGCCGGAAGGCTACAGTTGGTACAAAGCTTGCCATATGTAATGGCATGCAACGATTCACTACTCGTATCGCAGTGGTTCTGCTGATGCTTCTCGGAAGCACTCTCCTGGCGCATGGGCAGGCAAAAGGGACATTATCTGTTTCTGCCGTTGTTCAGACCTCTGCCGCATGGATCCAGGGCACAGATGGCAACTGGACTCTCGTTGTGGCCAACGCCCCTGATTCTTTAAACACGTTTTCCGCTCACGCTGTCACGAAATTAAAATGGACGGCCAGTCAAACATCGGTTAGCACCACACCGCCTGTTGCTCAGCAGGTTCACTCTACCAATACTCAAGTCGTTTCGGTAAGGAGATCAAAGTGACATCCGGGTTCTTCGCTATGAACAAAACTCACGACACCTCATCGCGCGGTCAGAGTGTCCGCGTTCTGATTGTTGCCGCATGCATGTTCGCTATCATTTCAGGGCTGCCCCTGAGGGGCCAAGACAAGAACAGCAATCACGCGGCAGCCAATTTGCGGATCCAGATCCACATTGTCGGTGTGACATTTCACCATGATGAACCGAAGCATGAGCTTAGAGATCGCGACGACACGGTCTTTTCCATTCCTGGCGATGGATTGAAGGCGGACGTTACCGAAGAAGAGCGCCTGCTTTCGGAGAGGGAAAGCCGTATTCTGCTGGATGGAAAGAGCGGGACGGTAGTTTTGAAAACACACACGATCATGCTGCCTTGAATCCGAGAAACTGTTGTGCTCGTCGCCTGTTTCTTTAGAGAATGCCCCACCCGCAGATTAGTTATCCAGGCCGGGCGCATGCGTTGACTTCGGACGATCAGAAAGTCGCTGAAGGGAGTTGTTGTTTTGGTTTCTTCATAGTGCTCGACCTAGCCCGCCACTTCCGCACTTCCTAACCAGTGAATGCATATCTCACTGTGCGGGTTTTGAAAAACCGCCACCCTCACCAGTTGTAGACGCAGGCTTTGGCGTCGGGTTATTTGCCAATCTGTTTTTTAAACGTTTCAATTCGCGCGAGAACTCGGCGCGAGCTGCCTCATCGGACGTATCGAATAAAGCGGCAACCTCCTCCCAGCCGTAGCCAGCATCGCGCAATCTGAACATTTGCCGTGCGCGCTCGTTAAGTTTGTCCAGAACCCTTTCGGCATCCAGGCGGCAATCCTCCTTGCTGGGGCATGATCGTCCGGGGCGCGGAGCCGGCAGACTTGAAAGATCACCCGTAAGCTCCAACCTCCGGAGCTTTGCGAGGTGTCGCCGGAGCCTGCGATAGAAAGCACATACCAGGAGAGCGCTGGGATCTTTTTCGAACAGAGGAACAGCGCGGCGGTCCA
>Ga0070741_10013835_pt1 | contig 14131 bp, 13 predicted proteins | sample Coa_R1_4_FD_66440 | JGI IMG/M metagenome (GOLD analysis project Ga0070741, IMG submission 66440) | Surface soil microbial communities from Centralia Pennsylvania, which are recovering from an underground coalmine fire - Coalmine... | ecosystem: Environmental > Terrestrial > Soil > Unclassified ... | reverse complement strand
AAGCTGCGCCTCTCGTGAGCGTACGAGATGCGGACGCGTACGTCGTGCCATCACTTGACCGCGGGCCAGACGATCTGATCGCCTCGCGCTGGTTGACCGACCGTGCATCGTGTAATCTCGCCGCTTTTCCATGCGCGGTTGCGTGGACGAGCGACGGAGGAGAAGCGAGCATGGCGGAGCAAAAGCAGAAGCTCAGGGTGATGGGCGAGAGTGAGTTCCAGCCCGAGCAGACGCAGGAGCAGAAAGGCGGCTGGCCCAAGCAGGTGTTTCATGTGAGCCACCTGCGCGAGGAGGATTTCAAGAGCGAGGGTTTGCGTTCGTACACCCTCTCGCGGGACCTCGGCTTCGCCCAGGCGACCGGCGGCATGGTCGAGGCGCACGTCAATCGGCGGGCGCGACCGTTCAATGCCGCGGACGTATCGATCCCGCATTTTCACGATACCCAGTTCCAGATGGTGTACGTGCTGAAGGGCTGGGTGCGCAGCGAGTTCGAAGGCCAGGGCGAGGTCACCATGCGCGAGGGCAGCGCCTGGATCCAGCCGCCGCGCATCAAGCATTGCGTGCTCGAGTATTCCGACGACCTCGAGATCCTCGAGATCATCATCCCGGCGCACTACGACACGGTGAACGTCGCGAACATGTCCGGCAAGGCCTGAGCGCTGCCGTTCGGGAGGACCTGACGATGGCAGGACGTCTTGCAGGGCGCGTCGCGCTCGTCACGGGCGCGAGCGCGGGCATCGGACGCGCGACGGCGATCGCGCTCGCCCGCGAGGGCGCCACGATCATCGCGACTGGACGGCGCGAGCCGGGGCTTGTGAGCGTGGTGGAGGCCTGCCGCGCCGCTGGCGCCAGCGCTCGATTCATTGCGGGCGATCTCGATGACCGCGACTTCGTGCGGACTCTCGCCAGTTCGGCGGCGGAGGCCGACATCCTGATCAACAACGCCGGGATCCTCACCTACGCGCCGCTGCTCGAGACTGCCGTGGCCGATGTCGACGCGATGTTCCGGACCAATGTCGTGTCGGCCTTCGCGATTGCGCAGGAGGTGGCGAAGCACATGGTGGCGCGACGACGCGGACATCTCGTGTTCATGACGTCGCTCTCGGCGCGCAACGTCAATGCCCTTGCAGTGGGCTACGCGGCCACCAAGCACGCCCTGTCCGGATTCGCCAAGGGGTTCCGCCTGGAGCTCAAGGGCTACGGCATCAAGGTGACGGAAATCGCGCCGGGGATGGTGGACACCGACATCCGCAATGCGAGCACGCATCCGGAGGTTCTCAAGTCCATCGCGGCGCGCAAGTTCAAGCCGCTCACGCCCGATGATGTCGCCGATGCGGTGGTGTATGCCCTCTCCGCCTCCGACGGCTGCTGTCCGGATCTCATCGAGCTGCGGCCGCGGGACAACTGATGGATCTTGGTCTACGCGGCAAGCGCGCTCTCGTCACCGGCGCCTCGCAGGGGATCGGGCGCGCCGTGGCCGAGTCGCTCGCGAGCGAGGGCTGCCACCTGCATCTGGTCGCGCGGCATGGCGATGCGCTCGACGCGGTGCGGGTGACACTCGCAAGCGCGCATGAAGTCGAGGTGACCACGCACGCCGTCGATCTCGCCGTCCGTGGCGCTGTCTCCACGCTTGCCGGGCTTTGCGCGGACGTCGACATCGTCGTGAACAACGCCGGCAACACGCCGCGCGGCGACATTTTCGCGGTGGACGAGGACACCTGGCGCTCCGGCTGGGAGCTCAAGCTGTTCGGATACATCAACATGACGCGCGAGTTCTACCGCCGCATGAAGGCGCGGCGGAGCGGCGTCATCGTCAACGTGATCGGCATCGCTGCCGAGAAGCTCGAATACGCCTACACCGCCGGCGCGACCGGCAATGCTGCGCTCGTCGCGCTGACCCGCGCGGTGGGAAGCGTCAGTCTGGACTACGGCGTGCGCGTGGTCGGGGTCAATCCGGGATGGGTGGAGACGGAAAAGGCCAAGCGATCGCTGCGCCGGCGCGCGACCGAGGAGCTCGGTGATGCCGAACGCTGGCCCGAGCTCGTCCAGCACTGGCCGCGCGGGCACCTGATCGCGCCGCGGGAAATCGCCGATGTGGTCGCGTTCGTCGCCTCGGATCGTGCCGGTGCGATGTCCGGCAGCATCGTCACCGTCGACGCCGGATTCGCCGCACGCGGCTATCCGCACATCGTCGAGCGCAACGCGGCAGCGGGGGACGAGGCATGATCGATCCGATGCTCATCGCCAATCCGGTGAAGCGCAAGCTTGCCGCCGACGAGACCGTGCTCATGATGTCGCTGCGCCAGCTGCGCACGCCGGACACCGCGATGATCGTGCGCGCCTGCGGCTTCGATGGCTTCTATGTCGATGCCGAGCACGGCATGTATTCCGCGGCGGAGGTGTCGGCGCTTTGCACGAGCGCCCTGCTCTGCGGACTCATGCCCGCCGTGCGCGTGCGCAGCAGCGCCGCGGCCGACATCGCCGCAGCTCTCGATGGCGGCGCGCTCGCCATCATCGCGCCCCATGTCGGTAGCGCCGATGATGCGCGCACGGTGGTGCGCGCCGCGAAATATCCGCCGCAGGGCGAGCGCTCGGTGGCGGCACTCGGCCCCGCGACACGCTATCGCTCGCTGCCCATCGCCGAGATCGTGCGCCTGCAGAACGACGCCACCATGGTGATCGCCATGCTTGAAACCGAAAGCGGCATCGCCCATGCGGATGCCATTGCCGCGGTGCCGGGCGTCGACGCGTTGATGATCGGTCCGACCGATCTTTCCGCCGAGCTCGGCATCCCCGGTGAGGTTCGCCATGCGCGCCTCGCCGACGCGTATCACCAGGCGCTCGATGCGGCGCGCGCCCACGGCAAGCACTTCGTGGCAGGAGGCGCCGGCGGCCCCGACATTGCGAGCCTCGTTGCACGCGGCGCACGGATTCTGATGGGCGGCAACGACGTCGCGTATCTCATGAGCGCGGCGCGGCAGGCTGCGCGCGATTTGAAAGCGCAGGACCCGCGCTCGACAAGCAACAAGTGAGTCGTAACGCAATGGAGGATATCCGATGAAACGAGCACTCGCGAGCATCGCTGCGGCGCTGTTCATGACCGTGGCGATGGTGGGCGGCGCGTCTGCGCAGAGCGACTACCCATCGCGGCCGATCCGCCTCATCATCGCCTGGCCGCCGGCGAGCGGTATCGACGTCGTGGCCAGGCACATCGTCGATGCGCTGCGCGCCGAGCTCGGGCAGCCGATCGTGATCGAGAACAAGGCCGGCGCAGCCGGGATCATCGGCGCCGAAGCGGTGGCGAATGCGCAGCCCGACGGTTACACCCTGCTCTTCAGCTCGGCGGCGATGAACATGGTCGCCGCGATGGGTACCCAGACGCCCTACAAGATGCCCGACTCGTTCACACCGATCGTGAACGTGTTCTGGGCCCCCATGATCCTCGTCGCTTCGCCGAGCCTCAATGTCAACACGCCGCAGGACCTGATCGCGCTCGCGAAAGCGAAGCCGGGCCAGCTCTTCTATGCGACCGCCGGCCATGGCGCGCCTTCGCATTTCGTCGCCGAGCTGTTTCGCGCGCGCACCGGCATCGACGCGACGGCCGTGCCGTTCAAGGGCTCGCCGCAAGCCATGAACGACCAGGTGGCGGGCCGTGTCGCATTCCACTTCGCGGTGTCGTCCACCGCGCTGCCGCAGGTGCGCGACGGCAAGGTGAAGGCGCTTGCTGTCACGAGCAAGCAGCGTCTTGCGGTCGCTCCGGACATCAAGACCATGGAGGAGCTCGGGTTCAAGGACTTCAACGCGAGCTACTGGAACGGCATACTGGGTCCCAAGGGCCTGCCGCAGCCGATCGCGGATCGCATTACGGCCGCCGTCAACCGCGTTCTCGCGCGCCCCGACATCCAGGAAAAGCTCGCGCCGACGGCGAACGAGCTCGACGGCAAGAGCGATCCGCAGCGGTTCGCGGCGATGATCAAGGATGATTACGCGCTTTGGGCCGAGGTCGTGCGCGTCGCCAACATCAAGCCGGAGTGACCGGCAGCCCGCTCGCGACTCAGCGCACGGATGGTATGTCGAGCAGCAGCATCAGCGCTTCGGTGCCCGGATTGCGGCTGCCGTAGCCGTTGTTCGAGATGTGAACGGCGCCGATGCCGATGCGATAGCTGCGCATGTCGTAGGTGAGATCGAGTCCCGTCTGGAACTCGAGGCCGGCACCGAGATCCTGGCCGCTGCCGTGGTGGTAGGCGCCGATGGAAAAATGCGGCGTCAAGGTGAGGCGCGGGCTCAGCGCGAAATCGTGGTACAGACCGGCGCGCGCATAGGCGTCGGCATCGGAGGTGATGAGCCCTCCGACCAGCGGACTCACGTATGGCAGGCGCCATGTCATGCGGTAATCGGCATTGAGCACCGCCGCGGTCCCGCTGCCGGCAGAGTGGTGCCACATCCCGATGCCGCCGACCCCCAGCACCAGTTGGTCGGCATGCGCCGCCGCCGTCGCGCACGTCAACGCCACTACCAGCGCGGCAAGCGCGCGTCGATCCATCGCCTTCCCCGTATCCAGTGGATTGAAACCGGCACGCGCACGCGCACCGCAGCAGCAGAGTATAGACGGAGCAGCGATCAGACCCGCGTGCCGGTTGAATCGACAACCAGGTGAAAGACCGAGGAGTCGATGCGCACCGTGTCGAGCAGGCTTTCCGAAAGCACGACGGAGATGCGGTCGGCATAAGGTCGCAACTTAGCGAGCAGGCGCTCGAGCTGGAGCGCCTCGGCACCCCGCGCCATCTCGATGCGCAGCGTGAGCTGGGACGAGGTGCGGCGCATCAGCGCGCGCACATGCCGGGCCGTGCGCGCGAAGAAGGCCGGGTCGAGACCGCCGCGCAACGAGAGCGACAAGCGCGACCACGATGCAGTGACGTGGTCGACGCGAATCGCCGCGGCCCCGCTCGCCACCGGTGCCGCGAGGACGCGCCGCAGCCGCTCCACCCGTTGCGCAAGAAGGGTGCGCTCGGCGGGGGCGACGGTGCCAAAGTGCCTTTGCACGTAACGCCGCATGCTGAGCGCGGCCACCCAGTCCACGATCACGTAAGGCCATTGCCGCGGCCGTAGCGACAGCGAGCGCACGAAATGGAAGATGCGCGGGAGTCCTCCGGCCAGGATGCCTTTTCCCAAGAGACCGAGCACGATGCGCAAGCTCTGCGTCGGAGTGTATTCGCCGGTATACGCCGGCGCATGCATGAAGCGCATCTTGCTGCGCACGCGGTCGGCGATGCCGCGATTGGTCAGCAGGCGCTCGTACAGGTCCTTGTACGCCGCGATCATCGCGTTGTACTCCATGCGCTTGGGAACGAAGTTGGTGCCGAGCCGCGTGTTGTCGGTATTGTCGGCATGCTCGGCGTCACCGATGAGGCGTCCCTCCCGCTGCAGGCGCTCGTACAGCGGCGTGCGCGGCAGCGCGGTGAGCAGTCCGACCATGGCGGCCTGGATGCCCGAGGCCATGATGAAATCGTGCTGGCGGTCGAAGCTCTCCAGCGTGTCGTTGTCGAAGCCGATGATGAACCCGGCCAAGACGTCGATGCCGTAGGAATAGAGCTTGCGCACCGAGGTGAGCAGATCCTGCTGCAGGTTCTGCGTCTTGTTCGCTTCCTTGAGGCTTTCGACGTCCGCCGACTCGATGCCCACGAACAGCCACGTGAAATTCGCGTCGCGGAAGAGCTGCAGGAGCGCATCGTCGGTGGCGAGATTGAGCGACGCCTCGCTGCCGAAGGCGAAGCGGTAGCCGTGCCGCTCCTGGTAATCGGCCAGGAATTGCAGGAGCTCGCGCGCCGCCTTCTTGTTGCCGATGAGGTTGTCATCGACGAAAAAGACGCTGCGCACGTTGCGCTCGCGCAGGGCGTCGAGCTCGCGGCCGACCTGCGCCGTGCTCTTGAAGCGCGGCTTGCGTCCGAACATCACGATGATGTCGCAGAAGTCGCAGCGGAACGGGCAGCCGCGCGAGAACTGCAATGTCACGGTGGTGTATTTCGCGAGGTCCAGGAGATCGAAGCGCGGCGTGGGCGAATCGGCGAGCGCCACCACACCCGTCTCGCGATAGAGCGCCTGCGGCGTCCCCGCCTCGTAATCGCGGCAGAACGACGGCCAGATGTACTCGGCCTCGCCGCAGACCACTGCATCCGCGATACCGTCGTAGGCTTCCGGACACAGCGACGCATAGCTTCCGCCGACCACGACGAAATGGCCGCGCGCGCGATAGAACTCGATCAGCTCGCGCTGTCGCGGCACCTGCACGCCCATGCCGCAGATGCCGATGATGTCGGCTTCGGGTGCGAGCGGGATCGAGGCGATGTTCTCGTCGACGATCGAGACGTCCCATTCCGGCGGGCACAACGCCGCCAACGTCGCGAGTCCCAGCGGCGGATTGATCGCGCGCTTGCCGGGAAGGATCTCCTCGACGGCCCAGCGAAAGCTCCAGAAGCTTTCCGGGAACCGGGGATTGACGAGCAATAACCGCACACGATGGTTCAACGCGACTCCTCTTCAGGCGACCTGGCAATGTGCCCGCGATCATGCGGGCACGCCTTGAGGCGCATCAAGCGCCACAGCGCCGCGCGTGCTTTTGCCGCGGTGTCGCAAAGCGGCGCAGTGCGCCCCGCTGGCCGATCGCCTGTCGATTCCGGCAAGGCTCGTTCGACGTCATGCATGCGGTGACGCACAATCGCTCACAATGGGCGACGCGCCCGCATCCCGTTCGGAGAGCCAAGCCATGCAAAAGATCATGCCGTGCCTGTGGTATGCGAAGGAGGTCGAGGAAGCAGCCCGGCTGTACACGTCGATCTTTCCCGATTCGCGCATCACCCGCATCACCACCCTGCCGAGCGACACGCCGAGCGGTCCGGCCGGGACCGTGAAGATCGTCGATTACGTGCTGCTGGGCCAGAGCTTCACCGCATTTTGCGGCGGACCGCTCGATCCGTTCAATCATGCCGTGTCCTTCACCGTCTACTGCGACGACCAGGCGGAGCTCGACCGCTACTGGAATGCATTTCTGCAGCACGGCGGCACAGCGCAACAATGCGGCTGGCTCAAGGACCGCTACGGTCTGTACTGGCAGATCATGCCGAAGCGCCTGGGCGAGCTCATTTCCGATCCGGATCGCGCCAAGGCAAGACGCGCGTGCGATGCGATGCTGACGATGGTGAAGCTCGACATCGCGCAGCTCGAAGCGGCGGCGGAAGGCAGATCGGGCTAGGCCTGCCAGCGGGACCCAGGCGGCGGATCGTGCACTCGGCCGCGATTGCCGCTACGATGGCGAAAACCCGCCATCGAAGGAGGAAGGCAATGGCTGTGAGCACCACCGCGGCGCGTCGTCCCGGCGTCGCTGCCGTTCATTCCGTCAACCGGTTCGTGCTGAGCGTGCCCTCGCTCGACGACGCGCAGCGGTTCTATGACGCCTTCGGGCTCGACGTAAAGCGCAACGAGCAAGGCCTCGAGCTGCGCACGTTCGGCTCGCCGCACCAGTGGGGTGCCGTGCATGCGGGGCCGCGCAAGCAGCTCGACTACCTCGTGTTCGGCATGTTCGCCGACGATGCGAACGAGATCCGCCGCCGCATCGGCGCGAGCGGCAGCGCCTGCGAGCCGCACCCGCGCTCGGACGGCAAGGGCGTGTGGGTGCGCGACCCGGATGGCCTGCCGCTGCAGATCGTCGTGGCCGAGAACGTCTGCCCGTCGTGCAAGCCCTCGCCCACGCCTGCGCCGAGCGTCGCGCCCGGAATGGCAGCGGCGCCTGCCCGCAGCAAGGTGCAGCCGGTCAAGCCGCGGCGCATGTCGCACGTGCTGCGTTTCACGCCCGACGTGAAGCGCATGATCGACTTCTATTCGAGCACGCTGGGATTGCGCCTGTCGGACCACTCGGGCGACATCATCGCGTTCATGCATGCACCGCACGGCAGCGACCATCACGTGGTGGCCTTCGCCAAGTCCGATGCGCCCGGCCTGCACCACACGAGCTGGGATGTCGGCAGCATCGAGGAAGTCGGGCTCGGCAGCGAGCAGATGCGCGTGCAGGGCTACGCCGACGGCTGGGGCGTGGGACGCCACGTGCTGGGCTCGAACTATTTCTACTACGTGCGCGATCCGTGGAAGGGGTGGTGCGAGTACTCGTTCGACATCGATTACATTCCCGCCGACGTCGAATGGCGCGCGGCCGATCATCCGGCCGAGGATTCGATCTACGTGTGGGGACCTCCCATGCATCCCGAGTTCATCGATAACCACGAGGCCCGGCAATGAGCATTGCACGACGCATCATCCACGCCGTCGCGACGGTCGCGGGCGCCTGTCTGCTCGCCACCCTGGCGCACGCGCAGGGACAACCGATTCGCATCGGCAGCACGCTCGCGCTGACGGGGCCGCTCGCGGCGACCGCGCTCGTGCACAAGGTCGTCGGCGAGATCTACGTCGAGCAACTCAACAAGCGCGGTGGTCTGCTCGGCCGCCAGGTCGAATGGATCGTGAAGGACGACCAGTCGAAGCCCGATCTCGCACGCACGCTCTACGAGCAGCTCGTCACCGCGGACAAGGTCGATCTGCTGATGGGGCCGTATGCGACCGGTGCAATCCTGTCCGCGATGGGCGTGGCCCAACGCTACAACAAGGTGCTGGTGCATCACACCTTCGGCATTCCATCGATGGCGAAGTACGAGATGCATTTCCCGGCGTGGTCGCTCGGGCCCGAGCCGCAGGCGACGGTGCCCACGACGGTGTTCAACGCCCTCGCGGCGTCACCGAAGCCGCCGAAGACCATCGCGGTGGTGACGAGCAAGTTCCCCTCGGTGCACTTCATGTCGCTCGGCGCGCGCGATGTCGCCAAAAAGCGCGGCCTGAACGAGGTGCTGTTCCTGGAATGGGACTTTGGCAATCTGGACTACGGTCCCATCGCCGCGCGCATCAAGGAAGCGAAGCCCGATTTCCTGTGGGTGGGCGCGATCGGTCTCGAAGGCAACCAGCTCCTCGAAGCGATGAACAAGATCGGCTACGCGCCGCAGGAGCACTTCTACATGTATCCCGCGCCGGGACCGATGGCGAAGTCGCCGCTGGCGAAGAATGCGCTCTCGATGACCGTGTTCGAGGAGCATCCGCCGTTCACCAACGCGCCCGGCGCCGCCGAGTTCATCCGGCTTTATCACGAGCGCGCGGCCAAGGCCGGCATTCCGGACGTCTCGGTCGAGGTGCAGGCGGCCGCGTCGTACACGGCGTGGCAGATTCTGGAAGCCGGGGTGAAGGGGGCGGGAAGCCTCGACGACAAGGCGATCGCGGCTTACCTCAAGAAGAATGGAGCCGATACGATCCAGGGCCACTTGCGCTTCGACGGTCCGAGCAATTACGGCGACGACCTCATGCGGGTGAAGCAGGTGCAGAACGGCCGCTGGGTGACGGTCTATCCGAAGGAGTACGCAGCTCAGGGCGCGACGCTGCAGGTCCAGTAGCGTGAGGCTTGCCAGCGCGCCGCGGCGAGTCCGCTAGCGTGACGTTCCCCAGCGCAACCCTGCTCGCGCAGTCGGCGCTGTCGGGCGTCTTCATCGGCGCGTTGTACGGGTTGCTCGGGCTGGGGCTCGGCCTCACCTGGGGGCTCCTGCACATCATCAATCTCGCCCATTTCGGCTTTGCGTTCCTGGCCGCGTATCTTTGCTACCAGCTCGCGAGCGTGCACGGCGTCGATCCGCTGGCAACGCTCGCGTTGATCATGCCGCTGTTTTTCGTCGCCGGCGTGGCGCTGCAGTTCCTGCTCGAGCGCTTCCGGGTGTCACCGTTGAACTCCCTGCTCGCGACGTTCGGCGTGACGGCGATCATCGAGGCCGCGATCCAGGGCGTCTGGACGGCGGACTTCCGCAAGCTCGAGTCCGTCTACGCGGGACAGAAGCTGCAGATCGGCGAGCTCTTCGTGCCGATCCCCGAGCTCATGACCCTGCTCGTCGCGCTCGTCCTCTCCTTCGGCCTCTGGGCCGCGATGCGCTACACCGACCTCGGCCGCGCCATGCGCGCGCTCGCCGCCGACGCACCGATGGCCGCGGCGTTCGGCATCAATCGCAGCGCGCACGCGATCCTCCTGTCCGGCGTCTGCGGCGCACTCGCCGGCATCGCAGGCGTGTGTCTCGCCCTCGGCTTCACGCTGACGCCATCGCAGATCTATGCCTGGATCGGCGTCGTGTTCGCCGCCGTGATGCTCGGAGGCCTGGGCTCCGCGCTCGGACCGCTCGTCGCCGGCATCATCATCGGCCTCTCGGAGGCGATCACCATGGCATTCGCCTCGCCCTCGTGGGCGCCGATCGTGTCGTTCACGCTGCTGATCGTGCTGCTGCTGTTGCGGCCCGCGCGCACGTGAGGGTCGATCGTCCGCTTGTCGCGCTCGTTGCAGGCGCGGCGGTGCTGTTCGTGGTGCCGTTCCTCGGCCTGCCCGCGTTCTACGATTCGTTCCTGTATCTCGTGTTCCACTGGATCGTGCTCGCCACGTCGTGGAACATCCTGTCGGGCTATTCCGGCTATTTCTCCTTCGGTCATGGCGCGTTCTTCGGCGCCGGCGTCTACACGACCGCCGTGCTCGCGGGCAAGCAGGATGTGCCGTTCCTGTACACGTTGCCCGCTGCGGCCGTCGTCGCGGCGGCGCTGGCCGTGGGTCTCGGTGCGATCGTGTTCCGGGTGCGCAGCGTGCGCGGCGAGCTTTTCGCGCTGCTCACCCTGGCGGTCACGTTCGTGCTCTCCACGATCGTGCTCAACACGCCCATCGATGGCGGGCCGGGCGTCTATCTCTCCGCCGTTGCGATACCGAAGCTCGCGCCGACGGTTTCCGGTTCCTTCTATGTGATGGCCCTGGTGCTCGCATTCGCGACCGTGCTCGTCGCGCGCGGCATCCAGCGCAGCCGGCTGGGGCTTGCGCTTTTCGCGATCCACGACGACGAGGATGCGGCCGAAGTGATGGGCGTGCCCACGTATCGCTACAAGCTGACGGCGCTCGGCGTTTCCGCAGCGCTCGCGGGCGTTGCCGGCGGCATCCAGGCGGTGTTCGTGTCCTACGTCACCGCGAACGGCACGTTCAACATCACCGTGCCGCTCACGGTGGTGTTGATGAGCATTCTCGGCGGAACGCGACATTGGGCGGGACCGGCCCTCGGCGCAACCGCGATCACCATCCTGCTCTATGTCTCCACGGCCGCCGACCAGGCAGTCGCCGGCAAGGCGATTGTCGGTGCGGTGCTCGTCATGGCCGTGCTGCTGCTGCCGGAAGGCATCCTGTCGCGATTCGAGCGCCGGCAGGCACGTGCGAAGGGCACGCCGGCCGCGATCGTGCACGCAATGGCCGGCGCGGCATCGTCGAGTCCCCATGCTCCGGCCGAGCTCGCGAACGTGCGTCACACGGTTTCGAACGACTCGACCAAGCCGCTGCTGTCCGTGCGCGGTGCACAGAAGTCGTTCCATGCCTTGCGCGCACTGCAAGGCGTCGACCTCGACGTATTCGAAGGCGAGATCCTGGGCGTGCTCGGCCCCAATGGATCGGGCAAGTCGACGCTCATCAACGTCATATCGGGACACTATCGGGCAGATGCGGGCACGATCGTGTTCGCGGGCGAGAACATCGCGCGCTGGCCGGCCCACCGCATCGCGCGCGCCGGGATCGCCCGCACCTACCAGATTCCGCGTCCATTCGCGCATCTCACGGTGCGCGACAACGTGGCACTCACCGCGATCTTCGGCAACGCCGCCCTGTCCCGCGATACCGCGCGCGACACGGCGCATCGCTGGCTCGAGTTCACCGAGCTTTCCGGCCTCGACCACGTGCGCCCCGGCGATCTCAACCTGCACGAGACCAAATTCCTGGAGCTTGCGCGCGCGCTGGCCGCGCGGCCGCGCCTGCTGCTGCTCGACGAGGTGCTGTCCGGCTTGACGCCGACCGAGATCGACGAGGCGGTGGGGCTCATCCGTCGCATTCGCGATGCCGGCACGACGGTCGTCTTCGTCGAGCACGTGATGCGCGCGATCACGGCGTTGTCGGATCGCATCGTGGTGCTCGACCAGGGCCGTGTGCTCGCGCACGGCAAGGCCGCCGAAGTAATGGCGCGCGACGACGTCGCCGTCGCGTATCTCGGCACCGCGCATGCTTGAGGTGCGCAACCTTTCGGTCGATTACGGCGCCGCGCCGGCGCTGTCGCGCGTGTCGCTCGACATCGGCGAGCGCGAGCTCGTGTGCGTGCTCGGTCCGAACGGCGCCGGCAAGACCACGCTCATCAACGCGCTCGCCGGTCTGCATCCGGTGCGCGACGGGCAGATCCTGATCGACGGCCGCGATATCGCGCACCTGCCCGCGCATCGCTTCTGCGCGGCCGGGATCGCGCTCGTGCCGGAAGGACGCCGGCTTTTCACCGCCATGACGGTGCGCGAGAACCTCGAGATCGGCAGCTACCTGCGCGAGGCGCGGCGCCATCGTGCGCGATCGCTCGATCACGTGTGCACGCTCTTTCCCGTGCTGCGCGAGCGCCTGGAAAGCCCCGCCGGCGCGCTCTCGGGTGGTCAGCAGCAGATGGTCGCGATCGGTCGTGCGCTCATGGCACGGCCGCGGTTGCTGCTGCTCGACGAGCCTTCGCTCGGCCTTTCACCGGCGCTGGTGAAGGTGCTGTTTGGCGCGATCAGGGAGGTGCATGCCAGCGGCACCGCGGTATTGCTGGTCGAGCAGAACGTGAGCATGGCGCTCGCGATCGCCTCGCGCGCCTACCTGCTCGACGAAGGACACATCATCGCCCAGGGCACGCCGGAGGCGATCCTGAAACAGCCCGAGTTGAAGCGCGCGTACCTCGGCGTGGATGCCTGAACGTCGCTCGCGCTTCAGTTGGGCGCGCACATCGCGACCTGGGCCGGACCATACCCTTCGGCGACATAGCCCTTCGCGATCATCTGGTCGCGTATGACGGTGCTCGTGGTGTAGCGATGATTCGAGTCCGCGCGGTTGTTCCACAGCCGATATACCGGCACCAGGCCCGCGGCACATGCGCCGGTGGTGGCGTCGGGAAGATCGAGAAAGAACGCGCTCGACGTTTCGTACACGAAGCTCGGGAACTTCACCTGCACGTTGGCACATTCCGCCGGCGAGGCCGAGAAGAAATGCGAGTCGCCATTCTCCGGCGGTATGTACATCCGACAGACCCGGCTCGCGGTTCCGGCGGCTTTCGCATAGGCGCCGAAGCTCTGGCCGGTGCGCGCCCATCCACCCGGCGGCGAGGCATCGAGCTTCGCGATTTCGGCGGCATCGGTGGTGATGAAATAGTGATCGCGCGCGGCCCAGTAGTATTCGATCGCACGCGTCGCGATGGCCGGCATGGTCAAGGCAGCGAGCGCCGCGCCGGCATCGAGCATGCCCGCGCCGCAGGTGTACGTCGTGCAATAGCACTGCAGCTGATCGATCGGATTGCCCGCGGCATCGAATTGCGGCACGTTGCACGGCGGCACGATGGTGCCGTCGCCGTTGTCGCCGCCGGTCGTGGGAAACGGGCGCGATGACGCCTGCAGGACCTGCAGCACCTGCGCAGGCGTGAGGTTCGACCGTGCCGACACCAGCAGCGCAGCCGTGCCCGCGACGAGCGGTGCCGAGAAGCTCGTCCCGACGGAGCGCTTGAAGCTGTCGGTGTAGGTCGACGATACCGGGACGGTCGTGCCGGTGTCGGCCGTCGTGAGAATCGGATAAAGGCACGGCAATCCGGCGGTGATGTTGACGCAATTGCCCCCGGGCGCGCTGATCGCGACATTCACCCCGAGATCCGAAAAGCCGACCTTGGTGCCGACGTGGCGCAGCCCGCCGACAGCGATCACGCCCGCGCAATTCGCGGGAGTGGTCAGCGCATGTCCCGCGGTGTTGCCGGCGGCGACGACGATCACCACGCCCGCAGCCGTGATCTCGCGCACCGCATCGGCGTACGCGCTGCTGCACGATCCGGTTCCGCCCAGGCTCATGTTGATCACGCGCGCGGGATTCGGATTCGGCGGCACGCCAGGCACCGAAAGACCTGCCGCCCAGCGCATGCCGGCGATGATGTCGGAGTCGCGTCCCCCGCACTTGCCGAGCACGCGCACCGGCATGAGCAGCACG
>Ga0070741_10013834_pt1 | contig 14131 bp, 11 predicted proteins | sample Coa_R1_4_FD_66440 | JGI IMG/M metagenome (GOLD analysis project Ga0070741, IMG submission 66440) | Surface soil microbial communities from Centralia Pennsylvania, which are recovering from an underground coalmine fire - Coalmine... | ecosystem: Environmental > Terrestrial > Soil > Unclassified ... | reverse complement strand
GTTAGGAAGTTTTTGAAAGATAACAAACGTTTCGAAATAGATAAGTCGATAGAAAATAAATTGCTTATTACGGTCGCGCCAAATGGATACCTGCGATGTGTGGGTGATTAATATTACGAAAGCCATGGAATAATCTCTTTAGACTTTCCTCTGTGTGGGCGATGTCAGAATTGATTAATAAAGCGACAACAGCCTCTTTCGGCTATCGTCCCTGTCTTGACGGGCTTCGGGCTGTGGCAGTTCTAGCGGTGATGGTTTTTCATGCGGGAGTGGGTATTGGCGCATTTCGGATTCTGCCCGGGGGTCGGGGCGGTGTGGTCGTTTTCTTTGCGCTGAGCGGGTTTCTCATCACAGCCATTTTATTAAAAGAATTCCATAATAATGGCCGGATCAGCTTGAAAGCTTTTTATAAAAGGCGTGCGTTACGCCTGATTCCCGCCTTATTGTTTCTGCTGGTTGTTTTCAACATATACACAACGTTCTTCGAGCCTAAAGATCTTTCAAGGCAGAGCTATTGGTTCTCACTTGCCGCCGTGTTCTACGTCTCAAACTGGCTTCGAGTCATACCATACGGTCATCCGGCGCTAAATCATTTATGGACGCTCTCAATAGAAGAACAGTTCTATCTGCTTTGGCCTGCACTGCTTATCGTAATGTTGAAATTGAAGTTAACGTGTGGCCAGATCGCGACACTCATTGGAATTATTATTATTGTTAGCCCATTTTATCGCCTGTTTCTCTGGCAAAAGCCAGGATCGCTTTATTATGTTTACAACGCGTTTGACACAAGGGCTGAGACGCTACTGGTCGGCTGCGCTCTCGCCTTAGTTCGGTACGACAAATTGCCATCAAGGCTCATGAAAGTCGTGGGAATGGTGTCGGCGGCCGTACTTTTCGTGACGTTTCTCATAGGCTCCGACCGAATTGAATTGATATTTGGAATCTCAGTGATTGGCTATGCAACCGTCGGGATCATCGCAGCGGCGTTGCAAAATCCAGCGAGTGCCGCTGTTAAATTCTTGGAATGGCGTCCGCTTGTGTGGACAGGGAAACTTTCCTACAGTCTTTATCTATGGCACCTGCCTGTTTTTTATGTCGTTGGATGGTCTCCCATGTGGCACGGAAAGGCGTATCCGATGTTTGCATTTGTCTTATCGTTTGTGTTTGCATCCATATCCTACTACCTTATTGAGCAGCCTTTCCTCAGGCTAAAAGAAAAATTTTCTGTAGAGCAGGGACCTGTTCAGCTCGCTGCTGCGACAGGCGACTAAGGGAAAGTCAGGACCCATTTTCCAACTTATCGTGAGTGAGGCATTAAGGCAATAATATGAAAATACCAGTATCTGGACCTTGGATTACACAAAAAGAGATAGATTATGTTGCTGATGCAGCTGCAAACGCTTGGTACAGCAACGCGAACATATATCACGAGAAGTTTGAGACAGCCTTCCGAGAATATATCGGCGTCAAGCACGCTGTCGCTCTTCCTTCTTGCACGTCAGCAATTCATCTTTCTTTGCTGGCTTTTGGCGTCGGCCCCGGAGATGAAGTGATTTTGCCGGAGGCTACCTGGATAGCTTCAGCCGCCCCAGTTACTTACGTGGGTGCGAAGCCGGTGTTCGCCGACATTGATTCTAAAACCTGGTGTTTATCTGTTGAGTCTTTCCTGAATTGCCTGACCGAAAAAACCAAGGCGGTTATTCCGGTGGACGTTTATGGGAACATGCCGGAAATGGATGAAATTTCCAGAATTGCAAAATCCCGAAATATTGCGGTGATCGAAGATGCTGCAGAGGCAATAGGTTCGGAATTTAAGGGAAGAAAGGCCGGCAGTTTCGGCGATACTGGAGTATTCAGCTTTCACGGATCAAAAACCATGACAACCGGTGAGGGTGGAATGTTGGTAACCGATAGCGACGACATCTTCCAGCGCGTCCTCGTTCTACGCGATCATGGTCGAAAGCCGGGTGACAAAATGTTTTGGAATTACGAGGTTGCGCATAAATACAAGATGAGCAGTATGCAGGCTGCTTTAGGACTTGCTCAATTAGAGAGGATTAATGAGTTAATCGACAGAAAACGGGAGATTTTTTCGTGGTATTACGAAGAGCTGGAGGGATTTCCAAACCTAACACTTAACTACGAGTCTCCGGATACGAAAAACACCTATTGGATGATCACAGTTGTTCTGGATCCCTCACTCGGGATTCGAAAAGAAGCCTTAATGCGCTCGCTTGATGAGCATGGTATTGATTCACGGCCATTCTTTCATCCCCTGAGTTCGCTTCCCGCTTACGGCGAATTAGAAGGCGCTCAAATTGCTAGTCAAAGGAATCGAATCAGCTATGCTATTAGTCCTTATGCAGTTAATCTTCCCTCAGGACTGAATATGGATCGTGAGAAGGTCGCCATTGTGTGTAAAGCACTTACGTCCTCTATCACCAAAGCAGGTTCTGCACAGGTAACATAACAAAAACGACGCGATCAGACATGAGCCAGCAAGTCACCGTCTTAGTCCCGACATTCAACAGGGCGAATTTCCTTAGAGAAGCTTTGACCTGTCTGCGTTTACAGACTTTGTCTAAAGAGCGGTTTAGGGTCGTAATCCTGGATAACGCATCTGAGGACAACACTTCATCTGTCGTAGCCGAATTCACGGACTTGGATATTGTTTATGTGAAAAGGCCATTTAATATCGGTGGCTATAAAAATTGGCTCTCTGCGACGGAGTACTTTGATACTCCTTATTTCCATTTTCTAAGCGATGATGACTTGCTTGCACCATATCACCTTGAGACAGTCCTCAGAACAATGGAAAGTGATCTCGATATTGGAGTATCAGGCAGTGGCGCACAATATGGTCGAGGTTTATGGGAGGGGGAACTAGGCCGCGGTGATTTACGATTAGGCGATGAATACATTAATAAAGATCATCAACAAATTCTCTGGACGCCTGCGGCCTGGCTTGCGTCCCATTCAATAGCTAGTGCGGTCTCAATAAACGCCTGCCTTTTCAGGACTAACATTTTAAAGAAGATTTCGCCATTATTTGAAGACAGTGTATTTCTTGTTTCCGATCGATGGTTTATGGCTCAAATTGGTGCCATTACGACTTGCATAACTTCACCTTGGCCAAGCTGTACACTGCGAGTACATGGATCGAATGTAGCACACGGTAACAATTCAATCGAACAGCTTAGTCACATTAAGCGCTCGGCACTTCTAACGTTGGAACTAGCAAAAACCAAAGGTGTTGACATAATTCGTTTCTGGAAAGACTATCTTTCAGAGAACGATAGAAATGATGTCAAAGCTCTAATCTTCGAAGCTTATCCTTCAAACACTTCGGGCGAGATTTTAGGTGATTGGCAGCCAGGCTATGGTCGTTTAGATCGGCTGCCGATTGGAAACACGATGCGTCGCAAAATAAGGTCGTGGCTTCACTGATACGCGTGTTTTTATATGCGGTCAGAATTACAGTACTTGAAGTTCCCTTAAAACACCGCCCATCTTGAATTCAGATAATTCTTCAGATTTGTTATGTCTGTACTCGTGATCACGTTGTTATAAACGCCCATCTCCGCAATATAGCCATCCAAAGAGAACGAAGACGTTCCGGAGTTATCGATCCGGGATCCAATCGATCCAACATCAGTACTTGTACGCGTAAAGGCGCCGCTCATGACAACGGTCTGAGTCGTGCCGTCGAAATTCAGCGTGTAACTGGACGTGGACGTATTCGTCCCACCATTATAGGTCGCGATTAGAATATGCCAGTTTATATCGAAGGCTGGGTTATAACCAACGCTGGTTGCAGATGAGTAATCGTTAATAAAGCTAACAGTGTCGTAGCCGCTCAGGGAGTGGGTAATCCCCCACTCGCTAAAAGTTGAGTTTTTGATGGTGGTGAGTTCTGCAAAACCACCCAACGACAGTGACGACACCTTATAAACGATAAAGAATGTCATCTGCCCCGATAATGCCGTCGAATTATTGAGAGCATCGTCGACGCCATCAAATTGTAAGACTTGGAGTCCATTTTGAATTGCCAGTTTCAACAATGGTCTTTTAGTTGATGTTGCTTGAGTAACGTTGTTACCGTTCCCACTCTGATCCTGCCAGCATCCTACCGGATCGCTATCTGAAGCAGCAGCAGTCGTGCAGCCAGAAGCTTGGAATAAACCGGCGTCAGCTTTCAACCATTGTTGAAGACCTGCCGGGCTTGTCACCGTCCAAGAACCGCCGAACGGATAATTCCGGCCTGCACCGCTGTTATATAGCAGTGAAATCTCTGTCGGCGTCAGGGCCCTATTCCAGAAACCGACAAGGTCAACCGCGCCATTCCAATATGTACCAATCCCGCTAAGGCGTCCAATCTCAAAATCAGCCGATGCTGATTGAAGAGACGATGGAATCGTGCCCGTGAATGACATCGTCAGCTGCACGTTATTAATATAGACCTTCAGGCGCGTGGCGTTGGTGCTCTGTGAACCATCGAAGATTGCAACAAGATGATACCAGCTTCCTGCGGTAATACCAGCGCCCGTCGTGACTCCATAATTCACATAGGCATCCCCGAGGGAACTTGCAATACCGACTTGCATATCCGAGTTGCTGGCATTTGAAGTGGTAATGTTCCAGCTTCCCTGCGTCGAATATAACCACTTGTTTAAAAGGGAGGTCTGCGATGGAAGTGTTGGCAAGGATGTTTCCTTGAACCAAACAGACCAGGATGCCGCTGTTGTTGGATTAAGAACAGAGGTATCCGCAACATTCAGATATTGCGACGACGCAGAAGAGAACGTTGCCGCGCTTCCTATAATACCGGTTGTACTGCCCACCCCGTTATTCTGAGTGAGGTTCAAGCGTGATCCACCGTATGCCGCTATTCGAGTACCGCTGGACTCGTCCAAATCCCACCATCCAATTAAGCCCGAAAGCAGGCTTGTAGCCCCGCTATACATCGCATATCTGCGCACTTCCTGCCGGGGGAAGACTGGAATGAGAACAGAAAACAGAATAAGAATAGATAAAAATCTTCGCATTACATCTGCCTCCTCAGCGTGACTTCGACCGCAACCAGACGACCCGTTGTAATCGGGCTCGTCTCTGATCCATCGCGAGCTACCTTCAAATGCATGAGCTTGTTTGCCCCGCTTCCGGTGATCGTTATCGAAGTGATCGAGCTGTTCGTTATTTGATTAGCCGTTCCCGGTGCGGCGGTCGTAACCGTGTTAGCAGTATTGAAGGCCGGATCGTCGGTAGCGCTGGCGTTGTCCGCCGTGAAAGCGGTCGAAACCAGCCACTTGCAGTTACCGCTTGTCGAAGAGGTGAACCAGATTAGACGTACATCGACACTGCCGGTAAAATCGGCTGGGAGGTAAAGAGTTGTCTGTGCGCTTGATGAGGTGCCAAAGTCCAGCACTCCCTTTTGAATGTTTGTACCCGTTACGCAATTCGCTGTAGCTGAATTAGATGTGGGCAGATCCCAAAACGGGCCAGCCGTGGCATTGTTGCAGCCTGCGCCAGGCAATAGGACTTTGATGGCGGTATTCGAAAAGGACAGACCGCCCAGGCCATCGGTAACGATATGCTGGCCGTTTGATCCGTTATTACTGGGCAGGTCCAAAGTCGCTGTTGAGCCAGTATTGAAAGTTAAAGACGCATTTGTTCCTGATAAGTCGGTAAACTGAAGCCTACCCGGCACGCTGATACTTGATTGAAGGGCGATACTTCCTTTGGTCGTTATACCGCCATTGAGTGTTGCATTGCCGCTCGAATCAATGGAGGCAACTTCAGTAACAGGCGCAAAGGTGGAAATCGATGGAATTGAAAAATCAAAACTAAATGCTAGTCTCGCGCTCCCGTTTCCAGAACCGCCGGCCGATGGAACCATTGTTATAAGACCATCGTAAACCACAGCCCTGGTATTCGTTGTATCCCATCTGCTGCCGGTAAATCCGATAGTGGGACTGACCTGAACTGGCGTTCCACTCGTGGCATTTGTCGTATTTTGGAGATTGAGAACATCAAAGGAGGTTGCACCGAGATTGTTATAAAGGAGCGTCTGCAAGTTTCCGCTCGTGAACGTGTTCGATGTGGTCTTGTCCACTGCATTACTCACCTGCGCTGCCGTGTAATCTCCTGTTTGAGCAGTGACAGCGCCAGTTCGTCCGAAGACCGATGTGACACCTGAAAGAGAGTTCCGTAGCGCTTCAACCGAACTCAACGAAGCAAAGACAAATCGCTTCATTAGGTTCGTATCCGTCACCTGTTGCGCCGCCCATCCTGCATCATTAATTGTTGAACTGCTGGCCGGAACGTTATAAAGCCCGATGAACTCTCTGGTCGCTCCGTTGGAGTCGGTGAAATACTCCTGGACGAATGTCTGTGGATTCAGCGATGTCGTTGCATAGAGCGTAACCGTGAACAGTCCAGTTCCATTTAAAGCGGCAGAAACCGAACCTGAAGGAGTGACGAGGCCGCTCGGGCTATAAGCAGATTGAGTCGGGATGAACGTCACCGTTCCGGATCGCGGCGTGATTCCGTCCAGCTTATAAAGATGCGCCGAGATCGTCGTGGTTGTCGCAGTAATTGTTATAGTGACCGTTCCCTGCGAGCTCGTGACAGAGTTCGCGGTCACGGTAAATGTAAATGAATCGGATGTCGCCCCATTGCTCGGAGCATAGGTCAGGACTCCCGTATTGCTGTTGAAATAGGGAATAGTGCCGTGGCTCGGCGCAGTGCAGCCCGCGCAACCTGATCCATTGATCTGGTAGGTTGCTGTGCTGCTGTCGCTCACCGTTCCCTGCAACATTATGGTTGTAGTTCCAGGTGTAATGGTAAAGGTAAGATTAGATGCCGTGACGGTCGTGGCCATCGCGTGTCCGGCCAATGCCGCTATGAACAAGATTAAGAAAGAGAGAGTTGTCACTAACCTTTTCATCAGTATGCTCCTTAAGTAATTTGGTCCGCAGGCAATTTATCCGGCGGCGTCGGATCGCCTGTGCCGCCAGAGCCGCCGCCGCTGACTGTTCCGGCAAATGTCACGTCCAACACGTTTGACCACGGCGACCAGGGCCCGCTCGCGCTCTTCGAACTGTGTGCAACCCTGTAATGTCGGGTTTGTGCGCTTGAAGCTGGTGTAATTGTGGAAAACTGAAACGCAGGATTTGCCACGCCGTGCGTCATATCGATCAGTTGATTGGTCTCGTTCGCGCTGGCTGCTCCGGCAGTTGTATTAGTCGATGTTGCGATGGGCGTTATTCCCGTCGCCGTTCCCAGCGCCAGGGCCAAATTCATCGTCGAATCGTTAGCCGTTCCAAAAATTGCAGTGATCGCAACGTTGCTGGTCGAAGCAAACGCAGTGAAGAACCTCGCTACATCGACATCCGCGTTTAGTGCGCTAGCTATTTTGGTTGCGACTGTGCTGCTGCTATCGCCATTTGCGACATTAACCGTCACCTGCTTGGGCGACAGGTTCATGCCCTTTGCTGTCACTGTCGCAATAAGAGTTCCGGTTGCTGTAACTGTTCCGCTAACAGCGATCGTTTCGACTTGCTTAGTGGTTCCGCTGTCAGTCGATTGAACGTATCGGAACCCGGCAAACTTCGGGCTATATCCGCTTACGCTGAGGGTTACCGAACTTGTTGTTGCGACGCTGAACTGGCTAATGGTTGGAACACTATTCTCGCGCTGTATCACAACCAGGTATCGCTGGGTGTCTGGGACATCTAACAAGCTGGCATATGCGTAAACTCCGAACGCATTAATCGGATTCGGTATAAGCCAGAAGTTACGATCCCTGGACGGATTCTGGCTGAGTCGAATCTGCTGACCAATTGGAAAGAAGCCGAGGCTCTGCGCGCTGGTCACTGGGTCGCCATCGACAAGCCAGAAAACCTCGGCCATTGCTGGATTCACGCTCGGATCTTTGTAATAAGTCGGTCGAGCCTGCGGCCGGAGCAGAATGTTAGTGCCGCTCGATGGACGTAGAACGATATCCATAGAAACAGAACTGCCTGCGATGATTTCATTAAATCCCCGTCGGCCGTTTCCATCGTCTTCACAGCGAAAACGAAGCAGGTCCCCATTGGTGGCGCCCGACAAACTTCCGGCTGTTTTTTGCCGTCGCTGCCGGTCGGTCCCAGCATCACTCCCAGATCTGTTTGAGTGCTGACGTTATAAACCTTGATCGACACGCCAGACACGGGCGAAAGACCGTAGTTCAGATTATCGAGCTTCACAAAAAAGTTGGGATAAGTTGCGCTCATTGGGTTCTTTGCTCCGCGTACGCGCTCATGCCTTGGTAATTGACAATGCCATATCTCATTAATGTGCCGCTCGCCGCTGAAATCGTAGGCGTCGAAAACATCCCGTCATTGGTTCCGTCGGCGTTATCGGCAAGGTCCGAAAGCAGGGTCGTATGATCGACGTCATAAATCTTCACAGTCAGCGACGGAATCAACATAAAAACGCCGTCCGCCGATGTCGACATTGCATAAGCAATCGATTGCCAGACAGCATCGGAATCGTCGGTTGTCGCGAAATCACCGAAGATCAATCCCGCGGAAACAGTTGCGATGCTTGCGACAGGCGAAGCTAAGAGAATCGAGCCCGCGTAAAGACTCGAGCTCGCGCCGCCGGCTGCAATGACAAGTTTTACTGGCAAGTTACGATGGTTGAATGCAGTCCCACCATTCAGAACTACGTTCTTGCTGTCGAAAGTGAGCTCGTAGCGATTCGTCCCATCATCGACAGCAACAACAATCGATCTATTAGGCAGTGCCGACCCATCCGATCCTTTAACAGTAGGGGGAGTCACAAACAGCGTAAGACCATTAACAAAAGCTTTATTCGGCCAGTTGTCTCTCGAGTAATAGGTCTGCGCGTCGCTCCCGAGCGTTGCGATGCGCCAGCCGCTCGGATCGCTCTGCGTCGTGCCCGACCCGTGCTTGGTAAAGCCGTTCAAGGCAGGATCGCCGGACGACCAGCTGAAATTGGGCGCTTCTTGAATAATGTCGAATGTTGCTAATTGACTGCTCATAGTAATTGCAAGATAAAGGTCAAGCCATCGTCATCAATTTGTTCGCCTGCGAATTTGATTGGTTTCGGTCTAAATCCCGGACCGCCAGCGGGACCGCCTCCGCCGCCTGTCGGTCCACCTCCAGTGGGGGTTCCAGATCCACCAGTGCGCACTGTCGTGCCGGTCGTATCATCTTCGAGTTGCGCATAATAAGCATCGGGATAAGCCTGGATATCGACCGACACCGTCAAGTCCGAGTTCTGCCGGATCTTCATTACCCTGAAATATTGAAAGCCATATTTCGCTTTCATCCGATCGAACTTGTAGGAGTCGACCTGAATGACTTTATAAGGATGGAGCGTTAGCGCATCGAGAAGCGATGTAGTAAAGCTGCCGCTTATTGGATTGACTAGTCCGCCTTCGTCGAATTCGCCCAGGTCCATGAGGATGTTGCCTTGGCGAACAGCTTCACCCAGATCCGTTATACCCGTACCGAAGTGTTCTTTCTGAACCCGGAGCAGGGTATTGTCTCCTGCGGCTTTTCCGGCAGCGCGTTGTGCTGGTAGATCTTCGAACAGCAGCGGGCGCTCCGCCATATCATCGAGCGTTGCATCGTCGAATTTAAAGATGATTCGATTGACTTGCTGATCGATTGGAATCTCTCGCCAGTCGGCGCTGCTGATACCATCCTGCCCCGGGAGAATATTTCTAAACACCGATCCCCGACCACCGATCCGTGACCCCTGCTCACTGAACCTATCAGTGAAGACCGGCACATTCTGGTCGAGCACTTCCTGATCCAGCTTGATGATCCGAAGCTTGCCTTCAAACGGAAACGGCAGTGAGACGCGGCGATACAAACAGAAATCTCGCAACTGATCCTGAGCCTTCCTGCCTCTCCATTCAGCATTGAATGCAGCTCGCGTTGACGTGGACCGCGTTCCATCTGCATTCTGAAATCCGACAATCTCGTTAAACCAGTTAGCCAGATCCAGAAAATCCTGAATGTTCAGCCGAGCGACGTCGATGCCCATTCCCCAGCGGCGATTTGTCAATGCTTCCAGCAGACACCACGCGGGATTGGTAGTGAAGCCTCGATTAAATGAGGTTAGGCCGGTATAGATTCGAATGTTATTAAGACCATCAATCGTTGATCGCACGCTCAGACCACTCGCGGCGGCTCCCCTGAAATCGCCTTTCTGGACGGCAGTGGTGACGTGGCGGCTAGAAAAATTTGGAATCGGCGTTACTGGAATGACTGTTGTATCTGGCTGCTGAACTGTGCCGAGCCTCAGTTTGTAATTGCTGGCGTCGACGGGAATATTGTTAAGCTGAATGTTAGTAACCGCGCTGACGGGACCTTCACAGCCAATCGTAGTTACAGTAACAGAGCCGCGTTCTGGATGATCGATGTTGACCTGAATGGTGAATTCGACAATGTCCTGGTCTTTGACAACACGATGGCCGAAGATGACGCGGACTGGTTCACTCAGGTTGCTGCTGTTGCCGGCTTTGATCAATAGTGCGACTATCCTGGCGAAACGGCAGACCCGTCATTTATCTGGATGGCATCGAAACCCAGGTAAGGAAGATTAGTGATGTTGCCGAATCTGGCCTTGCAGGAATCCGACGTTCGATCGCAAGCCGTAAAACCACCGATGCCGTGACTGCCTCCAAGATGTGCATCATACGGACAATCGTTCCCGATTATGCTGCCTGTAGTCGGAAACAGTTCTGGATATTCCGGAGGGAAATCCGCTACGCAATGCGGGTAGAAAGCTGCGTTCGGCAGCTCCAATCTTCCGGATCGAAAACCTGATGATGCGGTCGCCTTGAAGATGGGATTCGCGGCCGAGGTAACAGGGTCCAAATAACCGAACCATCGACTGACCAGCAGATCGACTTGAGGGAAATAATAGAAGACCTCGACGGGCACCCCCCAGCCGTGGGTCAGGTACAAGTTTTCAACGGCTCCGTCGCCATTTGATAATTCAATCGGCACTTTAGAATCGGTGACATCGACGTCGAATGAGAGCTCTGTTATATATGCGTTGAAGCCTTACGCCGTGTTGCTGCTGGAAGTCAATCGAACTTCAAAGCTGACGGAAGATCCTCCTGGATTGAATGCCTGTGCTGCTCCTGCAAATTCCGGCATTCGGTCATAAGGCGCGCAAGTGTAAAAGCGCGTATCGCCCGGCCAGGAAAATCGAGTGATTTGTCCGAGCAGGATCGCTTGTCCCGAAGCTCTGATTTGCGTAAGGGCCGCGAGCTTTGCTGGATCGATGTTCGATAGTTGAGACATAATTCCCATGTAGCGTGGGCATCCTGCCCGCGCTCTTCATTTACGTTGGCGACGTGAAGTAGCGCCTAGGTCCCGAACGTGCACGGGCAGGATGCCCGTGCTACATCTGCAATGGATTTGGCGTTGACAGTGGGTCTGTATTGTCGGTCACGCCAGGTAAATTGATCTGCATCAGCTTTGCGCCAGAGCTGAACATTCTCGACATCATCATGTTGAATGTCATCTGCGCTTCGCTGAAAAAGTAATAGCGAGCTACATTGTCATCAGGTCCGATTACGATAATCGGTTTGATGCCCTGGACTCGATTGCGTTGGTAAATTCCCCAGATGTAATCGAATCGAGTCTGCTGGCCGCCGAATGCGTTTCCGGCGTTGATAGTCGATCCACTTTGCGGCAGAGTTTTAAATTTCAGATTGAGTCCGCGCTGTCCTTGCGCCGAGTCCAGTTTAAAGAACTCGTACATCGCGCCGCCGTGCGGGATGACCACATCGCCGAGGGAAACGGCGACAACCTCGAGGTCAAAATTTCCGATGTATTGAAGAGTTTCGTACATAAAAATCAGTGGTCGGGGATCGGTGGTCAGTGATCGGTTGTGAGTGATGGGGGTTTTCGGAAAGCTCTGATAACTTCTTCTACGACCCCCGGCCACCCACCCCGCTTCTAGCTTCCAGTTAATAGATTGAGCTCTCGACGATGATCGAAATTGCTGCGCAAGCCATCCAGCAATCCCCCGCTGATCGCTCCCGGATTTTGCTGAGCGCCCATCTGCAACACGTGACCAGGACTGACTGCAGTGAGCCTGGCTACCTGACCCATCAAACCTTGAATAGCTTCGCTCATAGCGCCGACCATCACGTGCAGTTGGGACACTGTGCCTTGTGAAGAGGATTGTTGATTCGTTTGCGAGCTTTCGTTTTGGTTAGATTGCGCGAAAGTGCTGCGCGCTTTGCTCAGGGCATTTCGAGTCATATCGGCAACGCTGCTGTTCGTATGAACAACGCCCGGCTGATTGAAGCGCACGAGCTCCGGACCTTGTTCACCGACCAGCATCAATTGATTGGCAGAGAATGGGCCGCCGGATGCTCGGTGAACGAATGCGTCGGAATGCGTCTGAAATTGATTGGCGGCGGCGCTCATATCGGTCAGGTGAGCAGTCTTGCCCAGCGGAGTATTGAAAAAGTTCGGATCATCGAAAGTACCGTATTTGGTAACGATCTGCTTTACCTGATCCATCGCGACTAGTTGCGGTATATGAGATTTCAGCTCCTTGCCGAAGGTCTGATCGCCGATCTGTTTGATCTGTTCGATGACCTTGTTGTCTTTAATGTCAACTTTGTAGGTGTTCTTGACGGCATTGCGAATATCTTTCTCAATGCCACCGCCAAACAATTTCATCACAAAAGGCAGAGCAATGGGTGCAATCGCCAGAGCCGCTGTGAATGGATTGCTGAACATTGCAGCACTGCCCGCGCCTCCGCCGCCTAAACCAATCTTATCCAGGAAGCCGCCAATCTTACCTAAGCCAGGAATTTTGTTGAAAATACCCGCAGCCTTTCCCGCGATATCGCCGATGTCCTTGGCTTTATTTGCTGTATTAATGACATCTTTGGCAACGCTGCCGACCTGTTCACCTGCTTTCATAATCTGGCCAGCTTCGTGGAGTGCCCCGCCAGTGTTTGTTGAGTTGTTGGCCGCACCGGATGTTAATTCATTGGCAGTCAGATTTGCCGTTCCATCTGATGCCGAACTTGCGCCGACCGCGTACGCGTGTTCCCTAAGGGCTACGGTCAAACTATTAATCGCCAGTGTATTTGCATTCGTTGCTGAGGTATTGGTCACCGTTGCCGACGAAAGTTGCTTGTTTGCAGATTGCGGCGATTTTAGGCCGAACAACTTCTCAAATAATTGCGCCTCAGCCAAATGTGCGAAATCCTTGAGTGCTGTTCCTGCAAACTCTTTGAGGAATCCTAAAGCCTTCGGCATTTTATTCATTAATTTATCGATCTGGGCGTCCATTACACTGAAAATGCTTTTGGCGGCATTGGTTCGTACGTCTTGAAGCGTTTGTTGCAGGGATTTTGTGTTCGCAAGGAATTCGACTACGCCGTCGTTAAGATGCTCCTTGCTAACATCGAATTGATATTCTATCTTCACTTGATTTTGAATCAGTTTAATGGTGGCTTTTTCATCGGCTGTCTGGATATCTAATATTGTTTGTAAATAGGCTTCACGAATACGATCCGCAGAACCTTCGTCCGCATGGGCAATCTGATATTGCAGGTCGTTGATTCTGTCCTTTGTACCAGCTAATGCATTGGCGTAAGCTCGTTCAGCTTTTGTTGCCTGTAGAGTCGTGTCGACTTCTTTGGCTTTGGTTCTAATGCTGGTTATTTCCGCCTCAGACAGCCCGTAGTATTTGCCGCGCAAGATGTCCAGCTCTAACTGTTGTGACACGCTTAGATTGATGCCACGTCTTGATTCATCATCCAATTTTTCCAGAGTGTCGTGTGTCCGTACTATGTTCGCGAGGAGCTTATCGTTTGCAGCAGCCTGATCTTCGAAAAGTTTTTGTACGTCCTGTCGCTCGGGCTGAGGAATCTGGGTGTTAGCGCTTAATGCCTTTTTTATCTCTAGCGAGCGAATTGATTCCTCAGCCTTCTCTATATATTTCTTCTCTTTATCAGTAGCCAGTTCCGTAATGGCCGCAGTGGCACTCATGGCGTAATTACGCTCTATTCACGCCTCTTTTTGCTCCTTAGTATATTTCTTGTTCTTCTCGATCTCGATGTTGGCTCGACGGATGA
>Ga0070741_10013833_pt1 | contig 14133 bp, 9 predicted proteins | sample Coa_R1_4_FD_66440 | JGI IMG/M metagenome (GOLD analysis project Ga0070741, IMG submission 66440) | Surface soil microbial communities from Centralia Pennsylvania, which are recovering from an underground coalmine fire - Coalmine... | ecosystem: Environmental > Terrestrial > Soil > Unclassified ... | reverse complement strand
GGCGACAATGTCGGCGACTGCGCCGGCATGGCGGCCGACCTGTTCGAGACCTACGCGGTGACCACCGTGGCCACCATGGTGCTGGCCTCGATCTTCTTCGCCGCGAACCCCGCGCTGCTCTCCAAGCTGATGCTGTTCCCGCTGGTGATCGGCGGCGTCTGCATCATCACCTCGATCGTCGGCACCTACTTCGTGAAGCTGGGCTCCGACGGCAACATCATGTGGGGCATGTACAAGGGCGTGATCGCCGCCGCCGTGCTGTCGATCCCGGCGATCTGGGTCGCCACCGACCGACTGGTCGGCATGGGCACGCAGATGACCGTCGACGGCCACAACTTCACCGGCCTGTCGCTGTTCTGGTGTTCGCTGGTCGGCCTCGCCATCACCGGCCTGATCGTGTGGATCACCGAGTACTACACCGGCACCGACTACCGCCCGGTCAAGGCCGTCGCCCAGGCGTCGGTCACCGGCCATGGCACCAACGTCATCGCCGGCCTCGCGATGTCGATGGAGGCGACCGCCATGCCGGCGCTGCTGATCTGCGCCGGCATCGTGATCTGCTATGTGCTGGCCGGCCTGTTCGGCATCGCCATCGCCACGACGGCGATGCTGGCGCTCGCCGGCATGGTCGTGGCGCTCGACGCCTACGGCCCGGTCACCGACAATGCCGGCGGCATCGCCGAGATGTCGGGCCTGCCCAAGGAAGTGCGCAAGAACACCGACGCGCTCGACGCCGTCGGCAACACCACCAAGGCCGTCACCAAGGGCTACGCCATCGCCTCGGCGGGTCTCGGCGCCCTGGTGCTGTTCGCTGCCTACACCTCGGACCTCCATTACTTCATCGGCGAGGGCAAGCTCGGCGTGAAGCAGGTGGTGTTCGAGCTGCAGAACCCGTACGTCGTGGTCGGCCTGCTGATCGGCGGCCTGCTGCCGTACCTGTTCGGCGGCATGTCGATGCTGGCCGTCGGCCGCGCCGCGCAGTCGGTCGTCGAGGAAGTGCGCCGGCAGTTCAAGGAAAAGCCCGGCATCATGGAAGGCAAGGACCGTCCCGATTACGGCCGCGCCGTCGACATGCTGACCAAGGCCGCGATCAAGGAGATGATGATCCCGTCGCTGCTGCCGGTGCTGTCGCCGATCGTGGTGTTCTTCGTGATCTCGGCGATCGCCGGCCGCGCCGACGCCTTCGCGGCGGTGGGCGCCATGCTGCTCGGCGTGATCGTCACCGGCATCTTCGTCGCCATCTCGATGACGGCGGGCGGCGGCGCCTGGGACAACGCCAAGAAGTACATCGAGGAGGGCCACTTTGGCGGCAAGGGCTCGGACGCCCACAAGGCCGCGGTGACCGGCGACACGGTCGGCGATCCGTACAAGGACACGTCGGGCCCGGCCGTCAACCCGATGATCAAGATCACCAACATCGTGGCCCTGCTGCTGCTCGCCGTGCTCGCGCACTGAGAGCGACAGACAGGCTCGAAACGAAAAGCCCCGGTGGAAACACCGGGGCTTTTTGCTGGGCGCGCCCGTAGGTATGGTGGCGTACATAGGGGAAGGGGGTAGCGGGAGAATGGCGGCCACGCCTGACGGCAGCGAAGGGCGCACGATCGAAATGCTGCGCCGCCAGCTCGAGGCCATGCGTGCCGAGCGCGACGAGGCACGTGCGCAACAGGCGGCCTTGGCCGAGGTGTTGCAGGCGATCAACAGCGCCGGCAGCGACATCAAGCCCGTGTTCGACCTGCTGGCTGACAAGGCGATCGCGCTTTGCGGGGCGGCGGGCGGCGAACTAGTCACCTTCGACGGCGACATTGCGACGGCGGTGTCCCTGCGCAACGTGCGGCCGGCCCTCGTCGATTTCTGGAAGACCCCGCAGCGCATCGCCGGGACGAATCTCGAGCTGGTGCGCCGCGACGGCAAGACACTCCAGCGTGCCGACATGCGCGACGTCGACGGCTATCGCAAGAGACTGCCTCTGGCGGTGGCAGGCGTCGAACTCGGCGGCATTCGCACCTTCCTTCAGGTGCCGCTGCGCAACGAACGGGGCGTGATCGGCCTGTTCATGATCTTCCGCCACGAGGTGCAGCCGTTCACCGACAGGCAAGTGGCCCTGGTCGAAGCTTTTGCCGCTCAGGCCGTGATTGCCCTGGAGAACGCGCGGCTCATCGCCGAGCAGCGCGAAGCGCTGGAGCAGCAGACGGCAACGACGGAGGTGCTGGAAGTCATCAATGCCTCGCCGGGAAGCCTCGAACCCGTCTTCGGCGCGATGATCGACAAGGCGATGCATCTCTGCGAGGCGAGCTTCGGCATGTTCGCGCGCTATCAGGGCAGCGACTTCGAGCTGGTGGCCGACCGCAATGTGCCATCGTCGTTGCTCGAGGCCGGGCGACACCTGCCTTCGCCGCCGCCCATTTCCGGCCTTGGACGCCTCGTCAACGGAGAATCCGTCGTCCAGTTCGTCGACCTGCCCAATACCGAGATCTATCGATCCGGATTCATCGGCGCGACGGCGCTAGTCGCGGTTGGCGCCAACACCGCAATCTTCGTGGCACTGCGCAAGGATGACGTCTTGCAGGGCGCGATCATCATGTATCGCAAGGAGAAGCGCGCATTTTCGGACAAGCAGGTGGCGTTGCTGCAGAACTTCGCGGCCCAGGCCGTGATCGCCATGGAGAATGCCCGTCTGCTCACAGAGCAGCGCGAAGCGCTGGAGCAGCAGACGGCGACGGCCGACATCCTGCGCGTGATCTCGCAATCGCTGACCGACGTCCAGCCGGTACTCGATGCCGTGGCCAGGGCGGCCGTTCGCTTCTGCGGCGCGGCCGACGCTGTGATCGGCTTGCGGGAAGAGAACGAATTTCGGATGGTGGCCAAGGACGGTCCGCTCGCCTTGGAGCTTGGGCGGCGTGAGCCGCTCAATCGCGAATCCTCTATGGGCCGTTCCATCCTCGAGGGTCGGACATGCCACTTGCCCGACATTGCGGCGCTCGACCCGGTCGAGTGGGCATCGGCACAGCGTCTTGCGATTGAGTTCGGCCAGCGGGCCGCGCTGGCCGCGCCGATGCTGCGCGATGGCGTGGCAATCGGGTCGATCGCTTTGCGCAAACCCGAGGCGGGACCGTTCACGCCCCGGCAGGTCGAGCTCCTGGAGATTTTTGCCGCCCAGGCCGTGATCGCCATCGAAAACGTGCGGCTGTTCACCGAGCTCAAGGAATCGCTCGAGCAGCAGACCGCAACCACCGACATCCTTCGCGTTATTTCGCAGTCGCCGACCGACGTCGATCCGGTACTGAGGGTGGTGGCCAAAGCTGCCGTCCGCTTCTGCGGCGCAGAGGACGCCGTGATCCAGCTCCGAGATGGAGATCATTGGTACGCCGCCGCTCACGAGGGTTCGATGCCAACTAGTGGCGGCCAGCGCCAGCCGCTGACGCGGGACGCCGGACCGGGCCTGGCGATGCTCGACCGCCGAACCGTACACTTCCCGGATATCCGGTCTCTTGATGCGGTGGAGTACGCCGGCGAATACCGAAACGCCGAGCGCGGCGGATTCCGCGCCGCCCTCGTCGCACCGATGCTGCGCGACAACGTTGCCATAGGTTCGGTTGGCTTGCGGCGTGCCGAGCCAGGCGCTTTCACGCCGCGTCAAATCGAGTTGGTCGAAAGCTTCGCCGCGCAAGCCGTGATCGCCATCGAGAACGTGCGCTTGTTCACCGAGCTCAAGGAGTCGCTCGACCAGCAGACCGCCACATCTGAGGTGTTGCGAGTCATCTCACAGTCGCCCACGAACGTTCAGCCGGCGCTGGACGCGGTGGCTGCCGCTGCCCGGCGCTTTTGCGGCGCAGTCGATGCATCTGTGACACTGCTCGACGGGTCCGAGCTGGTAATTGCCGCCCACGACGGCTCGGTGGCAGGTGCAGTGGGCGCCCGCGACCCGTTCGATCGCACGAGCACACGTGGGCGTTCCATTCACACCGGCACGACTGTTCACGTCGCCGACCTGGAGGCTCTGGAGGGTGAGCAGTTCGCGCTGGCGCGCGAGATCGGCCGCCGCTTGAGCTTCCGCGCCACCATATCGACGCCATTGCTGCGCGACGGCCGCGCCATCGGCTGCCTGACGCTTCGCCGGCCAGAGCCCGGACCGTTTACGCCGCGGCAAATTCAACTGCTGGAAACCTTCGCCGCGCAGGCGGTGATCGCCATCGAGAACGTGCGCCTGTTTACCGAGCTCAAGGAGTCGCTCGACCAGCAGACGGCGACCGCCGACATCCTGCGCGTCATCGCTCAATCGCCCACCGACGTGGCTCCCGTGCTGAAGGCGGTTTCCAATGCGGCGCTGCGCTTCTGCGGCGCCGAGGACGTGGCGATCGATCTGCGCGAGGGCGAGATCTGGCGATGCGTAGCCCATGCCGGCATCTTGAAGTCGCCGGAGGGCATGACGAATGCCATCGGCCGCAAGGACCTGCCCGGCCGCGCCATGCTCGACCGTGCCGTCACGCAAATACCGGACGTTGAAGCGGCCGCCGATCCCGAGACCGAATTCGACCGCGGCGTCGCGCGGCAGGTCGGCTTCCGTGCCGCTGTGGCGGCGCCCCTGATGCGCCAGGACGAAGCGATCGGGGCCATCATTTTGCACCGCACCACGCCCGGTGCCTTCTCGGAACGGCAGATCGTATTGCTCCAGAGCTTTGCCGCCCAGGCGGTGATCGCCATCGAGAACGTGCGCCTGTTCACCGAGCTCAAAGAGTCGCTCGACTACCAGACCGCCACCAGCGAGGTGCTGGGGGTCATCAGCCGCTCGCCGGCAAACATGCAACCAGTGCTTGAAGCGATGACGGCGGCGGCGGTTCGGCTGTGCGGCGTCAAGACGGGTGGGCTGTCGGTGCGGCGCGGCAACAGTCTCGAGTTCGTCGCTCTGGTCGGTCAGACGCCGGAGTTCGAACATTGGCAGACGCGCACGTCGATCCCTGTCGAACGCGGCATTCCCGTCGGCGACGCCGTCCTCGACAGGGTGCCGGTGCAGATCGTCGACGTGATGGAAACGGAGGCCTACAAGGCCGGCATGGAGGTGGAGCGGGCCGTCGTCGAGCTGGGTGGCCATCGCACGATCCTGCACGTGCCGCTGTTGCGCGAAGACGAAGCGATCGGCCTGCTGACCGTTTCCCGCAGCGAACCCCAGGCCTTCACGGATCGGCAGATCGGCTTGATCAAGACCTTTGCCGAACAGGCCGTGATCGCCATGGAGAACGCACGACTGCTCGGCGAGCTGCGTGAATCACTCGACCAGCAGACGGCGACGGCGCAGATCTTGCAAGTGATCAACACGTCGCCGGGGAACCTGACGCCGGTCTTCCAAGTCATCCTCGAGAAGGCCCACAGCACCTGCGGCGCCGACATGGGCTCCCTGTTCACCTGGGATGGCACTCACGTTCGGGCGGTCGTGACATTGGGCTACGACCCGGACATCGACGAAATCCTCCGCGAGCCGCACCGTCCAATTCCCGCGATGCTCGATCTCATGGCCGGGCAGCGCATCTTCCATCGCGTCTATGAGCGAGATCGGGCGAGCGAGGGACCGCATGAATTCGGTCCGCGCTTTTTGGCAGGCTCGCGCATCCGCACGAACCTGATCATCCCGCTGCGAAAGGATGACGCCGTTCTGGGCTTCATTTCCGCCAATCGGCGCGAGGTGCGTCCCTACAGCGACAAGGAGATCGCACTCCTGGAGAATTTCGCTGCCCAGGCGGTAATCGCCATGGAGAACGCACGACTGCTCGGCGAGCTGCGGCATCGCACCGACGATCTCGCCGAGTCGCTCGAATACCAGACGGCGACCAGCGAGCTGCTGGAGGTCATCAGCCGTTCCGCCGCGGATATCCAGCCGGTACTCGACACGATGCTGGCGTCGGCGGCCCGTCTGTGCGGTGTGCAAAAGGGCGATATCGCCATTCGACAGGGCGACGTGTTTCGCCACGTCGCCTTCATCGGCCCGACACCCGAGGAGCTGGCTTGGCTTAAGTCACGGATCACCACGCCGGGCCGCGCGACGTCGGCCGCGCGGGCGCTTATGGAGCGGCGGGTCGTCCACGTTCTCGACCAGAGCACCGATTCCGAGCGCGTCGCGCCCGGTGCCCCGACGGCTGCGCGAACGACGCTCGCCGTGCCCTTGCTGCGCGACGACGATGTGGTCGGCGTCATCACCCTGCTGCGTGACCGGGTCGAGGCCTTCAGCGAGCGACAGATCAAGCTGATCGAGACCTTCGCCGATCAGGCCGTGATCGCCATGGAGAACGCGCGCCTGCTTGGCGAGCTGACGCGCCGCGAGGAGGAACTGCGCGTCACCTTCGATCACATGGGTGACGGTGTGGTCATGTTCGATGCCGACCTGAAGCTCGCCTCATGGAACAGGAACTTCCAGGAGCTGCTCGACGTGCCCGACTCGTTCCTCGCCAGCCGACCGGGGCTGGAGGACTATGTTCGCCTTCTCGTCCAGCGCGGCGAAGTGGGCCACCAAAACCCCGATGAGGAGATCGCGCGCTATCGCGAGCGCGCCAACGAGGCGTGGTCGGCCGAGCGCAGGCGGCCCGACGGCCGCATCATCGAAGTGCGGAACAATCCGGTGCCGGGCGGCGGCGCGGTGCTGATCTACGCCGACGTCACCGAGCGCAAGAAGGCCGAAGCCGAGATCCGTGCCGCGCGGGATGCCGCCGAGGCGGCGCTAGAACGGCAGACGGCGACCGCCGACATCCTGAAGGTGATCGCGAGTTCGCCGACCGACGTCCAGCCCGTGCTCGATGTCCTGGCGAAGGCGGCGGTGCGGTTCTGCGGCGCGACCGATGCCAACATCCATATGCGGGACGGCAATGACGTGATCCTTGCCGCCCATGAGGGGCCGCTCCGAGTAGAAATGCACCAGCGAGTCCCGCTCAACCGGGAGACAGGCTTCGGGGCCGCCATGCTCGATGGGTCCACGATCCATCGTCCCGACATCCTGGCTCTCGATCCCGTCGAGTTCGCGGCCGCCCATCGATTTGCGCGCGAGCTCGGTTTCCGTGCCGTGCTTGTTGCGCCCTTGTTGCGCGAAGGGACCGCCATTGGCGCCATATCGCTGCGTCGCGTCGAGACCGGCGCCTTTACGCCCCAGCAAATCGAACTCCTCGAGACCTTCGCTGCGCAGGCCGTCATCGCCGTAGAGAACGTGCGCCTGTTCACCGAATTGCGCGACTCGCTGGAGCGCCTGAAAGCGGCGCAGGCCAATCTCGTGCAGTCCGAGAAGATGGCCTCGCTCGGCCAGCTCACCGCGGGCATCGCGCACGAGATCAAGAATCCGCTGAATTTCGTCAACAACTTCGCTACCCTGTCGGTCGACCTACTCGATGAATTGAAGCAGGTGGCCGGGCCGGCGCTGGCGACGCTCGACAAGGACAAGCGCGCCGAGCTCGACGAGACGATGGAGCTGCTGACCGGAAATCTCGGCAAGATCGCCGAGCATGGCAAGCGCGCCGACGGCATCGTCAGGAGCATGCTGAGCCACAGCCGCGGCGGCTCGGGCGACTGGGCGCCGTCGGACATCAATGCACTGGTCGAGGAGGCGATGAACCTCGCCTATCACGGCGCGCGCGCACAGGACAAGGAGTTCAACGTCACCCTCGAACGCGACCTCGGGAAGACGACCAAGGCGATCGAGGTCGTGCCGCAGGACGTCATGCGCGTGTTCCTGAATCTGATCGGAAACGGCTTCTATGCCGCCAACAAGCGCAGGATGGCCGGCAAGGAAACGGGGTTCAGGCCGACCCTGAAAGTGACGACTCGGGAAACAGGCGACGGCGTAGAGGTCAGAGTGCGCGACAACGGCACCGGCATTCCACCCGAGATCCGCGACAAGCTTTTCCAGCCGTTCTTCACCACCAAGCCGACGGGCGAGGGTACCGGGCTTGGCCTCTCGATTAGCTACGACATCGTCACGCAGCAGCACGGCGGCACGATCGATGTCGAGAGCGAAGTGGGACGGTTCACGGAGTTCACCGTGCGCCTGCCGCGCGCAAGACGGGTGTCGAATGGTTGAGAAAATGAAATCGCCTCACCCTGAGGAGCATCGCGTAGCGATGCGTCTCGAAGGGTGGGTACCAGTGCTGTCGTTGCCCATCCTTCGAGACGCGCCTTCGGCGCTCCTCAGGATGAGGTCATCGTCTGGAGGAGCGTGATGAGCGTGAGTATACTTGTCGTCGATGACGAGGCCGATGTGGAGGATCTGTTCCGCCAGCAGTTCCGGCGCGAGGTCCGCCAGGGCCAGTACGTCATCCATTTCGCGCAGTCGGCCGAGGAGGCGCTCGACAAGCTCAACACCGGAGTCGAGCCCGAGTTGATCGTGGTCTTTTCCGACATCAACATGCCGGGCATGGACGGGCTCGGCCTGTTGCGCAAGGTCAAGGAGCGGCGCGCCGATCTGCCGGTGATCATGGTGACGGCCTATGGCGACGATGAGCGTCGGCGCAAGGCGGCCGAGTTCGGCGCGGCCGAGTTCGTCACCAAGCCTGTGGACTTCAACCTCCTGAAGCAGCAGCTGCAGCAGCTGGGGGCATCGGCATGACTGTGGCCGCCTCATATTCCTCCTCCCCGCCAGGGGGAAAGGCGAGGAGAGGGGGCGGGGACATGCTTTGGCCCCTCTCCCAACCTCTCCCCCTAACGGAGGAGAGGAGGATGTTTGCTGGATGAGCGAACCCGCCAAGATCCTGGCTGTCGACGACGAGCCCGACTTCGAGCTGCTGATCAAGCAGCGCTTCCGCCAGCGCATCCGCAAGGGCGATCTCGCCTTCCGCTTCGCGCGCCACGGGGAAGAGGCCCTGTCGGTGCTCAAGGAGGAGCCCGATATCGGCCTGCTGCTGCTCGACATCAACATGCCCGTGATGGACGGGCTGACGCTGTTGTCCGAATTGCGTGAGCGACGTTCGCCCGCGCGGGCGGTGATCGTCTCCGCCTACGGCGACATGCAGAATATCCGCACCGCCATGAACCGCGGCGCTTTCGATTTCGTCACCAAGCCGGTCGACCTCAACGACCTCGAGATCACGATCGACAAGACGCTCGAGACGATTGCCCATGTGCGCGAGCTCGATCAGCAGCGGGCCGAGGCCGAGCGCGCCCGCGCCAACCTCTCGCGCTACTTTTCGCCAAACATCGTGGACTTGCTGGCCGAGAGCGACGAGCCGCTGGGCCCGGTGCGGCGCCAGCAAGTGGCCGTCCTTTTTGTCGACATCGTGGGCTTCACGCGCATGGCCGAGGCGATGGCGCCCGAAGAGGTCGTCGGCATGCTGCGCGAGTTCCATGAGCGCATGGCCGGACAGATCTTCGCCTGCGGCGGCACGATCGAGAAGTATATCGGTGATGAGATCTTCGCCGTCTTCGGCCTGCCGACACCCAGCCCGCACGATGCCGCGAACGCGCTGCGCTGTGCCGGGCTGATGCTGAAGGAGTTGAAGGCGTGGAACGCGGCGAGGGTCGGAGAGGGCGGGCTGCCGCTCGGCATCGGTATCGGCGTGAATTACGGTCCGGCCGTGATGGGCGACGTCGGCTCGGAGCACACGCTCGCCTTCACCGTGATCGGCGATACGGTGAACATCGCCAGTCGCCTGCAGGCGCTGACACGCGAACTCGGGACGCCGCTGGTGGTGGCCGATTCGGTGCTGAAGCAGATCGGGGAAGGGACCTTGCCGATCCCATTGCACGATAGAGGCGAGCACGCGCTACGCGGCCGCAGCGCCCCCATCCGTATTTGGACGGCGGAACGCTGATAGCCGGCGCGCCGGCCAATCGCATGGTTGAATATGTAGTTTGTCTTGCACCTGTTATGCACTATGGTCGTGATGTCGCCGAGCGCTTGCGACTTCAATCAGCGGTGCGGAGCTGGGTCCATGAAGGCCGCGCATATCCTTCTGGTCGACGATGATGACGATTTGCGTCCCGAGGTCATGCGGATGCTCACCAGACTGGGCCACCGGGTGACGGCGGCCGCCAGCGGCGAGGAGGGGCTGTCGCTGCTGGAAGGCAGTGCCGACGTCGATTTGCTGTTCGTCGATGTCACCATGCCCGGCATAGGAGGGGTCGAAATGGCGGAGCGCGCCGTTCAATCGCATCCCGGGCTCAAGGTCCTGTTCTCGTCCGGCGATTTTCTGCCGCCCGAGGCGCCGTCCGACGCCCAGTTCATCATCAAGCCTTATTCCAGGAAGACGCTCGCGGAGAAGGTCGAAGCCATGCTCGGCGACTGAGGGGCCGCAACTATTTGCAGTTTTGCCGTCTCAGCCGTCTCACGTGTCTCACGCTGTCTCACCAGGGGGGTGGGGGTGTTTCGTGAGACTCGAGACAGAAAGCCTTACGCTACCGGCATCGGAGGCGTCTCAGGCGGCTGAGATTCGGGGCAATATTGTCTCAAAAGCCTAGATGCCGCCGCTGGTCGGTGCACCGGGCTGCTCCTGCCGGGCCGGGCCCGAGAACTTGCCGACGTTGCCCATGATCTGCTCGAGCACGGTCAACTCCTTGCCGGCCGTCGGCGTGATGCGGGAAACCATGGTGATGTCCTGGGCGTCGGCCAGATCGTAGTTCTTGATCGACTGTAGGCGGCCAGCTTCGTTGAAGGTGAGCTGCAGGACCTTCTGGTCGATGACATGCGCCTTCATGAAGGCGAACTGTTCCTGTTTCTGCGAAATGTAGTACCAGACGTTCGGGTTGAACGTGGCGACCGACGAGGGGCTGCCAATCAGGCGCACGACGTCCTCGCGGCTCTGGGTCTTGACCTCGAGTTTCTCGACCGAGCCGGGGGTCGGCGCGAAGCCGCGCATCTCCATGTTGTTCTCGCAGCCCGACAGAAGAAGGGTCGCCAGGGCGGCGCCGGTCGTGGCGGCAAGCAGGAACGGGATACGCATGGTGTGGTTTTATGCCCGACAGGGCGATAGATGATCCAGATGTTTCGTTGCAAGCCCTTGCCGCATGAGGAATTCGCCAGCGCCCTCTATGGCCGTACCGCCGAGCGCGCGCGGGCGGCCTATCTGTTCGAGCAATGCGGGGTGCCCGATACGCTGGACGGGCGCTTCGATGCGCTTGCCCTGCACGCATCGCTGATGATCGAGCGGCTGCGCCAGGAGCCGGACGGCGAGGCGCTGGCCCAGGCTTTCTTCGACGCCATGTTCCGTCACCTCGACCTGACCTTGCGCGAGATCGGCGTGCAGGATCTGGGCGTTGGCCGGCGCATCAAGATCATGGCCGAGGGCCTGCATGGCCGGGCGCTGGCCTACCGGGAGGCCCTGGCCGGCAGCGGCGAGGCCCTGGCGGAGGCCTTGCGCCGCAATGCCTATGGCGGTAGGCCGAGCCCCGATCCGCGGGGCGTGGCATTGCTGGAAGCCTATGTGCGGGCGGAGGCGCAGCGGCTCGCCGCGACGCCACGCAAGGAACTGGCCGACTAAGATCAGGAATATGTCTCAAGCTCCTCAAAAAGCGCAGAAATCCGAGATCGAGCGCATCGTCGACCTCGACCGCATGGGCCCGGGCGGCTCGGCGCTCGAAATCGCCGCCAGCGAGGGCGAGCGGGCCGCGTTGGCCCGGCGGTTCGGCTTTCTCGGCCTGCCGGCCTTTTCGGCGCGCGTGACCGTGGATCGTGCCCTGGGCGGCCAGATCGTGGTGGAAGGCCGGTTGCGTGGAAAGATCGTGCAGGCCTGCATCTTGACGCTCGATCCAGTGGCCCAGGAGCTGAATGAGACGTTCCGCCTCGTCTTCAAGCGCGATTTCGTCGAGGAGAAGGACCCCGAGAGCGGCGACGCCGTGGTCAGCGCCCAAGCCGATGCGCCGGAGCCCCTGGAGGGAAACCTGCTCGATGTCGGCGAAATCGTCGCAGAGCAGCTCTCCCTGGCGGCCGATCCATACCCGCGCAAGCCCGGGGTGTCGCTCGACGACGTGATGCCCAAACCGGCGGTCCGCCGCGGCGGCCGGCCGCCGCCCAAGGAGCAGAAAAGGCATCCTTTTGCCGGTTTGGCGGCCCTCAGAGACAAACCGCGCCGCGGCCGCTAAATTGTTGCGGCGGTGTAACGTTTTGGCTAGAGAGAGCGGCCCGCCGCGCCGCTAGAGCGCGGCTGCCGTGTTTCTGGGGGCAGGGTGCCTACGGGAGTTGGCGACCACCCCCTCGTGGAGATCGTGTTATGGCTGTTCCGAAGAAAAAGGTTTCCAAGTCGCGCCGCAACATGCGCCGTGCCCACCACGCGCTGCCGTCGATGGCCTATGTCGAGTGCAAGAACTGTGGCGAGCTGAAGCGGCCGCATTCGGTCTGCTCGCACTGCGGCTACTACCGCGAGGACATGCCCGTCCTGGCCGACAGCGCGTCGGCCGAGAAGTAGTCCACGGAGCATAGGATGAGCGCGGGCAAGGTCGTCCTCGCGCTCGACGGTATGGGTGGCGATCACGCGCCCGCCGTCGTGGTCAACGGCGCCGACATCGCCCGCGAGCGCTATCCTGGCACGACCTTCCTGCTGTTCGGCGATCCGGCTCGGCTGAAGCCGCTGGTCGACAAGCGCAAGGGTCTGGCCTCCGTCGTCGAGATCGTGGCGGCCGAGGACGCCGTCCTGAACGAGGACAAGCCGACCTTCGCGCTCCGCCGGCGCCGCAAGTCGAGCATGTGGCTGGCCTGCGATGCCGCCGCCCAAGGCCGCGCCGACTGCGTCGTTTCCGCCGGAAATACCGGGGCGTTGCTCGCGATCTCGATGTTCGCCATGCGCATGATCGAGGGTGCGCATCGGCCCGCGCTTGCTTCCTTCCTGCCGAGCAACCGCGGTGAGACGGTGATGCTCGATCTCGGTGCCAACATCGAGTGCGATGCCGAGAATCTCGCCGAATTCGCCGTCATGGGCAGCGTCTTCGCGCACGTGCTGCTCGGCTTGGATTCGCCCAAGGTCGGCCTGCTCAATGTCGGCTCGGAGGACCAGAAGGGGCACGAGGAGATCCGCCAGGCCGCTTCCCTGCTGCGCCGCGATGGCGCGTCGGTCAATTTTCACGGCTTTGTCGAGGGCAGCGACATCGGCACCGGCGTCGTCGACGTCGTCGTGACCGATGGCTTCACAGGCAACGTGGCGCTGAAGGCGATCGAGGGCACGGCCAAGCTGTGGGCCAGCTTCGTGCGGGATGCCTTCCGCACCTCGACCTTCGCCAAGATCGGTTATCTCTTCGCCGCCGGCGCCTGGGTGAAGCTGCGCAAGCGGGTCGACCCGCGGCGCTACAATGGCGGCGTGTTTCTGGGCCTGGACGGCCTCTGCGTGAAGAGCCATGGCGGCACCGACGATCTGGGTTTTGCCTACGCCATCGGCGTGGCCGTCGACCTGGTGCGCTACGAGTACAAGAGCAAGCTCGTCGAGAGCCTGGCCAAGCTCAAGCGGGCGACGACGGCCGAGCCGCCGGGCGCAGCGGAGTCGCCCGCGTTGCGGGCAACCGGAGGGGATGAGTGATACGTTCCGTCGTTCAGGGGTGCGGCGCCTACCTGCCTGAGAAGATCGTCACCAACGCCGAGCTGGCCAGGAAGGTCGATACCTCCGACGAGTGGATCCAGCAGCGCACCGGCATCAAGCAGCGCCACATCGCAGCCGACGGCGAGTTCACCTCGCACCTCGCCATAAAGGCCGCCGAGCGCGCCCTCGACCATGCCGGCCTCGACGCCTCCGACCTCGACCTGATCGTGCTGGCGACCGCCACGCCCGACGAGACCTTTCCGGCGACCGCCACGGTCGTGCAGAAGGCGCTCGGCATGACCAAGGGCGCGGCCTTCGACCTGCAGGCGGTCTGTGCCGGCTTCATCTACGGCGTCTCGGTGGCCGACAGCCTGATCAAGAACGGCCTTGCGGGAACCGCCATGGTGATCGGCGCCGAGACCTTCTCGCGCATCCTCGACTGGAACGACCGCGGCACCTGCGTGCTGTTCGGCGACGGCGCGGGCGCCATCGTGCTCAAGGCGGAGCAGGGCAAGGGCACCTCGGCCGACCGCGGCATCCTCGCCAATGCACTGCATTCCGACGGCCGCCAGCACGACATCCTCTACGTCGACGGCGGCCCGTCCTCGACCAAGTCGACCGGCTTCCTGCGCATGGAAGGCAAGGAAGTCTTCAAGCACGCCGT
>Ga0070741_10013832_pt1 | contig 14134 bp, 12 predicted proteins | sample Coa_R1_4_FD_66440 | JGI IMG/M metagenome (GOLD analysis project Ga0070741, IMG submission 66440) | Surface soil microbial communities from Centralia Pennsylvania, which are recovering from an underground coalmine fire - Coalmine... | ecosystem: Environmental > Terrestrial > Soil > Unclassified ... | reverse complement strand
TCGTCACCGGCAAGCCGGTCGAGCTCGGCGGATCGCTCGGACGCGAGGCCGCGACCGGACGGGGCGTCGTTATCGTCACGGAGGAGGCGGCGCGCCACTTCGGACGTGACCTGGCCGGCGCGTCCGTCGCGATTCAGGGCTTCGGAAACGTCGGGTCGTGGACGGCCCGCCTCATCAAGGACCACGGGTGCCGGATCGTGGCCGTGTCCGACGTGCGCGGGGGCATCTACAAGGAGTCGGGCCTCGACATCGACGAGGTGTTGAGACACCTCGCCGAGTCGGGGTCGGTGATCGACATGCCGGGAACCGAACCGGTGTCCAACGAGGACCTGCTGCTGCTCGCCGTCGACTGGCTCATCCCGGCCGCGCTCGGCGGCGTCATCCACGAGCGCAACGCGGAGAAGGTGCAGGCCCGCGTGATCGTCGAGGCGGCGAACCATCCGATCACACCCGAGGCGGACGCGGTGCTGACCGACCGCGGCATCGAGATCATGCCGGACATCATGGCCAACTCCGGCGGTGTCACGGTCTCCTACTTCGAGTGGACGCAAAACATTCAGCAATACCGGTGGGACGAGGAGCGCGTGAACACCGAGCTGCACAAGATCATGACGAAGATGTTCGACGACGTCTGCCGATTCAAGGAGTCGCACCAGAAGGCGACGTTCCGGGAAGCCGCATTCGCGCTCGGCGTCGACCGCGTTGCGAAGGCCGTGCGTATGCGCGGCTACGTCTGAGATCGCTCCGCGGTCACGATCAGGATCTCGCGGTCGCGCACCGTCGTTCGCACCGTGCGCGTCGTGACGAATCCCGCGTTCTCGAGCGCATCGCAGACGGCACGCTCGTTTCCCGAAGGAACGCCGAGCCGCCGCAGTCGCGCGTGCGCTCGGGGCGCCCTGCCCGTAGCGACGAACCGTCCGCCCGCGGCGAGCACGCGCGCGACCTCCGCATACGGGCGTTCGCGGATGGGCCAGTACAAGAGCCCGTTGACGGACGAAGCCACGGTGAAAGCACCGTCCCGGAAGGGCAGCGCTTCGACGTCGGCCAGCACGTAGCGCGACGGATTGATCCGCGATCCCAGCCGAACCTGCGCGGGCTCCTTGTCGATGCCGACGGCCAGCGCCGGGCCCGCGCGTCCGGCCGCGATCGCCAGACCAGGCCCGGCCCCGCAGGCAATGTCGAGGAAACGGTCCCCGGGGCCGAGCTCGACGGCGTCCTGCGCGACACGTTGGTCGTCCATGTTGCGCCGCGCCATGCGTCGTCCCGTCAGCGGCGCAAGCACGCCGTGCGGCCGGAAATAGCGCGAGAGCAACGGCCGGAGGATCCACTTGAGGACGCGCTTCACCCGGCGAGCCTAAACGGCGGTGCCGTCGTTACCGCTGTGTCGCGAACGCACCCGCAGCGTCGCGGCAGCGCCGTGCATCGAGCGGCCGGTGGAACTGGTCGAACAGATCGGCGGCCTCGAGGAACAGCGCCGACGCCTGCGCCGCCTGACCCTCGGCCTGCCTCAGCTCGGCCTGCGCCTCCCACACGGCCGCCCGCCACGGTCCGCCCTGCCACATGCCGGCGATGCGGTCGGCCTCGCCGAAGTGCTTTCGTGCGTGCGGCAGATCGCCGGCGCGCGCGAAGGCGCGAACGGCCTCGATACGGAACGTCATCGAGCACGGTCCGCACACGTGCGGGGCGTCCGCCATCCAGCGCTCTCCCTCGCGCACGACGCGCAATGCGTCCGGCGTCGTTTCGGATGCGCGTGTCTCGATGCCGAAGAGCCGCACGAACAGGTGCGACGGAATCGCCGACCGCTCCGCATACGGTCGCCCGCGGACAACCGTTTCACGGGCCGCCGCGAGGTCACCCACGGCGACCAACGCTTCGCCGAGCCGTTCCATCGCGATGGACGAAGCGGAGTCGAGTCCTGCGGCCTCGGCCGCGTCGACCGCCTCGCGCAGCACGCGCACGGCTGCGTCCAGGTCGCCGGAAAGCAGCGAGAACTCGCCGAGGAGCAGCGTTGCGAGGGCCCGTCCGGGAGCGGAGTCGTGCTCGTCGGCGAGCGCCAGCAGCTCGCGCGCGAAGGCGTCCGCGCCGGCCTGTCCTTCGGGGCCGCACAGGAAGTACTCGAGGAAACAGAGGTGGCCGTCGTAGACCGCCGACTCGAAGCCCTCCCCCTTCGTCATCGACTTCACGAAGTCGTCGCGGAAGGTTTCGTGCCACGTGCCCCGCGCGAAGGCGACGAGCGCCAGAAGGGATGACGCCTCGCCGAGCTCGTGTCCGAGCGCCGCGTCGAGGGCGAGCGAGCGCGCGTCGTGCGCCATGCGCTCTGCGTCCTCGAGCTCCTGTTTGCCGAAGGCGACGAGGCCGTGCGCGAGCAGCCCGCCGACGCGCTCGGCCGGCGTGGGCGGGTCGGCTCCCTCGAGGGCGAGCGCCTTGTCGTACAGCTCGATGGTGGCCTGGTCGGGACCGACGCCGAGGCGGTCGCGGAGCGCGTCGCGCAGCCGCTCGAACTGTCTGATGACGCCGCTGCGGTTCCCGGCGTCGAGGTGCATCTGCATCAGCGCGCGATGCGCCGCCTCGTCCGCCGGATCGAGCTCGAGCACCTTCTCCCACTCACCTGCCGCGGCCAGGAGCGACGCGTAACGGGATTCGGTTCGTCGGCGACCGTCCTCACTCCAGTCCTCGTAGCGATCGGCGGGCAGCACCTCTGCATACGTCGCGGCGACGCGAGCGCACTCTTTCGGGTCGGCGGACGCGAGCGCCGCGTCCGCGTCCCGCTCGAAGGTGTCGAGGTCGACGGCGAGATCGGCGTCCGGACACAGAACGATGAGTCCGCCTTCCGACGTCAGCCGGTCCGCCGACTCGAGCACCCGGCGCGCGTGGTGCAGCGACTTGCGGAGGTTCGCGCCGGCGGCGTCGGCCGCGAGGTCCGGCCACAGCGCCTCCATCACCTCTTCGCGATGCAGGCTGTGCTGCGGCGCCATCGCGAGCAGCTTCACCAGGTCGGCTGCACGCCGGTTGCGCCACGCGTCGACGGACACCGGCGCGTCGTCGACGACGACGGAGAACCCGCCCATGAGCCCGACCTGTACGCCTGCCATCCGCAAACGATATCCCGGGAACGTTCCGGGAACGGTGCCTTTCCTACCGTGGTCGTAACGGACGAAAGGAGGAGAGATGCCGCTGTTCATGGACGTGCACAACATCCCCGAGGGTGTGTCCTCGGAGGACGTGGCGGGTGCGCACGAGAAGGACCTGGAGGTCCAGGGCAAGCACAACGTGCGCTACATCAACTACTGGTTCGACGGCACGGGACGGAAGATCTTTTGTCTCGTCGACGCGCCGGACGCGGACGCCGCGCACGCGGTGCACCGCGAGGCCCACGGCCTGGTCGCCGACGAGATCTACCCGGTCGAGCAGGGCTAGCAGTACTCGCAGCCCCCTGGGCAGCCGCTCAGGGGGCTGCTTTTCGCCGCAGCTTCCTCACCTGCGCGCGCACGCTGGCGGGAGACGGCCCCCCGGACGCCGACCGCTGCGCGACCGAGCTCTTGGCATTCAGATCGACCGTCTTTCCTTCGCGGACAGATGTCGCGATACGCGAATGTGCCTCGCGGAACGGGACCCCCTTGCGGACGAGATCCTCGGCCGCGTCCGTCGCGAGAAGACCGGCGTCGCCGGCGGCGTCCTCCATCCGCTCGGTCACGAACGTGATTCCGCGCATGAGCCCGCTCATCGCCGCGAAGGCTCCCGCCGTGACCGCCAGCACCTCGCGCAGATGCTGCTTGTCGGTTTGCAGGTCGCGGTCATAGGCCAGCGGCAGCGACTTCATCGTCACGAGCAGACCCGTGAGTGCGCCGACGGCGATGCCCGTCGTGCCCCGCGCGAGCTCGGCCACGTCCGGGTTCTTCTTCTGCGGCATCATGCTCGACCCCGTCGCGTAGTCGTCCGGGAGCCGGACGAACCCGAACTCAGTCGTCGACCACAACACGATCTCCTCGGCGAGCCGCGACAGATGCGTCAGCGCCGTCGAGCATCCGTAGGCGGCGTCGAGCAGGAAGTCGCGATCGGACACCGCGTCGATCGAGTTGTCGAACACCCGCGAAAATCCGAGCTCGGTTGCCGCGACCTTGGGGTCGATGCCGAGGGTCGACGTCGCCAGAGCGCCGGCCCCGAGCGGCGACGAGTCGGCGTTCTCGTACGCCGCGTCGACACGGTCGAGGTCGCGCACGAACGCCCACGCGTGCGCGCACAGCCAGTGCCCGAGCGTGACCGGCTGCGCGCGCTGCATATGCGTGTAGCCCGGCACCAGAACGGTCGCCGTCTCCTCGGCGCGATCGGCGAGCGCGCCCACGAGCCCGGCGACGGCGGCGCGCACGAGCGAGATCTGCTCGCGCGCCCACAAGCGCAGCGCCGTGGCGACTTGGTCGTTGCGCGACCGTCCTGCGTGCACCTTCGCGCCGAGATCGCCGAGGCGCTCGGTGAGCACGCGCTCGATCGCGCTGTGGACGTCCTCGTCCCCCTCGTCGACGAGCTCCGGCTTGTCGCGAATCGCCTTGAGCTCGCGCGCGAGCTTCGCGGCTTCCGTCTTCGTGAGGACGCCCGCCGCGGCGAGCCCCTTCACGTGCGCGGACGTGCCGTCGATGTCGTACGGCCACAAGAACCGGTCGTGCGGCAGCGAGTGCAGGAAGTTCCACGCTTCGGACGCGAGCCCGCCGGGCAGGCGTCCGGCCCAGGTCGGCTTAGCCTTCACGGCCCTGCCGCTCCGCCCACACGCGCAGCGGCAGCGACCACAAGCGGATGAACCCCGCCGCGTCGGCGTGCTCGAAGGAATCCGACTCCGATCCGTACGTCGCCAGCGAGCTGTCGTAGAGCCCGTAGGACGAGCGGCGCCCCAGCGGGTGCGCGACGCCTTTGTGCAGGCGCATCTTCACCTCGCCGGACACGAACTTCTGCGTTTCGTCCACGAAGGCGTCGAGGGCGCTGCGCAGCGGTGAGAACCACAGACCGTTGTAGACGAGGTCGGCGTAGCGGTCCTCGATCGAGCGCTTGAAGCGCGAGACGTCGCGTTCGAGCGTGAGCCCCTCCAGGTCCTTGTGCGCGGCGATGAGCACGGCCGCGGCCGGCACCTCGTACACCTCGCGCGACTTGATGCCGACGAGGCGGTTCTCGACCATGTCGATGCGCCCGACGCCGTGCCTGCCGGCCAGGGCGTGCACCTCGGCGACGAGGTCGACCGGAGGAAGTGCCCGGCCGTCGATCGTGACCGGGGTGCCTTTGTCGAAGCCGATGACGATGTCGTCGGGTTCCTCGGGTGGCTCGTTGGACGTCATCTCGTAGACGTCCTTCGCCGGCGGCTCGGTCCACGGGTCCTCGAGCACGCCGGACTCGATGGCGCGCCCCCACAGGTTCTCGTCAATCGAGTACGGCTTCTCGGCCGTCACCGTGACGGGAATCCCGTGCTCCTTGGCGTATTCGATGGCCTCGTCGCGCTGCAAGCCCGTCTCGCGAATGGGCGCGACGATCTGCAGGTCGGGGGCCAGCGCGGCGATGGACGACTCGAAGCGCACCTGGTCGTTCCCCTTGCCCGTGCAGCCGTGCGCGACGACCGTCGCTCCCCGGTCGCGCGCGAGCCGCACGAGAGCCCGCGCGATCAGGCCGCGCGACAACGCGGACACCAGCGGATAACGGCCCTCGTAGAGCGCGTTGGCGCGCAGCGCCGGCCAGCAGAACTCGGTGACGAACTCCTCGCGCGCGTCGAGCACGACGAGGTCGGCGGCGCCGGCGGCTTCGGCGCGCACGCGCACGCCGTCCAGCTCCTTGCCCTGTCCAACGTCGACGCAGAGCGCGATCACGTCGTAGCCGAGCTCGGCCCGCAGCCAGGCGACACACACCGACGTGTCGAGGCCCCCGGAGAACGCGAGCACACAGGTCTTGCTCATGACGCGCTCAACGCGTTGATGCGCTTGACGAGCGTGCGTCCGCCGGTCTTCTCGTCCGCGACGACGAAGACGGTGTCGTCGCCGGCGATGGTGCCGAGGATCCCCGCGATGGCGCTCGAGTCGAGCACGGCGGCCACCGTCGAGGCCATGCCCGGGAACGTGCGTATCACGACGAGGTTTCCCGAAGGCACGACGCTGCGCACGAGCTCGCCGAACACGCGCTGACCGAAACCGACCGGTGGTCCGTTGCGCTCGGGCAGCGCGTAGACGATGGAGCCGTTGTCGTGGCGGCGCACGGCCCCGATGTCGTCGAGGTCGCGCGAGACGGTCGCCTGCGTCGCAGTGAATCCTTCACTCGCGAGACGCTTGACGATGTCGTCCTGCGTCGCGGCCAGGCCGTCGCGCAGGTATTCGATCAGGCGCTGGCGGCGCTTGGTTCTGTCCTTGGTGGTCGTTCGCGGCATGTCAGTCGCTCCAGAGCCGGACGAAGACGGCCAGCGTCGTGTGCAGCCTGTTCTCGGCCTGGTCGAAGACGCGCGACGCCGGCCCGTCGATCACGGCGGCGTCGACTTCCTCGCCGCGGTGCGCGGGCAGGCAATGCAGGAACACGGCATCGGGCGCGGCGGCGTCCATCAACGACTGCGTGATGCGGTACGGCTCGAAGGTGTTGCGCCGGGCGTCGGCTTCGGCCTCCTGCCCCATCGACGTCCACACGTCGGTATAGACGACGTCGGCGCCGCGCACGGCCTCCAGCGGGTCCGAGCCGACGACGATCTGGGGACCGGTGAGCTCACCCGGCGGCTCGTGTCCCGGTGGTGTCGCGATCGCGAGCGACGCGCCGGTCAGCGCGCACCCCTCCATCAGGGACACGCACACGTTGTTGCCGTCGCCGATGTAGGCGATCTTCACGTCCTTGAGACCTCGCACGTCGCCGTCGCAGCACGCCTCCGCCACCGTCATGAGGTCCGCGAGCGCCTGGAGCGGATGGTGGCCGTCGCTGAGCGCGTTGATCACCGGCACGTCGGCGGCGGCGGCGAGCTCGGTGACGCGTGCGTCGTCGAACGTGCGTATGACGATCGCGTCGCAGTAACGGGACAGCACCTGCGCCGCGTCGGGCACGGGCTCGCGCGTGCCCAGTCCGGCGGCCTGGTCGTACGCGCCGATCGCGCGGGCGCCGATACGCGCCAGTGCTGCTTCGACCGAGAAGCGCGTGCGCAGCGAGGGCTTCTCGAAGAGCACGGCGCACACGCGGCCCTTGCCCGTGTCCGCGTACATGTGCGGACGCGTCTTCGCTGCGATCGCGAGGTCGAGAAGATCGACGAGTTCGGACGAATCGAGGTCGGACACGCGCAGCAGGTCGTGCATCACGCGACCTCCTTGATCGCTTCGCGGAGGAGTGCGATGCCCTGCTCGGCCTCCTGCGCCGTGATGTTGAGCGGCGGCGCGAGACGCACGGTGGACGCGGTCACGTTGTTGACGATCAGGCCCTTGCCGAGCGCCGCCTCGACGACCTTTGCCGCGTCGTCGCGTCCGAGATCGAGCCCGATGAGGAGACCCTTGCCGCGCACCTCGGCCCCCAGGTCGGCGAACTCGCCGGCGATCCAATCGCCGAGCTTCGCGGCGTTGGCGATGAGTCCTTCGGATTCGATCGCTTCGAGCGTCGCGAGCACGGCGGCACACGCCAGCGGCCCACCGCCCTGCGTGGTCGCGTGATCCGAGGGCTGGAGCGCGTCGCCGCACTTGGCCGACAGCCACGTGGCCCCCACCGGGAAGCCGCCGCCGAGCGCTTTGGCCATGGTGACGATGTCGGGGGTGAAGCCGAGGTGGTCGTGGCCCCACCACGAGCCGGTGCGTCCGATGCCCGTCTGGATCTCGTCGCAGATGAGCAGCGCGCCGTGCACGTCGCACAGGCGCCGCGCCATCTGCGCGAACTCTTTCGTGAGCGGACGGATCCCGCCCTCGCCTTGAATCGGTTCGATGATGACGCCGGCGGTCTTGGCGGTGATCGCCTTCTGCAGCGCGCCGGTGTCGTTCAGAGGCACCGGCACGAACCCGCCGGGCATCGGGCCGAAGCCCTCCCATTTGGCCGGCTGGATCGTCGCGGCGAGCGAGCCGTAGGTGCGTCCGTGGAACGAGCCTTCGAGGGCGACGATCTCGTTGCGCTCCGTGTCGCCGTTGCGCCATGCGAACTTCCGCGCGGCCTTGATGGCGGCCTCGTTGGCCTCGGTCCCCGAGTTGCAGAAGTAGACGCGTCCGGAGCCGCCGAGTCTGTCCACCAGCGCGTCGGCGGCCGCGACGATCTCGGGCGTGTAGAAGAGGTTGCTGACGTGCAGCAGCTTGGTCGACTGGTCGATCAACGCCGCCGTCAGCGCGGGATGGGCGTGTCCGAGCGCGCACACGGCAATACCGCCGAGAAAGTCCATGTACTTCTTGCCGTCGGTGTCGTACAGCCACACGCCTTCGCCGCGCGCGAAGGTCACCGGGTAGCGCGCAGCGTTCTTCGCCAGCGAATCGGTCATCGCGTCACCATCGTCCCAACTCCCGTGTCCGTGAAGATCTCCAGTAGAAGCGCGTGCTCGACGCGCCCGTCGAGAATGTGCGCGCGCTGCACGCCGCGCGAGACCGCCTCGACGCAGGCGCGCACCTTCGGAATCATGCCGGCCGACAGCGCGCCGGCGTCGAGCAGCCGTTGCAGGTCTTCGACGGTGACCTTCGACATGAGCGAGCCGGCGTCCCCGAAGTCTTCGTACAGTCCTTCGACGTCGGTGAGGAACACGATCTTGGACGCGCCCAGCGCGTTGGCAATGGCGCCCGCGGCGTGGTCGGCGTTGATGTTGAACGCCTGGCCATCGCGTCCGATGCCCATGGGGGCGATCACGGGGATGAAGCTCGAGTTGAGCGCGCTGTGCACGACGCGCGGGTCGACGCGCTCGATCTCGCCGACGTAACCGAGGTCGGCGCCGGAGGGTCCTTCCATCCTTCGGGCGCCGATGAAGTTGGCGTCCTCCCCGGAGATCCCGACGGCGAGATCCCCGTGGGCGTTGATGATCGACACGAGCTCCTTGTTGGTCTTCTGGAGCACCATACGGACGACGTCCAGCTCCTCGGCCCCCGTGACGCGGTAACCCTCGACGAACTGCGGCTGCTGGTCGAGGCGCTGCATGAGCTCGGAGATCTGGGGGCCGCCGCCGTGGACGATCACCGGACGCATCCCCACGTAGTGCATGAGCACGATGTCGCCGGTGAACGAACGCATCGCCTCGCGGTCGGTCATGGCGTTGCCGCCGTACTTCACGACGACGATCTTGCCGAAGTACTCCTTGATGTACGGGAGTGCCTCGGTGAGCGTGCGGGCCTTGTCGATGAGGACGTCGGTCTTCACGTCGTGTACTCCGCGTTGAACTTCACGTATTCGGGCGTGAGGTCGCACGTGAGGTACTCGAAGGACGACGACCCGAGGCCCAGGTCGGCGCCGATGACGGCGTCGCCGCCGGCGGCAAGCGCTTTGGCCGCCTCGGCGCCCCGGCCGGTTCCGTTGCCACCGTAGCCGAGCTCGACGCCGCCGACGCTGATGCGCAGCGTCGCGGGATCGAGCTTTACGGGGGCCTGTCCGAGGGCCTGCACGATTCGTCCGTAGTTGGGATCGCCGCCGTAGATGGCCGAGCGAACGAGGATCGACGTCGCGATCTCGCGGGCGGCGGCGTAGGCGTCGTCGTCCGACGCCGCACCCGTCACCTGGACACGAATCACGCGCGTGGCGCCCTCGCCGTCGGCGACCACCTTGTAGGCGAGGTCGGCCATCACCTCGGTGACGGCGTCGACGAACGCGGTGGACCCGGCAACGTCGGCACCCACCGCACCGTTGGCAAGAAGAAACACCGAGTCGCTGGTGGACATACACCCGTCGACGGTGATCGCATTGAAGGACTTCGGAAGTGCGGCAGTAATGGCGTCACGCAACACGTCCGCCGACGCAACGGCGTCCGTCGTGATGAACACGAGCAACGTTGCCTGCGGAACCATCCGCGGAGCGATCATGCCGGCGCCCTTGGCCATGCCGCCGACGGTGACGGTGACGCCGCCGACGTCGATCGTCCTCACGCAGGTCTTCAGGTAGGCGTCCGTCGTGCGAATGGCGTTGGCGGCGTCCTCGTCCCCCGTCTCCGACAACGACGAAGCTGCCTCAGCAAGACCCTTCGAGATGACGTCCATCGGGAGCGGTTCGCCGATGGTTCCGGTCGCGGCCACGAGCATGTCCTGCTCGGACGAAAACCCGCACAGCTGCGCGGCCGTGGCGGCCATGTGCTCCGCCGCCTTCACACCCTCGGGTCCGGTGAAGGCGTTGGCGATGCCGGCGGTGACGCAGAAACCCTGTGCATGTCCATTCGACACGCGCGGCCTGTCGACGATCACGTGGGCCGACGGCACGCTGCTCGTCGTGAACGCGCCGGCCACCGTCGCCGGCGAATCGGAGACGACGAGCGCGAGGTCGAGGTCGCCGGACGGCTTCGTCCCGGCGCGCACGCCGGCGGCCTTCCAGCCTTTCGCGGCGGTGATGCTCACGGGAAGATCCCGAGTCCCGTGAGCCCGGTCGTCTCGTCGAGGCCGAGCATGAGGTTGGCGTTCTGCACGGCCTGCCCGGCGGCGCCCTTGCCCAGGTTGTCGATGGCGCACGTGACGATGGCCGTGTTCGTACGGGCGTCGACCTCGAGGGCAACGATGGCACGATTCGTGCCGGACACGTGCTTCGTCTGCGGCTGCTTGCCGCTCGGAAGCACCGTCACGAACGGTTCGCCCTTGTAGGCACGCTCGAGCGACGAACGAATGTCCTCGGCGGACGCGACGGCGCGCCCGTAACAGGTTGCGAGAAGCCCGCGCGTCATGGGGGCGAGATGCGCGGTGAACGTGAGGTTGTCGACGCCGAGCTCCTGGGAGATCTCGGGCGTGTGCTGGTGTTTGCCGACGCGGTAGGCGCCGAAGGATCCCTCGAGCTCCGTGTAGAGGTATGCGGCGTCGATCTTGCGCCCCGCGCCGCTGACGCCGGACACGGCACTGACCACGATCCCGTCCTTCGCCACGACGTCATCGGCAACGAGTGGCTGCAACGCGAGCAGCGCGGCGGTCGGATAGCACCCGGGATTGGCGACGCCCTCGGCCGCCGCGACGGCGTCGCGGTTCAGCTCGGTGAGCCCGTAGGCCCACGTGCCGAGCTCGTCCGGATGCGGGTGCGGAGCGCCGTACCACTCGGGATAGGCGGCGGCGTCGCGCAGCCGCCAGTCCGCGGAAAGGTCGACGACTTTGACGCCCTTGCCCACGAGCGTGCGTCCGTGGGTAGCGGCGGAGCCGTGGGGAAGCGCCAGAAACGCAACCTCAATCTCGGGTACAGCGTCGATGTCGGTGGGCTGAAGCACGACGTCCCCGAAGTCGCCGAGGTGCCCGAAGAGCTCGGACACCGGCTTGCCGGCATTGGTGTCCGCCGTTGCCCAGACGAGCTCGAGCGCGGGGTGGGCGGCGACGTATCTGAGCAGCTCAGAGCCCGAATAACCCGAGGCGCCCAGGACGGCTACGGCATGCTTGTTCATACGGAAGGACGAATATACATGCGCATATCCATGCGCGCAACTATCGGCAGGCCGGGGTTGAGATGAGCAGCGTGAAGCACGCTGCAGAGCCGTGCGTCTAGCGGACCTCGGCCCCCATCTCGGCGACCGCTGAAGCAATCGCGGGCCGCGCCGCATCCGCTTCCTCCGCGCGCAGCGTGCGGTCGTGAGCCCTGAACACCAGACGGTACGCGAGGCTCCGGCGATCCTCCCCCACCTGCTCGCCCTCGAACACGTCGAGCAGCTCGACGGACTCGAGGTACTCGCCGCCGGCCGCGCGAATCGCCGCTTCCAAGTCGCGAGCCGAGACCGAGCGCGGCACGAACATCGAGATGTCGCGCAGGACGGGCGGCTGCGTCGGCAGCTCGCGTGCGTGCAGCTCCGTGCGCGCGTGCGACAGCACCGGTGCCAGCGCGAACCCGCCAACGACCACCGCACCTTCCAGGTCGAAGCGTCGCGCCACCGACGGACGTAGTTCTCCGAAGCGGCCCACAACACCGCCGTCCACGACGATGTTCGCCGCGCGGCCCGGGTGGAACGGCATCGCCGCCGCCGGCTCCACGTCCCAGTCAACACCGACCTCGGCCAGCACGACTTCGAGGAGGCCCTTCGCGTCGAAGACATCGACCGGACGACCACGAGACGACCAGTGACGCTCACCCGCAGCTCCGGTCAGCACGAAGCCCACGTGCTCCTCTTCGCGCGGAAGGTCCTCGTCGTTCTTCCAGCCGCGAAACACCTTTCCGAACTCGAAGAGCCTCACGTCGGCAACGCCGTGCGCGTTGTTCCGCTGCGCCGCGCGCAGCAGTCCCGCGAACAGGTTCGGACGCAGCCTCCGCTGGTCCTCCGTCATCGGGTTCGTCACGCACACCAGCGGCCCGTCGAACCCGATAGCGTCCAGGTCCTCCGGCGGCACCCACGACGGCAGGAACGCCTCGCTCAGCCCCGCGCCGACCAGCACGTCGCGCACACGCACGCGCAACCGCTGCGCAACGCTGCGTCCGCCGCGGACACCCGTCTTGTTCTCGCCCTCGAACTTCTCGTAGCCGTGCAGCCTCGCCAGCTCTTCGATGAGGTCGATCTCGCGCTCCAGATCCGGACGCCACGACGGCGCCACCACCGTCACCGCATCGCCGTCGGCCGACACGTCGCAGCCGAGCCCGCGGAAGTAGCGATCGCGATCGCCGGCCGGCACATCCGCGCCGAGGATCACCGGCACTCTCTGTGGACGCAGCGTCAACGTGCGCCGCGGCGGCACGCCACCAACGTCCACCGCGCCTTTCGCCACGACACCGCCGGCCCACGCGCGCATGCACTCCGCCGAGATCGCCGCCGCCCGCGGCACCGCCTCCGGATCCGACCCGCGCTCGAAGCGCGCCGCCGCCTCCGTGTGCATGTGGTACCTCCGGGACGTCCGCGCGATCGAGATCGCATCGAAGTGCGCCGACTCGAGCAGTACGCGTTTCGTGGACGGACCGACCTCGCTGTACGCGCCGCCCATCACGCCGGCGATCGCCACCGGGTTCTTCGCATCGGCGATCACCAGGTCCGACGCCTCGAGCTCGCGCTCCTCGCCGTCGATCGACGTCAGCCTCTCCCCCGCCCGTGCCCGCCGCACCACGATCCGCTGCTCCGCCAGCTTGTCCAGGTCGAAGGCGTGCAGTGGCTGCCCGGTCATCAGCAGCACGTAGTTCGTCGCGTCCACCAGGTTCCCCAGCGGACGAAAACCGCACGCCGTCAGCCGCGCCTGCACCAGCGGGGGCGAGGATCCGAACGTCACGTCTTCGATCACGCGCGCCAGGTACCGCGGACATCCCGACGGATCCTCGACCGTCACCGACGTCAGCTCCGACGCCGCACCGCCCTCCTCGACCGCATCGGCGGACGGCATGCGCAGCGGCGTGTCGAACACCACCGACACCTCGCGCGCGATCCCCATGACGCTCATCTGGTCCGGACGGTTCGGGTAGATCTCGAACTCGAGCACGTAGTCGTCCAGGCCGAGCAGATCGGCGACATCCGCGCCGATCGGCGTGTCCCGCGGTAAGACGAGGATCCCGCTGTGGTCCTCCGAGATTCCGAGCTCGTGCGCCGAGCACAGCATTCCCTGCGAGGAGTACGCACCCCCCACCATCGGACGCACCGACACAGGCACCGGCAGCGTCGTCACGCGCGCACCCGGCAGCGCCACCGGCACGACATCGCCGGCCTTGAAGTTCTTGGCTCCCGCGAGGATCGTCGCCGGACCCGACGAACCGGTGTCGACCTGCGCGATGACGAGCTTGTCCGACTCGGGGACGTCCTTCACCTCGAGCACGCGTCCGACGACCACGCCGGACACGCCCTCCCCGAACCGCTCGATCCTGTCCACCGCCGAGCCCGTCATGGACAGACGCACGGCCAGCTCCTCGACGTCTACATCGACGTCGACGAACTCCCGCAACCACTTGACCGGCACCCGCATTACGCCACCGGTGCGCCGCGGAACTGCTCGAGGAAGCGCTGGTCGCCGTCCAGCAGCAAACGGAGATCCGAGAACCCGTAGCGCGACATCGTCACGCGGTCCAGCCCCATGCCGAACGCGAATCCGGTGTACCGCTCGGG
>Ga0070741_10013831_pt1 | contig 14134 bp, 14 predicted proteins | sample Coa_R1_4_FD_66440 | JGI IMG/M metagenome (GOLD analysis project Ga0070741, IMG submission 66440) | Surface soil microbial communities from Centralia Pennsylvania, which are recovering from an underground coalmine fire - Coalmine... | ecosystem: Environmental > Terrestrial > Soil > Unclassified ... | reverse complement strand
GACAGGTAGACGTCGTCGGTGAGGTAGAAGACCCGCTCGGCACCGAGCTTGGTGAGCCGGTCCGCCAGCCCTGGCGCCTTTTCCACAGCCTCGTCCACAGGCACGAAGCGCCCGGAGCTGTCCAGCAGGCCGAGCTTGACCAGGCAGGTGACGGCGTCGACCAGGCCCGAGCCGCACAGGCCCTCGGGCGGCACGTCACCGATGGTCTTCAGCTCCAGTGTCGAGGGCGTCATCGTGACGACCTCGATCGCGCCGGGCGCGGCCCGCATGCCGCAGCGGATCGCCGCGCCCTCGAACGCGGGGCCGGCCGGCGCGGCGGTGGCCAGCAGCCAGTCCCGGTTGCCGAGCACGATCTCGCAGTTCGTGCCGATGTCCACGAACAGCCGCAGCCGCGGATCCCGGTCCATGCCGCTGGCCAGCAGGCCGGCCGTGATATCGCCGCCGACATAGGCGCCGAAGGCCGGAAATACCACGGCGCGAGCCCGCTCGTGCGCGACGACGCCGAGGTCGGCCGCCAGCACCTCGGGGTACAGCCGGGTGGCCATGATGAAGGGGGCCATGCCGAGCGGCTCGGGATCGATGCCGAGCGCGATGTGCGTCATCGTGGCGTTGCCCGCCACCGCGATCTCGTACACGTGGCGGGGGTCGACGTTGCCCGCCGCGCACACGGCCGCCGCAAGCTCGGCGAGCGTTTCGCGCGCGAGATCGCGCAGCTTGTCCAGCGCCCCGCTATCCATCATCGTCGCGCTGATCCTGGTGATCACGTCGGCGCCGAACGGCTGCTGCTTATTCAACATGGAATCCACAGCCACGGGCGCACCTGTGGACAAGTCAAGCAACGTGGCGACGACCGTGGTGGTGCCGAGGTCGAACGCGATGCCGTACCGGGATTCAGTCGTGTCACCGGGCTCCACCGCGATCAGCACATCGTCCACCACGACGGCGGTGACCTTGTAGTCGGCCTCGCGCAGCGTGCGCCCGAGGGTGCGCAGCACCGCGAGATCCGCGCGCGGCTCGAGGTCGTCGAGCTGGGCGAGCACCCGCTCCAGGTCGGTGGCCTGGTCCTGGAGCGTCGGCTCGGCCAGTTCCAGGTAGCGCTTCACCACGGCCGGGCGGAGGATGACCTGCCTGCCCACGCCGACGGTGGCCGCCTTCGGCCGGGTGGTGAGCGGCGGCACCTCGACCGTGGTGTCCCGCGTGGCCGACGTGCGGCAGGCGAGCCGCCAGCCGGCCTTGAGTTCTTCGGCGCTGTACGCCCGGATGTCCAGGCTGGTCGGCGTCGGAGCGTCGCCGTCAACCCTTATCCGGCACTTTTTGCAGGTCCCGTGCCCGCCGCAGGTCGAGTCGATCGCGATGCCGTTCCAGCTCGCCGCGTCGAACAGCGTCACGCCGTACGGCACCCGGACGGGCCGTTGATTGAAAAGCAGATTTACCCGAACGGGCTGGGGTGCTTGTTCCGCTGTCATTGCTGTTGCTGGGCGCGGAAGGCACGGATCCAGTTCGCGCCCCAGTCGTCACGGCCGAGCACGAGGTCAGCGGCCTTGACCGCGCGGACGATCTGCGGCGTGCGAGCGTCCATGATCGCGCTGGTCAGGCCGTGTGACATGGCGGCCGGCAGGAACGCCGCGCTGATCGTGTGCCGGTCCGGCATGCCGAAGCTCACGTTCGACGCGCCGAGCGTCATGTTCACGCCGAACTCGTCGCGGATCATCGCGATCGTCTCGATGGTGCGGGTGGGGTGCAGGGTGTCGGCGCCGACCGGCATCGCCAGCGGGTCGATCACGATGTCGGATATGTCCATGCCGTACTTCTCGGTGGCGACGTGGATGAGCTTGCGGGTCAGCTCCAGGCGGCGCGCGGGCTCGGTCGGGATCTCCTCCTCGTCGTTCGGCAGCCCGATGACCGCGGCGCCGTACTTCTTGACCAGGGGAAGGATGGCGTCGAGGCGTTCGTCCTCCGCGGTGACGGAGTTGACCAGCGCCTTGCCCTCGTAGGCGGCCAGGCCGGCGTCGAGCACCTCGACGATCGAGGAGTCGATGACCAGCGGCAGGTCGGTTCGCTTCTGGATGAGCCGTACGGCCTGGGCCATGAGCGCGGCTTCGTCGGCGAGCGGCGCGCCCATGTTGACGTCGAGCAGCATGGCGCCGCCGTCGACCTGCTCGCGCACGTCGATCTCCACCCGGGACAGGTCGCCGTTGCGCAGCTGCTGCTGGAAGATCTTCCGGCCGGTCGGGTTGATCCGCTCGCCGATGATCGCGAACGGCTGGTCGTGGCCGATCGTGACGGTCCTGCCGCCTGAGGAAAGAACCGTATGCATCAGACGTTAACCATGGCGCGGCGCTTCTTGAGCAGCTCTTTGGCCTTGACCACGGCGGCGCTCGCGTCCGCGGCGTAGCCGTCGGCGCCGACCACGTCCGCGTACTCCTGGGTGACCGGCGCGCCGCCGACCATGACGATCACCTGGTCACGCAGCCCGGACTTGGTCAGCGCGTTGATGTTCGCCTTGAACATCGGCATGGTCGTGGTGAGGAATGCGGAGAACCCGACGATGTCCGGCTTGTGGGTCCTGATCGCGTCGACGAACTTCTCCGGCGCCACCTGCACGCCCAGGTCGATGACCTCGAAGCCGGCGCCCTCGAACATGATGTTCACCAGGTTCTTGCCGATGTCGTGCACGTCGCCCTTGACCGTGCCCATCACGATCCGGCCGATGGTCTCCGCGCCGGTCTCGGCCAGCAGCGGCCGCAGGATCTCCAGCGCGCCGGCCATCGCCTTGCCGGCGATCAGCATCTCCGGCACGAAGAAGTCGCCGCGCTCGAACCGGGCGCCGACCTCCTCCAGTGACGGGATCAGCGCCTCGTAGAGCAGTTCCTCAGGGCCGAGGCCCATCGCGAGCCCGTCGTTGGTCAGCTTGAGCACGGCGGGGCCGTTGCCGGTCAGCGTCTTGTCGTAGAGGTCTTTGAGGAGATCCTCACGGGTCATGCGGCTCCTGCTTTCCTGTTCCTCGCCCCGCGCTGCCGGTAGCCGAGCACCGCGGACAGGCCGGCGGCCTCTTCCATGCAGCGCTCGGCGGCCTGCATGGCGCGTTCCTTCGTCATCCGGGTGGTGGGCGCGGAAACCGAGAGCGCCGCGACCACCGTGCCGTCGAGGCCGTGGATCGGGGCCGCGATCGCGACCAGGCCCGGCTCGAGTTCCTCGTCGGTCACCGCGTAACCGCGGGTCCGGACGGCGGCCAGGTCCTGCTTGAGCGCGGCCTCGGTGGTGATGGTCTTGTCGGTGCGGCGCTCAAGCCTGCCGCCCGGCGCCAGGTGCGCGGCGCCGTGTGCGAGCAGCACCTTGCCGGACGCGGAGCAGTGCAGCGGCACGGACAGGCCGATCCAGTTCGTGCCGCCGATCAGGTAGGTGGTCTCCACCTGATCGATCTGCTCGACCATGCCGTTGCTGGCCACGCCCAGGTTGATGGTCTCTCCGGTGGCCTTGCCCAGCTTCTCCAGGAACGGCCGTGCCACCGCGACCAGGCCGGCCTCCGCGCCGCCGCGCCAGGCGAAGCTGACGAACATCTCGCCGGGCAGGAAACGGCCGTGGTCGTCCCGGCGGACCAGGCGGTTGCGTTCCAGCGCGAGCAGCAGCCGGCTGGTGGTCGACTTCGCCAGCCCGGTCGCCGCGCTCAGCCCGGTGAACGTCATCGGGTCGGCCGAATGCACCACCTCGGCGAGCAGGCGAGCCGCCCGGTCCACGGCCTGAGTGCCGTTCTGGTTACCCATGCGGTTGTCCTAAAGTTCCACGTTATGGGACGAAGTATCACTATGTGAATCGTAATTCGCCGGCTTATGATCGGTCAATGTTCGAGAACAAGATGCCGCGGTACGAGATCCTCTCCGCGGACGCCGTGACGGTCCTCGATCGCGGCTGGCGCAGGATCGTTTCCGAAATCGGCATCCAGTTCGCGAAGCCGGAAGCCGTCGAATTGTTCGCCAAGGCGGGACAGAAGACGGACGGCGAGGTCGTCTACCTTGATCCGGAGTTCGTGCTCGAGCAGGTCGCCAAGGCGCCGCGCGAGTTCGACGTGCAGGCCCGCAATCCCGCGAACAACGTCCGCATCGGCGGCGACCAGATGGTGTTCAGCTCGGTGTACGGCTGCCCGTTCGTGCGCCAGGGCGACGTGCGGCGGGACGCGACGCTCGAGGACTTCCGGAACCTGGTCTCGCTGTCGCAGGTCTTTCCGCAGCTCGACTCCGCCGGCGGGGTCATCTGCGAGCCGAACGACGCGCCGCTCGACTCCCGGCATCTGGACATGATCTACGCGCTCCAGACGCTCACCGACAAGTTCTACATGGGCAACGTCGTGTCGGGTCCGAACGCGGCGGACACGATCGCGATGACGTCGATCCTGTTCGGCGGGCGCGCGGCGATCGAGCGGACCCCGGCCACGATCTCGCTGATCAACTGCAACTCGCCGCTGCGCTGGGACGACCGGATGCTGGACGCGCAGTTCGAGTACTGTGCCGCCGCCCAGCCCGTGGTGCTGACCCCGTTCCTGCTGATGGGCGCCATGTCGCCGGTGACGATCCCGGCCGCGCTGACCCAGCAGCTCGCCGAGGCGCTGTCCGGCATCGCGCTGGCGCAGCTGATCAGGCCGGGCTGCCCGGTGATCTTCGGCTCGTTCCTGTCGAACATCGACATGCAGTCCGGGTCGCCGTCGTTCGGCACCCCGGAGTCGGCGCTCGGCCTGCTGTGCACGGGCCAGCTTGCCCGGCACTACGGGCTGCCGTTCCGCACCGGCGGCGGGCTGAACTCCGCGCAGACCGCGGACGCGCAGTCGGCCTACGAGGCGCTGATGACGCTGCTGCCCACGTTCCTGGCCGGCACGAACTTCGTCATGCACGCGGCCGGCTGGCTGGAGGGCGGCCTGGTCAGCTGCTACGAGAAGTTCATCATCGACATCGAGCTGCTGCGCATGCTCCAGGTGGAGTTCACCCCGCTGGAGATCACCGAGGAGTCCCTGGCGTTCGGCGCGCACGAGGAGGTGGGCCACGGCGGGCACTTCCTCGGCGCGGCGCACACCATGGAGCGGTTCCGCGAGTGCTTCTACCGCCCGCTGCTGTCCTCGACATCCAACTTCGAGCGCTGGCTTCGCCTGGGCGGCAAGGACACCGCGGCCCGCGCCACCGACATCTGGCAGGCCAAGCTCGCCGAGTTCGAGCCGCCGCCGCTGGACGACGCGATCCGCACCGAGCTGGACGAGTTTGTCACCAGGCGCCGTCGCGAGCTGGGGGACTAGCGGTGCCGGCCGAGTACGTGCTGACCCTGTCCTGCCGGCTGCCGTTTCACCACGTCCCGGTGACGGCGGCGACCAAGGTCGAGGCCGAGGAGCGGCTCGCGGACATCATCGACGCCGACCGCGTGGAGCTCATCGTGCTGGCCCGGTACATGCAGGTGCTGTCTCCGGACATGTGCAAGCTGACCCGAGGACGAATGATCAACATCCACCACTCGTTCCTGCCGAGCTTCAAAGGTGCCAAACCGTACCACCAGGCACACGCGCGCGGCGTCAAGCTGATCGGGGCGACCGCACACTACGTGACCCCAGACCTGGACGAGGGCCCGATCATCGAGCAGGACGTGATCCGGGTGAACCACACCCTTTCTGCCGAACGGCTGGCCGAGGCCGGCCGGGACGTCGAGGCACAGGTGCTTGCCAGGGCGGTGACCTGGCACGCGGAGCACCGAATCCTGCTTAACGACGATCGCACCGTAGTCTTTCATTAATGGCTATCAGCGTTTTCGACCTGTTCAAGATCGGGATCGGCCCGTCCAGCTCGCACACGGTGGGGCCGATGACCGCCGCCCGGATGTTCGCGCTCGGACTGCAGACGGACGGGCTGCTGGGCGACGTTGGCCGGATCAGCGTGGTCCTTTACGGCTCGCTCGGACTCACGGGCAAGGGGCACGGCAGCGACAAGGCGGTGCTGCTCGGTCTCGAGGGCTCGCTGCCGGCCACGGTCGACGTGGACACGATCCCCGCGCGCCTGGAGGCGATCGCGGAAACCGGCACGCTGAACGTCCTCGGCGAGCACAAGATCCCGTTCACGCTGGCCGGCGACCTGGAGTTCAACCGGAAGAAGACGCTCAGCGAGCATCCGAACGGCATGCGGTTCACCGCTTACCGCGGCGCTGCTGACGGCGCTGATAGCGCTAGCGGCGAGCCGCTGCGCGAGGGCGTGTACTACTCGGTTGGCGGCGGCTTTGTCACGGACGAGCGCGGCACGATCGTGCCCGACCAGACCGTGCTCCCGTATCCGTTCCGCACCGCCGCCGAACTGCTGGCGCACACCAACGCCACCGGCCTGCCGATATCGGGCGTGATGCTCGCCAACGAGCGTGCGTTCGGCAGGTCCACCGAAGAGATCAAGGCCGGGCTCGCGGATCTGTGGCGGGTGATGCGGGAGTGCGTGGCCCGCGGCTGCGACACCGACGGCATGCTGCCCGGCGGGCTGAAGGTGCAGCGCCGCGCGCCGCGGCTGTACCGCCAGCTCACCTGCGAGCCCGCCGGCGGCAGTGACCCGCTCAAGGCAATGGACTGGGTGACGATGTTCGCGCTGGCCGTCAACGAGGAGAACGCGGCCGGCGGCCGCGTCGTCACCGCGCCGACCAACGGCGCGGCGGGCATCATCCCCGCGGTGCTGCACTATTGCCAGCGGTTTGTACCGAGCACCACCGACGACAGCGTGTACCGGTTTCTGCTTACCGCCGGCGCGATCGGGATGCTGTTCAAGGAGGGCGCGTCGATCTCCGGCGCCGAGGTCGGCTGCCAAGGCGAGGTCGGCTCCGCGTGCTCGATGGCGGCCGGCGCGCTCACCGAACTGCTCGGCGGGACGCCCGAGCAGGTGGAGAACGCGGCCGAGGTCGGCATCGAGCATCACCTGGGGCTGACCTGCGACCCGATCGGCGGCCTGGTTCAGGTGCCGTGCATCGAGCGGAACGCCGTGGCATCGATCACCGCGATCAACGCAGCGCGGATCGCGCTGCGCGGCGACGGACGGCACTTCGTGGCGCTCGACAAGGCGATCAAGACGATGCGCGCCACCGGCCGCGACATGCATCACAAGTACAAGGAGACGTCGCGCGGCGGCCTCGCCGTGAACGTCATCGAGTGTTAACTCCTCGACAGCATCAAACACACGCGCGACGGACACTGGATAACAACTGGGAAACAGCGTGCTGTAACGCGCTTACGGGTGGACGCAGGACTCGGTCTTTTAGTAGTTTTTTGTTGGTAATCAGGTTCGCTGTCGCCTCGGGCCCCGAGGCCGTCCCATAGTGAACCGATGCATGCCACCGGTGTTGCGGGCTGGTGCGCGCTGTCCTCCTTGGGCACATCGACACACTTGAAGGAGATGCTCGCATGTCACTCAAGCTCAAGCCCATTGCCGCGCTCGCACTCGCCGGCGCAGCCGCGATTAGCGCCGTCGCACTCGTCACCACTGGATCCGCGCGTGCGGCGACCGAGGCGTGCGGGAGCTACTGCGTCACGATGGCCTCGCAGAGCCTCGGCACCGGGCAAGAGATCGCGGTGTCCGGGACTGGCGGCGTGCTGATGGCGCCGGGCTTCAATGCGCACGAAGACTTCATCGGACTGCCGGTTGGCACCGTTGCCGAGCTTGCTCAGGCTGGTCAGATTCCGAAGGCGCTGGCTGCCACGTACGGGGAAGAGATCGTTTACGAGTTTTCCTACGCGCCGCGCGGCGCGCTGACCGGTGACTGCCTTGGCGTGTCGTCGCCGTCCGTCGGCGCGCGGGCCGCGCTCCAGTACTGCGGCGCGCCGACCAACGGCCAGCCCGCCCCGATGTGGGAGGCCCAGAAGGGCACGCTGTGGATCGGCGTGTACCGTGACCACGTCGGCGACTTCGAGCCGTTCGTCAACGTCGCGGCGAGCAAGGGCGCGGCGGTCGTGCTCCAGGCCAACGCCCCGGGCGGCGCCCTGACCCTCAACTTCATGCACATCTCGGGCGGCAGGGTCGCGGCCAACCAGATGTGGGAGAGCCTGATCGGGGCCTTCCCCCACGCGCAGGCCTGGCCGACGCCGAAGGGCAACGAGCCCTTGTTCCCGCAGCGCTAGTTCCGCGGTTTGGCTCGCGTAATATCGGCGGCTCAGCCCAGCTAACTGGGCTAAGCCGTCCCTGCGCGAGGAGCCACGATGAAGTTCGGCCTTACCTATAACACCGGCTTGATGGGCACCGACCCGGACCACATCACGGCGGTGGCCCAGCACGCCGAGCGGAGCGGCTTCGAGTCGTTCTACTTCTCCGAGCACATCGTGCTGTATCCCGGCGCGAAGTCGGGCGCGATCGAGTTCCCGCCCTCGCTCGCGGTCTCCGATCCGCTGGAGTGCCTGAGTTTCGTGGCCGCGAGCACGTCGCGGCTCCTGCTCGGTACCGGTGTCCTGCTGTTGCCGTACCACGATCCGGTTGTGCTGGCCAAGCGGCTGGCCACGATCGACCTGCTGTCGAAGGGCCGTCTTCGGCTGCTCACCGTCGGATTGGGTGTCCTGCCGGGTGAAGCGGCGGCGGTTGGCGTCGACTTCCGCACGCGCGGCCGCCGCGCGGATGAGGCGATCGACGTGCTTCGGCTGCTGTGGGCGGGCGGCGAAGACGGCGTGAGCTTCGACGGCGAGTTCTTCTCGCTCGAGCGAGCATGCGTCTTTCCCAAGCCGTTCAACGGCACGTCTCTGCCGGTGCACGTCGGCGGATCGAGCGACGCGGCGGCGCGCCGCGCGGGGCAGCGCGGCGACGGCTACTTCCCCGGTGGCAGGCTGACCAGCGCGGAACGTTCCGCGCAGATCCAGATCATGCGCGCGGCGGCGGTCGGGGCGGGCAGGAACCCGGAAACGCTCGAGTACACCCGCTGGGGATCGATCGGCATGACGGCCGAGGATGTCGAGGCCCACGTGAGCAACGGCGTCACCCGGCTGGTCTTCGGCCCCGCGTCACCGAACCTGTCAGAGCAGCTCGACCAGATCTCGGACTTCGCCGCCCGCCACCACCTCAGCTAGCCCGGTCTCAGCTAGCCCCCGGCTCGCCAGGCCGGGTCTGCTCGACGGCGTGCCGCAGCGCGGTGACGAAGGCCGTGGTCGCCGGGGGATCGGGCGGCTCGCCGTAGGTGGCCAGGTAGACGCGCCGCCGGAAGTCGTGTAGCGCGGTGGCCGCGAGCCCGGGTGCCCGATGCGCGCGCAAGGCCAGCCCGGGCATGGTTGTCACGCCCATGCCGGCGGCGACGAGGGCCTGCTCGACGATTACGTCGTCGCTGGTGTAGGCGATCCGCGGGGTGAAGCCGGCCCTCGCGCACGCGTCGACGAACTCGCGACGGCAGTGTTCACAGCCGGCGATCCAGGCTGAGTCGCGGTGGTCCCGCAGGGTTTGGCCGGGTTCAAGGCTGAGCAGGTGCATCGGGTCGTCGAACAGGTGGGTGACGCGGATGTCGTCCGGTGTCGTGTCGTCGTAGCGGAAGATGAGGGCGGCGTCGACTTCGCCGGTCCGCAGCAGGTCCAGGGCCACCTGCGGGTGAGCGTCGGCGAGATGCAGTTCGATGCCGGGGTGGTCGCGGCGTAGCGTTGCCGCGGCGTGCGGTACCAGGGTGGCGAGCGCCGACTGGAAGCCGGCCACCCGGACCCGGCCGGTGCGCATGCCCACCATCGCGGACAGTTCCGCGGCCGCGACGTCGACCCGGCCGACGATCTCGGCCGCACGGCGGGCGAGGTGCTCGCCTTCCGGCGTGAGCCGGATTCCCCGGCCGACCCGCTGGACAAGCCGGGCGCCGGTCTCGGCCTCCAGCCGGGCCAGCTGGTGACTCACCGCTGGCTGGGAGTAGTTCAGGTGTCGGGCGGCCTTGGTGACCGAGCCGTGGGCGGCGATCGCCGCGAGAATCCGCAACCGGGCGATATCCAGCATCAATAAAGTTTACTCATGGGTTGGCGAGAAGATTGTCATTGGACGAATGAGTCATCCCGGCGGGACGCTGAACTCATGACAATTACCGCACCCGCCCGCCCGGCGCCCGCACTCATGGATCTCGTCGAAGGGGTGCGCCGCGTGATCGACGCGCGGGCCGATTGGGCACGCACCGCGACGCTCGTCGCCGGTCAGCTCCGCGCCAACCTGCCCGACCCCGGCGTCTTGACCCCAGGCCAGCGCCGCGGTCAGCCCGGCCGGCCCGCCGGTCACGTCCTGCACGCCGAACCCGACGGTACGTTCTCCATCCTCGGCCTGGTCTGGCGACCCGGCCAGAGCACCCGGATCCACGACCACATCACCTGGTGCGTGGTGGGCGTCCTGGCGGGTGTCGAGCACGAGGAACTCTACGACGACGAACTCAGCCTCATCGGTGCGCGGGACAGCTATCCGGGCGAGGTCAGCGGGTTCGCCCCGCCCGGTGACATCCACCGGATCCGCAACACCGGATCACGCACCGCGATCAGCCTGCACATCTACGGCACGGATATCACCCGGATCGGGTCCAGCGCCCGCCGCTACTACAACTAGCCGGAGGAGGCAACCAATGAGCGTGCTCTGGACCTTCACGATGTCCCTGGACGGCTTCGTGGCCGCACCGGACCACGGGATGGGCTGGATGACGGGGTTCACCGCCCGTCCAGACCTGATCCAGAAGTACATCGACAGTACCGGTGCGGTGCTGGGCGGCCGGGCCGGCTGGGACGCGATGGTGGGTAAGCACCGCCCGTGGGGCGGCGCCTGGCACGGACCGATCTTCGTGCTCACCCACCACCCGCAAGACGCCACGCCCGCCGACGGGGTCACGTTCCTCAGCTGTGACGTTGCCGAGGCGGTACGCATCGGGCTGGCCGCGGCCGGCGGAAAGAACCTCGGGGTGTTCTCGCCCACGATCGGCGCTCAGCTACTCGAGCTCGGGCTGATCGACGAGATCGACATCCACATCGTGCCGGTTCTGCTCGGCGACGGCATCCGGCTGTATCACAACCCCGGCGGCACACCGATCCGCCTCCACCGGCTCGACGACGCCGATCCAGCGTCGGCGGCCCGCGTACGCTACCGGCCAGCCCGGCCCGCCGAGCTTGCATCCTTACGCAGCTGTGTTCACGGGCAGCGGAGTCACGGGCGGCGTGTCGCGCTAGCTCCTAAGCTGGCGCTATGGATAGCCGGGCGTGGGACGAGCGCTACTCCGCCGACGGGTACACGTGGAAGACCGAGCCGAACCAGTTCGTGGCGGCCGAACTCGCGGACCTGCAGCCGGGCCGGGCCCTGGACCTGGCCGCGGGCGAGGGGCGCAATTCGGTCTGGCTCGCCGGGCGCGGGTGGCGCGTCACCGCGGTGGACTTCTCCCGGGTCGGTCTGACCAAGGGCCGCAAGCTCGCCGCCGAACGCGGGGTGGATGTGGACTGGGTCGTCGCCGACCTGCTTGACTACAGCCCCGCGGCAGGCGCCTTCGACCTCGTGCTGATCGCTTACCTGCAGCTTGAGGCACCGGCTCGGGCCCTGGTGCTCGGCCGCGCCGCCGCGGCGCTCGCACCGGGCGGAACCTTGTTCCTGGTCGGCCACGACCTAGCGAACCTGACCGAGGGCACTGGCGGACCGCAGGATCCGGCGGTCCTCTACACGGTCGAGGGTCTCCGCGCCGAACTAGCGGGCCTGACCGTACTACGCGCGCAACAAGTCCGCCGCATCGTGCCCAAGGACGGTAACAACGACACGGCAGTAGATACTCTTGTCGTATGTCGGCAGGACGCCACCGCGACGACGTAACCGGGCTCCGCGCCGGGATCAGCAAGGTACCCCAGGTCACCGCCTGGTTCTGGATCGTCAAGGTGCTGAGCACCGCGATGGGCGAGGCCATCTCGGACTTCCTGGTGCACCGGTTCAACCCGTATCTGGCGGTCTTCCTGGGCTTCGTCGCGTTCAGCATCGCGATCGTCGCGCAGTTCTCGGCCCGCCGGTACATCACGTGGCTGTACTGGACCACGGTCGCCATGGTCGCGATATTCGGCACGATGGTCGCCGACGCGATGCACGTCGGCCTGCACATCACGTACAAGGTCTCCGCGTCGTTGTTCATCGTCGCGGTCGCGGTGATCCTGGTCGCCTGGTACGCGACCGAGCACACGCTGTCGATCCACAGCATCACCACACCGCGCCGCGAGTTCTTTTACTGGGCGACCGTGGTGTCCACGTTCGCCCTGGGCACCGCGACCGGCGACCTGATGGCCACCACCTTCCACCTTGGCTATCTGACCTCAGGCCTTGCGTTCACCGCGCTGATCGTCATTCCGGCGGCGGCGTACCGGTTCGGCCTGAACGGGGTCGCGGCGTTCTGGACCGCGTACATCCTCACCCGCCCGATCGGCGCCTCGTTCGCCGACTACCTGGGCTTCCCGAAGGAGGCCGGCGGTGTCGCGATCGGACACGGTCCGGTGGCGCTGGTCACCTCGATTATCTTCGTGCTGCTCGTCGGGTACTTGGCGGCCACCCGAAAAGACACGCCGGCCCGAGAAGAGGCCAGCGACTACGCGGTACCGGTCTAGCCGCGCCTGATCCGGGCGGCGAACAGGTCGCGGAGGCTTACCACACCGCGGACCTCACGGCGCTCCACCACCGGCAGGTGACGGAACCCGTGCAGCAGCATGAGCTGTGCGGCGTCCTCGACCGTGGTGTCCGGCGACGCCGCTTCCGGATCCTTCGTCATCCACGCGGATACCGGCGTGGTGGCCAGCTCACCGCCGGACGCGGCGGCACGCAGCACGTCCCGCTCGGTCAGGATGCCGGCCAGGAACTTTCCCTGCATGACGAGCGCCGATCCAGCCTTCGCCCGAACCATCGCCGCGGCGGCGGAGGCCACCGAGTCATCGGGATCCACGCACACGACCTGGGCACGTATCAGGTCGCGCAGCACAGCCTTCTCAGCCACCTTCACCGACCTCATCAAGCTCGGGGTCGGAGTGCGGAGCGGACGGTCCGGACAGTTCCTCCGACAGCAACCGCCACAGCGAACCCGCCCAGGAGGACAGCTGCGGCCACCGCATCCAGAACAGCTGGAGCGTGGTCTCGTCGAACTCCATGTGCGCGCGCTCTGGGGAAATAGCGTCGGTGAAATCCTCGAACTGATGAACTAGTTGCAGAAACTGGTCGGCGTTAGCTTCCATACGGGTACCTCCGGGCCGGGGGAGCTAAGTGGGGAATCCATACCCAGCCGGACGGGATGACAACCCGCCGTTCGGCCAAAGCGGTTTTTAATGTGTTTCGTGTCCACCCATGGGTGGAGACGCACGGTTCCACCTGGGGTCAAGCTCCGGGCCGACGCGGTTCCAGCCGGCTGCTCCGTAGCGTGTTTCTGGTAACCGGCCCGCTCAAGAAGGAACCGCAGATGATCTACCTCCTGATCCGCTGGATCAAGCGCCGCAAGCAGCGCTAGCCCGAACCGAGAACCCCGCCGGTCAGCACCGACGGGGTTCTGCGCAAAGCTCCGGGACGCCAAGAAGGCGAGGGACCGATCTGGCACGAAAGTGGCACGCGATCGAAAGCGAGCGTCGTAAATGTGCGGTGGAGCTAAGGGGACTCGAACCCCTGACCCCCTGCTTGCAAAGCAGGTGCTCTTCCAGCTGAGCTATAGCCCCGGAGCTTCGTGGGCTCTGAACTGGGGAAACTTCCGGTACGAGCCAACACATCCAGTGTAGCGGGTGCTCGCGCCGGCAACGTGCGAAGTGCACGTGTGCGACGTGCATAAGGCACCCCAGACTCGGCGCCGCGAACACTACCCCGCGGAGGCGAGGCGAGGTTAACGTTGCAGGCGTGGACGGCCGGGACGTGGCGGTGATCCGGGTGCTGGTTGCCGAGGACATGCGGATCCTCGCCGATACGCTCGCCGCGGTGATGAACCTGCAAGATGACATCGAAGTCGTCGCCCAGGTGGCCGACGGCACCGCGATCGTGCCGACGGCGCTGTCGTGCCATCCGGATGTCGCCATCCTCGACATCGGCCTGCCTGGGGTCGACGGGCTCACCGCCGCGGCGGAGTTGCGTCAGCGTTGCCCCGGCTGCAAAGTGCTCATCCTGACCGCACTCGGCAAGCCGGGCAACTTGCGCCAGGCGCTGGCGGCCGGGGTTGC
>Ga0070741_10013830_pt1 | contig 14134 bp, 13 predicted proteins | sample Coa_R1_4_FD_66440 | JGI IMG/M metagenome (GOLD analysis project Ga0070741, IMG submission 66440) | Surface soil microbial communities from Centralia Pennsylvania, which are recovering from an underground coalmine fire - Coalmine... | ecosystem: Environmental > Terrestrial > Soil > Unclassified ... | reverse complement strand
CCGATCTCGCCGGCGGCGATCCGCCGGTGCGCCTCGGCGAAGCCGGTGTCGTAGCGCCGCTGGAACCCGATCTGGAGCGGCACCCCGCACTCGGCGACCACGGCCAGCGCGTGCTCGGTCGACCGGAGGTCGAGGGCGATCGGCTTCTCGCAGAAGATCGCCTTCCGGGCCCGGGCGGCCGCCTCGATCAGCTCGGCGTGGGTGCCGGTCGGGGTGACGATCACCACCGCGTCGATCGCCGGGTCCTGGATCGCCGCTCGCGGGTCGGCCAGCGCCCGGGCGCCGAACCGCGCCCCCAGCTCGCGGGCGGCCGGGGCCGGGTCGGCCACCACCGCCAGGTGGACCTCGGGCAGGCTGGCCAGGGTGCGGGCGTGGGCGGCGCCGAGCCGTCCGGCGCCCAGGAGCGCGACCGCGAGCCGCGCGCTCATCGGACCTTCCCCCGGGCCGCGACCGGCCAGACGACCTCGACCCGATCGCCGCGGACGCCGACGACCTCGTCGACCATGTTGGTGACGACGCAGCAGTGGTTCGGCACCACCTGGACCACGTCGCCGACCGCGGGACGCTCGGCGCAGCGCGACAGGTCGACGGTGCCGTGCTCCTCGGAGAGCGCGGCGATGGCGGCCTCCGGGTACTCGAGGACGTGGCCGTAGCCCGGCATCCCGTAGAGGTCGGAGGTCAGGACCTTCGTTCCGCAGTCCAGGATCGCCCGGTCGTCGACGGGCCGGCTGACCACCGTCGCCCGGACCCGCATCGCGCAGTCCGCCCACGTCGCCGTCCCCGAGCGGACCACCATCGCGTCGTTGTAGACGCAGGTGCCCGCCCGGTGCTCGGTCAGCATCGGGAACTGCCCGACGGTCGCGAGGGCCGGCGTCCCGCCGCCCGAGACGACCGGCACCGGGATCCCCGCGCCCTTGAACAGCGCGAGCGCGCGCTCGAAGAAGAGCCGCGTGTCCGGATCCCGGTTCGGGAACGTCATCAGGCCCTGGAAGTCCATGCGCGGGAGCTTCATGGCGCGGCGGGCGAGGTCGAAGGCCGCCTCCGGCGTGGGCACGCCGTTGCGCCCGAACCCCGTGTCGCACTCGACCAGGAACGGGACGTCCCGCCCGTGCCGCACCCCGGCCTCGGAGAGACCCCGGGCGACCACCTCGTTGTCCAGCACGACGGTGAGCCGCTCGACCCGGGCCGCCACCGCCATCAGGCGATCGAGCTTCGGGCGGCCGAGGACGTTGTAGGCGAGGAGCACGTCGGGACCGACGCCGTGGTCGGCGAAGACCTCGACCTCCCCGATCTTCTGGCAGACGATCCCGATCGCGCCGCCGTCGAGCTGCCGGCGCCCGATCGCCGGGATCTTGTGCGTCTTCACGTGCGGCCGGTTGCCGATCCCGTGACGGTCGAGCAGCTGCTGCACCCGGCGGATGTTCTGCTCCATGATGTCGAGGTGGATCGTCACCACCGGGGTGTCCAGGTCCTTTACCAGCATGCGTGTCCTCCTCGCGCGGAGCGGCGGCGCGGCGCGCCCGCGGCCGCTCGACGGTGCCCCGGCGCCATGGCCGCCCTAGCATGCGCCGCCGGGCGCCCCGGCAGCAAGGGCCGGGCGGGATGCCGGTTGACAGCCGGTCCGGCCCGATGCTACATCACGCTCGTCCCAGCCGGGCGCCGTCGGGGATGAAGATCACCGGGATCCGGCTTCATTTGCTCGAGTGCCGCCTGCCCGAGCCTCAGGGCAACGCGACCCGATTCATCGACCGGCGCTCCGCGCTCCTGGTCGAGCTCCGGAGCGACGAGGACGTCTCGGGCTGGGGCGAGACCTGGCACTCGCCCCCCGCGGCGTGGACGCTGATCGAGACCGCGCTGGCGCCCGCGATCCTCGGCCAGGACCCCCTCGAGTACACCCGGCTCTGGGCGGCCATGCACGAGCGCCTCGGCTACGAGCGCCAGGGGCCGGGGCTCATGGCGCTCTCGGCGGTCGACGTGGCGCTCTGGGACCTGCGGGGGCGCGCGCTCGGCCAGCCGATCTGCCGTCTGCTGGGGGGCCCCGTCCGGACCCGCGTGCCGGCGTACGCGAGCGGGCCCTACCTCCGGCCCGGCCGGGACCCCTACCGCGCGTATCGCCGCGAGGCGGAGCGCATCCTGGCCCCGGGGTTCCGCGCGATGAAGATGAAGGTGGGGGTCGACCCGACCGCCGACGGCCGCGCCGCCGGCGCGGTCCGGAAGGTCGTCGGTCCCGACGTGATCCTGCTCGCCGACGCCGACCAGGGCTACACGGTCCGGCCGGCGATCGAGGCGGGCCGGCAGCTCGAGAGCGAGGGGTTCGCGTGGCTCGAGGAGCCGGTGGTGCCAGACGACGTGGAGGGGTACGCGCACGTCGCCGGCGCGCTCGGCCTCGCCGTGGTCGGCGGGGAAGCCCTCGGCGGGATCCGTGCCTTCCGGTCGTTCTTCGAGCGGAACGCGCTCGACGCCGCCCAGCCCGATCTGGCCATCGCCGGCGGATTCACCGAGGTCGCGCGGATCGCCGCCCTGGCGGCGGCCTGGGAGGTGCCGGTCGTCCCGCACGTCTGGGGGACCGCGATCAACCTCTACGCGTCCCTCCAGCTCTGCGCCGTGCTGCCGGGGTACCGGAGCCACACGCCTATGCCGTACCCGTGGTTCGAGTACGACCAGTCCCCCAACGCGCTGCGGGAGCTGTGGGGCGTCCCGGCGATCGGCCCCGACGGGATGGTGGAGATCCCGCAGGGGCCGGGGCTCGGGATCGAGGTCGATCCCCGCGCCTTCGAGCCGTACCTCCAGCGCCGCGGCGAGGTGGTGCGCGACTGAGCGCCCGGTCCGGGGGCCGGCTCAGGCCGGGCGGGCGGACGCCGGCGCCGGGATCCGCATCCACGGCACGAGGAGCGCGCACGCGGCGGTCGTGGCGGCGCTGACGGCGATCAGCCAGCGGAGCCCGACCAGGGCATAGAGCTGGCCCCCGACCCACTCGGCGCCGGTCGTGCCGATGTTGTTGACCGACATGAGCGCCGCGAAGAACGTCCCCTCGGCATGGCTCGGCACCGCGCGGGCGGCGAGGTCGAGGGTCGCGAGCGACGCGATCGCGCTGACGCCGCTCACCGTCACCGTGAGCGCGACGGCCGACCACCACCCCACCAGGCCGTAGTACGCGAGCGTGCCGCCGGCGCCGACGGCGACCGCCGCGTAGAGCAGCTGGGGGAGAGAGAAGCGGGGCGCGTATCGCCCGTAGGCCAGGGCCCCCAGCATCGCCGCGCCGTTCCCCAGGCTTGCCAGGAGGCCCAGCTGGATCTTCGAGATGCCGAGCACGTCGACCATGTGGTACTCGAGCGGCACCCCGAAGGACGGGCTGAACGTCCACAGCAGGATGAACGCCGCCGCGCGCCAGAGCGGGCCGGACCGGACGCCGCGCCGCAGGGCGTCGAACGTGGCGCGCACGGTCGTCCGATCGAACCGGGTGGGCGGCTCCCGCACCGCCCACACCGAGGCGGCGAACGACGCCGCCGGACAGAGCGCGACCAGCAGGAACGCGTGGCCGTACCGGACGTGAGCCGAGAGGTAGCCACCGCCCACCCCGGCCACCAGACTCGCCCCGTAGATGGCGGTCCACTGGATGGCCTGGAAGCGCCCGGTGAGGCCGCGCGGCTTCCCGGTCTCGACCATCACCGCGTCGCACAGCACGTCGGTGAACGCCAGGCCCAGGCCGGTCACGGCGAGGATCGCCAGCGTCAGCCCCCACGGATACCGCGGCAGGAGGCCCAGCAGCGCCCAGCCGAGGGCGGCCAGCAGCGTCGTCGCCACGAGGTAGGAGCGGCGGCGGGACCCCAGGATCGGGACCAGGTCGGAGAGCAGCCCGTAGAGCGGCTTCACGTTCCACGCGAGTCCCACGAGTGCGAGGAAGGTGGCCGTCTCCGCGGCGCTGAGCCGCATCTCGTCCTTCAGGAGGAAGAAGATCGGCTGGGTCGCGAGCCCGGCCTTCGGCTCGGCGAGCCCCTGGACGGCGTAGACGGTGGCGAAGAAGATCGCGAGGCGCCGGACCTCCGCGGGACCAGCGGACCCCCCGGCTCCGGCCGGCCCCGGAGCGGTGGCGGGAGCGGCGGGGCCCGCGGCCGCTCCGCCGTCGCGCGCTACGGCCGCACCACCAGGTCGATCTCGACCAGCGCGCCGAGCGCCAGCCCCGTCACCCCGACGCAGGTCCGCGCGGGGAGCCGGCCCGGCGCGAAGTAGCTCCGGTAGACGCCGTTCATCGCCGCGTAGTCGGCGAAGTTCACGAGGTACACGCGGGCGAAGGCCACCCGGTCGAGCGCGGTCCCGGCCCCGCGGAGGACGGCCTGGAGATTCCGCATGACCTGGCCCGTCTGCTCGACGATGCCGCCCGCGACGAGCCGCCCGGTCTCCGGGTCGGCCGGCAGCTGCCCGGTGACGAACAGGAACTCCCCCGCGCGGACCGCGTGGCTGTAGGGGGCGGTCGGCGGGGGCGGCGGCGCCCCGGGCAGGTTCAGGAACTCGAGCTCCATCGGCCGCTCAGAAGAGCTTCCGCGCCTCCTGGAAGTCGCTGTCCCGCTCGACCTCCGCCGCCAGCGCCTCGACCGCGCGCCGGCTCTCGGCCGTGTCGCCGCCCGCGGCGACCTGCTCGACCAGCGCCTGCGCCCGCTGCGCCCAGGCTCGGGCCTTCGCGGCGAACGCCCACGGGTCAGGGTGGGTGAGCTTGCTCCGGTTCACGTCGTCGCGCAGGCGCTCGGCCTGCTCGAGGAGGCTCGGGACGGTCGCGCCCCCCCCCGGGCGCGGCCGCGCTGCGGGGGCCGGGGGCTTCACGGCGGGCGGCTTCACGCGACCGACCGCCGGCCTCGACGCCGCGGCCGGCGGGGCCGGCGCCTTGGCGGCGGCGCGCGCGGGCGGCGCCGGCTTCGCGGCGGCGGCCTTCTGGACGGCCCGGCGGGCGTCGGCCGTCGTCCGGGACGACGTCACGCGCCCGGGGCCGGCCGTCGCGGTCGGCTTGCGGGGAATCTGCCTCGGCTTCTTCGACGTCGAGCTCTTTCCGCGCTTCGTGGCCACGGGCCTCTGGTCCTCCTCGGTGGTTCGGGTCAGGGGTGGAGCGCTCACATCGCCGGCGGGCGTCTCAACCCGGCCAGCGGCCGGACGAAATGATACATCGCCCAGGCCTCCAGGGCGAACGGCGGGAACCCCAGGTACCCGGCCAGCGGCATCTCGAACAGCTTGACGGCCGGGAAGACGGGCACGCCGACGTACCGCCACTTCGCCAGCGCCCAGTAGTTCCAGAACTCCCACAGGAGCCCGCAGACCAGGCCGGCCAGCATCCAGCGCCCGACGAAGCCGCGATTGCCCGCCTGCCACTCGGCGGTGAACGAGGGCCGGCCGGCCCGGGCGTTCAGCGGGTCCAGCAGCAGCGCGAAGCCGAGCCAGACGAACCCGAACGTCCACGGCCGGACCGCTGCCGGCAGGAGCGGCGGGAGCACGACGAACGCCGCGCCCACCACCATCGCGAGGCCGGCCGCCGGCGTCCGGCCGACCGTCGGGGGGGGCGTTGCGGTGGCGCGCCGCGCCCCCAGGAGCGCGGCCGTCTCGAACAGGCCCGGCCAGATCGTGGCGAACGCCCACGCGTAGGCGATCGCGGCGACCCACGGCGTCTCGGGGACGCCGAAGTAGGCCCAGTTCCGCAGCCGAGCGTTGTAGCCTTCGAAGACGAGCCAGAGCGGGATCGAGATCGTGGCCATGAACCACGCCTCGCGCGGGTGGTCGTGGAGGAGCGAGCGTCCGTCCCGGGCGCGGACCACCGCGTCGACGAGCAGGATGTAGCCCGTCCACATGACCGGAGTGAACCAGCGCGCCGGCGGGTCGAGCTGCCAGGGGAGCAGCGCCTGATCCACGACGAGGACCGCCGCGCCGAGCCAGCCGTACCAGGGCATCACCGTCGTCCTCCTCCCTGCGCGCGCGCCGCGCGCCTCCCGGCGATCGCGGCGGCGCCGCCCGTGCAACTTCTGCATGCCGTGCGCGCCGCCGCACCCCCACGGCGCCCGGCCCGACCGCCCGGATGATTGACCGGGCTGAGCCGCCGGTACACAATGGCTCCAGGGAAGTCGCGGGAGACCAGGAGGCACGAGTGCCGCGCACGCGACTCGAAGTCCCGACGGTCGAGCACGTCTCCATCCTCGACGAGCACGGGCGCCTGGACGAGGCGCTCGAGCCCGCCATTCCCCCCGACGATCTCCTGCGACTCTACCGGACCTTCCTCCTGGCGCGTCGCTTCGACGAGCGGATGCTGCGGCTGCAGCGCCAGGGCCGGATCGGCACGTTCGGCCCGATCCGCGGCCACGAGGGCGCGGTCCTCGGGAGCGTGTACTGCCTGCGCCCGACCGACTGGCTGGTCCCGTACTACCGCGAGTGGCCCGCCTACATGTGGCGGGGCTGGCCGCTCGACAACCTCATCCTCTACTACGCGGGGTACTCGGAGGGGATGCGGGTGCCCGAGGGCCTCCGCGACCTCCCGCTGTGCATCCCGATCGCGAGCCAGCTTCCCCACGCGGTCGGCCTGGCGTACGCCGCCCGCTACAAGGGCGAGGACAGCGTCGCGCTCGTGTACCTGGGGGACGGCGCCAGCTCCCACGGCGACTGCCAGGAGGCGATGAACTTCGCCGGCGTCTTCCAGGCGCCGGTCGTGTTCCTCTGCCTGAACAACCAGTGGGCCATCTCGCTGCCGCGGACGAAGCAGACGCACGCCCGCACGATCGCCCAGAAGGCGGTCGCGTACGGGTTCCCGGGGGTGCAGGTGGACGGGAACGACCTGCTCGCCTGCTACGTGGCGACGCGCGAGGCGGTGGAGCGCGCCCGGAGCGGCGGCGGTCCCACGCTGGTCGAGACGCTCACCTACCGGCTCTCGCTCCACACGACCGCCGACGACCCGACGAAGTACCGCGACCCGGCCGAGGTGCAGGCGTGGGAGGCGAAGGAGCCGCTGCCCCGGTTCCGCGGCTACCTCGAGGCCAAGGGCCTCCTCGACGAGGCGCGACAGGCGGCGCTGGAGGCCGACGTGGACGCGGAGATCCGCGCCGCCGTCGACCGCGCCGAGGCCCGCATGCAGGCGAACCTGCTGGAGGTCTTCGACGACGTCTACGCGACCCCGACCCCCGATCTCCAGGCCCAGCGCGCGGAGCTCGAGCGCGAGCTCGCCGCGAGCGCGGAGCCCGCGCGCGGGTGACGTGCGGCTCCGCCCCGAGCGCCGACTGAGGAGCAGGCGATGACCCAGCCGCGCAAGCTGACCATGGTCCAGGCGCTCAATCTCGCGCTCCTGCAGGAGATGGAGCGCGACGACGACGTCCTCGTCCTCGGGGAGGACGTCGGGGTCGACGGCGGGGTGTTCCGGGTCACCGACGGGCTCCTCGCCAAGTTCGGCGAGCAGCGCGTGATCGACACCCCGCTCGCCGAGGCGGCCATCGTCGGCATGGCGATCGGGATGGCGCTCTACGGCCTGAAGCCCATCGCGGAGATCCAGTTCTCCGGCTTCTCGTTCCAGGCGTTCCACCAGGTCGAGAACCACGCCGCGCGATACCGGGCGCGGACGCGCAGCCGCTACCACGTCCAGATGGTGGTCCGGATGCCCTACGGCGGCGGCGTGCGCGCGCTCGAGCACCACTCGGAGAGCGAGGAGGCGTACTACGCGCACACGCCGGGGCTCAAGATCGTGATCCCCTCGGGCCCGCGCGCCGCCCGGGCGCTCCTGGTCAGCGCGATCCGTGACCCCGACCCGGTCATCTTCTTCGAGCCGAAGGCGCTCTACCACGCGGTCCGGGAGGACGTGCCGGAGGCCGAGGAGACGTGGCCGATCGGCCGCGCGCGGGTGGCGCGGGAGGGGAAGGACCTGACGCTGGTCGCGTACGGGGCGATGCTGCACCGGTGCCTCGAGGTCGCCGAGCGCGTGCACGCCGAGGACGGCGCCGAGGTCGAGGTGCTCGACCTTCTGTCCGTCTCGCCGATGGACACCGAGGCCATCGCGGCCTCCGCGCGGAAGACCGGGCGAGTCGTGGTGGCCCACGAGGCGCAGCGGAACTGCGGGGTCGGCGCCGAGGTGGTCGCGCGGGTGGTCGAGACCGCGTTCCTCCAGCTCCAGGCCCCGGTGCGCCGCGTCACGGCGTTCGACATCGTCTACCCGGGCTTCGCCCGCGAGCGCGGGTGGCTGCCCGGTCCGGACCGCGTGCTGCAGGCGATCCGGGAGACGCTCGCCTTCTAGGCCGTCCGCGCCGCCCGCTCCGGGAGCCCGATGGCCAGGGAGTTCAAGCTGCCCGATCTCGGCGAGGGCCTCACCGAGGCCGAGATCGTCCAGGTGCTGGTCCACGAGGGGGACGCCGTCGCGGAGGACCAGCCGGTTCTCCTGGTGGAGACCGAGAAGGCGCAGGTCGAGCTGCCGTCCCCGTTCGGCGGCCACGTGGCGCGGATCCACGTGCAGGCCGGCCAGCGCGTCAAGGTGGGCACGATCCTCCTGAGCTTCGGCGACGCCGAGGCTGCCGGCGCGCCGCCGGCCGCCGCCCCGGCCCGCCCGGAGGCTGCGGCCGCGGCTCCCGGCCGCCCGGCCGTCGAGGCCGCGGCGGCGGCGACCGGGGGGACGGCGTCCCTCGCCGCGGTCCCGGCGGCGCGGCCGGCGCCCGCGGGCCCCCCGTCCGGCACCGGACTGCTTCCCGCGGCCACGCCGGCGACGCGCCGGCGCGCGCGCGAGCTCGGCGTCGACCTGGCCACGGTGCGCGGGAGCGGCCCGGGCGGGCGCATCACCGCCGCGGACGTCGAGGCGGCGGCGCGGGGCGGTGCCGTGCCACAGGCGCCCCCGGCGCCGGCGGGCGCGCCGGGGGTGGCTCCGGGCGCCGGGCCGGCCGCCGCCGTCGAGCCGGCCGTGCCGCGGTCCCCGCTCGGCCCGCGGGAGCTGCCGCCGCTCCCCCGCTTCGAGCAGTGGGGCCCGGTCGAGCGCGAGCCGCTGCGCGGGATCCGCCGGCGCAGCGCCGAGCACCTCGCGCTCGCCTGGGCGCTGGTCCCGCACGTCACCCAGCACGATCAGGCGGACGTCACCGAGCTGGAGGCGATGCGCCGCCGGCACCAGGCGGTGGCGCAGAACGGAGGGGCGGAGCTCACGCTGACGGCGCTCCTGGTCAAGGCCGTCGCGATCGTCCTCCGCGCCCACCCGCGCTTCAACGCGAGCCTCGACCACACCACCGGCGAGCTCGTGCTGAAGCGCTACTACCACATCGGGGTCGCCGTCGACACCCCTCACGGGCTCGTGGTCCCCGTGCTCCGTGCGGTCGACCAGAAGCCGGTGCGGGCCGTCGCTGCCGAGCTGGCCGAGCTGGTCGCGCGGACCCGCGAGGGGCGCGCCAGCCTCGAGGACCTCCGGGGCGGGACGTTCACGGTCACCAACACGGGCGCCCTCGGCGGGACGGGAGCGACGCCCATCATCAACTACCCGGAGGTCGCGATCCTCGGCGTGGGCCGGGCGCGCGAGCTGCCGCTGGTCCGCGACGGCCAGATCGTGCCGCGCCTGGTGCTGCCGCTGTCGCTCGCGTTCGACCACCGGGTGATCGACGGCATGGAGGCGGCGCGCTTCTCGACGGACCTGGTCCGCCTCCTCGAGGATCCGGAGCGCCTCCTGCTGGAGGCGTGACCGGCCGGGCGCGCGGTGGTCGTCGGCGAGCTTCCCCGCGAGGCGGACGTCGTCGTCCTGGGCGGCGGCCCCGGCGGCTACGCGGCGGCGTTCCGCGCGGCGGACCTGGGCCTCGACACGGTGCTGGTCGAGGCCCGCCCGGCCCTCGGCGGCGAGTGTCTCCACGTGGGCTGCATCCCCTCGAAGGCGCTCCTCGGGGTGGCCGCCCTCATCCACGACGCCGCCGAGGCGAGCGCCGCCGGGGTCGCGTTCGCGCCGCCCCGGATCGACCTCGACACGCTGCGCGCGTGGACCCAGCGCGGGATCGACCGGCTCGCCCAGGGGCTGGCGGCCCTCGCCCGCGCGCGCGGGGTCGAGATCATCTCCGGCCACGGCCGGTTCGACGGGCCCGAGTCGATCCGGGTGTCCCGCGACGACGCGCCGCCGGCGACGCTCCGGTTCAAGCACGCGATCGTCGCGACCGGCTCGCGCCCGGTGGCCCTTCCCGGGATCCCGTCGGGCCCCCGGGTGTGGGACTCCGCCGCCGCGGTCCGGCTCCCCGGGTCGCCCGCCCGGCTCCTGGTCGTGGGCGGCGGCTACATCGGCCTGGAGCTCGGCAGCGTGTACGCGGCCCTCGGGAGCCAGGTGACGGTGGTGGAGCTCCTCGACAGCCTCCTGCCGGGAGCCGACCCGGACCTGGTGACGCCGCTGGCGCGCCGCGTCCGGCGGCGCTTCGCGCAGGTGCACCTCGGGACGAAGGTGACCGCGGTCCGGGAGGACGGGGACGCGTTCGCGGTCGAGCTCGCCGGCGAGGGCGCCCCGCCCCGGATCGTCGTCGACCAGGTCCTGGTGGCGGTGGGCCGGCGGCCCAACACCGACGACCTCGGGCTCGAGCGCACCCAGGCCCGGCGCGATCCCCGCGGCTTCGTCGAGATCGATCCCCAGCGGCGGACGGCCGACGGGCGGATCTTCGCCGTCGGCGACGCGGCGGGCGAGCCGATGCTGGCGCACAAGGCGATGGCCGAGGGGCTGGTCGCGGCGGAGGCGATCGCCGGGCGCCCGGCGGCGTTCGACGCGCGCGCGATCCCGGCCGTCGTGTTCACCGATCCGGAGGTGGCCTGGTGCGGGCTCACCGAACCGGAGGCGCGGGCCCGCGGGACCGACGTGCGGATCGCCAAGGTTCCCTGGAGCGCCTCCGGGCGCGCCGTCGCCATGGGCCGGCCGGATGGGCTCACCAAGCTCGTCGTCGAGGCGGCGACCGGGCGCGTCCTGGGCGTCGGCGTCGTGGGGCCGCACGCCGGAGACGTCCTGGCCGAGGGGGTGCTCGCGGTCGAGATGGGCGCCGTGGCGGAGGATCTGGCCGGCACCATCCACACCCACCCGACCCTCTCCGAGACCCTGGGCGAGGCCGCCGAGCTCTTCCTGGGTCGTCCGATCCACCTCCCGCCCCCGCGCTGACCGGCTCGTCGCGGCTCCGCGGCCCGATGCGCCGCCCGGTCCGGGTCGCCGCCCTGGCGACGCTGACCGTCATGCTGGACTCGGCGGTCAACATCGCGTTCCCGGCGATCTCCGAGGCCTTCGGGGTCCCGGCGACCTCCATCCAGTGGGTCGTGCTGACGTACGTCGGCGCCTTCGCGATCGCGCTCGTGCCCGCCGGCCGCCTCGCCGATCGGGCGGGTCCGGGCTGGGTGCTGCGCGCCGGCCTGGTGCTCACCGCGGGCGCGCACCTCGGGTGCGGGTTCGCGCCGGCCTGGGCGGGGCTGCTCGCGGCCCGCATCGCCCAGGGCGTCGGCGCCGCGCTGGTGATGGCCGCCGCGCCGGCGGCCGTGACGCTCGGCGTCGCCGCGGACCGCCGCGCGCGGACGCTGGGGCGGCTCGGGCTGGCCGCCGGCCTCGGCATGGTGCTGGGCCCGCTCCTCGGGGGCGCGCTCCTGGCCCCGTTCGGCTGGCGCGTCGTGTACCTGGGCCGCGTCCCGCTGGCGCTCGGCGCGCTCTGGCTCGCGAGGGGCGTGGCGCGGCCGCGCCGAGGCGGAGCGCCGCTCCTCGCGGCCCCGGGGTCCCTCGCGCCGGCGTCCGACGCGGCGCGGCCGGGCGGGACCGACGAGGCCCCGGCCGGCGGCGCGGCCGGACGGGCCGACCGGTGGGGATTCGTCGCGGCCAACGCCGCCCACCTGCTGGCCTCCGCCGCGCTGTTCGCGGTGTGGCTCCTCGTGCCGTACTACCTGCTCGAGCGGCGCGGGTATTCCGGGGTCGCCGGCGGGCTCCTGTTCGCGGCCGGCCCCCTGGCGTGGGCGGTCGCGACCCCGCTCGGTGGGCGCGCCGCCGGACGGGGCGTCGCCGGCCTCGCCCCGGCGGCCCTCGTGGCCGAGGCGGCAGGCCTGTGGCTGACCGGACGGCTGTCCGACGCCGCCTCGCCGGCGATGATCGTGGCCGCGCTCGGCCTGGCCGGCCTGGGCTACGGCCTGTTCACGGTGCCGAACATGCACGACGTGCTGGGCGCCCTGCCGCGTGCCCGCCAGGGCGTCGGCGGGAGCCTGGTCGCGCTCATGCGCACCGCCGGGATCCTGGCGGGGGCGGGCGCGACGACCGCCGTCTACGCCGCCCGGCTCGCGAGCCACCTCCGGGCGGGCCTGAGCCCGCTCGACGCGCGTGCCGCCGCGTTCGCGGACGCGTTCACGGCCGCGGCGGCGGTGGCGGCGCTCGCCGCGCTCCTGGCGCTCCGCCGCCCCGGCCGCTGAGCGGCGGGGCGCGATGGACGCCCCGGGCCGGGCGCGCCGGCGGAGCCGGGGCGCTCAGAGCGCGACGCAGTCGTCGGCGACGAGGGTCGAGACGAGCGGCTCGGTCCGCGTCGTGGTGGAGGTGGCGAACACGGCGCCCTGCCGGCCATGCCGGCGCGTGGTCGTGGTCTCGGTGACGCGAATCTCGTCCTGGAAGGTCCGGGTGCGCCGGCCCGGGACGAAGCCGGTGCCGTCGAAGGCGAGGCAGCCGGAGACCTCGGCGTGCGTGGTCGACTCCACGTGGATGGTGGTCGCGACGCACGTGGTCACCCCGCGCGCGAACCGGCAGTCCCCGCCGGGTTGGGGGACCTGCGCGACCGTGCGCTCCGCGGGAACGGTGCTCCCGCTCGGGTCCGTGGGCCCGCTCCGACCGCACCCGGCCGCGACGGCCAGCGCGACCGCCAGGAGCGCGGCCCGTGCGATCGTCCCGACCGGCGGCGCGTGCACGTCACGATCCGGGCGCAACAACGGTGCCAGGCTCGCTTCGCACGGGAAACGGCCCGGGGCCGGGCCCGGCCCCGGGCCGGGCCGGCACGAAGTGCGCGGCACGCGGTCCAAGCTGCACGCCGGGGCGCGCGGCGCCCCTCGCCTTGACACTCTCCGCGGGGCCGGTGTATTCACGCGGTACCCGCACTCCCGCCACCTGGGAGGCACCCGATGATCCCGATCCCCGACCGGCGCCGGCACGCGCAGGACGCGGAGCCTCCCGCGGGGCCCCGGCGGTCGCGCCCGGACCGGAGGCGGGCCGGCCCCCGGGCGGCGGGCGGGGCCCGCTGATGGCGACCTTCGCCCTGGTCCACGGCGCCGGACACGGCGCCTGGTGCTGGGAGCGCCTCGTCCCGGCCCTCGAGGCGCACGGCCACACCGCGATCGCCATGGACCTCCCGTGCGACGACCCGGCCGCGGGCTGCGTCCGGTACGCGGACGTCGTCGCCGAGGCGGTGCCCCCGGCGACCGACCTCGTCGTGGTCGGGCACTCGCTCGGCGGCCTCACCATCCCGCTGGTGGCGGCCCGCCGTCCGGTGCGGATGCTGGTGTTCCTCTGCGCGCTGATCCCGGCGTTCGGCCAGAGCCTGCTCGACCAGCTCGCGGCGGATCCGACGATCTACCACGACACGCTGCGCACGCATCCGGGGCGGGTGACGGGGCCGGACGGGTCGACGTGGTTCCGGGACGCGGCGGCCGCCCGAACCGTGTTCTACCAGGACTGCCGCCCCGAGGACGCGCGGTGGGCGTTCACGCGGCTCCGGACCCAGGCCAGCGCGCCCCGCCGCGAGCCGTGCCCGCTCGCCGCCTGGCCCCCGGCGGCCCGCGCGTACATCCTCGCGCGCGACGACCGGGCGGTGTCGCCGGCGTGGTCCCGGTCCGCGGCGCGCGAGCGGCTCGGGGTCGCCCCGCTCGAGCTCGAGGGCGGGCACTCGCCGTTCCTGGCGCGCCCGGGCGAGCTGGCGGCGGTGCTCGACCGGCTCGCGCGATGAGAGGCGCCCGGTGACCCCGTCCGGCGAGCGCCCGGCGGAGGAGACGGACGCGGGGGTCCGGCGCGGCGCGTCCGACACCCCAGACACGGGAGGGGGAGCAATGGCGGCGGACGAGCTCTGCTGGATGTCGGCGACCGAGCTGGCGGGGCTGATCCGCCGCAAGAAGGTGTCGCCGGTCGAGGTCGTCGACGCCGTGCTGGACCGCATCGAGCGGCTCAACCCCGCGCTCAACGCCT
>Ga0070741_10013829_pt1 | contig 14135 bp, 12 predicted proteins | sample Coa_R1_4_FD_66440 | JGI IMG/M metagenome (GOLD analysis project Ga0070741, IMG submission 66440) | Surface soil microbial communities from Centralia Pennsylvania, which are recovering from an underground coalmine fire - Coalmine... | ecosystem: Environmental > Terrestrial > Soil > Unclassified ... | reverse complement strand
CGAGCGCGCACACACTGGCCGACGCAATCTCGGTCGACCGCCGGCCGAGCTGGTTTATGGTGCTCGGAAAATGCGCCCACGATGAGCCGCGACTGTCGCGACATCTCGTGCGCTGTTCAGGTTAGGCCGCGCCGAGCTGCCTGATCGCCGGGACCTCTGACGCGAGGAGGTCGACCGTCTCGGGATCCCACTGCGTGCCCGCGCCGGCGCGAAGCACGGCAAGCGCCTCCTCGGTCGAGCAGCGCACCCGGTACGGGCGGTCGTTGACCAGCGCGTCGAACGCGTCGCACACCGACACGATGCGCGCGAGCCGCGGGATCTCCCTGCCGCGAAGCCGGTCCGGATATCCCATCCCGTCGAACCGCTCGTGGTGGTGGCGGATGATCGGCAACAGGCCGGACGTCGAACGCAGCGGCCTGACGATGTTCTCTCCGATCGCTACGTGGGCCTGCATCCGGGCCTTCTCCAGCTCGTCCAGCGGCCCGGGCTTGAGAAGGATCGAGTCGGACACCCCGATCTTCCCGATGTCGTGGATGATGCCGCCCCGATACAGGTCGTCGAGCTTCAGCTCGGGCAGGCCGAGCTTCACGCCGAGGAATCGCGCCGACTCCCCCACACGCTGCGTATGACGCTCGGTGAACGAGTCCTTGGCCTCGACCGCCGTGGCGAGGGAGAAGATCACGTGCTCGGCGCTGTCGAGAGTGTTGTACAGCTCCCTGAGGCGCAGCGCCGAACGCACCCTGGCGAGCAGCTCGGCCGTCTCGACCGGCTTGGTCATGAAGTCGTCGGCACCCGCCTCCAGCGCCGCCACCCGGTGCCTGGTCTGGCTCAGCCCGGTGATCATCACCACCGGGAGCAGCCTCCCCCGCGGCATCGCCTTGATCCGGCGGCACACCTCGTAGCCGTCCATCCGAGGCATGCGGACGTCGAGGAGGACCAGATCGGGCGGGTCGGTCTCGATCATGGCGAGCGCCGTTTCGCCGTTCTCGGCCAGCCGGACCTCGCAGTCGAGCGCCGACAGGAAGCCGCGGATCAGCTCCCGGTTCGCCGCCCCGTCGTCGACGACCAGGACGACAGGCATTGTCCATAGGAAACGCCGACCGTGCCCGGAGCAACCGGAGTCCGGCGAACGGGTCAGGCGGTGGCGGTTCTCGCGGCCGGCTCGGCGACTGCCGCCGGCCGAGCCTGGCGGAGGGCCCGGCGCAGGTGCGCGTTGGCGCCGGCGAGGTCTCCGCGTGACTCCAGGACGTCCGCGTAAAGAGCGTGACAGCGGGCGAGCCAGGCCCCTCCCTGCTCCTCGAGGGCCTCGATCGCCATGGAGAACTCGGCGTCCACCGCGGCTTCGTCGCCCGACGCCTGGGCGATGTTCGCCAGCCAGATGTGTGCCTCGCCCGCGGTCGCGCGCTCGCCGAGCTTCTCGGCCAGGGCGAGGCCGGCCTCGGCGAAGTTGGTGGCTTTCGACAGGTCGTGCCTTGCGAGCGCCAGCTCGGCCAGGCTCAGCAGAACGTGCGCCTTGCCGGTCTCCACTCCGACCTCGTCGAACAGCAGGAGTGACCGCTCGAGGTGCGGGAGCGCCGCGCCCGCGTCGCCGCCGTGCAGGAGGAGCAGGCCGAGGCTGTTTTCGGAGCGCGCCAGCGACAGCCTGTCGTTGAGCGTCTCGTGGATCGTCAGCGCGCGCCGGGCGTAATGGCCCGCCTGCGCGAACTGCCCCAGCTCCGAGTAGGCGCTGCTCATGCCCGCATACAGCAGGGATGTCTTGTAAAGATCCTGGACGACGTCCGCCGCCTCGACCGCGTCGTGATAGGCGGCGATGGCCCGCGCGTAATCCTGCTTGGCGAGGTGCGCGTGGCCAAGGATGGCGAGAAGGCGGTACTCGAGCTGCCGGGGCACCGGCTGCATCGTCCGCACGGTGCTCAGCGCGCCCTCGACGATCGAGACCGCGGCGGGATCGTCGACCAGGTACGCGGCCGAAGCCTCGTTGCCCAGGCACTCCGCCACCATCGCCAGGTCGCCGCGACGCTCGAAGTAGGCGCGGGCCTCCACGGCGAGCCGGCGCCCGACCACGGGATGCGCAAGCCTCAGGTGGGCCGTCGAGAGCAGGAAGTTGAGGTGCGCCTCCGTCTCGGGCGATTTGACCCTGGGGAGGATGGCCTCTCCCGCCAGGACGGCGCCGGCGTTGTCCCCCACCGCCACCAGGCGCTCGACCTCGGCGGTGGAGACGGGCCGCTCCGCGGGCGGGGCAGGCTCGAGGAAGAACTCGATCGGACGGCCCGTCCGCTGGGCGATGAGGGTCAGGGTCTCCATGGACGGCTTGGCCTTGCCCGTCTCGACGAAGTAGATTGCCGTGCGGCTGATGTCGTCGCGAGCCACCTGGCCCAGGCTCAGGCCCGCCTCGAGGCGTGCCTGCTTGACCGTGCCAGGCTTGATCGACACGCCTTTGCGACGGCCGCGTCGCCCCGGGGCCGCCTTTTGGGGCCCTATGTGGTCTTTGGCCGGCTGCAGGTGCGTGGGCATGTACGGCATGTCAGCTTAGCTGACAACGCCGCCACTTGACGAACCTTGCTTTACGAGTTTCCCCTTAGCCGCAGCAGGGGGGAACCTGCGATGCCCCCACGCCGGCCGCCATGACCAGGAGGGACGACGCCGCCAGGATGGCGGCGAACAGAAACTTCCGCATTGAAATCACCTCCTCTGCCGCACAGCCCGTGCCTGCTCTTGGTTCCGATCCGGTTCCAGCTTCGATTCGAAACGACCGCCAACCCCGCCCAGGCCCCACGCAAGCGAGCTCTCCCAGGTGGGCGGAGCCGGCGCGACACACACGGTGCCGGGAGGTGGGAGCGCGACCCGCCCCACCGCCAACCGTGGAACCCGACTCACACCGCCGCCGCCGGTCGCCGCACCGGACGAGCTCGACAGGCCGGGCGGCGTTGCTTCGCCGGCGGCCGGCCACGCGTGCGCTTCCCGATTTGATCGCAGCCCTCCACTTACCGGGATGCACAGCCCCGCGGCTGTGCTACAAGTAACTGCCCGGCAATGTTAAATGAAAATCGACTTGAATTAACACCCAAGGCCCCGGTTGGAACGTTCCGATCCCCCGGCCGGCTCGCTCCCGCGCCTACGCTGCCGGCCCGCCCGACGGTCCCCGGTCTCGAGCTCCGCACGTGGCGACCTTTTGCGGTCGCATCGTCGGCGGCGATCGTCCTCGCCGTCGCCTTCATCGCCTGGCAGGTCTTTCGCCTCGGAGGCGAGAAGGTCGCGATCGGAGTCGACGACATCGGTGAGGCGGTCGCCGCGCTCGCGGCGGCACTCAGCTGCGGCTACGCGGCGACCAGGAACCGCGGCCGCACGGGGATGGCCTGGGCCTTTTTGGCCGCGTCGGCCGCGAGCTGGTGCGCCGGCGAGATCGTGTGGAGCGTGTACGAGGTCGGCATGAACGTGGCCGTGCCGTTTCCGTCCGCGGCCGACGCGGGCTTCCTGCTGGCCGTGCCGCTTGCCGTCGTCGGCGTGTTCGCATTCACGTCGGCGCCCGGCCGGCTCACGACCCGCGGAGAAGCCCTCCTCTCGGGCGCGATAGTCGCGCTGTCCCTGCTGTTCGTCGCCTGGTCGTTCGGGCTGGGACGCGTCTATGCCACGTCAGCCAGCACCCCGGCCGCGCAGATGATCGGGCTGGCCTACCCGCTCGGCGACATCATCACGGCCACGGTGCTGGTGCTCGCGCTGCGGCGGGCGCACCGGACCGAGATCGGACGGCTCGCCCTTCTTCTCGGCGGCCTGGCCTCGAACTCCCTGGCGGACAGCGGCTTCGCGCTGCTGACCGCCAACGGGACCTACGGCGCGATCGGCAGCGTCCTCGACTCCGGTTGGGTCGTCGGCTTCTTCGCGATCGCGCTCGCGCCACTCTGGCCCTCGGCCAGGGCCCCGGAGGCCCGCAAGGAGGGGCCGATCGAGCTGTGGCAGCTCGCGCTCCCATGGGCGGCGGTTCTGGCCGCGGCGCTCACGCTGGTGCACCAGGCGATCGCCGACCAGACCATGGACCGCTTCTCGATGGTTCTCGTCGGCGGGATCGGCATCCTGCTCGTCGGCGGCCAGGTCCTGTCGCACAACGATTCGCTTTCCCTGCTCGTGACCAGCCAGCGTGTTGAGTCCCAGCTCGCACGGAGGAACGCGCTGCTCGACGAGATCATCAGCCACGCACCCCTCGGGATCGCGCGGGTCGGCACCGACATGACGATCCTGGACGTCAACCCGAGAATGGCCGCGCTGCTGCGGATCGACCCCGGCAAGATGGTCGGCACCACGGTGGCGGATTACCTCAACCAGGATGAGTTCGCCCGCGTGTCGGAGGTCTTCCATCCCCTGTGGGTCGGTTCGGTCGACACCGTCGAGTCGGACAGCCACGCTTTGAGGGCGGACAGGACCGAGGTGTGGCTGCACTGGTCCGCGACCGGCGTGCGCAACCCGGCGGGCCGCATCGAGTACTTCATTGCGATGTACGAAGACACCGACGCCGAGCATTCCGCCAACGAGGCGGCCGCCGCCCACCTGGCCAGCCTGGAGCGGCTGAACCGCTTGAAGAGCGAGTTCGTGTCGCTGGTGAGCCACGAGTTCCGCACCGCCCTCGTCGGCATCTCGGGGTTCAGCGAGATGATCCGCGACTCCGACGTCAGCGTCGACGAGGCCAAGGGATATGCGGCGGACATCAACAAGGACGCGGAGCGTCTGAACCGATTGATCAACGACATGCTGGACCTGGACAGGATCGAGGCCGGGCGCCTCACTCTTCGCGTGCAGCCGGTCGACCTGAACGCGCTCCTGAAAGATGCCGTCGAGCGGGCCCGCGCGTCGAGCTCACGTCATTTCATCGTCTGCAACTTCGACGCGCAGCAGCCCATCGCGAGCTGCGACCCGGACCGGCTCGCGCAGGTCGTCGCGAACCTGCTGAGCAACGCCATCAAATATTCACCCGACGGCGGTGAGATCACCGTGACCAGCACGGTGCGGGAAGGTTTCGCGGACGTCGGCGTTCGCGACCGCGGCATCGGCATCGACCCGGCGTTCGCGCAGCGGCTCTTCAGCCGCTACGAGCGTTACGAGCAGACCAGCAACAAGATCATCGGCACCGGTCTCGGCCTCGCGATCACCCGCCAGATCATCGAGATGCACGGGGGCAAGGTCTGGGTCGACAGCGAGCCGGGCGAGGGTTCGGATTTCCACTTCACGGTTCCCCTGGAGCTGCCTCGAGGGTGACCTCCCGTGTCCTCATCGTCGACGACGACGCGGCCAACGTCGAGGTGCTGAAGAGGTACCTCGAGAACACGGTCGACGAGATCCGGGGACTCACCGACTCGCGTCAGGTCGAGCGCGTGTTCCTGGACTTCAAGCCCGACATCATGGTGCTCGACCTCCACATGCCGCAGCCCGACGGCCTCGAGGTGCTGCGCCGGCTGCGAAGCGCGCGCCTGAGCCTCGGCTTTTTGCCGGTGATCGTGGTCACCGCAGACACGGGACACGTGGCGAGGAACAGCTCGCTGATCCTTGGCGCGGACGAGTTCCTGACCAAACCTGTCGACCGCGACGAGCTCGTGCTGCGGGTGCGCAACCTGCTTCACACGCGCAAGCTCTACCTGGACGCAAAAGAGGGACGCGCCGTCGACTAGCGGTCAGGCCCTCTCGAGGAACTCCTTGACCAGGGACTGGAAGTGGTACACACCGTTCTCCCGCAGCGCTGAGAAACGGCCGCGGCTGTAGGAGCGGGATCGCAGCCCGCGCTGCACCTGCTCGCATACCGCGATGTCCTCCTGCTGGATCTCGTCGGAGAACGCGATCGTCTGCTGCATCGACTCCCAGCCGGCGCCCGTACCCGGCTCCGCGAAGAACCACTCGAACACCGTCAGGGTGCGGTCAGGGCCGTTTGGGAGGATCACGTTGGTGCTGATGTTGTCCTGGTAGATGTTGAGCATCGTGTTGGGGAAGATCCAGTAGTAGAGGGCGTTGTCTTCCGCGCCGGGCATCCGGATGTATCGCCGGTCGCGCCCGGGCACCTCGCCGGGCTTCAGCTCCCGGATGGGCGCGTGCTGCTTGGAGTGGTAGCGAAAGGTCTCGACGCGGTACTGGTCGTACTCGAGCTCCTTGAACAGCCCCGGGTGCGCGATGGGCAGGTGATAGCCCTCGAGGTAGTTGTCGACGTACACCTTCCAGTTGCACGCGATGTCGTAGTCGCGGCGCTCGATGCTGCGCATCTTCGACAGGTCGTACCCCGCGGCCGCGACCTCGGACGGGATCGCCCCTATCCAGTCGGCAAGCGGCGCGGCGTCGGGATCCAGGTTGGCGAACACGAAGGGGCCCAGCGTGTCGACACGGATGGGCACGAGGCAGAAATCGGCCTTGTCGAAGTTCTCCGTCCCCTCCATCTCGCGCGCCGCCTGGAGCTTTCCGTCAAGCCCGTAGACCCAGCCGTGGTAGCCACACTGCAGCGACTTGCGGTTGCCGCGCGTGGTGACCACCTGCGCGGCCCGATGCCGGCACACGTTGTAGAACCCGCGCAGCTTTCCATCCTGCGCGTGGGTCAAAAGGATTGGCTCGTCGAGGATGGTCGTGGGCTTGAAGTCCCCCACCCGCGCAAGCTCGCCCTGGTGCGCGACCAGCTGCCAGGTCCGCGCGAAGATCCTGTCCTTCTCGGCTTCGAGGATCGCGGGGTCGACGTACATGCTGGAGGGGAGCGTCGACGCGCGCGCGACCTCGTTCTCGAGCTTCACAGCAGCATTGTCGCAAGCCGTGCGCTACAAATGGCGCCGTGACCGGCGTGTCGCTTTTGATCGTCAACGGACGTGTCTGGCCGGCTGACGGTCGAAGCACCGCGCTGGCCATCGCCGGTGAAAACGTCGCCGCTGTGGGCACCGACGCCGAGATCCTCGACCTGCATGGACAGGGCGAGGTGTTCGACGCCCGCGGCGCCACCATCATGCCCGCCTTCAACGACGCGCACGTTCACTTCCTGATGGGCTCGCGCTCGCTCGGCGAGCTCGACCTGCACGGCGCCGAGACCCAGGACGAGGTGGAGCGGCGCGTTGCGTCGTACGCGGCCGCTCACAAGGACGGATGGCTCGTCGGCCGCGGCTGGTTCTACTCCGCTTTCCCAGGCGGTCTGCCGGACGTCGCCCTTCTCGACCGCCTCGTGCCGGACCGACCCGCCTACATCGAGTCGTTCGACGCTCACACCGGTTGGGCCAACTCCAGGGCGCTCGAGATTTCGGGCGTCGAGGGTAAGGAGGTACTGAAGGAGTCCGCGATGCTCCGCGTCACAAGACACATCCCGCGGCGCTCGCAGGCGGAGGAGATGGATGCGCTGCAGTCCGGCATGGAGCTCGCAGCGTCACGGGGGGTCGCGTCGGTCCAGGAGGCGGGCGAAGGGCAGGACCAGATCGCGCTGTGGCGCGCGCTGCGCGACTCCGGCCGGCTCACGCTGCGCACGCGGCTGGCGTTCGACATGGTGCCGGGCCTGGAGATGGCGGAGTGGGCTCGGCGGCTCGAGCAGTACCGCGAGCTCGCCCGCGGCGCGGACGGCTGGATCACCTGCGGCATCCTGAAAGCGTTCGCCGACGGCGTCGTCGAATCGCGGACCGCCTCGCTGCTCGAGCCCTATGCGGGATCGGACTCGCGCGGCGATCCGCTATGGCAGGACGCCGAGCTGCGCGAGGCAGTCCGGATGGCGGACGCCGCGGGCTGGCAGGTCCAGGTCCACGCGATCGGCGACGCCGCGATCCGCCAGGCGCTGGACGCCTTCGAAGGCACCACGCCGGGGCGCCGCCACCGCATCGAGCACATCGAGGCACCTTCGCCCGAAGACCTTCCCCGCTTCGCTCGCCTTGGGGTCGTCGCGAGCATGCAGCCCCAGCACGCCGAGCCAAACCGCAACCTCCAGGAGGTCTGGTCGGCCAACCTGGGGCCGGATCGCGCCCGCGGTGGTTGGCCCTGGCGCACGCTTTCGCGCTCGGGCGCCGCGCTCGCCTTCGGCACCGACTGGCCGGTCGTACCGCTGGATCCCGCGGCAAGCCTCCACGTGGCGGTCAACCGCCAGACCCCCGCGGGCGAGCCGCCGGCCGGCTGGATTCCCGCGGAGCGCCTGGAGCTGACCGCGGCCGTCGACGCGTGGACGGCAGGCGCTGCCTTCGCCGAGCACGCCGAGGCCGCGAAGGGAACCATCAGGGCGGGGATGGCGGCAGACATCGCGGTGCTCGACCGCGACCTCGACGCAGCGGCTCCCGCGGACCTGGGCGCGATCGCCGTGCGCCTGACGGTGGTCGGGGGCCGGCCCGTCCACCGCGCGTGAACAAAGGGGCCGGAGCGCAAAGCCCCGGCCCCCTGGAGAAAGGTCCTACTGGCCCGGCGCGCCCGCCGGCAGCGGTGTGGCCGAAACCGCGTTGTCGCCCGGCTGCGTGTTGATCGCGTGGCCGCGACCGACCCACCAGAAGACGACTGCGACCAGAGCGAGGAACCCGATCGTCACGAACGTGTAGACCTCGAAGGTGGTCCGGTTGACCCCTGCAGTGTCCGAGCTCCAGGTCGAGGTGAAAAGGCCCGGCCACAGCGCGAAAACCGTGGCGGCGACGACCCAGAACATGGTCAGGATCACGCAGACCCACGCACCGACGTTGCCCCCCGGCACGACGTACGGCCGGCGGACGTTGGGGTACTTCCGGCGCAGGGTGATCAGCGCCGGGAAGATGAGGATGTAGGAGAAGGTGGTCGTGGAGATCACCAGCCCGAGCACGGCGGCGAAGTAGCCGTGCAGGCCGCCTCCGGTCACGAAGAAGGTGACGAACATGAAGATCGTGGCGATGATGCCGGAGAAGACGTTGACCACGATCGGGGTGCCGAACCGCGCCGAGAAGTAGCCCAGCTGCTGAGGGCCGGAGCCCGCCAGCGCGCCGATCGCCATCAGGCGGTCGGAGCCCATCAGCCAGGTGGTGCCGCTGGAGAGCAGGACGAACACGACGGCCAGTGCAGCGAGGTGGTTGAAGAACGGCGCCGCACTTCCAAACACGCTGCTGGAAGCGAACTGGTACGCGGCCACGAAGCCGGAGACGTTGCTCAGGTCCTTCGACGAGAGGATGAGCACGACACCGGCGATCGGGATCGCGTAGCCGAGGAACGAGATCAGGCCGGACGCGTAGACGGCGCGAGGGATGTCGCGCTGCGGGTTCTCCATCTCCTCGCTGGCGTTGGTCTGCAGCTCGAACCCGATCCACTGGAACACGATCACGCCGAGGACGCCGATCAGGACGGTCGCGTCGGTCGGCACAAAGCCGGACATGCTGCCCTGGAAGCCGTGGGATACGCCCGACCAGATCACCATGACGGCGAAGAACGCCAGCAGCACGATGCGCAGGATGGCGCCGAGGTTGGGAACCCACTTCATGTAGCGCAGCGAGAGGATGTTCATCGTCACGGCGCACCAGATGAACAGGAAGCCGATCACGGTCTCGGCTCCCTGGTTGCCCGTGAAGCTGCTGCCCCAAAGCGCGTCGAGGGTGGCGATCGCCGTGGCGGTCAACGTGCCCCCGAGCCAGATCGGGTTGCTCAGCCAGTAGAGGACGCTGACCACCGCGCCGGCGAAGTGGCCATACGCGAGGCGAACCCACTCGTAGGTCGCGCCCTCGGTCGGAAAGGCGGCGCCCAGTTCCGACGTGAGCAGGCCGTACGGGATCAAAAAGGTCACTGCCGAGACGACGAGCCAGAAGATCGCCTGCGCCCCGTAGCTGGACGACTGTCCGATCGTGTCGATCGCCACGATCGCGCAGATCGTGAAGAAGATCATGTCGAACCGGAAAAGCGACTTTTTGAGCTTGCGTTTCTCGGCTGCAAGCTCAGCTACCGCTGCCTGGTCCCCCATTCAAACCCTCCCCTGGCTATGACGGGTTGTTGAAAATCGCGACAATTAGAGAGCCGCGGCCCCGTCCTGTCAAGGAACCGGGTCGGAGGGGAGGGTAAGCAAATGGCAACCACGACGAAGCGCGACGTGCCGACAAGCCGCGTCGCCGAGCTGATCAAGGTCGAAGAGGAGCGGTTCCGCAAGGCGCGTCCCCGCTCGCACGAGCTGTGGACCGAGGCCAGAAAGGTGCTTCCGCGCGGGGTCCCGTCCAGCTTCCAGGACGCCGCGCCGCAGCCGATCTTCGTCGAGAAGGGCAAGGGCAGCCGTGTCTGGGACGTCGACGGCAACGAGTACGTCGACTTCCACAACGGCTTCGGTGTCATGGTCGTGGGCCACGCCCACCCCAAGATCGTCGAGGCGGTGACCCGGCAGATCGCCCTCGGCTCTCACTTCGCGCAACCCGTGGAGGAAGGCATCCTCGTGGCGAAGGAGCTTTCGCGGCGATTCCACCAGCCGAAGTGGCGGTTCACCAACTCCGGAACCGAGTCGACGCTCGACGCCGTGCGCATCGCCCGCGGGTTCACGGGCCGGGAGCGCCTGATCAAGATCGAGGCCTCGTACCACGGGCACCACGACGCGCTGATGGTGTCCGTCGAGCCACCCCCAGAGCTGATGGGCGACGCCAAGGCGCCCGCGTCCGTGCCCCAGAGCGAGGGCATCCCGGCGGCCATCGTCGAGCTCACCACCGTCGTGCCGTTCAACGACCTGGCCGCGGTGAAGGGCGCTTTCGCGCGCCACCCCGGCGAGGTCGCGGCCGTCATCGTCGAGCCGGCGATGATGAACGTGGGCATCGTGCTGCCCGACGAGGGCTTTCTGGCCTCGCTCAAGGAGCTCGCGCACGAAAACGGCGCGCTTCTCATCTTCGACGAGGTCAAGACGGGCGTCACGATCTCGCCGGGCGGAGCCACGGAGCGCTTCGGGGTCACGCCTGACCTCGTCGCCCTGGCCAAGGCGATCGGCGGTGGCCTGCCGTGCGGCGCCGTCGGCGGCCGGGACGACGTGATGGGCGTGATCGAGGAGAAGCGGGTCGCCCAGATGGGGACGTTCAACGGCAACCCCCTGACGACCGCCGCCTCCAGGGTCACGCTCCTGGAGATCCTCGACGCCAGGGCGTACGCGCACTTCGACGCGCTGGCCGAGACGCTGCAGGGCGGCCTCGACGAGGAGATCGCCAGGCACGAGCTGCCGTACCACGTGATCACGCTCGCGGCCCGCGGAGGCGTGACGTATCGAGCTCGTCGAGTGCGCAACTACCGCGACTACCTCGAGATCGACAAGTCGCTCTCGTACCTCAGCTGGCTTTACCAGTCCAACCGCGGCGTCCTGATGGCCCCGGGGGCGGAGGAGAACTGGACGCTGTCGGTGCAGCACTCGACGGACGACGTCCAGCGCTACGTCGACAACTTCGGGGAGATGGCGAGGGACCTCCGGGCCTAAGCGCGATGCCCCGGCTGGGCGGCATGTACGGTCCGGACGTCACATTCCTCGGCGTCGACCGCTGCGACCTCGACGATCCGGCCACCCTGGAGGGTGCGGACGTCGTGATCATCGGTGCGCCGTACGACGCCGGCACCTCATATCGTGCCGGCGCGCGATTTGGGCCCAAGATGATCAGGACGACCGACTACCTGCCGCACGACGCCTCCCGCCCCCACCTCGCGCTCCGCGTCGACCCGCTGCGAGACATGCGTGTCGTCGACGCGGGGGACGTCGAGATGGCGGGGGTCGAGGGCCGGGCAGCGCTCGACGCGCTGGAGAAGGCGGTCCAGGTCGCCGCCGCGGCCGGCGCCATCCCGCTGGTTCTCGGCGGCGACCACACGATCACCTGGCCGGACGTGACGGGCGTCGCGCGCGTCAGGGGCTGGGGCCGCGTCTCGGTGATCCACTTCGACGCCCACGCCGACACCGGCGACGTCCAGTTCGGCAGCCTCATCGGCCACGGGCTTCCGATGCGCCGCCTCATCGAGTCGGGCGCCTGCCGTGGCGACCGCTTCCTCCAGGTCGGGCTGCGCGGCTACTGGCCGGAGCCGCCGACCCTCAAATGGATGGCCGAGCAGGGCATGCGCTCCTTCGAGATGCACGAGGTCACGAGCCGTGGCCTCGACCTCGTTCTGCAGGAGGCGTCGGCGATCGCCGTCGACGGATGCGACGGGGTTTTCGTCTCGGTCGACCTGGACGTGGTCGACCCCGGCATGGCGCCGGGCACGGGAACGCCGGAACCAGGCGGCCTCACCGGCCGGCAGCTCCTCGACGCCGTGCGCCGGCTCGCGATCGAGCTACCGGTCGTCGGCGTCGACGTCGTCGAGGTTGCGCCCGCGTACGACAACGCGGAGATCACTTCGTTCCTGGCCAACCGCGTCGTCCTGGAGATGCTGGCCGGGATCGCATTTCGGCGCCGCGGCGGGACCTGGGATTCGATCTCCGGGACGCTGCTGGAGGACCGCTAGCCGGGACCGAGGTGAGGCCGCACCATGGCGGCCAGCTCTTCGAGCTTGCGCAGGGCGGCGTCGCGGCCGTCCGGCGGCACGTAGTAGATGAGCCGCTCGACCCCGGCGCCCGCAACTCGGTCGATCTCCGCGGCGTCGACCTTGGGGTAGTAGCTCACCGGTATGTGACCGCGTCCGGCGTCCTTCGCCATGCGCTGGAGCTCTGGAATCCGCTCGATCACGTCGCCCCGGTTGGGCATCCACCCGTCGGCGTAGCGCACCACGCGCTCGAGGATCTTCGGCCCGCTGCCGCCGAGGATCACCGGCGGGTGCGGCTTCTGCTCGGGCTTGGGAAACGCCCACATCGGCCCGAAGTCGACCATCTCGCCGTGGTACTCGGCCACGTCCTGTGTCCAGATCGCCTTGATCGCCTCGGCGCGCTCGCGGAGCAGTTGCCAGCGCCTGGTCGGGTCGGTGCCGTGGTCCTCCATCTCCTCGCGGTTCCAGCCGCCGCCGATTCCGAAGATGAACCGGCCGCCGGACAGCACGTCCAGGGACGCGGTCTCCTTGGCGGTGTGAATCGGGTCCCGCTGGACGAGCAGGCAGATTCCGGTCGCGACCTTGATCTTCTTCGTCGCGCGCGCCGCGACAGTGAGCGCGATGAACGGGTCCAGCGTGTGCCAGTACTGCTTCGGCAGCTCGGAGCCGCCTGGCCACGGCGACTTGCGGCTGGTCGGGATGTGGGAGTGTTCGGCGACCCACAGGGATTCGAAGCCCAGCTGCTCCGCCGCGGGACCCAGCTCGTCCATCCCGATGGAGTAGGCGGTGGGAAAGATCGCGATCCCGAACTGCATCGATTGAATCGTGACAAATCCCGGCCGGTGCGTGCCGAGGCTAGTAGGCGAGAAGCGGCCTCCGCACGCCGTTGGCGGCCAGGCGCTGCATGTCGAGCGCGTCGAACAGCGCCTTCACCGCCTTGGGGTCCAGGCGTTCGCCGGACTCCTCGCGCAGCACGCGTCGCGCCACGTCCTGGCTGCACGCCCTGCGGTAGGGACGGTTCGAGGTCAGCGCGTCGTACGTGTCCGCGACGGCGACGATGCGCGCCTCGAGGGGGATCGCCTCCGCCCTCAGACCGTACGGGTACCCACTTCCGTCCAGGCGCTCGTGGTGGTAGAGCACCGCGAGGATCTCGCGCCGCGAGCGGCCTGTGCCGTCCAGCAGGGTGAGGCCCATCTCGGGATGGGTGCGCATCAGGATCCACTCCGACTCGTCGAGTGGAGTGTGCTTCTCCAGGACGGCGTCGGGGATGCCGAGCTTGCCGACGTCGTGCAAGAGGCCGGCCCTGGCGAGCACGCGCAGCTCGGTCGCGCTCATCGAAAGCTGGCGACCCATGCTGACGCACAGGCGCGCCACGCGCAGGTTGTGCTCGCGCGACTCGCGATCTTTGACCTTGAGCCCGAGCGACAGGACGGCGTCAAACCAGCCCTTGATTTGCTTCTGTACCGGCGGGTGCACAGGCAATTGAGCCTCCTCAGTGCTTCCGGCGACCGCTACTGCGCTATACAGAACGCTGAGTACTTCAACGGTCGGAAGGGCCGTTGTGGTCGCCGGACCGGGAAGTCTACTCGCCTGGCTACATTTTGTCGCCTGGCCGCAAAGTCAAGCCTGGGGGAGGGCGATCATCTGCCTGTCCGTCATGGCGGGTACTCTCCTCGACGCCGCCTTCGAGCACCACGTGTGGGCCACGCTTCGGCTGATCGACGCGTGCCTGCGGCTCA
>Ga0070741_10013828_pt1 | contig 14135 bp, 13 predicted proteins | sample Coa_R1_4_FD_66440 | JGI IMG/M metagenome (GOLD analysis project Ga0070741, IMG submission 66440) | Surface soil microbial communities from Centralia Pennsylvania, which are recovering from an underground coalmine fire - Coalmine... | ecosystem: Environmental > Terrestrial > Soil > Unclassified ... | reverse complement strand
ACGCTTGTTTCCGAATCAGGACCCCATTGGCAAGAGCATTCTGGTGGACGGCCATAGTTTCGAAGTGATTGGGACGCTCGAAAAGTTCAAGGGATTCCTGGGCGATAACCCCGACGACCGCAGCATCTTCGTGCCGTACGGGACCTATAAGAAGATCTATCCCGATGCCAAAGACCATTTCATCTCGGTCCTGGCTGCCCGCGGACGAATGAAGGAAGCAGAGGACGAGGTGCGCGGCCTGCTGCGCCGCCGTCGCCACGTGAAACCCGTTGACCCTGACAACTTCGGAATCGCAACCGCGGAGTCCATGATCAGCCAGTTCCGCGAGATCATCGGCACCGTGGCGCTGGTGATGGTCGTGATCTCCTCGATCGGCCTGCTGGTGGGGGGCATCGGTGTGATGAACATCATGCTGGTCTCGGTCACTGAGCGCACGCGCGAGATCGGGGTACGCAAGGCCGTCGGCGCTCGCCGGCGCGACATCATCTGGCAATTCCTGCTTGAAGCGGTCACACTGACCGGCGCCGGAGGCATCCTGGGGATCATGGCGGGCTGGATCCTGAGCTTCCTGATTCGCGTTTTTGTGCCGAGCCTTCCTTCCACGGTTCCGCTCTGGTCGGTCGTGGCGGGGTTTGTGGTGGCCACCAGCGTCGGGCTGTTCTTCGGCCTCTGGCCGGCCATGAAGGCTGCACGCCTTGATCCCATCGCGGCGCTGCGATACGAGTAGCGTTCACTGAAGATTGAGAAAGTCGCACCGTCCGCCACGTTGCGGTTATGGCACACCACCCACGAAATTTCGATTATCGTCACAAGACCATCAATTGTCTGTAGCCGGGCCGTGCTACAGGGCATCCATAAACACCATATACGACGACCCCCACAGGTTCGTGGGGATGGATCCGCGCTGCTGGCTGGTGAGGATGATGCTGAAGGCGCGCGGGGCTGAAGCCAGCCGCGCCAGCAGGCTGCTGCCGCCTGCCGCCGCGCTGACCTGCGGCTTGACGAGGGCCAGGTACTCAAGGATGGGATAGATGATCTCGCTGGCCGAGGTCATCGGAGTCTCAAACTCCTCACTGACGAACTGCATTTGCGCATCGATCTCGTGGAAGTGCCAGGCGAGGCAGGCGCAGAAGGTGACGGCCTTCTCGAACTTTGCGAGCCTTCCCTCGTCTGGGGCGGGCAGGCTCGAGTCAAAAGCCAGGATGACGCGCCGCTCGTCTTCGCGCGTGAACTCACGCACCTTCAGTTGTTGAGTCTTGGCCGAAGCCTTCCAGTCCACGTGCCGCGCCGAGTCGCTTTCCTGATAGTCGCGGATGGCGTAAAGATCGTGCCCGCGCCCTTTGCTGAGCGACTCCAGTTCGCCGCTGATCAGCGGCAGGATCTCATAAAACTCCTCGGTGGGCTGGACGTTCGGCAGCACCAGGATTTCCTGCCGGGTCTCGATTTCGTGCGCCTTGCGCAGGAATCCGAAGGGGAACTGCGTGCTGACTCGGAAACCTTCTTGCGTATACCGTCCCCGGCGCGGAAACACAAGTTCCACATGCTGCGTCACGGAAGACCGGTGCGGAATGTAGGGGATATAAACTGGTTCGTCGAGAATCCGTCGCGCTGGCTCGCTTTCAGCTTTCCCCTTTCGTTGGTCCTGGCCGGCGTCCTTCCCCTTGAGGGTCACGGAGAAGGAAGGGAAGACCCACTTGAGGTTGTGAAGCACCAGGCTTGACACCATGGGGTGCTCGGCGAAGATGTGGTCCGGCAGAACGAATTCCAGTTCGAGTCCGGAAAGGACGATCTTCGAAATCACGCCCGACACCAAAATCCCCGCCAGCAGGCTGGACAGGATGATGAAAAGCAGGTTGTTCCCGGTGTTCAGCGCGGCAACCGCAATGATGATGATGATGACGAGATACAGCGCGCCCTCCCGCGTAAATTCATACTCGATCTTGATCATCCAGCGTTCGAGCACCGTCCGCCGGGCCAGGTAGGGCACGACCCGGAAGGCAACGACGCCCGACAGGATCAGGGCTGCCAACGCGACCCATGCTGCTTGTTCGATGTGTCCTGCGTCTCGCAACGCGGTCGAGTAAAGCGCGAGAAAAAAGGAAACGCTGAGGGCGACCAGGGCCAGAAAGAAGCGCCGCCAGCCCGGCCGGTCAATGCGAGAAAGCCGCACCCGCACCTCAGTTCGAAAGTCGCGCCCAACGCGGCCAGTGGCTGTGGGGGTGTAACCGTTCATCGTGTTTTTTGGCTAACTACCTTTAGATTCAATAACATTCTGGAGTTATTGTCTAAGTCATTTATTATCAATAGTATTCTGGCTTCGCACAGCCTCCAGCCTTTGTTTTCAATAGTATTGTGGCTTCGTACCTGCGTGCATGGTTTTTCAATTCCTATACTACCTGGCTGTCCAGGTCTGGAGTCTCGAATCCCTGGGAGATTCGCCACCCGTGGGTTTCCTGACCATCCGCACCTTCCTGCCTGGGCTAGAACATGCATACAAAAGACTCTCTGCGTAGCCTATCACGTGTCAATTCGTCCGTCAAGCTGAATCTCGGCAGGCCAACCCAGGCCGGCTGCCGGTTGCGGGATGAAACACGACGATCCTCTCCGGCGGCAGAGGTTCCCGCGGCGGAGAAGGGCGGGCGAGGGGGGCGTTTTCCGTCTCTAGAGCGGCACCGGCGTCGAGTTGACGATCTCTTTAAGGATGGCCGCCGCCTGGTCGGATTTCTTGAGCGTCGATGCATAACGGGAGCTGATCACACAACGGTGGGCGAACACCGGCAAGACCAGCCGTTTGAAGTCGTCGGGTATACAGTAGTCGCGCCCTTCGATAAAGGCGAGTGCCTGGGCGGCGCGGTGCAGCGACATGGAGCCGCGCGGACTCACTCCGAGGCTCAGGTATTCGTGCCGGCGGGTCTTCTCCACGATCGCCAGGGTGTAGTTCAGCAGCTCTTCGTCCACCCTCACGCGCCGCACGGCATTCTGGATCTCCACCACCTCCTCGGCGTTCATGACCGGTTCGATTTTCAACAGGGGGTCAGAGTCCGCAAAGTTCCTCAGAATTTCCTTCTCGCTTTGGGCATCGGGATAACCGATGTTCACCCTCATGAGAAAGCGGTCGAGTTGCGATTCGGGAAGAGGATAAGTGCCGTGATGCTCGATGGGGTTCTGCGTGGCCACCACCATGAAGGGTTGCGCGAGCGGATAAGTCCGGTTGTCCAGGCTCACCTGGTATTCGTTCATCGCCTCGAGCAGCGCGCTTTGAGTCTTGGGCGTCGTGCGGTTGATCTCATCCGCCAGCAGAATGTTGGTGAAGATGGGGCCCGGGTGGAACTCAAAGCGTTGCGTCTGCTGGCTGTAGACGCTGATGCCGATGACGTCCGAGGGCAGCAGGTCGGAAGTGAACTGCAGCCGGGTGAAGGAACAGTTGAAGGAGCGGGCCAGTGAATGGGCCAGGGTGGTTTTGCCGACGCCGGGAACATCCTCGATCAACAGGTGTCCGCGGGCAAACAGGGTGACGAGCGCCAGCTTGATGACCTCATCTTTACCGCGGATAACCGTCTGAACGGATTTCTGGAGGCGAGCCAGTTGGCTGGAGCAATCCGTCATAGGAGATTTACCCTGGGCTTTTTCCATTCGCGTCGGCTCGCGAGCCCGTCCTCGAGGGATGCTGAAAGCCTGGAAATTTGCCGCCCTGAGGAGCCGGAGGCAACCAGGCATCTTCGCATCGGCCTCCTTCTGCAAATGCGGGGATGCTTCCCGAAGTCTACCCTGAGCGAAATGAAAAAGATCCTTCGGCTGCGCCTCAGGATGACTGCGAACGGACTTAGCATGACCGTTTCGCTTTCTTCAGCAACCTGCTCAACGCTCTCCGCCTCCCGCTAGACCGTGCGCCTGAAATCTGCTATCTTGATTTTTGGCATGGGCGATTAACTCAGTGGTAGAGTGCTATCCTCACACGGTAGAAGTCACAGGTTCGAATCCTGTATCGCCCACCATTTTCCATCGGCCGTATTGAAACAGTCATGAATTGTATCTGAAGTAACCTGCCACGTGGAAGATATTGACGCGAGGCGGGCAGCGTTCTTTCGAGGAGCGACCACCGCCGGGACCAGGTCACCGCGCTGGTCGGCACTCCCGGGATCTCAGGGGTTGGACGGAGGCGGGAAGTCGAGTCTGGATTTGCCGGCCGTGCATGGCTTGGAGAAAGTCATCCACGGCCGGCTGCCCAGTAGGAGGGACTACCTGGGGAGAGTCGTGCTAGAAGCTGTGATGAACCACATTCGTTTTCTTGGTGACCTTCACGAGTGTGAACAGATTGGTAAGGATGAGCTTACCGTAGACTTCATCCTGCCCCCAGTCCTCGTCCAGGACGCCCTCGCCCAGGAGAACGTCGAAGGTGCGGCTTTCGCTGGCCGTCGGGGTGGGATCGGGGAAGAAGAAGACCGTCTGATAGGTAAACAGGAAGTCATCCGCGCCCGTAAGTCCGGAGTCCTCACCCCAGAGCTGACACTTCAATTTGAACAGTCGCGACTCGGGGCAGGTCTTCATGTTACAGAGTTCAAGAGCCGTAAAGTTGACGGTGCACCGAACCACGGCTCGCACCGTTTTCTTGGTGTGGTCGTGGGTCAGGGCGAGGGTTGCGCTTGAGATTGAAGCCATGATGGTCTACTCCTTTTATTGCCGCACGCTGAGGGGATTTTCAGCCACTGTGGCCGACTCAACGCGCTCCACCAGGTTTTGACTTTTGAGATGGATACGCCGACGAGTACGGGCTCGCCGTGCGGCAAATCACTTCCGCTGGAGGGTGAGTAAAAGCAGGATACTTCGTGGATCCTTTGACGGGGGAGTTGTGCAGGATCGGAGGTTCACGCGACGGTTTCCCGCCAGAAGACTGGATCGGTTCGCGGCGGAGGTTCCGACGACGGCGTCGGGACGGGAAGTCGACCGGGATGAGGCTTCCTGTCCCGATCCAATCAATTCACAGTCGTTGGAAACATCATCAAGCAGCCTGAGGGTTTCAGGCGCCTCGCGTACTCCAACCAGAAGGCAAACGACGAAGACGGCGCCTGTGAAGCACTGCCGGGCAAAGCTCTTCATGAACCCTGCCGGTCTGTTGGAGCTCTCTCGCATTCGCCCTTCTAGCCCAGTTCTAAGACGGAAAAGCCCGGAAAGATGCCACTAGCCCTGAACTGACTGCAATCACGTTATGGGTTGGGGGACATTTTGTCAAGCTGAATTTGACAGTTGGATATTACCCGGCCCCTCAGCCTGTTTGGCTTTGGTTTTTCCGTTCCGCCCAGCCAAAAGGGGTTCTGCCCGCTCGTTGTGTTACTATCTCAGCTTTAGCCTCGCCGCAACAGGGGCGTTCGCATCTTCCAGCAGAGGTCAGCGTGCTCAGGCTCGGGATCATCGGACTTTCACAGGTTGGCAAGACGACATTATTCCGGATTCTCACCCGGGCGCACGGGAGCGGCCTCGAATCCGGCAAGCCCGAAACGCACGTAGGCGTGGTTCGAGTCCCGGACTCGCGACTCGACCGGCTGGCTGAGCTTTACCATCCGGAAAAGACCGTCCACGCCACCGTCGAGTACTTCGATACTCCGGGCAGCGTGATCGAACTGGCCCGCTCGGGTCTCCAGATGCAAAGCCTGAGGGAACTCGATGCCGTCGTTCACGTGGTGCGCGCCTTCGACGACGACTCCGTGCCGGTCGAAGGCGGGACGGTGGACCCCAGGCGGGACATCGAGAATGTGGAACTGGAGCTGATCCTGTCTGACCTGGCGGTGGTTGAGAAGCGGCTGGAGCGCCTGGAAAAGGACCTCAAAAAGCAGAAGAGCCCGGGCCTGGAAAAAGAGGATGAAGTGTTGAAGAAATGCAAGGCAGCCCTGGACAAACAGATGCCTTTGCGCGAGCTCGCGCTCGGCTCGGAAGAGGAGCGTGCCATCAGAGGATTCACATTCCTTTCGTTGAAGCCCATGCTCTACGTGCTGAATCTTGGGGAGAAAGATGCGGCCCGGGCCAGCGCGGCGGAGGAATTCGCCACCGAGGCGGGATTGAAACACCGGCCGCACACGGCAGTGACGGCGATCTGTGGAAAAGTCGAGGCGGAACTTGCCGAGCTCGATGATGCTGATGCCCGGGAATTCCTTGCCAGTTACGGCCTCAAGGAGTCGGCACTTTCCCGCCTCATCCAGTCAAGCTACCAGCTTCTGGGGCTGATTTCCTTCTTCACCGTCGGGGAAGACGAATGCCGCGCCTGGACAATCCCGAGTGGCGCCACAGCCCTGCAGGCCGCCGGCGAGATCCATACCGATTTGCAGAAGGGCTTTATTCGGGCGGAGGTGGTTCGCGTCGAAGACTTGCTCGCGGCTGGTAGCCTGGCCGAAGCGCGAAGCCGAGGCCAGCTCCGGCTGGAAGGAAAGGAATACATCGTCCGCGACGGGGAAGTGGTGCACATTCGGCATTCATCTTGAAAAAGCAGTCAGCCGTCAGCCTTCAGCCCTCAGTTCTTCTTGCTGACGGCTGAAAGCTAATTGCTGATACCTGTCTTTCATGTCCTATCTCTGGATCAGTCTCGCACTGGGCGTGGTCGCAGCGGTCGCCAACCTGTTTGGCGGGGCCATTGTCAGCGCCCGGCCGTGGAGTCGCAGTTTCCTTTCCCACTTCATTGCATTGGGTTCAGGCTTCATGCTCGCAACGGTGCTTACCGAGATGATTCCCGAAAGCCTGCACCTGGCTCCCATCTCGGCGCCGGTGCTGATTCTGCTCGGCTACTTGATTGTTCACTACTTCGAACACTCCTGGCCGGCCCATTTCCATTTCGGGGAGGAAACGCACACCGATGAATTCCTGGACCACCGGGTCGCTTACATGGCGCTCTTTGGCCTGGTCATCCACACCTTTTTCGACGGCGTTTCCATAGCCTCCGGCTTCATCATTTCCAATTGGCTGGGTACGGTGATTTTTGGCGCGGTCATTCTGCACAATATCCCGGAAGGCTTTACCATGGCCTCCATCATGGCCGCTGCCCGACGCAGTCGAAAGGCAGGCTTCTGGGCTGTCGCGGCACTCGGCATCTCCAGGATTCTGGGCATCCTGGCGATGGGACTGGCGCACCGCTGGGCAAATTTCGGCTTGGCCCTCTCCGCGGGTGTGACGCTGTATGTCGCCGCCTCCGATCTGATCCCGGAAGTGAACAAGAAGCGCGGCGCCAAGGTGGCGCTGATCGTGGCCGCCGGAGTGGCGATGGTCGTGGGCCTGAAGTTCGTCTTTTTCGGCGCGAACGGGCCGTGAGTTCCACGCCTGGGTATCGGACGCTGTGATCCTGACGAGCCGTTGGCCATGAGGGTTCTCAGCATTTGAATGGTTGCAGAGGGGCCGACATACTTCCCGCAGCTTTTTTGGAAGAAGGTGCCATGCACAATACTGCCTGACCTGCTGACTGCTGACATCTGACGGCTTGCTTCATGTATTCCCAGAAGCTCCTCGACCATTTCCACCACCCCCGCAACGTTGGCGAGATTCTGCATGCCACCGCGACGGTTGAGGTCACGAACCCCGCCTGCGGTGATGTAATGAAACTTTGGGCCGTTGTTGAGGGCGGTGTCGTGCAGGACATTAAGTTCAAGGCTCAGGGATGCGTGCCCTCCGTCGCATGTGGTTCGTGGTTGACCGAGGCTGTGCGCGGCCTGGAACTCGCTGGTCTCGCCCGGCTCACCCCGCAGGACATTGAGGCGGGGTTGGGTGGTCTCCCTCCTGCTTCTAAGCACGCTGCCGCCCTCGCCGCCGACGCTCTGCGGCAGCTCCTCGCCCAACTGGCTTGAAACCTTCATGGACTGGTGACCAGCCGCCGGTAGGTTTCCGGGTCATCCACGTCGAGGAGAATCCCCGGTTCGTCAGTTTCAACCAGGCATGTCGCATCGTGATATTTCCGGATCACGATGTTGGCGCCCTGGCCGGGCCGGAGATCCAGCAGTTCTTGAAAGAGTTCTCGCTTGATGACGACCGGGTGCCCATGCCGGCCCCGAAAAGTGGGGATGATGACCGGCGGGGCTGATTCTCTGGAGCACTGGATAAGCTTTCGGAGCACCTCGGCGCGAACGGCGGGGTGGTCCACGAGGCAAAGGAGAATGGCGTCAAGATCGGGATTGATGAGGGCACGAAGCCCGGTTTGCAAAGACGAGGTCTGTCCCTTGGGATAGTCATGATTCACAATGATCTCCGCTTCCAGGGGCCCGAGGGCCTTCTGAATCTCTTCGGCATGATGACCCAGCACGACCGCGCGGCGCTCGACTCCGGCCCCTTTAAGGGTGTGAAGGATGGTCTCAAGGAACGTTCGTCCGCGATATGGAAGCAGAGCTTTGTCTATCCCCATGCGGGAAGATTCGCCGGCGGCAAGAACCAGTCCGGCAATCATGTGGTGTGTTGTACCTTGGGTTTGTAGGCGAGCGATGGCACAGACGCTTTGGCCCCCCTGCGGACCGCGATCATTTCCGCGACAATCGCCACGGCAATCTCTTCCGGCGTGAGCGCACCGATGTCGAGGCCGATGGGCGCGTGGACTTGTTCGAGTCTCTCCGGGGTTACGCCTTCGCGTTCCAGGACCTTGAAGATCTCGATGATTTTCCTCTTGCTCCCGATCATGCCGACATATCGCGCCCGCGTGGCGACGGCCCACCGCAAACAGTCGAGGTCCCCCTTGTGGCCTCGCGTCACAATGACGATGTAGGAGAAATCATTGATCGTAAGCTTGGGAAGCGTCTCTTCCCAGGCGCCGGCGTAAGTCTCGCGAGCCTCGGGAAAACGGTCCTTGCTGGCGAACGCCTCGCGGTCGTCAACGACGACCGTATCGAAGCCCGCCAGGTTCGCCACTTTCGAAACGTAAAGCGAGACATGCCCGCCGCCCAGCAGGTAAACCGTGGGAGTGGCCAGAATAGGTTCAACAAAAATATCGAGCGAGCCGCCGCAGATGAGTCCATTTTCCAGCTCGGGATTGTTGTTGAGGTTGAAATGCAGCCGTCGCGGCTTTTCTTCCCGCATCACTTCCTGCGCCGCCGTCCAGACCTCCGCCTCAACGCATCCCCCGCCGACCGTGCCCACAATGGACCCGTCATCGCGCACCAGGATCTTTGAGCTTTCGTAGCTCGGAATCGATCCCTGCACCTGAATAATGGTGGCCAGGGCCGCCTTGCGGCCTTCTCTCCTGAGCCGCGCAATTTCCGCGAAGATATCCATGTTCGCTTGACTAATTAGGTTAATCGTGGCCTGTATGAATGTCAACGAATCTCAATGAGCGGGAACGCCGCTTCAAATCACGCCGGTCTTCGAATCGGTGTGCAAGAAGTGAGGTACAATTCCGTGTCTGCGGGATCTTAAGCAAGGAGGCCATCGCTGATGAAAGCGGTCCGATTTCACGAGCATGGTGGTGTCGATGTTCTGAAATACGAAGACGCGCCTGAACCCGCAATTCGGCCCAATGAAGTTCTTGTCCGGGTGAAGGCTTGCGCCCTCAACCATCTCGACCTGTGGATGCGCCAGGGTGTGCGCGAATGGCAACTCCCCATGCCGCACATCCTGGGCAGCGACGTCTCGGGAGAAGTGGCGGCGGTTGGCGCGCTGGTTACGCGCGTGAAGCCGGGCGAGCGTGTGCTCTTATGCCCGGGAATCAGTTGCGGCCAGTGCGAAGCGTGTTTCAAGGGTCGGGACAGCGCCTGCCGCCAGTACACAATCTTCGGAGTGTTTGTCGATGGCGGCTACGCCGAGTACGTAAAGTCTCCGGAAGTGAACATTATTCCGATCCCCGGGGACTTGAGTTTCGATGAAGCGGCGGCGGTGCCTCTGGTCTTCCTCACGGCATGGCACATGCTTTTTACTCGTGCAGGTTTGAGGGCCGGCGAAGAAGTGCTGGTGATTGGGGCCGGATCAGGCGTGGGCAGCGCGGCCATCCAGATTGCAAAATTCGCGGGCGCGCGAGTCATTGCCGTGGCCGGGACGGACGAAAAACTCGAGAAGGCTCGTGCCCTGGGCGCCGATGAAGTAATAAATCACTCCCGGCAGTCGATTTCCGGCGAAGTAAGACGGCTGACGGACAAGCGGGGCGTGGATGTGGTCGTCGAGCATGTGGGTGCGGCCGTTTGGGACGCCTGTTTTGACTCGCTCGCCACCTATGGGCGGCTCGTTACCTGTGGCGTGACCTCCGGTGCCGAGGTGAAGCTGAATGTCCAGGCGCTGTTCGGGCGTCAACGCACTATTCTGGGTTCATTCATGGGCGGCAAAGGCGAGTTACTGGATGTCCTGAAGCTGATTGCGCAACGGAAGCTCAAAGCGGTTATTGACTCAGTTTTTCCCCTTCACGACGCTGCCACGGCGCAAAAAAAAATGGAGAGCCGCAATTTCTTCGGAAAGATCCTTCTGCACCCGTAAGAGTTGCGCGGGCCGGCTCGAGTTGAAACTCGGTAGCAGAAATGGGATAATGGATTTGGAAGGGCGACATTACCATGCAGAGTGACGGATCCTCAGGTTTCGAAGGCTTGATCTTTACCAAGCTTGACCAGGCGGTTAACTGGGCGCGCAAATCGTCCATCTGGCCGTTCAGCTTCGGCTTGGCGTGTTGCGCGATTGAAATGATGTCTGCGGGGGCGTCGCGATTCGATCTGGCCCGGTTTGGCGCCGAGGTCTTTCGAGGGTCACCACGCCAGGCAGACCTGATGATTGTAGCGGGCCGCGTTTCCCAGAAGATGGTTCCGGTTATTACCAAGCTCTACGCACAGATGCCCGAGCCGAAGTGGGTGATCTCGATGGGCGCCTGTGCCACCTCGGGCGGAGTGTTCAACAACTACGCGATCGTGCAAGGCGTGAACCAGTTCATTCCTGTGGACGTCTACGTTCCGGGTTGCCCTCCCCGTCCTGAGCAGTTGCTTCACGCAATTCTCATGTTGCAGAAGAAGATCCAGGCACAACGCGGATCCTTCAAGGAAGCAGTTTTGCACACAACGTAACCCCGCGTACCAACCCTGAGGGAAGTGGCCGCCCAGGATCACTGATGATGCGAACTGGATGGCCTGGTGTAGAAGGGAAGGGCTGTTATTTCCGCTGCGGCACCGCCCCCCAGAACAAGCCGCGAGCCCGGCTCTGAAACCTCCCGCCGAACATAAGCAAGTGCAATGGTCTTGCCTAGTGTAGGAGAAACGCAGGCGCTCGTCACCTCCCCGACCTGCTTTTCCTGCGAGAATACTTTCTCGCCCGGGGCAGGAGGCTGGGGGGTCTCCACAATCAATCCCACCAGTTTCCAATTCACGTGCCCGCGGCTGCGAGCGCGCTCCACGATCTCCTGCCCGATGTAGCATCCCTTGTTGAAGCTGAGCGCGTTCAGAAGACCAGCCTCCAGAGGGAGCGTGTCTTCGCCGAGTTCCTGCCCGTAGCGTGGGATGCCTGCCTCAATGCGCAAGGTTTCGAGCGCCTCTGTTCCACAGGGAAGCATGTCGTAAGTGGGCGCCTGGCCGCAAGCTGCCCCCCAGAGAGGGAGCATGGCGCTCGCACCACCCCAGACCTCGTATCCCTCCTCACCGGTGCTGCTGGCACGCACAACGCGAATCGGAAAACCGGCGTAATTGCATTCAAAATGGCCGAACTCTTCAAGCTCCGGCAGGTCAATATGGAGGGTTTTCTCAAGCAGTCCCCGGGCTCGAGGCCCCTGGAACGATAGGGCAGACAAGTCAAGGGGCTCCAAAGTCACTCGGTCTGCGATGATGTACCGCTGCAGAGTCCGCATGGCTTTCTCCCGCAAATCGGCATCGGTATCGATCAGGAACCGGTCCTCAGAGCAATAGATGCACAAGTCCGCGAGGATATGGCCCTGCGGATTGAGGAGCGTCGCATACGTGCCCTCGCCTGCCTTGAGTCTCTTGATGTCGTTGGACACCATCCCATGCAGAAATCGCACGCGGTCGTCACCTTGCACGGAGAACTTGGCGCGAAATGCGAAGTCGAAGAGTCCTGCGGCTTTGCGAGTGGCTTGATGTTCAGCTACCGGATTCTGAAACATCGAGGGGACCAGGGCTCCGTGATATTCGTCCAGGCGTGCTCCCTGAGATTGATGATAGTCGGCGAGCGGGCTGCGGGGCAGGTCAGTCATCATGCGCGCCTCAAATACGCGGAAATCAGGATAACGCCTAATGCCAGACTAAAGGCGATGCTCAGCCACAGATTTCGTTTCGCCCGAAAACCCGAAAATACCTCGACGGGCAAAGTCAAAAACAGCGAAATGGCAAAAACCGCCAATGCCAGCGTTATCTTAATCGTGAGGAACTTCCAGTAGGTTCCCCAGGGGACTTCCCAAACGAGTTTCACGTTGTAGAGGCCGGAGCCTAAGAGCAGGAGAATAACTGACCAACTGATCCATCTGAACCGGAGCAGAGCAGTTTTGATTAAAGAATCTCTCTGTTCAGGACTCAGAACTTTGGCCGCTGGGAACAGGACCAGCAGTAGGAACCCCATGCCGCCAACCCCCAACACTGCCGCTGAAACATGAATCCATTGGGCGATGGTGCCCACCCTTAGACCCCCGTAAACAGCTTCATTCTAGTGACCCTGTGCTTCCCGGGCAAGGCTAAGCAATGAGTGAACGTCATGGATAAGTTAACCGGCAATAACAGGAAGACGAAGGCGCAAGCATTTCTCGCCGCCGTTAGGGAACTGTAATACTGCGGACCGGCGGGCGGCTCCACGAACTTGAGAGCTTCAGGAAATCGTCTCCGCGATTTGGTCAATCTCCGTGGCCAGACGAAAATCCTTGTCCGTTATCCCGCCTTCGCTGTGAGTCGAGAGACTGATCTCCACCGTGCTATATCGTATATCGATATCGGGATGATGGTTGGCCCTCTCGGCTGCCTCAGCCGTCTTGTTCACAAAAGCGATTGCCGCCGGGAAAGATTTGAATTGATATCTTCTGCGAATCTGCTGGTTAGCGCACGCCCACCCGGGCATGGTCCTGAGCTTGTCCTGGATCTCGGAATCACCTAGTTTTGCCATGCAGAGTCTCTCCTCTTCTGAGTCCTCAATGACTGTAGCCAAGTCGACAAAAATCATCCAGGCGAGCCACATCAGTGCTGCAAGATTGGTTTCTGGCAGATTGAGCCTGGCCCCGACCTTGGTTAAGCCTGCCCGTGATGCCCTCCTGCGCGGGGAACATCGAATTGAGAATTCTGAAAGCCTGAACTCATAGCTGAGTATATCCGAACCGCTCGTTTGCTTGTCAATGCGAGTATGCGATTTGTCCGTTCTTGACGCGCTGTCGGTTTTCACCTAGAGTTACCTTCTTGATACTGAAGCTTGCCGGAGTGATAGACGTTCGCCGTAATCGGCAGGGGACTCGCGGCTGGTTGACCGGCACTAAGAATGCTTGTCTCGAACCAATCCATCGCGTGCAATCTGGCGCTCATCATCCTCCTGCACGTCATGCAGGCTTTCGGGGCAAGCCCCGTGGCTGCGCGTCACGGAATGGTTGTTTCGAGCGAGCCCCTCGCCTCGGATGCTGGCCTCGAGATTCTTCGTGCAGGGGGCAACGCTGTGGACGCGGCGGTGGCCACCGGCTTTGTCCTTGCGGTCACCTATCCCCAGGCCGGGAATATTGGCGGCGGCGGATTCATGCTGATCCGTATGGCGGATGGGCGGTCTACGGTCGTGGATTTCCGGGAGGAAGCGCCAGCGGCAGCCACTCGAAATATGTACCTCGACCGCACCGGTGTGCGCGCTCAGGAGGCCAGCACGGTGGGTGCGCTTGCTGCCGGTGTGCCGGGAACCGTGGCCGGGTTCGTCCTTGCAGAAAAGAATTTTGGACGGCTCGGTTTGGCGCAAGTTCTTGGGCCGGCCATCCATCTCGCGGAAGAAGGGTTTCCAATCAGCGATTCTTTTAGCCGATCACTTTACGATTCGCGCGGCTTGCTTTCGCGATTTGACGAGACGCGCCGCATTTTCCTTTGTGGCGGAGAGGGCTGTGAACCTGGCCGCGTCTTCCGCCAGCCGGAACTTGCAAGGACACTGCGGCAGATCGCCGCTGCCGGCCGGGACGGGTTCTACAAAGGCACGGTGGCGCGCGCGGTAGCCGCGACGATGCGAAGGTATGGAGGGATTGTCAG
>Ga0070741_10013827_pt1 | contig 14135 bp, 9 predicted proteins | sample Coa_R1_4_FD_66440 | JGI IMG/M metagenome (GOLD analysis project Ga0070741, IMG submission 66440) | Surface soil microbial communities from Centralia Pennsylvania, which are recovering from an underground coalmine fire - Coalmine... | ecosystem: Environmental > Terrestrial > Soil > Unclassified ... | reverse complement strand
GAGTCTCGGCCGCCGCCGGTCCCGAAGTTGTCGCAGCTCCCGAGGGGCCGGCCCGAAACCCCGCCTCAGGCCGCGACCAGCTCGCGCTCCTCGGTGATCTCGGCCGCGTCTTGAGCCTCGTCAGCTTCCTCGGACTCCGTTCGCTGTCCGCCAGCCGCGACAGGCCTGAGCAGCCAAGCGGCGAGCAATGCGCCGGCGAGGCATAGCCCGCCCGCGACCGCAAAGGCGACTCCGAAGCCGTTGGTCATCGCCTGGGCCGGACCGACCCCGGTGGAGCCGCGGCTGACGGAATCGGCAATCGTGCTCAGCACCGCCAGGCCCAGCGCACCGCCCATCAGCCGCGAGGTGTTGAGCAGACCGGAGGCGAGCCCGCTCTCGCCAGAGGGCACGCCCTGCATCGCGGCGATCGTCGCGGGAACGAGCGTGAAGCCCATGCCAAGCGCTCCGATCACCGCGCCGGCCGCCACCGCGTCCAGGTACGTGCCGCCCGGCGATATCCCGCTCAGGAGCAGCCCACCGGCCGCTGCGGCGGCCATGGCCACAGAGATCACTTGCCGGGGCCCGAACCGCGACACGATGCGGGGGGCGAGCGTCGAACCGACGAAGATCGAGAGTGTCATGGGCAGAAACCCGAGACCCGCCTCGATTGCGGTGTAGTGCAGGACCTGCTGCAGGTACAGCGTGAGGAAGAACCACTGCGGGAAAATGCCCGCATAGAGGAGCAGGACCACCAGGTTTGCGCCGCTCAGGTTGCGAAGCCGGAAGATGGAGAGCGGCACGAGCGGCGCGGGTGAGCGCGACTCGACGAGGAGAAAGCCACCGAGGAGAGCCAGCCCGGCCGCCAGCGGAACGATCACCTGGGCCGAGCCCCATCCATCTGTGTTCGTCTGAACGATCCCGAAGGTCACCGCGAGTAGCCCGCCCGTGATCAGCGTGGCGCCGGAGAAGTCGAAGTGCCGATGGCCGTCCGCTGCCCGCAATCTGGGGATCACCCGCAACCCAAGCAGAATCACGATCGCACCCAGCGGGACGTTGATCACGAAGATCGCAGGCCAACCGATCAGCTCAGTCAGGACTCCCCCGAGGAGCGCTCCCGACGAGGCGCCAAGCGCTCCCATTGCCCCCCACATGCCGAGGCTGCGGTTGCGCTCGGGACCTTCCTCAAAGACGCTCGTGATGATGGAGAGCGTGGCCGGCGACACGATCGCGCCGGCAAAGCCCTGCACCGAGCGAGCCGCGATCAGCAACTCCTGAGAGTCGGCCAGCGCGCACCCCAGTGAGGAAAGGGCGAATAGTGCGGTGCCCACCAGGAATACCCGGCGGCGGCCCAGGAGGTCGGCGAGCCGCCCGCCCAGCATCAAGAAGCCCGCGAACCCGATCGTGTAGGCGTTCACGACCCATTGGAGGTCGACGGTCGAGAAGTGCAGACTGTTGCGGATCGATGGCAGCGCCACGTTCACGATCGAGACGTCAAGGATGACCATGAACTGCGCCAGGCAGACTGCGAACAGCAGCCACGCGTGCGAATCGGTCTTGGAGAACATTCTTGATTGGATTGCTCTAGCCATTGCGGGCACCTGGGGTATTCTGGGGCGATGTTTATCCGGGTACAAGAGAGGGAGTTATCCTGGTAGTAGACATGACACCTAATGTGGGCGCCGAAGCTCTTGTCGCTGACTTGGACGATGCACTAAGTGCCGGGGCCTTACATCGGATGAACGGTGCGAATTTCCATGAGCGAGGCCTTACTCGATGAACAGAAGACGAATGGGGCTGCGCCCAGGGGACACACGAACGGCAACGGCGAGCGCCGCCGAGCGGAGTTGGCGGACTTCCTGCGAAAGCGGCGCGAGAGCCTCACGCCGGAGGAGGTCGGGCTTCCGGATGGCGGCCGGAGGCGGACCCCCGGCCTTCGGCGTGAGGAGGTCTCGCTGCTGGCGGGGGTCGGTACCACCTGGTATACGTGGCTCGAGCAGGGACGCGACGTTCGTGCCTCGCTTGAGGTGCTCGAGGCCATATCGCGCGCGCTCAAGCTCACCCCGGCTGAGCGCACTCACCTGATCCTGCTCGGGCGCGGCGAGGACCCACCGCCGTGCAAGTCACCGGCCGAGCGGGTCTCCCCCACGCTGCGCCGGCTGATCGAGAACCTCGGTCCGAACCCGGCCTTCGTTCTAGGCCGCCGCTGGGATTACCTGGCTTGGAACAGGGCCGCGTGCGCGCTCTTTGGTGACTTCGCCACCATCCCGCGTGCAGCTCGCAACCACGTCTGGCTCACCTTCATGGATCCCTCGCGGCGCGAGATGTTCTCCGACTGGGATAAGAGCGCCCGCCTGCTGGCGGCCAAATTCCGTGCCGACACCGCTCGCTACCTTGGCGACCCCGAGTTCGAGGAGCTGATCGGTGCGCTACGCCACTCCAGTCCCGAGTTCTGCCGGGCGTGGAAGCGCCACGAGGTCTCGGGCGGTGGCGAGGGGCGCAAGGAGGTCCACCATCCTGTAGAGGGCCTGATGGTGTTCGAGCACGCAGTGTTCAGGCCACAGCAGGCGCTCGACCAGCGTCTTGTGCTCTATTCGCCCCGCCAGGAGCACGACACGCCCGCCAAGCTGGCGCGGCTGATGAGCGTCATCTGAGCCGTCGCCGGCCGGCAGGTCAAACCGCGGTCGCTGGCGTCCTACGCCCCGACCGTGGGCTCGGCAAGATCGCGCGCCACCAGCGACGCGTAGACGCCACCGTGCTCGAGCAGCTGCTCGTGGGTTCCCCGCTCGACGATTCGGCCGGCATCGAGCACGACGATCTGGTCCGCGTCGCGCACCGTCGAGAGTCGGTGGGCTATCGCGATGGTGGTACGCCCCTCGGCCAGTCGCTCGAGCTCCTGCTGCACCGCCGCCTCGGTCTGCGTATCAAGCGAGCTCGTAGCTTCGTCGAGCACCAGCACCGGTGGATTACGCAGGATGGTGCGCGCGATCGCCATACGTTGCTTCTCCCCGCCCGAGAAGCGGTAGCCGCGCTCGCCGACGATCGTGTCATAGCCGTCGGGCAGGGAGACGATCAGGTCATGGATGCGAGCGGTGCGAGCCGCCTCCTCGAGCTCTGCGTCGGTGGCCTCGGGGGCCGCGAAGCGCAAATTCTCGCGCACGCTTGCGTGGAAGAGGTAGGTCTCCTGCGAGACCACCCCAACCGCTTGGGCCAGCGATGCCAGCGTCACATCGCGTATGTCCACCCCATCGATCTTGACCTGGCCGCGCTGCGGGTCATACAGCCGCGCCACCAAATACCCGAGGGTGGTCTTGCCCGCCCCGGTCTCCCCTACGATCGCCGTGCGCGTACCCGCGGGGGCGACGAGGTCGATGTCCCGCACGGTCCACGGTCCGCCGTCGGAGTAGCGGAAGGACACGTCATCGAAGCGCACCTCTCCCAGCAGCTCCTCCTTTCTCAGGGCCACCGCGTCCGGCGCCTCGGTGATGTCGACCGGCAGGTCGAGATACTCGAAGATCCGATCGAAGAACGCCAGCGATGCCTCGACGTCGGCCCCGACGCCAAGCAGCTGCTGGATCGGGAACAACAGCCGCGTCTGCACGCTCGTCAGCGCGATCACAGTTCCGATCGAGATGGTGCCGATGATCGTGTGCTGGCCCGCGAGGAAGTACACGATCGCCGGCTGGATCGCGAACGTCATCTGGATCGTGGACATCACCCAGCGCCCGGCCATTCGCGAGCGAACCTCGAGATCGGCGATCTCGGACGACTCGCCGGTGAAGCGGTTGGCGAGGTCTCCACCCCGCCCCATCGTCTTCCCGAGCATGATCCCGGAGACCGACAGCGACTCCGCCACGAGCGCCGTCAGGTCGGCCAGGCGCCGCTGCTGCGTCATCGTGATCCGCCGCCTGGCCTTGCCGACCCTCCGCGTCAGGAAGACGAACAGCGGGAGGAATGCCAGCGATATCAGCGCCAACCGCCAGTCGAGCAAGAGCATGGCGACGATCGATGCGATCACCGTGGTCGCGTTCTGCGCGATCGTCGTCGCTGTGTTGGTCAGCACGTTGTCGAGCCCGCCGATGTCGTTGGCGATCCGCGACTGCACCTCACCCGTCCGCGTGCGGGTGAAGAACGCGAGCGACATCCGCTGGAGGTGCTGGTATACCGCCGAGCGCAGGTCGTGCATGACGCGCTGGCCGACCGCGTTTGACATGTAGGTCTGCCAGACGCTGAACACGGCGGTCACGATCGCGATCGCGATCATCCCGCCGACGCACACAGCCAACACCGTGGAGTTGTGCTGAAGCAACCCCACGTTGAACACCTCGCGCAGCAGGAACGGCGACACCATGCCGAGGCCGGCCGAGAACGCGATCAGGGCCATCGCGGCCGCCAGGCGCCATTTGTAGGGAGCGAACAGACGCAGGATTCGGTGGCGATCGCGCTCGCGGCTGGGGTCCATCAGCGGTGGCGGCTTCTCACGGCCGCGCAGCGACCGCATCGTCCCGGAGCCGGCCGCCCCGTGCGAGGCACTGAATCCTCTTCCGCCCAAAGCGCTCATCTACATACCGATGATGGCAGCGCCCAACCTTGTCGGTTCACCCTTCCCCTCCTGAAAGTGGGCGTGCAGAGCTCCCAGGGCAGAGTCCAACCGCGATACTTGAATCGTGGCCGAGGACGTGACCAGGCAGGGAAACGGCGACCCCCGGATGGCCACCGCGCAGCCCGCACCCTCGGCGGCGCCCGAGCTGCAGCCCGCGGCCGGCAGCGAAAGCGAGCCGGCGGCCGCGCCGGGACGCCTCGCGCCGGCCACCGAGGAGGCTGGGCGCCGGCTGACCGGCGACCTGCAGCAACCCACCAGCGCGTTCCCTCCGATCGCCGGCTATGGCTTTCTGTCGGACTGCGAGAACTTCGCTCTCGTGGCGCCGGGCGGCGGGATCGAATGGCTCTGCCTGCCTCGGCCGGATTCCCCGTGGGTCTTCGGCGCGATGCTCGATCGCGACGCAGGCCACTTCACCCTCGGCCCGGATGGCGTTGCCGTACCCGCCTCGCGCCGCTACCTGCCGGGGACGATGGTGCTCGAGACCAGCTGGGGCACCGGCTCTGGCTGGATCATCGTTCGCGACGTGCTCCTGATTGGCCCGTGGCGTCATGAAAAGGATCGCTCTCGCAGCCACCGCCGAACGCCCACCGACTATGACGCCCACCACGTCCTGCTGCGCATGGTCAGGTGCGTCAACGGGGAGGTGGAGCTGACGCTCGATTGCGCGCCCATGTTCGATTGCGGCTCCAAGCCCGCCCGGTGGGAGTATGCGAACTCCGGCTACCACGAGGGCATCGCGCGCGCGGAGGGAACCGATGTCGCGCTGCGGCTGACCTCCGACCTGCGGCTGGGCTTCGAGGGACCGCACGCCACGGCCCGCCACCGGATGAAGGAGGACGACCAGGTCTTCTGCGCGCTCAGCTGGAGCGAACATGGCGGACCGCAGACTCTGAAGGAGGCCTACAAGGCGCTCGTCTGGACCGCCCACCACTGGCAGCACTGGCTGGACCGCGGCTCGTTCCCCGATCACCCCTGGCGGATGTATCTCCAGCGCAGCGCGCTGACACTCAAGGGCCTGACCTACGCGCCCACCGGCGCCCTCGTCGCGGCGGCGACGACCTCCCTTCCGGAAGCGCCGCGCGGCCAGCGCAACTGGGACTACCGCTACAGCTGGATCAGAGACTCCACCTTCATGCTGTGGGCCCTCGACACTCTCGGCTTTGACTGGGAGGCCAACGACTTCTTCTACTTCATCGCTGACGTCGCCGGGACCGAGCAGGATCTCCAGGTCATGTACGGCGTGGGCGGCGAGCGCACCCTCGACGAGCGCGTGCTCGATCACCTCGACGGATACGAGGGCGCCCGCCCCGTGCGCGTCGGCAATGATGCTTACAAGCAGCGCCAGCACGACGTCTGGGGCGCCCTGCTCGACTCCGTCTACATCCATACCCGCACGCGTGATGCCCTCGATGAGCGCGTCTGGCCGATCCTCGAGCACCAGGTCGAGTGTGCGATCCGCAACTGGCGCGAACCCGACCGGGGGATCTGGGAGGTGCGCGGGGAACCCAAGCACTTCACCTCCTCGAAGATGTTCTGCTGGGTCGCCCTGGACCGCGGCGCGCGGCTGGCGGAGATTCGGGAGGACGCAGAGCACACCGAGCGATGGCGCTCGGTCGCCGACGAGATTCACGACGACATCTGCACACACGGCGTGGACCAGCGCGGCGTGTTCGTGCAGTACTACGGTTCCACTGCGCTGGACGCCTCGCTGCTGTTGATGCCTCTGGTCCGGTTTTTGCCGCCGAGCGATGAACGCATCCGCGACACCGTGTTCGCGATCGCAGACGAACTGACCGAGTACGGACTTGTACTGCGCTATCGCCCCGAGGAGACGGACGATGGCCTCGCCGGGCAGGAGGGCACCTTCATGATCTGCTCGTTCTGGCTCGTCTCGGCGCTTTGCGAGATCGGCGAGCTTCGGCGCGCCCAGGAACTGTGCGAGCGGCTGCTCGGCCACGCCAGTCCGCTCGGGCTCTACGCCGAGGAGATGGACCCGCGGACGGGGCGCCATCTCGGCAACTTCCCACAGGCCTTTACTCATCTGGCGCTCATCAACGCGGTCATGCATGTGATCAGAGGTGAACAGCAGGTCGCGATGACGCAGTCGCCCTGGGCGACCCATGCACAGGCGCCCTGGCAAAGCCAGGGGTTCGCCGGTGAATAAGTGCAGGGAAGGGGTCCGCCGGGCGAGGACGCGATCACGCCGCCAAATCTCGGACCGGCGCTTGATCTGTCGCCAGATCGTTAGCCGGCCGCTCGCGGTCAGGGATCGATATCTCCCACCCGGGAGGACTTGCAACCGAGGTCGTTGCCTGCGCGTGAACCGCCTGCACCCGCGCGCCCCGCGCCGAGAGCCCGCGCCGCAGGCGCACAAACCCGACGGTCCCGCCCATGGTCGGCAGCCACAGAGCGATGGCGTGATATAGGACGACCGCGGCGGCCGTCGGCGCGGCGGGGAGGCCGTACAGAAGAAGCGCTCCGAGCAGGCCGCCCTCGAGCGCTCCCACGCCGCCCGGAATCGGCACCAGATTTGCGAGATAGCCGATCTGATAGCCGAGCACTAGCGCGAAGACCGGCGCAGTAACGCCCACCGCGCGCAGACACGCCCATAAGACGGCGATGTCGAACACCAGGTAGCCCACCACCCCGAGGAGCCTCCAGTCGGGGGTGAAGGAGATCTCCTTCGTGTCGTTGACCCAACTCGCGACGCGCTCGAGCGTGTTCGTCAGGCGGCCACCGGACCGGCCCGGGGGCACGAGGCTCGGCAGTACGAAGAAGAAGCCGAGCACCAGGATTGCCACCACCGCGGGCACGAGGCCGTAAAGCACATCGGTATGTGCGTATCCGAGCCCGCCCAGAACGCCCAGCCCGCCCAGGCCCAGCACCAGCACGTTGACCGCGCTGGTCAGCAGGAAGACGACGGCCGAGCGATTGGCGATTCTCGACCAGGCCACCCCCCAGGCGCGCATTGCCCATGCCCCTACGGCGAGGCTGCCTGCGCCTCCGGCCGGCACGACCGCGCCGAACGCCATCTCTGCCCAGGCGAGTCGACGAACCTCGCGGGCCGGCCCGCGCGGCAGGACCAACCGCAAGGTTGCCACATAGCCCAGACACGAAGCCAGCTCCAGTCCGACGGCGACCAGCAGCCATCCCGGCGCAGCATCGGACGCCCGATCGAGCACGTGGCGGAGGTCTGGCACGGCGAGCCCGATCCCGAGCAGTAACAGCAGCAGCGCCGCCGCCCAAAGCGCCCCGTTGCGCAGCCGGCGTACGTCCCGGTGAACCCCATTAGCTCCGTTGGATGGCTCTGGCAAGGCCCTTTGTCCCTCCGCGGCGTACGTTTCGCAATCACCACAATCCTATCATGAACCATACGTGGAGCAAACTATTCCGTATGAGACGGCACACGGCACGCAGCGCGACTGACTGCGCTCAGGCAGGCCCCTTAGTGATACGGGTCAGCTCGCCACTACGGTGGCGCCGTTCACCCGCACCGGCCGCCTGCGCGCCGCCGTCGCGAGCGCAGGGTTCTGGTAACCGGCATCGCCTGGATTGAGGTTGACGCCAGGTGGCACGATCTCGTCGATCCGATCCAGGACGTCGTCCCCGAGCACGGCCTCGGCGGCGGGCAGCTGGGACTCGAGCTGTTCCATCGTGCGCGGCCCCACAATCGCTGCGGTGACGGCCGGGTGGCGGATCACGAACGCAATCGCCATTTCGACCAGCGACATGCCCGATTCTTCCGCCAGCAGCGCGAGCGCGTCGGCGGCCTCGAGTTTGCGTTGGTTGCCGGGCAGTGACATGTCATAGCGGTCGGGGATCCGCTCCGCTCGATGCGAGGAGGGGATCTCGCTACCCATGCGGTAGCGCCCAGACAGCCAGCCGCCGGCCAGTGGGCTCCATGAAATCACGCCCATCCCGTACCGCTGGCAGGTCGGCAGCACGTCCTGCTCGATGGCGCGCACGAGGAGCGAGTAGGGCGGCTGCTCGCATACGAACCGCTCGCGCCGGCGCTTGTCTGCCACCCACTGGGCCTCGACGATCTGGCTCGCGGGAAAGGTCGACGACCCTATGTAACGGACCTTGCCGGCCTGCACCAAATCACTCAGCGCCCCCAGCGTCTCGTCGATATCCGTGTCCTGCTCAGGCCGGTGGATCTGGTAGAGGTCGATCCAGTCGGTGCGCAGACGCCGCAGACTCCGCTCAACCTCCTGCGTAATCCAGCGGCGCGAGTTGCCGAACTCGTTCGGGTCGTCGCCCATGGTCCCGTGGACCTTGGTCGCGAGCACCACGTGGTCTCGGCGGCCCTGCAGAAGCGCCTTTCCCACAATTTCCTCCGACTCGCCACGGGAGTAGACGTCGGCGGTATCGATGAAGTTGACGCCCGCGTCGAGCGCCCGGTGGATGATGCGGATAGAGTCGTCGTGGTCGGTGTTGCCCCAGGCGCCGAACATCATCGCGCCCAGGCACAGCGGGCTGACCTTCACTCCAGTTCGTCCTAGTGTCCGAAGTTCCATGGTGGGGCACTACCCCAAATGATGCCCTCGATCACCACGCGTCGCCACGTCCTCGGACGCCGTGCCGCGACGCTCGGCGTGGCGTATGCGTTCTTCGTGACGATGGTGGGGACCACGCTGCCGACGCCGCTGTACCCGATCTATGAAGCGCGATTCGGCTTCTCTGAGCTGATCGTGACGGTCGTGTTCGCGACCTACGCCGTAGGCGTCCTCGCTGCCCTGCTGCTGCTCGGCCAGAGCTCTGATGAGGTCGGCCGCCGACCGGTGCTGTTCGTGGGACTCGCCCTTGCCGCCGGCAGTTCAATCGTCTTTCTGGTCGCGTCAGCGCTCGGGCCGTTGCTTGTGGGCCGCTTCCTTTCGGGCCTGTCGGCGGGGATCTTCACCGGGACCGCAACGGCCGCCCTGGTGGACTTCGCCCCGGAGGGCGCGCCAGATCGCGGCACACTGATCGCGGCCCTCGTCACCGTCGGTGGGCTCGGCACGGGCCCGCTGGTGGCGGGACTTTTGGCCCAGTTCGCCCCCGACCCACTGCGCGTCCCGTATGCCGTGCACCTCGCTCTCCTGGTTCCTGGCGCTCTCGTCATCCATCTGATGCCAGAGTCGGTCAAGGTCAGCAGAGGTCGCGCCAGCTTTCGTATCCAGCGCCTCAGCGTCCCGCCCCAGATGCGTGCCACCTTCATCCGCGCGGCGACCGCGTCCTTTGCTGCCTTCGCGGTCCTGGGCCTCTTCAGCGCCGTCGCTCCATCGTTCCTCACAAAGCTGCTGCACCTCACGGGCCATTGGCTCCCTGGCGTAGTCGTGTTCCTGCTGCTCGCCGCCTCGGCAGTCGGGCAGCTGGCGCTGGAGCTCACCACCCCCGAGGTTGCCCTACCCCTCGGAAGTGCCGTGATCGTAGCCGGCTGCGGATTGATCGCCGGCGGAGTCGCGGCCAGCTCCCTAGCGCTGCTGCTCGCCGGTGCCGTGGTCGCCGGCTTGGGAATCGGCCTGGCTTTTCGCGCCGGGCTCACGAGCGTCCAGAGCCGGAGCCCGAGCGCCCAACGAGCGGAGGTGGCGTCGAGCTTCTTCGTGGTCTCCTATGTGGCGATCTCTCTGCCGATCGTGGGCATCGGAGTGGCCGCGCAGGCGATCGGTCTGCGCACCGCGGGGATCGTGTTCACCGGGTTGGTGGGGGCGCTGGCGCTGTGTGTGACGATCAGCCTCCTGAGTCATCGGTCGGCCTCCTCTGCCGCCAGCTCCTGACGTACGATCACGGCATGCCGATCGTACGCCTGCGAGAACCGCTCAAGCGGCTTGCCGGAAACTGCTCCGAGCACACGCTCCAGGCGGGAAACGTGAGCGATCTTTTGATTGAGCTTGAGACGAGCCAGCCGGCGCTGTCGGGTTGGATCCTCGACGAGCGCGGGCTGATCCGTCCGCACATCAACGTCTTCGTCAACGGCGAACTCGGCGACGGCCGCAGCTCGCTCCAGGACGATGACCGGGTCGAGGTGATCCCGGCGATCTCGGGCGGGGCGTCGCGATGACCGAGCTGGTGCTAGGAACGCGCAAGGGGCTGTTCGTGCTGGAGGGAGAGCCGCACGGACCGTTCGAGATCCGGGCCCGCGCATTCGCTGGTGAGACCGTCGACCACGCTCGGCGCGATCCCCGCTCCGGCCGCATCTTCGCCACCGTCACCTCCCCCTTCTACGGCCCCAAGATCTTCTACACCGACCAACCGGTGGATGAGTGGGTGAAGCCTCCTGGAAATCCCAGCTTCCCGCCCGCGCAAACTGTCTCCGGCTGGGAGCAGTGCGGCGGCGTCGAGCTGCCCAAGGGCGGCAAGTCCGCGCTCAAACGGATCTGGGTGATCGAGCCGGGCGAGGACGACGGCGTGATCTTCGCCGGCGGCGATCCGGGCGTGCTGTTCGAGAGCACCGACGGCGGCACCAGCTTTGAACTCAACGAGGCACTCTGGAACGAGCCAACCCGGCCGGGTTGGCAGCCGGGTGGCGGCGGCTTGTGCTTGCACTCGATCGTGACCTGGCCCGGGGAGCCCCAGCGGCTGGCAATCGGCATCTCGGCCGCGGGCGTCTGGCTGACCGAGGACGGCGGCAGGAGCTGGCACCAGGGCAACAAGGGTCTGAAGGCGCGCTACATGCCCGAGGACGCGCCCGAGGACCAGATCGCGCTTTGCGTCCACCGCATTCACCGCGCCGCGACACGACCCGAGCGCCTCTTTCTGCAGTTCCACGGTGGCGTCTACCGTTCCGATGATTCAGGGGCGAGCTGGACCGAGATCGGCGAGGGGCTTCCCTCGGACTTCGGCTTTCCGCTCGCGCTGGACCCCGCCGATCCCGACAGCGCCTACGTCATCCCGCTCACCGCTGACATGGATCGCGTCACGCCCGGAGAACAGGTCCGCGTGTATGAGACGCGCGACGCCGGCTCGAGTTGGACGGCGCGCGGCGATGGGCTCCCGGCCGAGCACGCTTATCTCACGATCCTGCGCGAGGCGTTCGACTGGACCGGTTCAGGCCAGTCGCTCGGACTCTATTTCGGAGCGACCTCGGGGACTGTGTTTGGGTCGGCCGACGCCGGCGAGCGCTGGTTCACGGTGGCCGACCGCCTGCCACCGGTGCTGTCGGTGACGGTCAATTAGTTGCTGAGGCGCACTTCGCTTCGAGCAGCTAGGACCCCACGGTCGACTTGCCGGTGTTGTAGATGATGAACTGACCGGTGCGGGTGACGCCCTGATAGGTGACAGTCGCCGTGATCGTCGCCACTCCCCGCCTTGCCGTGGTATGGATCTTGCCGGTACGGCTAACCGACACGGCGCCCGGGTGATCGCTGCGGTAGCTGATCTTCATGCCCTTCGGCAATGGCTTGCTCTGTCCCTTGGTGATGTAGCCGTAGAGCACGTCGTCGCTCATGGAAGCGGTCAGGTTCGGCAGCACCTGGGAGTCGCGCGGGAAGAGCAGCCGATCGTGGATGTCGCGCTTGGCGTCACTCGGCAGCGTCGGCTTGGCGGTGATGACCTTCAGCACCGGCGTCAGCGTGCCGCTCACACGGATCAGACGCTGTTGCTGGATGCCCGCCTCGGCGCTCGAGTCGCCGATCTGGATGCCGTAGGCGCCGTCGTCGACCACCCAGCGGTTCTGACGCTCGTTGTAGAACGCCAGCGACGGGACGCTGATCGTGAACGAGACCGTCTTTGACTGGCCCGGCTTGAGGAACACCTTCTGGAAGCCCTCGAGGCGCTTGATCGGCCGCTGTAACGAACTCGGGGCGCCCGGCGTGCTCACGTATAGCTCGGCGATCTCGTTGCCCGCCGTCTTGCCGGTGTTGGTGACCTGCGCTTTGACGTGGATCGTGCCGTTCGCGTCGGGGTGGGCGTTGTCGATCTGCAGGTGGGAGAAGGCGAACTTCGTATAGCTGAGCCCGTAGCCGAACGGATACGAGACCGGACCCCGGTAGTACATGTAGGTGCGTCCCGGGTTCTTGCCGTGCGGCCTGATCGAGTAGTTGGTGATGGGCGGCAGGTCCTGGTCGTCCTGGTACCAGGTGAACGGCAGCCGTCCGCTGGGGTCATGGTGGCCGAGGAGCACGTCGGCCATCGCCTGCCCCTCACGCATGCCGTCATAGCCGCTCCAGAGCATCGCCGGCACGTCTTTCGCGAAGGGTGTCACGTTGACCATGCCATCGGTGACCATGTCCACGATCGTGCGCGGGTTGTGGGCCGAGACCTGCTTGATCAGTGATCCTTGAGCGCCGGGTAGAGCGACGTTGGCGCGATCGTGGCCCTCGGTCCCGGTGCTCGCGTCGGTGCCGACGACGATGATCACGTCGTCGTACTTGGCCGCGGTGTTCACGCAGGCGGGGTCGACCTTGGTCAGCTGCGAGGCCTCGGTGCCGCCCTCGACGCCCGGGCAGTAAGTGACCGTGGCCTTGGGATTGATCGCCCTGATCGCGGCTTTGATGCCCCGGTAGGGCTTGACCTCGTTGGCGACACCGTAAGAGCCCTGAATGCTCGAGTAGTCGCCGAGGTACAGCTGCTTAGGATTGGCGAAGTACCCCATCACCGCAACCTTGAACCGCCCATGCCTAGGGACGCGCAGCGGCAGGAGCTTTCCGCCAGTCTTTCCCTTTGTTGTGTCATTCTTGAGCAGGACGATCGACGCGTCTGCGACCTTCCGCGCCATCTGCAGGCGACTCGGCGTCTCGGTCTTGGCCTTGTTGGCGTTTGAGTTCTGCCAGGTGCCGGGCGGCACCCGCTTGCGGGCCTGGTTGACCCAGGGCACAGCGCCCGTGCTCGCGTCGAACTCGCCCAGCTCCATGCGAGCTGTGAACAGACGCTCGAGCGAGACATCGAGATCGTTCTCGGTGAGCGTGTCAGTCTCCGTTTTGACGTGACGGGCGACGGCGGTCGGCAGCTCGTTGCCGTAGTTGTGACCATCGTTGTAGCCCTCATTGCAATTAAGGTCCTCGCCCGCCGAAAGCGCGTACGCCTGTCTGGTGACCTGATTGACGGGCTTGGTGTGTCCGGGCGGTACCCAGTGGTGGCCAGCCTGGACTTCATAGATCGCGTCGCAGTCGGAGGTGAAGTAGCCGTCGAAACCGAAGGTCTCTCGCGCCAGGTTGTTGATCAGTTCGACATTGACGGGCGATGGGACATGCCGCACCTCGTTGTATGAGCTCATCATCGACCCGGGGTGCGCCTGTTCGATCACCCTGCGGAATTGGTCGGTGTAGTACTCCTCGAGCGTCCGCATGTCCATCTGTGAGTTGCCCGTGAGACGGTTCACCTCGCTGTTGTTGGCGGTGTAGTGCTTCAGCGTGGTCAGGGTCTTGTAATAACCGTGCCCCCCCTTGAGCAGCTGACCGGACATGCTCTGGCCCTGCATCCCGTCGACGAACTGCGAGGCGATCTTCGCGGTGAGGACGGGATCCTCGCTGAAGGCCTCATCGCTGCGCCCCCAGCGCGGGTCGCGCATTAGGTTCACTACGGGCGAGTAGAAGTCCATGTTGAGTGTGTTGTCCTTCTCCACCTCCCGCGCTTCGCT
>Ga0070741_10013826_pt1 | contig 14136 bp, 15 predicted proteins | sample Coa_R1_4_FD_66440 | JGI IMG/M metagenome (GOLD analysis project Ga0070741, IMG submission 66440) | Surface soil microbial communities from Centralia Pennsylvania, which are recovering from an underground coalmine fire - Coalmine... | ecosystem: Environmental > Terrestrial > Soil > Unclassified ... | reverse complement strand
CTGCTTGTCGGCCTCATCGCCTGGCTCACGTCGCCTCGCGAAGCAGCGAAGGTCGGAAGGGCAGTGCCGTTTTCTCAAGTTTCCCATCGGCCAAATGTCCCCACGCTGGCCCTTCAACGAGCGCTATTACCCGACGGAGTGCTCGTGACGAGTGTCGGTTCGCGTGGCAGTCATGGCCGCACGGGATCGCCGACTAGGGGGCGTGAGGGAGTCACGGTGTGGCCGCTATGGCACCGGTCACTCAACGGTAGGCGAAGAACACCGGCATCCCGCCGATGGTCGAGTACGGAAGGGCGGGTGGGCAGTCGGCCGGTGACCGGGTGGTGGCGATGATCGCGTAGTCATGGACCGGCACCACATGGCCTTCGGTCGGGCTGGTGAGTAGCAGCCCTTTCCGCCAACCAGGCCCGATGGAGGCGGACACGACGTAGGGGAAGAGGTCGCGGAGGTTCGCAGCTTGTGCGCGGAGGACCTCGTCCGCGTGCGAACGGTCGGTGACGAGCTGGTCGACCGTCGGGACGCCTTCGCCCGGACGAGCGGTCAGGCCGGGGCACAAACGAAGCCCAGTCCGACCGTGCAGCGCCGCGAATGCCCAGACGCCGGCGATGGCGAGCCCGACGAGGGCGATCCTGATTACGCTCCACGCTGGTCGGCGAGGACGGACGATCAGCCGTGGCAGGTCGGCGACGTGCTCCGGAGCGAGCCGCTCCAGGTCCTCGCCCATCATGCCGACGGCGGCGCCTTGCGCTCCCGGTAGGCGCCGCTCCCGCACCTCGGGCATTGCTGCAGCCGGTCCATCAACTCCATCTCTCGTCCCGCGCCATTCCGTCGCTGCTTGGCTGCCTCGAGCTGATAGTCGATGCTCGCCTGGAACAGAGCGCCGCCCATCGCATTGTGGTCCTGTGGCGAGATGCCCACGCGCCATCTAGCGGGCCGGGAGCGGCCGGCCAGACCGTGCGGTACCCGCCACTCCTCGCCGCACCTCAAGCACCGTCGGGCACGGTCACGGCGCCGCGGCAACCGCACAACGAAATCGTACCGAACAGACCAGGATGGTTGGCTGGGCACTGCCGCCCTTGCGGTCAAGACGCGTCTCGCGGCCCCCCGAGGCTCCGTGCGTTCTCGACGTGGCGGTCCGCCGGCCGCCAGCGCGCCCCAAGTCCCCGGTGGCCGAGGCGTACGCCTGGCCACGAGGGCGGCGAGCTCCGGGTCACACACATGGGTCCCTCTCCGGTGGATGGCCGAGCGGCGATGGTGCAGCTTTCGAGGGAGGATGTGCACGCATTGTGAGGTGGTATTGGTTCGCGCTCGCCGCACGAGCGAGCAGTGCTGCTTATGGTCACGGCGCAACCGGCCGCGCTGGCTATGCCGCGCAAGCTGAGCCGCATCGTCGCTGTGCATCAGGCCTGGGCCCGTGGGCGGCCGGGTTCACACGACCCCGATCCGGTCCGGTGCAGCGCTGAGACTGCTCACGGGCGTGATGAGGGATGGCGACGTGTCGACGCGGTCCACCGATGTGGCGGACGCCGCGTAGAGCGCGCCGCTCGCGGTCACCGTCAAGGCCGCCACCGGTTTGGGCAGTGCGATGGTGGAGAGGACCTCGAGGCTGGCGGCGTCAAGCTCGTACACGGTGGCCCCGAGCGCGACCCACAGATGGTCGTTGTCGGCGGCCAGCGCCACCGTCGCCGGGTTCGACACGCTGAGCTGGGCGGTGCGCGCAATCGGGAACTCGGCCGACGATGACCCGGACGCGTCGACCTCGGCAAGCGTGCCGCGGCGGTTGGCGACAAAGACCCGCTGGCCGTCCGGTGACGCGGCGATCGCCCCTCCGTCAGGGCCGATCTGCAGGGCTGCGGGGAAGTCGGTGCAGTGCACAAGACCCCCGCTGAGCGACAGGGCATGCAGCTCCCCGTAGCCGGCGCTCGGCCCGTCGGCCCGGCTGTAGAGCGTGTAGAGCATCTGGCCGAACGTCCCACCGGCCGCGTACACCTGCGTCCGCGACAGGCCCTGCATGACCTCCGTATCGATGTCCTTGTCGAAGGTGTACACCGGCCCGAGGGTGCCCGTGGCGATGTCGATGGACCGCACGCGGTAGCGGTCGGGCAGGGCGGGGGGCAGGAACTCGATCGCGAACAGCCGGCTGTGGTCCGTGGAGAACGCCTCGGGGACGATGTTGCCGTCGAGCTCGATCGTGCGCGGTCGCCCGCCGGCGGGGCTCGCGGGTGCGACGACGATGGTCGAGCGCAGGCGGCCGGGCGGGAACACGCTTTGGCCGATGCGCACCGGCGAGTCTGAGAGGGCGACCATCTGCCCGTCGGGGGAAGCGGCCACGGGGCGGAGCCCCGGCAGCACCGGCTGGGACGCGCGCACGGCGCCGGTGACACCGTCCAGGGTGCGGAGCTCGCCGTCGGCGACGGTGAAGACCGTCGACCAGTCGGGTGTGGCGATACCCCCGGGCGCGTTCCAGCGCCCGCCACCGCCGAGGGCGACCGTCGTGATCCCGCCTGCGCCCTGGAGGTGGGCCACCGCACCGGTCGGTTGCGGGAGTGCGAGTGGCGGATGCGGCTGGCTCCGCGTCTCGCTCGCCGGCGGGCCAACGGAGCGGGCCGGCGCCGCCGCGCACCCGGCAAGGAGCACGATTGCGACGATGGGCAAGGCGCACGCGGGACGGACCATGCCCTCACTACACCGGTGGTCAGTGCACGGTTCCTGCGTCCTGCATCGAGCCGGCGATGGCGAGCGCTGACGGCAGTGGCAGCGCGCTCTCGAAGCGGTAGGTGATGCCCGCAGCGGACCAGAGCAGCGTGTTGGCGGCGAGGCGGATCGTCTCGGTGTCCACCTGGCCGTCAGGGGCGACGTAGAAGAACTCGTGCGGCTGTCCCGACAACCAGTAGCCGGGCACGCCCGCGACCTCGACGGCGTCGACGTTGGTGCCGGCCGATGCAAGCTTCTGGAAGAACCCGCCCTCGAGGTGGCCGCGGAACTCGCTCAACAGGCCGGCGACCCCTTCGCCGGGCACCGTCGTACGGCCGGGGGCGGGCAGGTAGACCATCGACACCATTCCCCCCGCCGGAGGGGTGCCCACGAGCACCACGTCGGGGTGCTGGTACCCGGCGGTCGTCGGGACGCGCATGTCGAACCCGAGCGCCTTGGCAGCGGCGTCCAGTGTCGTCGCCGTCCCGAGGTGAAGTGCCGCGACCGCGTCGGCGGGCGTGCTCGTGGCCGGCGCAACGCTCGTCGTCGGTGATAGGGGCGCCGGCGCGCTCGTCGCGGTCGGCAGCGGCAGCGGGCTGGCGCGCGTGATGTGGACGCCGTCAACGCCAAGCAGGTCAGCGACGGCCGATCGGACCGGGGCCACAAGGGTGCCGACGAGCGCGCAGCCGACGACCAGCACAGCAGCGACGGCGAGCGCCACGGAGCGCGCCCCGACGCGTCCGCGCGGGGCGGCGACCGTCGCAGCGGGAGAGCGGAGGCGCGAGGCCACCGCGTCTGCGAAGCGGCCCGGTTCCGGCACGGGGAGGGCTTCAGCGGCCCGTGAGAGCACTTGCTCCATGTCAGCCATCGGTCATCGTCACCCCCTGCTCTACGAGCGCGGGCTGGAGGCGGCCAAGGGCACGGGCGAGGCGCGACTTCACCGTCCCGGGGCGGCAGCCGAGCGCGTCGGCCATCTCCCGCTCGGACAGCCCCGCGAAGTACCGGTAGGCGACGACGACGCGGTCCCGCTCGCCCAGTGTCGCGAGCGCGGCCAGCACGGCGTCAGCTTCCGCCTCGGCGATGACCAACTCGTCGGCGGCGGGGCCGGGACGGGCCGCGGTGCCGGCGCTGCGCGTGGCCAGGGCTGCGCGCCGGCGGCCTGAGCGCTGCTGGTTGCGCGCCTCGTTGGCGACGATGCGCATTAGCCAGGGCCGCAGCGGCGCACCTGGGCGGAACCGCCCCAGCGCGTAGAACATCTTCACGAACGCCTCCTGGGCCGCGTCTTCGGCATCGGCGGCCGAACCGCACACCGCGGCCGCGAGGCGCACCGCAGCCGCGCTGTGGCGGCGGACGAGCCACGCGTACGCGTTGACATCGCCCGCCTGGGCCAGCGCGACGGCCGTCGCCTCGTCCATCTCCACAGTCCATACACCACATAGGCGTGCGTGGTTCCCACCTGCCGGAGCGGGCGCCGGCGCCTGGCCGCGCGAAGGCGGCTCAGGGCGCGGTGACCGGCGGCGTACCGCACGGCCCAGCCACCGTCGGCACCTGGGCACCCGGGAGGACCACGGTGGCCGCGCAATCGAAGTTCGACAGCGTCGTGCGCAGGGTCGCCACCGCGCCGTCGGCAAACGTGACCACCTCATCGGTTTGGCGGACGCGGCCAGCGGCATCGACCGCGACGGTGTCGGTCATCGTCTGGAAGCCGTCTCGGGCGAGCAGGCGAAGGGCGTCGGCCACCGCTGCGGCCTCGTCCGGCGTGACCCCTGGTGCGCCGGTGAGCTTCGTCGGGTCGACGCTCACCCGGTAGAGGGTGACCGGCGCTCCGTCGACCAGGCCCGTCCCCGTCTTGGCCGCGGCGCTGATCGCCGACCCAACCAGCTGGAGGTAGCCCGTCGCACTGCCCAACCCGAGCATCGAAACGGCGCCGTCCTCGGGGCCCAGGGTGCCTTCGACGAGCGGGGCGAACCCGGCGATCGGGGCACCCGGCGCCGCGGTGCCCGGTGAGACCCCGTAGTTGCCGGCACCGAACTCCCACACCAGCGAACCGCTCATCATGGTCGTCACCTTGCCGAACCCGGGGACATCGGCCACCGCCACCATGGCGAAGGGGCTGAGGTTGGTGGTGCCGTACCCAGAGATGGACGAGCTGGCGACCAGAGGCGACCCTGGCGCCGGCTGGAACGAATCGTTGAAGGTCATGTCCCATCTCTGCGCGGCGAGGGTCGTCCCGACGGCGGAGGAGACGGCTTGGATCGCAGGGATGGTGATCAAACGGGTCGGCGCCTTGGGGCCGGCTTGGCCGCGCGTCACCTCGAGGCCGAGCGCGACAAGGGCCACCATCGCGGCAACGGCGATGATGGCCGCCGTCGGCCACCCCCGTCCCCTTCTTGCCGGTGGGAGCTGCTCCAGTTCCACGTCATCTGGGTCAGCGATGCCCATCGTCGCTCCTCCTCGGGGGTCGCCGGCCCAGGCCATGGACCGTCCCCGACCGGGAGGACCGGAAGGTTCCTCTAGGGCGTGAACGACCGGCTGGGAAGTCATCCCACTGCCCTTCTACGAGCGAGACCGCCCAGAGGTTCCGTGGTTGCGCCGCTCTCCTGCCCCCACCGGGTTACTGCGGCTGAGCCCGTGGGCGATAGTGGTGGACCGGATCGCCAAGTGCCTATGCGTTCCCGCTCGCGAGGAGGCCCGCTCATGAGCCCGCCAGTGCGTGACGACGAGCTGCTTCGTGGGAAGTACGGCCGTGGCGTCATCACCAACCAGGCCTACACCACCGAGCGCATCCCGGCGTGGCGATCGTGGCCTGCATCGTCTTCGTCCTCGCCTATCTTCTCGGGCTGCTGTTCCTGTTCGTGAAGGACACGAGCGCGTCGGGGTTCGTGGCCGTCACCGCACAGGGGCACGCCGGCTGCCGCGCCACCCAGGTCCCGGTCGGCCACCCGGCGCAGGTCGACGACATCGGGGGCGGGTCAGCTACATCCGCGCCGTGGCCGCGGCCGCCCGGGGCTGACGCAGCGCCTGGCTTCCTCGGGCGGTGCACGAGCGCTGCATGGGCGCGCAAGGCCACGTGCGCGGTGGCACCGCCTCATCAGCACACCTCAAGGCGTGGTCGCTCTGCCTCCCCGGTGCCTCGGACCGCGCACCCCAGGGCCACGTCGCGCGCGGCGAACGGGGTGGGTCTTTGGCTGCCACACAATGGCACCACGGTGCAACCGCCTATTCCGGGCCGCGTTCGCAGGAAGCGCGTCCGCCGCGTGCCGGGATGTGCTGTTGCGTCACGCGATGTCTGCGTCGAGGTTGCCGTAGCGGTTGACCCGCACTCTTGGCAACGTTGACGGCCGTCCGTGGCGTCCAGCTGCTGCCGCCCCGGTACCGGCCGTCCATGGCCGGCATCGGGTTGGCACCCGCTACGGCAACGACGCCGTTTGCCGCCGTCCGGTCACGGAGCGTCGCCGGTCACTGGCGTACGACCGGCGCATTGCGAGGTGACCGTCTCGGACCTGACCGCGGTTGCCGTGGTTGCTCGAGGTGCGTACAGACCAGGCCCTTCCTCGCTGCCGGCCCGACCAACTGGTTCACGTCAACTCGCATGGCAACCGTGACGGCAACATGCAACGGCCCCGTACCAGTGACAAGGATGAGCTCCGTGCGGCGAGCGTCAAGGCCCGAGGATGAGCGATGCCACCTTGTCGGCGGCGTCCTCCTGCAGCGCGGGGAGGACATGTGAGTAGGTGTCCAGGGTGATGGTGATGTTGGCGTGGCCAAGGCGCTCGCTGACGACCTTCGCGGCAACGCCGGCTGAGAGCGCGGCGGTGGCATAGCTGTGCCGAACGTCGTGGAGACGGATCCGCGGGAGCCCCGCGGCGATCCGGCGCTGTTCGAACCAGGCGCTGAAGCGGTGGGGGTGCAGCGCCGACCCGTCTTCGTGCGTGAATACAAGCCCGGCGTCCTGCCAGACATCAGCGTTCGCCAGCCGCTCGGCATTCTGGCGCGCGCGGTGCGACCGGAGCGCCTTGACCGTTGCCCCGTCCAGCGCGACCGAGCGGCGGCCCTTGGCGGTCTTCGGCTCGGAGACGGCGACCCGGTAGTTCACCGTGGTCAGCTGGCGGACCACCGAGAGCCGGCGGCGCTCGAGGTCGACGTCCTCCCACCGCAGTCCGAGCACCTCGCCTCTCCGCATGCCGGTCGTCGCCAGTAGGAGCCACGCGGCGTAGAGGCGGTCGTCCGCGACGGAAGCCAGGAACGCCCGCATCTGCTCCGGCGCCCAGACCGTCATCTCAGCGGTCCTCGGTACGGGCGGGTCGGCAGCGTCGGCCGGGTTGCGGGCGAGGTACCCCCAACGCATGGCGTCGTGCAGCGCCTTGTGCAGGCACGTGTGGACGTGGCGGACGCTCCTGGGGGAGAGGCCACCGCGACCGTCGCTGCGTCCGTCCTCCAGCAGCGACGCGTACATGGCGTTGAGTTGTGCGGGGCCGAGCCGTGCCAGTTGCAGCCTCCCGATCCGCGGCACGATGTGGACGGTGACATACGACGCGTAGTGCTGCAGCGTCGTCGGCCGGACGGTGGCTTGAATGGCCGGCAACCACTCGTCGACGAGGAACTCGCCCACGGTGAGCTTCGGTGTGGCCACGTACGCCCCCGTCCGCACCGAGTCACGGAGTACCGCGAACGCGTGCTCTGCTTCACGTCGCGTGCGGAAGCCGCCTGCTGATTTCTGCTGGCGCTTGCCGTCAGCTCCGGGCTCGAGCTCGGCCCAGAAGTACCACGTCGAACCCCGCTTCTTGAAGTGGCCCTTCACCAGCTGGGTACGTTAGCAACTGGTTAGCATCGGGCTGTTGGACGAGCCACGGAGCCGAAAAACCCCTGTGCGGGCGGGGAGATTTGAACTCCCACCTCCGAGGAGACTGGGACCTAAACCCAGCGCGTCTGCCAATTCCGCCACGCCCGCGTGACTTCCTGACCAACGACTGTACCGGCCGGAATGGAGGCGGTGGCGGTGGGAGCCCGCGGTGCAACCCGACCGTCGTACCAGATCCTCGGCGCCGCCCAGCCGCGTTGCCTACATCCCCGTCATCGACGTCGCCATGTGCGCGGGGGCGCCGGGCAGGATGGCTGATGCCGTCCGCGGCGACACCGCAACGCCGATCGCCAGCGCCAGCAAGACGACCCCTGCCGCCTGCCCCAGCACGACGCCGTGGCGGAGCATCTTCTCTCCGACCACCACCGCGGCGAGGCCGACCATCGCCCAGACGTTCATGACGCCGAACGCGAGGAAGATGGCCATGAGCATCCAGCAACACCCGAGGCAGAACGCGGCGTGATGGGCCGCCACCCTGAGTTCCTTGAACCGGCCGGTGACGTTGCCGTAGCGGAGGAGCTGGCCCAACGGCGACCGGCAGTGCCGCAGGCAGACGGCCTTCAACGGCGTGAGCTGATAGACGCCGGCGGCAGCGAGCACGATGACGGCGAGCACACGGACCGTCGTGTCGCTCCCCACCCGGTCGAGGATCCGGAGGACGCCGTAGACCGGCACCCCGACGCTTGCCCACACGAGCAGGTAGCCGGCGACGAACAGCAGCCAACGCCGCGGTTGACCGGCCGGGATGGTGCGGGCATACAGAGAGGCCACGGGGGCGACGGCGGGCAGCATCATCGCCGTCATCATCAACGCCCACATCCCGACGAACTCCCCAAGGCCCAGGTCCATCGTCCCGATGCCGTTGCCCATGGTGTGCACGATCACGAAGAGCGCCGCCCACGTCAGCGCCACTACCGACAGCCAGGCGAGGGTCGCCGGTGAGACCTCGATCGTCGGGGTCGGCGTCGAGGAGGCCGCAGTCATGCCGCCCAGGCGAACGGCGCGTTGAACCCGCTCGTGCCCGTCCCATCGAACCGGATGCCGAACGCATCGACCAGCGAACGCGTTTGGAACGCGAGCATGACCAGGCACCGGTCGTGCGTTGCGTGGGCGGTCAAGCCGACCATGTGCACGGGCAGATCGTGTCGCACGAGCGGTTTTCAAAGTAGGTCCCCTGCAGCGTCCACGCCATGGTCGCCCCCGTCAGCCCCGTTGCTGCAATGAGGTATACACCGGCGGGCGACGACGCGTCATCAGCGAGCCGGCCGAGCCGAGTGCCGGTGCGGGGTCCGATCTCGCGCCGAAGGTTTCGCCCACAGGGCCGGGGCGGTAGGGGAGACCCGTCTTCATGGAGATCCGAGATCGGGGGTTCGTGTGACGTTACGCAGGATGATGGCGGCCGCCAGTGCAGCCGCGGCAGCGATGCTGGCCATGACCGCGGTCGTGGCCCCGAGCGCGGGGGCGTCCGAGGACGACGGGGGCCACGGTGCCCACGGGGCATCGGTGTTGTTCGTCGCCGGCAACGGGACGCCGACGAATTCCGGCGCGTCGTGCGGGACAGCCCGGTTCGCCACGATCCAGTCCGCGGTCAACGCGGCGGGCCCCGGAGCGACCGTCGTCGTCTGCCCGGGCACCTACACGGAGGATGTGGTCGTCTCGGCGCCTCTGTCGTTGATCGGCCGGCAGGCGGTCGTCATGGGCAGCTCCACCGCCAACGGCCAGTGCGACCAGCTCGGCCCCTCCGGCCCGGGCACCGCACCGTGCCTCGCGGGCATCACCATCAAGAGCTCGCACGTCATGGTCGAGGGGTTCACGGTCGAGAAGGCCATCGGTGAAGGCATCCTGGCGACGGGGTCGCTGAAGAGCGGCTCCATTACCGATGTCACGATCGACGACAACGTGGTCGTCGGCAACAACATCGGCGGGATCCCACCCTCCACGACGTCCCCCTACCCGCAGTGCGTGGAGATGGGGCAGATCCCAGGGGACTGCGGCGAAGGGATCCACCTCATGGGCGCCACGCACTCGCGTGTGCTGCGCAACTACGTCAAGGGCAACGAGGGTGGCGTGCTGCTGACCGACGAGTTCGGGCCGACCCACGACAACATCGTCGCCGGCAACGTGATCACCGAGAACGCCTTTGACTGCGGCGTGACGGTCCCGGGGCACAACCCGTTCGCGCTGAACGCAAGCGGACAGCGGCAGCCTTCCGTTGCCGGTGTGTACGACAACGCCATCGTGTTCAACTGGGTGACGGACAACGGGCTCCAGGGCGAGGGCGCAGGCGTCCTGTTCGCGAACGCAGGCCCCGGCACGGCGTCGTACGACAACGTGGTGGCCTACAACTACCTGGCCGGCAATGAGCTGTCAGGCGTGACAATGCATGCCCACACCTTGCCGCCCGGCCAGTTCGAGGACCTCAACGGCAACAAGGTCGTTCGGAACGTGATCGGGCGCAACAACGTCGGGAGCACCCAGGCGGGCCCCGGTGACCCCCTCGACGGCCCTCCCGCCCAGGACTTCCAGACCACGGGGGTGCTCGTGTTCTCGGGGAGTGTGCCCGTGCACGTCACCATCGCCGGTAACGTCATCTTTGACGACCACTTCGGGATCTGGCTCGGGGTGAACGGGAACGTCGTTGCCTCCGTCGCGGGCAACGTGTTCCACAACGTGACCGTGCCGTCGTTCACGTTCAGCTAGCACACCCGGACGCGCCCGCCCGGTGCACCTCGACGGCGCCGGGCGGGCACCGCGACGGTGTGACCGCGCGTGGCGCCCGGCCCGAGCGGCATCAGTGCCGCCTGTGGCGCGGTGCGTGCGCAGTGGGGTAGTCGCGGCGGCGGTGCGCCCAGCGCCGCCCACGGCGGCGGGTGGCGCGGATATCGACGAGGACGTGCACGGCCCGCGCTGACAACGCCCCCTCCTGCCCGGCACATCGCCGGACGTGCACGCGAGACGCGCACAGCCGGCACACGATGTGCGCAGAGCGGTGCTGCGCCTTCGGCAGTCGGCGGACGCGCAACGCCACCGCCGTCCCGCACGCCGGGCACTCCACTTGGACGAGGTCTCGGGCACCCCGCACGCGATGCCCCTACCCGCCGCGGACAAGCGGTAAGCGGTAACGCGCGTCCTCCGTCGAGCGCTTCCTTATGCAGCCCGGTGCACCTCCTGCTGCTCGTTGTCGTCGCCTTACTCGTGGCCTGGGCCGTCGAGTCGGTCGGTATGACCGCCGCCCTCGCCGTCGTCCTCCTCCGGGCGCGCCACGGCGACCGCGAGGAGCACGGCGACCACGGCGACGACTGCGACCGCGTCGACGCGCCCACCGCCGGCCCCGATGACGGACGCGGCTGCCCGGCCGCCGGCGGCACCGGGCCGTCGGTGACGCGGGGTGGTGGGGAACCGACGGGGATAGGACCGCAAGGCGCCCCTGACGGGCACCGCCACGGCGGCCCGGCGGGCGGCCCCCGCGCTCGGGGCGGGGACGACCAGGTGCACGCCGAGGGGGCGGAGGAGTCATGAGCGCGCCCGGCACGGCGGTACCCTGATCGCCATGTCCGACCTCGTCCTCCCCTCCATCGTCGCCCAGGTGGGCGCCACGCCGCAGGACAGCCTGTTCCAGCAGCTCCTCCAGAAGCGCATCGTCTTCCTCGGCTCGGCCATCGACGACAACGTCGCCAACCTGGTGTGCGCGCAGCTCATCCTTCTCGACGCCGAGGACGACAAGGACATCTTCCTCTACATCAACAGCCCCGGCGGCTCGGTCACCTCCGGCCTCGCCATCTACGACACCATGCAGTACGTCAACTGCGACGTCTCGACGACGTGCGTCGGGCTCGCGGCGTCGATGGGGCAGTTCCTGCTGTGCGCGGGCGCACCGGGCAAGCGCTACGCGCTGCCGCACTCGCGGATCCTCATGCACCAGCCCCTCGGCCAGTTCCAGGGCCAGGCGGCCGACATCGCCATCCAGGCCGAGCAGATCATGTACCTCAAGCGGATGATGGCCGAGCGCATCGCCTTCCACACGGGCCAGCCCGTCGAGCGCATCGAGGCCGACTCCGACCGCGACCGGTGGTTCACCGCGCAGGAGGGCAAGGAGTACGGCTTCATCGACGAGGTCATCGAGAAGGCCGAGGCGGCCACCTCCCCGACATCGGGCTGAACCCGCTGCCGCAGGAGACCGCGGCACGCCGCGGCCCTCTATAGGGTGTCGCCGCATGGCGGATGAGCTCGTCAACAACGCGGAACAGCACCGCTACGAGCTGCGCATCGACGGGGAGGTCGCGGGTGTCGTCGAATACCGCTTCGCGGGCGAGGGCCGCATCGTGCTGACGCACACCGAGGTCGACGAGCGCTACGAAGGGCACGGCCTGGGCAGCCGGCTGGCGCGCGGCGCCCTCGACGATGCACGCGCCCACGGCTGGCAGGTGGTCCCGAGGTGCCCGTTCATCGCCGAGTACATCCAGCACCATCCCGAGTACGCCGACCTCACCAAGAGCAAGGGCTGAACGTGGACATCTCCTGCGCCTTCGCGCCGTCGATGGCGACGCCCGATCACGTCGCCCTCGCCGAGCAGCTCGGGTACCGGCGGGCGTGGCTGTACGACTCGCCCGGGCTCTACCCCGACGTGTGGATGGTGCTGGCGCTCGCCGCCGAGCGGACCACGACGATCGGGCTGGGGCCGGCGGTGCTCGTGCCCAGCCTGCGCCACCCCATGGTGAACGCAGCCGCCATCGCCACCCTCGCCGCGCAGGCCCCGGGCCGGGTCGCGGTGGCGATCGGGTCGGGGTTCACCGGTCGCATGGTCTTCGGGCAGCGGGCGATGAAGTGGTCCGACGTCGGCGCCTACGTGCGCGTGGTGCAGGCCCTGCTCCGGGGCGAGGACGCCGTGTGGGAGGGCCACGCCCTGCGCATGCTGCACCTGGAGGGCTTTGGCGCCGCCCGCCCCGTCAACGTGCCCTGGCTCATCGGCGCCAGCGGGCCGAAAGGCCTGGCGCTCGCCCGCGACCTCGGCGCCGGGGTCTTCTCGGCCGGTGCGCCGCAGCAGTCCGACGCCGCGTGGCACGCCCTGCTCCTGTTCGGCACCGTGCTCGACGACGGCGAGGCGCCGACCAGCCCGCGGGCGATGGAAGCCGGCGGGCCCGGCCTCGTCGTCGCCCTCCATGGGACCTACGAGTGGGGCGGCCTCGCGGCCGTCGACGGGTTCCCGGGCGGGCCGGCATGGCGGGCGGCCGTCGAGAAGGTCCCGGAGGCGGAACGCCATCTGGCCGTGCACGAGGGCCACCTCGTGGCCCTCAACGAGCGGGACCGGTTGGCCATCGGCGAGCTGGCGCCGCTGATGACGTCGTTCGGCGTGTCGGGCGAGGCGGCGGCCGTGCGCGAGAAGCTCGCCGCGTTCGCCGCCGGCGGCGTGACGGAGGTGGCCTACCAGCCCTCGGGGCCGGACATCCCGAGGGAGCTGCGGGCCTTCATCGACGCGGTGGGCTAGGGCGGCGCCACACGGGCGTGCCCTCGGCGCGCGACTGCACGACGGCGAAGACGAGGCCGGCCACGAGGACCGCGGCGACCGACAGCACCAACCACACCCACAGCGGGTACGTCCCCGCGTCGGCCATCCCGGCGAGCACCACCTCGACCAGCAGCACGGCCGCGAACGCAATGGCGATCCGGCGGTCGGACGCCCGGTCCTCCTCGACGCTCACCCACCGAGCATGCCAGCTACGGCAACAGGGCTTGGCATCGGGAGGGCGGCCGGGTCATGTTCCCCAGCGCGCGACACTGTGGGCCAACGTCTACGTGAGGAGGACGCATGCCCGAGGCCGTGATCGTCTCGACTGCCCGGACGCCGATCGGGCGTGCCAACAAAGGCTCGCTGGTCGACTGCCGGCCCGATGACCTGGCCGCGGGCATCGTGAAGGCCGCGCTCGAGAAGGTGCCCGCACTCGACCGCCAGAGTGTCGACGACCTCATCCTCGGGTGTGCTCAGCCGGCCGGCGAGGCGGGCTACAACATCGCGCGCGTCACCGCCATCCTTGCCGGCATGCCGAACGTCCCCGGCGTCACCGTCAACCGGTACTGCTCGTCATCGCTCCAGGCCATCCGCATGGCCGCGCACGCGATCAGGGCCGGAGAGGGCGACGCGTTCATCTGCGCGGGCGTCGAGACGGTGAGCCGGTTCCAGTTCGGCGCATCCGACCGCGGCCCGCACAACGTCGCGTTCGCCGAGGCGGAGAAGCGCAGCGAGGAGCGGGCGCAGGGCGCGTCGTCGTGGGAGCCGCCGAGCGGCCTGCCCGACATCTACATCGCCATGGGGCAGACGGCGGAGAACGTCCGGCTCCTGGAGCACGTGTCGCGCCGCGAGATGGACGAATTCGCGGTGCTCTCGCAGCAGCGCGCCGTGGAGTCGCAGAAGAACGGCTTCTTCGAGCGTGAGATCGTCCCGGTCACGACGCCGTCGGGTGCGGTCGTCACCAAGGACGACGGGCCGCGCGAAGGGACGACCATCGAAAAGCTGGCGGAGCTGAAACCGGTGTTCCGGCCCGACGGCGAGGTGACCGCTGGCAACGCGTGCCCGCTCAACGACG
>Ga0070741_10013825_pt1 | contig 14136 bp, 7 predicted proteins | sample Coa_R1_4_FD_66440 | JGI IMG/M metagenome (GOLD analysis project Ga0070741, IMG submission 66440) | Surface soil microbial communities from Centralia Pennsylvania, which are recovering from an underground coalmine fire - Coalmine... | ecosystem: Environmental > Terrestrial > Soil > Unclassified ... | reverse complement strand
GTTGGCCGTGATCCCGGCGATGCAGTACTCGGTGAACTGGTGCAGCATGTTGGTCAGGATTGTGATGGACTGCAGCACGCTGTATGCCATCGTCGGCATCATCACGTTGAGCTCCAGCTGGCCCGCTTGCACCGCCAGCGCGACTGCAGTGTCATTGCCGACCACCTGGAACGACACCATCGCCGCTAGTTCCGGAATCACCGGATTAATTTTTCCCGGCATGATCGAAGAACCCGGCTGCAGCGCCGGCAAATTGATCTCCGCGAAGCCTGTGTTGGGCCCGGAAGCGAGCAGCCGCAGGTCATTGGAGATACGAATCACCTCCAGCGCCAGATTCCGCAGCGCGCCCGAAACTGCCGCCATGGCCAGATTTGACTGCATGGCGTACCGCATGTCGTCCACGGGTTTCAACTTTTGTCCGGATATGCGCGCAAGGGCAGCGATCGCCTTCTCACGATAATCAGGGTGAGTGTTGATGCCCGTTCCCACTGCCGACCCCCCTAGTCCCAGTTCGCGCAGCAGCTCCGAAGACTGGCGTATGGCAGCACTCGCCCGTCGAATGGCGCCTGCATACGCCGTGAACTCCTGTCCCAGTCGCATGGGCACGGCGTCCTGCATATGAGTGCGGCCAGACTTCAGGACGTCGTGAAACTCTTTACCCTTTTTCTCCAGCGCCGCAGCGAGAGCTTCCAAGGCGGCATACAGCTTCTCCAGCTCCAGAAGGGTCGCCAGCCGCATCCCGGTAGGAAATACATCGTTCGTGGACTGCCCATAATTGACGTGATCGTTGGGATGAACTATCGAGTACTCACCCAGACTGCCGCCCAAGATTTCAATGGCACGGTTAGCGATCACCTCATTGCTGTTCATGTGGAAGCTGACGCCGGCGCCTGCCTGAAAGACATCCACCACGAACTCGCCGTCCCACTTACCTTGCTGCACTTCCTTCGCGGCTTGGACAATCGCGCGAGCGCGCTTTTCGTCAATCAATCCGAGTTCGAGATTTGCTTCGGCCGCCGCCTGCTTCACCATGCCAAAGGCGCGGATCAGCGTAGGATGCGCCCGCATTCCGGAAATAGGGAAGTTCTCCACCGCGCGCGCGGTTTGGATTCCGTAATGTACGCCGGCAGGAATTTCTTTGGTGCCCAGCGAATCTTTTTCGGTGCGCGTCAGGTCTTTAGTGGCGGTGGCCATAGTCACTCCTGATGAGTGCCGCATCAACTGGACTGAAACTGCTTACGCGATCGAAGCTCAGCGAAAATTATAGCAAGCGGCTGGCGTGGGGAACCCGCCCTGAGCTGTCGGTATGAGGCCGCACCAGGAATCATCACCAACCGGGTGCGCGAAATTCCACATGCTAGAATCGCTTTTTTGCCGTGCGAACGCTGAGCATCTCAGTGCCAGAGTTGCACATTCATGGCGCTTCAGAAGACCACCGAAATTCCCGACACCCTTACCCGACGCCAGGCAACGTCGCGTCTCCATGCGAGCGCCGACGTGTTGGTGATCGGCGCCGGACCTACGGGGCTGGCCTGTGCCATTGATGCGCAGAACCTGGGATTGAAGGCGCTCGTCCTCGACAAAGGCTGCCTGGTCAACTCAATTTTTCATTATCCGGCGCACATGACCTTCTTCACCACGCCGGAACTGCTGGAAATTGGCAATATCCCTTTTAATACTGCCAACATGAAGCCCACGCGTGCTGAAGCCCTGGAGTATTACCGAAACGTCGCCCAGCACTATGAATTGAATGTACATCAGTATGAGTGGGTGAAAACCGTTAACGGTCGTGACGGCGATTTCCGCATCACCACCAATGACCGGGCAGGTCACATTTTCGACTACACCACTAGGAAAGTAATCGTCGCAACCGGCTACTACGATCTGCCAAACATCATGGGTGTACCGGGCGAGGATTTGCCCAAGGTCCACCATTATTACAATGAGCCGCATCCTTATTACGACAGCGATGTGCTGGTGATTGGTGGCAAGAATTCGGCCGCTATTGCGGCCCTGGAGCTGTGGCGGCACGGCGCGCGCGTAACTCTGGTCTACCGCGGCCCTGGCATCCATAGTCACGTAAAGTACTGGATCAAGCCCGACATTGAGAACCGCATCAAGAATGGGGAAGTCGCCGCCTATTTTCGCAGCCAAGTGCTGGAGATCCTGCCGGAATCAGTCGTAATTGAGACGCCAGAGGGCGAGGTGGTTCAGAAGAACGACTTTGTTTTCGCCCTCACCGGGTATCACCCAGACTATGACTTTTTGCGCAGCATGGGCATCGAGCTTTCAGCGGATCAGTGCCGCCCAGTTTGCGACCCGGAAACGCTGGAGAGTAATGTCCCGGGAATTTATGTTGCAGGGGTAATCGTCGCCGGCTCGCGAACGAATGAGATCTTTATCGAAAACGGCCGCTTTCACGGACAGCTCATTGCCGCAGATTTGAAAAGGAAACTGAAGCCGGACACTGCTTGATTCAGCACTTCGGCAATCCTTTTTCGATGGCCGTTCCTTCTTCGTAATCGTTCCAGGTGTCAATCAGCAAAAAAGGCAAAGGATGCGAATCGTTGTAATACGCGCGGAACATTCGTAGCGTGTCTTCGAATGTCCGACCGCACCGGGAATTGATGCGCCGGTTCCGGCTCCAGCCAGCCTTGCGATCATCGAACCCTGGCCAAGCGCCGCCTACCGCTATCTTATCGGGAAATTTCGTATTCACCGTGGTGTAGAAGTAGCGCAAGTAATCTTCTCCCCAGTTGTTCCCGTCCGGGGTCCAGCCTCCCTTGCCAGGATTCACCCACGCATAGAACCCATCAAACGCACCGTTATATTGGCCATCGAAATCCTTGTAGATAAGCAAGGGCTTGTCGGGCATTGGCCAGCTATCTACTCCCTGTCGCACCTGGTTCCAGTTAGTGCCCGCGTTTTTGGGAAAAATGAAGATCAGCGGGCGCCCATTCAACCTCAGGTAAGCATCGCGTGACGGACCAGCCTGCGGCCCAATGTAGAGATCATAGGCATAACGCAAGTCAACCAGCACGGCATCGGTTGCGGAGCCCGGCGAGTCCACTGCCTCGTCATATTGAATCGCAACCTTAAAATTACTTTCAGCAGCCACTTTTTGTAGCTTGGCATAGTTGCCATCTTCAAATTCCTTGCGTGGCCCGTACCAGTTCACCACAAAACCTGAGATTCCCAGCTGCCGCGCCTGCGCTATTTGTTTTCGCAATACCTCGGCGTCTCCAGATGAATAACCGACGTTCATGTGGCTCTTATTTCCGAACCACGGCTGATAAGCGGCCAGCAGCTGCGGCCATGGTTCAGGGGACTGGATAGTTGCCGCGCGCAGTGCTTGTTGCATGTTGCTGCGATAACAACCCGCCAGGGGCAGGAGCAGCAACGCCACACAAGGCAAGAGCAGAAAATGAGTGAATGAATGCCGGACCGTCATATTAGGTTTGTAGTGCGTAAGAAACGTCAGACTGCTTAGATGTCCAATCCAGCAGCAGTGTTGGACAGGGATGCTGGAGCTTGTTTTGCAAGGCATAGATACATAAACTCAAGCCGCCTACTCCATGGCCGCCCTGCTCCACATCACTAACGGCGACTCGGTGATCTTCGGTTTTCGAGAGGCCGGTCTCGAAGGCGATTATTTGTCCTGGCTCGATTTGCTGTATGAAGGCCCGGTTCCCCCGGTCAGCTTCGACGAGCTTTCAAGCATTCGTAGTCGCCATATTGCTGACCTGGCCTGGGCAACTTACGAAACAGCCAAGGCGCAGTTCGCCGCGCGCGACCAGAAACTAAAATCGTTCCGCTCATACAAAGAAGTAGTTTTATGGTTCGAGCACGACCTTACCGACCAGCTGCAGCTCATTCAGCTCTTAGATTGGTTTGCGGGACAGGACCTGGGTGACACGCGCCTGAGTTTGATTAACATCAACGCCTATCCGGGTGTTGTGCCGTTTTATGGGCTTGGGATGTTGAATGGTCAGCAATTGCTCAAGCTCTTGCCCGACCGCAAGACGGTTACACCTCAACAATTCTCCTCCGGCCGGGCGGCGTGGAAGATGTTTTGCGCGGCCGAGCCCTCCCTCTTACTCGCTCTCATCAAGGCCGACCTGCCTGGGTTGCCATTTTTGAAGTCAGCTGTGCTGCGCTTCTTGGAGGAATATCCATCAGCGCACAACGGGCTATCCCGTACCGAGCAGCAGATTCTTCTTGCAGTTGCTGACGGAAAAAAAGAACGAGGTGAAATGTTTCTGGCTACTCAAGAACGCGAGAGTACACCCTTTATGGGTGACTCCTCGACTTACTTACGTTTGGATCGGCTCGCCGCAGGTCACAAGCCGGCACTCGAAAAAAGCGCGGTGGGTACATACTCAATTACCCAGTTCGGAAGAGGCCTGCTCGCCAGTAAGGCAGATTGGATCCGCCACAATGGGATAGATCTCTGGTTCGGTGGAGTGCATCTGCAAAGCGACAGACACGGCAAAGACAGTCCCTGGCGCTGGGATCGAGAACAGCAGACCTTAATCGCTCAGCCTAAACGCCGAAGCTAAATCGGGAGCCCTAAAAGGGTATGTCTTCGTCGGTAATTGTGGTCGCGTGCGCCACGTCGGCTTCGGGCACGCGCTGGTCGAAACTGGCTGCAGCGCCCCGGCTGCGGCCACCGGCGTCATCCCCGCCACCCGAAGCATCCCGTTGTCCACCCAGCAATACGATATCGTTGGCTACAATCTCGGTCATATACTTCTTCTGACCGGAGTCTTTGTCATCCCACGAACGGGTCTGCAAGCGTCCTTCGACGTAAACGCTGCGGCCCTTCTTCAGATATTCGCCGCAGATTTCCGCCAGCCGTTGCCAGGCAACAATGTTGTGCCATTCGGTGCGGTCCTGCCACTGGCCTTCCTTATCTTTGAAACGCTCATTGGTTGCTATCGAGAACTTCGCGACCGCCATGCCGTTGGGCGTGTACTTCACTTCCGGATCTTTGCCGAGATTGCCGATGAGGATGACTTTGTTAACACTTTTTGCCATGGGAGACGCTCCTCTTTAATCTATGCGAGTGCCCTCCGGGGCTCCGGCCGTGCAAGCCTGGCTGTGAAATGAACGGCGGATGTCCTGGGATTGGTGAGCCCAATATAACAGAAATATTGCGGCTTAAAGTGTTTGCCCGGAAATGTTGCAGTGTGAGAGTGTCGTTTCGGTTCGACCCGGAACTCTTACGACGCTGCCGCCGATTCTTCCGTCTGGTCGGCAACTTGGGCTGCCATCGCATGATGACGCCGGGCCAACCACACCACCACCACAAACAATATTCCACCCACCAACTGGGCGGCGATGGCGGCGTGGAGCGCGCTGGGCAAACCATACCGGTCCGCCAGTCTTCCCACCAAAGGCGGCGCCACTGCCATAGAAAATAGGTTAACAAAAAGAGAATAGAGTCCGAGCGCGGTGGCGTGGCCTTGCGGCGAAATTAGATCGTGAATAGTTGCGGTCACCGGGCCGTGATACCAGCTCATGAAAAAGGCCCCCAGTCCGAACAGCACCACGAATCCCATCTTGCTGTGGCTTTCAATGGCAAAATAAATCAGCGGCGCGGCAATAATGAAACCGATTGGAATCACTATTGTTCTGCCCCCCAGCATTACCTGTGAAAGTTTGTCCGAAACCGTCGCTCCCACTAACACCCCGCACATGCCGGATAAAATCGACGTGAGTCCCAGCACTACACCGGATTCACTCGCGCTGAACCCTTTATAGGTCTGCACCAGCTCCGGTCCCCATACGATGTATGTATAACCGGCGAACGCGCTGAACCAGCCCGCAACCAGAACCATCACATACGCCGGCACACGCAGCAGCTCAACGATGGGGAACAATGCGTCTGGCGTAACGCGCCGCGGTTCACGCAGCTTAAACACCGACAAACCCAGCAACAATCCGGGGAAGCCCACTATAAAAAATGCGGGACGCCATCCGAACCACTGCCCCATGATGCCGCCCAATGCCATTCCCACTGCCCCGCCCACGAACATGCCGATATCAAATACGCCTTGCACTCGCGCTCGCATGGTCTTAGGAAAAGCCGCCGAAATGATCGCCGCTCCCGCAGGCGTGTAGGCTGCTTCGCCCACTCCCACCAGAGCGCGTGCGGCCAATAATCCCCGGAATGAGCGCACCAATCCACTGAAGAAAGTTGCAGCGCTCCAGAAAAGAACCCCACCCGCAATCACCGCCCGCCGCGAGGTACGGTCCGCTAGCATTCCCAAAGGCAAACTTACGATTGACAGCACGATGGTAAACGAAGTCGCGAGCAATCCAGATTGGAAGAAAGTCAGGCCGAAGTCCCGGCGCAGAAAAGGGAACAGCGGGAATATCATCTGCCGGTCAACGTAGTTAACAAAGTTGATCAGCATTAACAGGGTAAGCACCCGTCGCTGGTACGAACTGAAATTCCCGAAGCTCATAACCAAGAAATGTCGTGCCCTGGCGCGTTTATTAAACGCAGACTACCAGACCCGACCTTCGCCGCAAGCTATAAAGCAAGCGGCAAACATGAAACAGTGTGACACTGTTCTTTACAACTTTGTTTCGACAAACGCCCGGCTGATTGAAAAGGCACGCACCCTCACGTAAACTCGCTCCACTTTTTTCTTCTTTGGCTTGGGAGCCGCAATGGCGGACTTAGACGCAGAACCGCAACTCGGGTCAAGCGATCGCCCTGCCAGTGAACGCCTCGACTCCTGGAAGGAAATTGCCGCCTATCTCCGCCGCGAGGTCAGGACGGTCCAACGCTGGGAGCGCAGTGAGGGCCTCCCGGTCCATCGCCATCTTCACGAAAAGCTGGGGACGGTTTACGCCTACCGCTCTGAACTCGACACCTGGTGGCACAGCCGCCAGGCCGGCATTGAAAAGCAAGAGCAAAGCAATCAGCATGTCACAAGCGAAACCCCCGTAGAGGCGCCGAAGACAGCAAAGCAAAACATCCACGTCTCGCGTCTTGTTTTCGTCACGCTTGCAGTTGCCTTTACCATCACGATCGCCTCAAATTATGGCCAGATTGCCCGATGGATTGAGCACTGGAGAAATCCCGCTCCTTCGAGAGTGAGAGTAGCCGTCCTGCCCTTCAAGAATCTGGGTGGAGATCCTGACCAGCAGTACTTTGCCGCCGGACTTACGGACGAGATGATCGCCCGCTTGTCCCAGGTCAGCCCGCAGAAGATCCGCGTCGTAGCTCTGAATGCAACTTATCTCGACAAACCTCTGCGTGAGATTGGCAAGGAATTTCAGGTGGGCTACGTGCTGAAGGGGAGTGTCAGACGTGCCGGAGGGCGCGTCGGAGTAACGGGAGAACTGATCCAGGTTCAGGATCAAACTGAAGTTTGGGCACAAAGCTACGAACGCGATCTGAGCGACGTGTTGCAAATTCAAAGCGAGATCGCCCGTGCGATTGCCAGCGCGATCAGCAGCAAACTGCCAACCTCCTCAACCCCTGCTCCCCAGGTTGACCCCGAAGCCTACGAAGCGTATCTGAAAGGCCGGTACTTCTGGAACAAGCGCACTCCTGAGAGTCTGACCAAAGCTGTCCAGTACTTTGAACATGCCATCGCGAAACAGCCCAACTATGCTGCCGCACACGCGGGCCTCGCTGACTGCTACGGACTGCTCGGCTCAGTGCCATACACCGCGCTACCGCCTAAAGCTGCATTTCCAAAAGCTGAGGCCGCCGCCAACAGAGCGCTAGAAATTGATCCCAACCTCGCCGAAGCGCATGTATCTCTGGGCTACGCCAAATTGGTATACGAGTGGGATTCCAGTGGAGCACAGCGGGAATTTCAGCGCGCTCTGCAGTTGCGTCCGGACAATGCCACAGCACACCAGTATTACGCCTACTATCTGACCGCCATCGGCCATCTACACGATGCGATTGCCGAACGTAAGAAGGCGCAAGAACTGGATCCACTCTCGCCAGTGATCACATCCGCTTTGGGCGAGGTGCTCTATCTCAACCGGCAGTTCGACGCGGCCATCGAGCAATACCAGAAATCGCTGGAGCTTGATCCGAACTTCGCGATCGGGCTCATCAATCTGGGACGGGCTTACGGTCAGAAGGGCATGCACGCCCAGGCAAAGGAAATCTTTCACAAGGCCCTGGCAGCTGCCGGGGAGGATCCTGGAATCCTCATGTTGCTGGCCTACGAGGATGCCATCACCGGAGATTCCGTAGGCGCCAAGGAGATCCTGTCGCGCCTGCGCCAGCTTTCGGCCGGTCGCTACGTACCCGCAGCATACATTGCTGTGGTTTACGAAGGCTTGGGCGATAAAGACCAGGCATTCCGCTGGCTTAGCAGGGCATATGACGAACGTTGCGATTACCTGGTGTATCTTGCCAGCGAACCTATGGGCGATAAGCTCCGGGCCGACCGCCGATATCAGCAATTGCTCAATCGCGTAGGCCTCACCGGGTCAGTTGAGTCGCGCAGCTCTGTCCGATACGACAAATTGCGACATTCCACCTAAGGAGCTTTGTCGCTTGCGCCGCAGACTCATCGCAAGCTACCTTCCCGGCATCACTTCGGCTGAATTTCGCAGCGGCTACGGTCGCAGGAGGCCTTTCGCAATGCGGGGGAGAGCTTGTAAGTCACTGAATGCCAATGTTTTGCTCCCACTTAAGCGGCGTCAGACTCTCTTAGACCAGCAATTTCAGCCGTTCGCTACAAATGGATTCGATTCAGCAAGGAATAGTACAAGAATGGCAACGACTACCCGAATGCTAGTGGTGTATCTTGCATAATCCGTTAGCGAACAGAACTTCCACCCCAAGCCACGAAATGAAGGTGAAGCGATGAGCACTTCGACGCATCCTGTGAACAACAGCGGACTTATCCAGATCTCGACGGTTGAGGAAATGATTCGCCAACGCGTGGCGGAAGAGCGTGCCCGGCTGGAAAAGGAAGCTGGCATTGTGCACAAGCAGACGCACAATTTCCATAAGCCGATTGAACATGCCTTCACAGCCGATCAGCGGCCTCGGACCACGCTGCTTTTTGGTGGCCTGACTTGGAAGCACGAAAAACTAGTACAGGGTGCCTTGGAAGGCTTGGGATACAAGTGCGAAGTCGTGCCAACGCCGAACGTGAAGGCGTTCCAGCTGGGCAAAGAGTACGGCAACAACGGGCAGTGCAATCCCACATATTTCACTGTCGGCAACCTGGTGCAGTATCTGCAACAGTTGGAAGAAGCTGGCCAAAAGCGCGAAGACCTGATCAATAACTACGTCTTCCTGACCGCGGGCGCGTGCGGGCCCTGCCGCTTCGGCATGTATGAGGCTGAGTACCGGCTCGCCCTCCGCAATGCCGGCTTTGACGGATTCCGCGTCATGTTGTTCCAGCAGTCGGGCGGGCTCAACCAGGCCGAAGCAGAAGCCGGTTTGGAAATGAATCTGGACTTCTTCTTGAACATGCTCAACGGCATGAACATGGGAGACGTGATCAATGAAGTCGCGCATCAGATTCGCGCCTTTGAGGTGAACGCCGGCGAAACCGATGCAGTGCTCGACGAAGTTGTGGACTACATGTATGAAGTGCTTCGGAAGAAGTCACCGTGGACGGTTGAAGAACGTCTAGGCAAAGTTGCGGGCATGCTGCCGATGAAGGGAACTGTCGAGTATCTGGGCAAATTCCTGGAGCAGCTCTACAGCGATGATTACGTGCAGGCGCTGAATCACGTTCGCGACCGGTTTAACTCGATCAAAGTGGATCGGCTTAAAGTGAAGCCGATCGTGAAGATCACCGGCGAATTCTGGGCTCAGACTACCGAAGGCGACGGCAATTTCAACATGTTCGCTTTCCTCAACCGTGAAGGCGCACAGGTCATTGTCGAGTCCATCGCAACCTGGATCAATTACCTCATCCATCAGGCGATCCAGAAGACCAAAGACCGGCGCGGGCTGGAGGAAGGTGCGGTGATGCCCGCCGGCTGGCGCTTGGATAAGCACGCCAAGATTGAATGGACTTACCGCAACAAGCTGATGAAACTGAAGGCTGCGGAGATGATCTTTGCCCGCGAGTACCACAAGATCGTGGAGGCGCTCGGCGGGACAGGGCACAAGCTTGTCAACCAATACGAACTGCAGCGCGTGGGACATCCTTACTACAACACCCGCGCAGAAGGCGGCGAGGGCCACCTGGAGGTCGCCAAGAACATTTACTACACTAATAAAGAACTGGCGCACATGGTGCTATCGCTGAAGCCGTTCGGCTGCATGCCTTCCACGCAATCTGACGGTGCACAGTCGGCCGTGGTTGCGCATTACAAAGACATGATCTTCCTGCCGATCGAAACCTCCGGCGAAGGCGAGATCAACGCTCACAGCCGCGTCCAAATGGCGCTGGGCGAGGCCAAAGCCAAAGCCAAGCTGGAATTCAAGGACGTGTTGCAGAAGATCGGCAAGAGCGCTGACGAGCTAAGGGAATACGTAGCGCAGAATCCGGAGCTTTCGGCGGCACTCTATCAAGTGCCGAAATACAAAGGCGTGATTGGGACTGCAGCGAATTTTGCCATTGATGTAGCCGAGAAGATGGGCACCAAGGTTCCGTATCACGTGGAAGCGCACTGAAGCCGCGGCGAAGCAAATTGGACTGTACGTTAGCTTCGTGAACCTTCGCGTCCTTTGTGATTAAAGGTTTTTGCTGTTTGGGTTAGGAGACCGATGCCAGGAATCACCGAAAAAGCGGATCCGCAGAAGAAATACGACCTGCTCTGGATGGGCGTTGACGTAGGTTCCACCACGGTAAAAGTCGTGGTGATCGACGGCGACACTGACGCCATTCTTTGGGCGGACTATCAGCGGCACGAGACCAAGCAGCCGGAGAAGGCGATCGAGATGTTGAAGGCGATCGCGGCTGACCTTCCGGCAACGCCGTTTGAGAATTACCGCGTCTTCATCACCGGCTCGGGCGGCTCGGGCATTGCCAAGCACATTGGCGCCAAATTCGTGCAGGAAGTGAACGCGGTGTCACTGGCGGTAGAAAAACTCTATCCCGAATGCGGCTCGGTGATCGAACTCGGCGGGCAGGACGCCAAGATCATCATCTTCAAGGAAGACCCCGAGACCGGCAAAAAGAAAAAGCTGCCTTCCATGAACGACAAGTGCGCGGGCGGAACCGGCGCGGTGATCGACAAGATCAACGCCAAGCTGCGTATTCCCTCCGATCAGCTCTGCCAGATGGGCTATGAGGGCCTGAAGCTGCATCCCGTGGCGGGCAAGTGCGGCGTCTTCGCCGAAACCGATATCAACGGCCTGCAGAAGCAAGGCGTTCCGCCACCCGAGCTGATGGCGTCGCTGTTCGAGTCCATCGTGCAGCAGAACCTTTCTGTCCTCACCCGCGGCAATACACTCCGACCGGTGGTGCTGCTGCTGGGTGGCCCCAATTGCTACATCAAGGGCATGCGGGACTGCTGGAAGCACAACATCCCCAAAATTTGGGAAGAGCGCAATTATCCGCTGCCTGAAGGTGTGGATCCCAAGGAATTGGTTCGCACGCCGGACAATGCGCAGTACTTTGCCTGCATTGGCGCAGTCGAATTCGGCAAGCAGGAAGACCCCGGGATTGGCGTTTACCAAGGGTTTGAGAAGCTCGAGTGGTACATCACCGAGGGCCGCGCTATAGAAAAAGCCAAGAAGGGCGGCGGCCAGGCTCTCGCCAAAGACGACACCGAGTTGGCGGCGTTCAAGGCGAAGTACCAGAAGAAGAAATTCATCCCGTCCACCTTCCAGCCCGGGCAGGTGGTGGAAGGCTTCATCGGAATTGATGGCGGCTCCACCTCCACCAAAGCCGTTCTGGTGGACAAGAACCGCACGATTCTCTGCAAGACTTACCAGCTCTCGCGCGGCAATCCGATTGAGGATACGCAAGAGGTGGTCGCCAAAGTGGCCAAGCAAGTCACGGATTCCGGCGCTACGCTGAAGATTCTCGGCGTAGGCACAACCGGGTACGCCAAGGACATTCTGAAGGACGCGGTCGGCGCAGATGTTGCGCTGGTCGAAACCGTAGCCCACACCCAGGCTGCGCTGCACTTCTATCCCGATGCCGACGTGATCTGCGACGTGGGCGGGCAGGACATCAAGATCATCATCCTCAGAGATGGGCGCGTAAAAGACTTCAAGCTGAACACGCAATGCTCCGCCGGCAATGGGTACTTCCTGCAGGGCACCTGCGAGTCGTTTGGTTTCAAGGTCGAGGAATTTGCCGATATCGCATTTGGCGCCAAGTCGTTTCCGCAGTTCGGCTATGGTTGCGCTGTGTTCATGCAGTCGGACATCGTCGATTTTCAGCGCCAGGGCTGGAAGCCCGAAGAGATCATGGCTGGGCTGTGCAACGTACTGCCGAAGAACATTTGGTTATACGTCTCGCAGATTCCCAACCTCTCGGCCATCGGGACCAAGTTCATCCTGCAGGGCGGGACGCAGCATAACCTGGCGGCGGTGAAGTCGCAAGTGGACTTTGTTGAATCGCGGTTCAAGGGCAAGGACGTAAAGCCTGAGGTCATCGTTCACCAGCACTGCGGCGAAGCCGGCGCTATCGGCTGTGCGTTCGAAGCCGTACGGCTTTGGGAGAACGGCAAAGAGAGCGAGTTCATCGGCCTTGATTCTGTCGCATCCATTAGCTTCACGACCACGCGCAATGAAGATACGCGCTGCTATTTCTGCAAAAACAAGTGCCTGCGCACCTTTATTGATGTCACGACAGTCACGCCGAATCCCAATTACAAGCCACCGGTGAAGACCAAGGTCCCGTTGGCGGCTGGAGCCCAACGCCTGATCATCGCCACCTGCGAAAAGGGCACAGTCGAGAACGTGGACGAGATGCGCGTCATCAAAGGCAACATTGACGCTATCAAGAAAGAGAACCCCAACATCGTTGAGATCGCGGCCAAGGCTGCGTTCAAGAGCTTTGAGCCCTCAGTCGTTGCCGATCCGCTGCCTAAATTCGCCATCACCGCAGCCCAGAAACGTCGCATCGAGCTGATGAAGAAGCGCGCCGACCTGAAGATCGGCATGCCGCGGGCGTTGAACATGTATTCGTGCGGGCCGTTCTTTACCGCGTATTTTGAATCGCTGGGGCTGAAACCGGAAAATCTTTTCTGGTCCGACTTCACCAACGAACAGCTCTATAAAGAGGGTGCCAAGCGCGGTGCCATCGACCCCTGCTTCCCCTCGAAGGTCGGAATCCCCCACGTTCACAATCTGCTTTACGCCGTGCACCCCAAGAAGAAGCTCGACGTCATCTTCTTTCCTATGATCGATTCGCTGCCCAGCTTCCTGAAGCACACGCAGGCGAGCCGCGCGTGTCCAACAGTGACCGCGACTCCGGCCTCGGTGAAGGCGGCCTTCACCAAGGAAAGCGATTTGTTCAAGGAAAAGGGCGTGATCTGGAAGGACACATTGATCGCGCTCGATAAGCTTCCGGTCGCGCATCGCCAGATGTATGAAGACTGGAAAGATATCCTGGGCTTGGCCGAGGAAGAGAACTATCGCGCCTGCCAGCAGGGTTTCAATGCGTTGGACAAGTTCGATACTGACGTCATGCGCAACGTCGGCCGTGAAACCTTAAAGAAGCTCGAGGCTGAAGACCGGCTGGGAATCGTGCTGCTGGGCCGACCGTACCATCACGATCCCGGCATCAATCACGAAATTTTGGAAGAATTCCAGAAGCTCGGTTACCCTGTCTTCTCGCAGGATTCCTTGCCCATTGACGACGACATCATCTGGAAATTGTTCGGCGACGAAGTGAAAGCCGGAATCATCCAGCACCCGCTCGACGTCACCGACGCATGGAAGAACTCGTATTCCGAGAATACTTCACGCAAGGTCTGGGCGGCGAAGTACGTGGGTCGCCATCCGAACCTGGTGGCGCTTGAGCTTTCCAGCTTCAAGTGCGGGCACGACGCGCCCATCTACACCGTGATCGAAGAAGTGGTCGAGCACACTGGCACGCCGTACTTCTGCTTCAAGGACATTGATGAGAATAAGCCGACTGGGTCGATCAAGATTCGCGTCGAGACCATCGGCTACTTCCTGAAGCGTTATCGCGAAGACATGGTGCGCGAGAAGCAGAAGAAGGTCACGAT
>Ga0070741_10013824_pt1 | contig 14137 bp, 10 predicted proteins | sample Coa_R1_4_FD_66440 | JGI IMG/M metagenome (GOLD analysis project Ga0070741, IMG submission 66440) | Surface soil microbial communities from Centralia Pennsylvania, which are recovering from an underground coalmine fire - Coalmine... | ecosystem: Environmental > Terrestrial > Soil > Unclassified ... | reverse complement strand
ACCCGCCCGATGCGCTTCATGCGCTTCTTGCCTTCTTTCTGCTTTTCGAGGAGCTTGCGCTTTCTGGTGATGTCGCCGCCATAGCACTTGGCGAGCACGTTCTTGCGCATGGCGGCGACGGTCTCGCGGGCGATGATCTTGGCGCCGATTGAAGCCTGGATCGCCACCTCGAACATCTGGCGCGGAATCAGTTGCCTCATTTTGGTCACCAGCGCCTTGCCGCGTTCGTAGGCGAAGTCGCGGTGCACGATGATGGAGAGCGCATCCACCGGGTCGCCGGCAACGAGGATGTCGAGCTTCACCATCGGCGACTCCCATGTGCCTGAGAGGTGGTAATCGAGCGAGGCATATCCGCGCGAGACCGACTTCAGGCGGTCGTAAAAGTCGAGCACGATCTCGTTCAGCGGCAGCTCGTACTGCAGCATCACGCGACTGGAGCTGACGTACTCGAAGCTCTTCTGCTTGCCGCGCTTCTCTTCAACCAACGCCAGAATTCCTCCGACGTACTCTTCGTTGGTGAGGATGGTCGCGAGAATCACCGGCTCTTCGACTTTCTGAATCTCGCTCGGATTCGGCCAGCGCGAAGGATTGTCCACTTCGACCACTTCGCCGTCAGTCTTCGTGATCCTGTAACGCACGCCCGGAGCGGTTGTGATCAGGTCGAGGCCGAACTCGCGCTCTAGCCGCTCCTGGATGATCTCCATGTGCAGCAGGCCGAGAAAGCCGCAGCGGAAGCCGAATCCGAGCGCCGCCGAGCTTTCCGGCTCAAAAAAGAATGACGAATCATTGAGCCGGAGTTTCTCCAGCGCTTCGCGCAGTTGCGTGTGCTCGTGCGCGTCCACGGTGTAGAGTCCGGCAAAAACCATGGGCTTGATCTCTTCAAAACCCGGCAGCGGCTCGAGCGCGGGCGCGGAGTCGTCGGTGATGGTGTCGCCGATCTTGGTGTCGGCAACGTTCTTGATGTTGGCGATCAGGAAGCCGACCTCGCCCGCATGGAGCTCGTCCACTTCGACCGGCTTGGGCGTGAGCACGCCGAGCGTCTCCACGTCGAGGACGCGGCCGTTCGACCACAAGCGGATCTTCTGTCCCCTGTGCAGGCGCCCCTCGAAGACACGGGTCAGCACAATCACGCCGCGGTAGGAGTCGAACCAGGAGTCGAAGATCAGCGCCTGCAGCCGCCGCTCGGAACTGCCTTTCGGTGGAGGAATGCGCTTGACGATCGCTTCCAGCACCCCGGGCACGCCGTCGCCGGTTTTCGCGCTGATGAGCAGAGCGCCGGAAGCGTCCAGGCCCACCGCGCCTTCGATCATTTCTTTGGTACGCGGAATGTCGGCGCTGGGCAGGTCAATCTTGTTGATCACAGGAATGATTTCCAGCCCGTGATTGATGGCGAGGTAGGAATTGGCCAGGGTCTGCGCTTCGACGCCCTGCGAGGCATCGACGACGAGCAGCGCCCCTTCGCACGACGCCAGCGACCGCGAGACTTCGTAGGAAAAGTCCACGTGGCCCGGCGTGTCGATCAGGTTGAGCTGATAGGTCTCGCCGTCGCGCGCAGTGTACACCATGCGCACCGCATGGGCCTTGATGGTGATGCCGCGCTCGCGCTCCAGGTCCATGGAGTCGAGCACCTGCGCCTGCATTTCGCGCGCGGTCAGCGCCCCAGTCAGCTCCAGCAGCCGGTCAGCCAGCGTGGACTTGCCGTGGTCAATGTGCGCAATAATCGCGAAGTTGCGGATGTGCTGGGGATCCATGGAGGAACGGCGTAAGAATTGATTTTAGCAGGGGGTTGAGACGGCTATTGCAACATACGCTTCCCATGGATGATGTCCGCAATGGTCACTTCGTCCGTTCCAGTCTCACATAGTGGCCTGCACCGTAGCATGGAACGCGTATATACTCTGACTGGAAATAAGCGTCCCAGGCCCACCCAGCGCGGGCAGGCGTACCATGGCTACTCACGTAGTTCCCAAGCTGCTTTCCATCGAGGATTTCGTTTCTGAGCTGCACAAGTTTCCCGAAGCGGCCTTTGATCACACCAGCAGCCTTCTGGAGTTCCTGCAGCGCACGTCCGTCGCTCCCGAGACGTTGACGCCTTACATCACCTGGGACCGGCAACACTACACCCGCAACCTGATTGACAAGACTCCGCTCTACGAGCTGATCGCCATCTGCTGGGAGGTAGGCCAGGTGAGCTCGGTACACAATCACCGCGACCAGAACTGCTGGATGTCAGTTCCAATTGGCAGGCTGCTGGTGGAGAACTTCCATCTGCTCTCGCAGGACGTGGAGCATGGGCGATGTCAGCTCACGCCCACAGACACGGTCGAGATGAATCCGGGTCATCCTTGTGCCGTAGATCCTGCCGACCCCGTGCACCGCGTTGTGAATCCCAAACATTTCGCCCAGCGCGCAGTGAGCCTCCATATCTATTCGCGGCCCTTCGACACCTGTGTCGTGTACTCGCCGGAACAGGGGACTTGCGGCATCATCAAGCTGCATTACAACACGGTTTTTGGCAAACCGGTTTAGCAATCAGCTATCAGCTTTCAGCCCACACTGACGGCTGAATGCTGACGGCTATCTTGCTAGACTTATTCCTTGCCCCCGAGGAAGCAATCCTCCGCCGTCGCGGAAGCTGCCGAGCAGAGACCGGGGCCCGCCCCTGTCCCCCGCGCCCCCGAGGACCGCATCTTCCTGATTGACGCGATGTCGTTCATCTTCCGCGCCTATCATGCCATGGCGCGGCAGCGGGGAATGTCCACCCGCAAGGGACTGCCCACAGCGGCAGTCTACGTGTTCGTAAATATGCTGCGAAAGCTGCGGGACGACTTCTCGCCACAATATCTGGCGGCAGTTTTTGACGTGGCCGCCCCGACCTTTCGCGACCAGCAATACAAGGAGTACAAAGCCAACCGCGCCGAAATGCCCGGCGATCTGGCGCAACAGATTCCTTACATCCGGAGGGCGCTGGAAGCCTACCGCATCCCCATTCTCGAAATGCCCGGCTATGAAGCCGACGACGTGATCGGGACGCTGGCAAAGAAGGCGGCCGAGCAGGGCCGGTCAGTGTACGTGGTCTCCAGTGACAAGGACATGCTGCAGCTGGTAAACGATCGCGTGCTGGTGCTGAATCCCCCGAAGGACAATCTGATCTGCGATGCTGCGAAGGTGGAAGAGATCCTGGGAGTGCCGCCGCAGCGGGTGGTGGACGTTATGGCCCTGCGCGGCGATTCCATTGACAACATCCCCGGCGCGCCCGGCATCGGCGACAAGGGATCGGTGGAGTTGATCCAGCGCTTCGGCAGCCTCGAGGGCGCGCTCGAACATGCCGCCGAGGTGGAACGCAAGACCTACCGCGAGTCGCTGCTGAACCACCGCGATCAGATTCTCATGAGCAAAGAGCTGGCAACCATCAAATGCGACGTGAACATCGAGCTCGATATCGAGAAGATGCATGCCGGCGAGCCGGACGTCGAGGCCCTGCGCGCACTGTTCGGTGAGCTGGAATTCACGTCCCTGCTGAAGGATTTGTTGCCGGCAGTCGAAGCTGCAGCCACGGACTATCGCGAGGCCAAATCTTCAGAGGACGTGAACTCGGTTTTGAAGGCGCTCGCGCCGGGAACGGCGCTGGCCGTGGCAATCGAATCTGCGCTCCAGACCACTGCGGTTGAGCCCGAAGATGAAGAAGAGCCGGGAAGGCTGCTTCCGCTGAGCGTTGAGAAAGAGGATGGCCCCAGGCCGCGCGCAATTGCAATCTCTTCCCAGGCGGGATCGGCCGTGAACGTTTCGCCGGAGTCGGCAGCTGTTTCCGCTCTGAACTCCGTGCTGGCGGACGGGAACATTCCCAAGGCCATCCATGACTGGAAGGCAGCCATCCACACGCTGGAAGAAGGGCGTCTCGCCGGGGTGAGGCACGATACACGGTTGTACTCATACCTGCTCGACCCGACTTATTCCTCGCATTCGCTGCCCGAGGTCGCGCTGCGGCGCTTCAACCTCAAACTCAGCGGATCCTTGGCCGAAGCTGCCGACCTTACCGGACGCCTCGCCATTGCGCTGCGCAAAGATGTGGAAGAAGCGGACCTGCTGAAGCTTTACGACGAAATTGACCTGCCCCTGGTGCAAGTGCTGGCCCGCATGGAGCGGGCGGGCGTGGCCATTGACCGCGAAGCCCTCGGCCACATGTCGGCGCGGCTGGAGCGCGAGATTGACGCCAAGGCGAACGAAATCTACGAATGCTGCGGCTCCGAGTTCAACATCAACTCGCCCAAACAGCTTGGAGACGTGCTTTTTAACAAGCTCAACCTTCCCAAGCCGGTGAAGTACGGCAAAGGAAAGACGATTTCGACGGCGGTGGACGTCTTGGAAGCGTTGGCCGCCAATCACGAGGCGCCGAAGCTGGTGCTTGAGTACCGCCAGCTGACGAAGTTGAAGTCCACCTACGTGGACGCGCTTCCCGCGCTGCTGAATCCGGCGACCGGCCGCCTGCACACCACCTTTGACCAGACCGGAACTGCAACCGGGCGGCTGTCTTCCGCCAACCCGAATCTACAGAACATTCCCATCCGCACCGAGCTGGGGCGGGAGATTCGCGCCGCCTTTACCGCGGCATCGGGATGCGTTCTGCTCGCGGCCGACTATTCCCAGATCGAGTTGCGGCTACTGGCGCACTATTCGAACGACCCGCTGCTGATCGAAGCCTTCCGCCGCGGCGACGACATTCATACCCTCACTGCCTCCCAGGTCTTCGGAGTTCCGCCTCTCATGGTCACCGCTGAACACCGGCGCCAGGCAAAGGTCGTGAACTTCGGGATTGTTTACGGCCTCTCAGCCTTTGGCCTGTCGCAGAACCTGGGCATCGAGACTTCCGAGGCCAAGAAATTCATTGACGCGTACTTCGAGAAATACCGCTGGGTGAACGCCTGGATTGAGCGGACGAAAGAAGAGACCCGGCGCGACGGCGGCGTCAAGACCTTGTTTGGACGCATTCGCCCTATCCCCGACATCAACAGCAAGAACTACAATCTGCGCGGGTTCGCCGAGCGCACGGCAGTGAACACGCCCCTGCAGGGAACTGCCGCCGATCTCATCAAGCTGGCGATGATCCGCATTGACGCGGCCATTCGCGAGCGCGGACTCAATTCGCGAATGACGTTGCAGGTGCATGATGAGCTCGTCTTCGAGGTCCCGGAGAGAGAATTAGACGAGATGCGCACCCTGGTTCGCGATGAGATGCAGAACGTGCATCGGTTGGCGGTGCCGCTGATGGTGGAGATCGGAGTCGGAAAGAACTGGCGGGATTTGGAGTGACCAGGCTCCAATGGCCGGACGAGGGACGTCCGGCGCTAGATTCTTCATGAATCCATGCGCATTGATGCTCATCAGCACTTCTGGCGCTACCGGCCTGAGGAATACGGCTGGATTGACAACTCCATGGCCTGCCTGCGGCGCGACTTCCTTCCCGAAGACCTGTGCCCGGAACTCGAGCGCGCCGGCTTCGACGGCGCCATCGCCGTTCAGGCGCGGCAGACGCTGGAAGAGACCCGGTGGCTCCTCGACCTGGCAATCGGCTCTCCTTTCATTGTGGGCGTGGTCGGCTGGGTTGACCTTCGTTCCCCTGACGTGAAGGCCCAGTTGGCCGAGTTCCGCGGGAACAGGAAGCTGCTCGGCGTCCGCCACATCGTGCAGAGCGAACCCGACGACCGCTTTCTGCTGCAGCCGGATTTCCTGCGAGGAGTTGGCGCGCTGGAGGAATTTGGTCTGACTTACGACATCCTCATTTATCCCCGCCACCTTCCCGTCGCCAGAGAGTTCGTCCTGCGCTTCCCGCGCCAACGCTTCGTGCTCGACCACCTAGCGAAGCCGCTGATCAAGAGCGGCAGCCTGCATCCCTGGAGCGCTGAAATCAAGGCGCTGGCACAGTTCCCTAATGTGTTTTGCAAGCTGTCGGGACTGGTTACGGAAGCCGACTGGAAGAACTGGAAGCCCGAACAGATCAGTCCGTACCTCGACGTGGCGCTTGAATGCTTCGGCCCCCAGCGGCTGATGATCGGGTCGGACTGGCCGGTGTGCACGGTGGCAGCGACTTATTCGCAAGCGATAAGTCTCGTTACCGATTACCTGGGCCGGTATTCCAGCGAGGTGCAGGATGCGGTCCTGGGAGGGACCGCCGCCCGTTTGTGGAAGCTGGCAGACGCGTCGCCCGCGCAGGGCGGGCCGGAGGGTAGGCGCGGGGCAAGAAGGTAGTGGCGGACCGGAAGGTAGGGGAAGGTACGGGCCGGAGGGCCTCCCCTACACGATTGTTTTAGAATCTGACCGGACTGGAAGATGCGGCAAGTACTTCAACTCGACCTCAGGGATAACGTGCTCATCGCGCTGACCGACCTGAAGCAGGGCGAGGCGGTTGAGTTCTCGGGCGCGAAGTACTCGCTGGTCTCGAACATTCCCGCAAAGCACAAGTTCGCCATTGAGGACCTGCCCGCCGGGTCTGAAGTGACCATGTATGGCGTGCTGGTCGGCAAGACCTGGCAGCCGGTCCGCAGGGGAGAGCTGCTGACCGTTCGCAACCTTCGCCACGAGGCAACGCCGTTCCACGAAAAATTGCGCCAGTTCCACTGGACGCCGCCCGATGTGTCGCGCTGGAAGTCGCGCAGGTTTCTGGGATACCGGCGGTCTGACGGACAGGTTGGGACGCGCAATTACTGGATCGTGGTCCCCCTGGTCTTTTGCGAGAACCGGAACATCCTAAACCTGAAGCAGGCATTTGAGGAGGAGCTCGGCTTCGCCGCTCCTCCAGCATATCGGCGCCAGGTAGCCGAGTTGGCCAGGCTCTATCGCGAGGGCAAGAAGCCTCAGGTCCCCACAGCAGACACACAACCGCAGGAGAGCGCGCCTTCCCGCAAGCTCTTCCCCAACGTGGACGGCATCCGGTTTCTGATGCATGAAGGCGGCTGTGGAGGCACTCGGGAAGACTCGAACAACCTGTGTGGACTGATTGCGGGCTACATTCATCATCCCAATGTGGCCGGGGCGACCGTGCTCAGCCTCGGCTGCCAGCACGCGCAAATTGATGTTCTGCGCGAACAGATTCACCGGCGGGACCCCAAATTCGATAAGCCATTGGTGATACTGGAGCAGCAGGAGAGCGGCTCCGAGTTCGCGATGCTCTCGGAGGCAATCCAACGCACGTTCGACGGTCTGGTTGAAGCCAACGAAGCCACGCGGAGCCCGGCCGAGTTGTCCCACCTTTGTGTGGGCCTGAAGTGTGGCGGATCGGACGGCTTCTCCGGCCTTTCGGCGAATCCGGCCATCGGGCACACCTCCGACCTGCTGGTCGCTCTGGGCGGCCGCACCATCCTGTCGGAGTTCCCCGAACTGTGTGGAGTGGAACAGGACCTGATTGACCGCGCCGTTTCCAGTGAGGTTGCCGACCGGTTCATTCAGCTCATGCGCGATTACGCAAGCCGCGCCGCCGCCGTACGCGCCAGCTTCGACATGAATCCTTCGCCGGGCAACATGCGCGACGGCTTGCTGACCGACGCCATGAAATCCGCAGGCGCCGCCAAGAAGGGCGGAACATCGCCGGTTACGGCCGCGCTTGATTATCCGGAATACTCCACCGTGCCCGGGTTGAACCTGCAGTGCACTCCGGGCAACGACGTAGAGTGTGTGACCGCGCAGGTGGGCGCGGGGGCCAGCGTTGTCCTGTTCACTACGGGTCTGGGTACGCCGACCGGCAATCCAGTCGCGCCGGTGATCAAGCTCTCCACGAATTCGCAGCTGGCCCGCCGCATGCCCGACATCATTGATATAGATACGGGCGGCATCATTTCCGGAGAGTCCACGATCGAAGAGATGGGCGAGCGGGTACTGTCGCTGCTGGTGCAGGTGGCCAGCGGAGAGGTCCGCACCAAGGCTGAGCAGAAGAACCAGGAGGACTTCATTCCCTGGAAGCGAGGGGTCTCTCTCTGAGCGACGCGAGTCGAAGTCCCGCTGAATTTCGCCTGGACGGAAAGCGTGCGGTCATCACCGGCGCCGGCAGCGGTATTGGGCGCGCTATCGCGTTAAAGTTCGCCGCGCACCACGCGCATGTGCACGTCGTGGACATCAACCAGGCAAGCGCCGAGGCGGTATCGCGGGAGATCGCAACCGCAGGGGGCACGGCGTGCGCGCATGCCTGTGACGTTACCAGACAACTGGAAGTAGTCTCGCTGTTTGCCTCGCTGGCCGGCCAGGGCCCATTCCATATTCTCGTAAACAATGCCGGCATCTCTCACATCGGCAATGTTGAGAACACGTCAGAAGAAGACTTCGACCGCGTGCTGCGCGTGAACGTCAAGGGCTACTACAATTGCATCCACGCCTGCGTTGGCCGTATGAAAGAAGCGGGGGGCGGCGTGATTCTGAATATGGGTTCGGTCGCCGGATCGGCGGGGCTGGCGGACCGGTTTGCCTATTCGACCAGCAAGGGCGCGGTGATCGCGATGACGTATTCGGTCGCGCGTGACTGCCTGGCGCACAAGATCCGCTGCAACTGCATTTCGCCGGCGCGCGTGCATACTCCCTTTGTGGACGATTACCTGAGCAGGAACTATCCCGGCCTCGAACGGGAGATGTATGAGAAGCTGGCCCGGACGCAGCCGATCGGGCGCATGGGCGAGCCGGATGAGGTTGCTTCCCTGGCGCTGTTTTTGTGTTCGGATGCAGCCGCGTTTATCACGGGCGTGAATTACCCGCTGGATGGCGGTTTTTTGAATTTGCATGGGTAGCAACCCGCCGTTGGTCGTCGGCCCGGCGACGATGTTCAACCAACGACCAGCGGTAGCCCTATGGATCTCCACCTGAAAGAAAAAGTTGTCCTGATCACCGGCGGCGCGAAAGGCATCGGCGCCGCTATTGCGCGTACGGCTGCCGCGGAAGGCGCGATTCCGGTAATCGTGGACCGCGATGCCGAGGCCGGCGAGCGTCTACTAAAGGAACTTGCCGCAGGCGAGCTGATTGCCGCCGAACTCACCGAGCCAGCGGGCTGCAAGAATGCAGTCGGAAGGACGATCGAGAAGTTCGGCCGTCTGGATGCTCTGGTGAACAACGCCGGCGTAAACGACAAGGTGGGACTGGAATCCGGGAGTCCGGAGCGATACGTCGAGTCGCTCGGCCGTAATCTGCTGCACTACTACAACATGGCGCACCACGCGCTGCCCCACTTGAAGAAGTCCGGGGGCTGCATCGTCAATATCAGCTCGAAGACCGCCATCACCGGTCAGGGCGGCACCTCGGGGTACGCATCATCCAAGGGCGCGATCCTGGCCCTCACCCGCGAGTGGGCGGCAGAATTGCTGCCGTACGGCATCCGCGTGAACGCCATTGTTCCGGCGGAAGTGATGACGCCGCTTTACCGGCAGTGGCTGGACACTTTCCCCGATCCCGAAGAGAAGCTCAAGACCATCCTCTCCAAGATTCCTTTGGACAAGCGCATGACCACACCCGAGGAGATTGCCGCGATGGTAGTATTTCTCCTTTCCACCCGCGCTGCACACATCACCGGCCAGCACGTGTTTGTGGATGGCGGGTACGTGCATCTCGACCGCGCCCTGACCTGAACATGACCACGCCCGCGCCGATCACGGAAAGACGGTACGTCAAGCCGCTGATTCTCGTGACCAGCCTGTTTTTCATGTGGGCCTTCGGGGTGAACCTGAACGACATTCTTATCCCCCACCTCAAGAAGGTTTTTGACCTGACTGACTTTCGCTCGGCGCTGATTCAAACCGCTTTCTTCGGCGGTTACTTTCTGGCCGCAGTTCCTGCCGCCCGACTGATGGAGAGGATCGGCTACAAAAAAGGAATCCTGACGGGCCTGCTCACTTGCGCTGCCGGAGCTCTGCTCTTTATTCCTGCGGCGTCCATCCAGGTCTATGGAGTTTTTCTGCTGGCGCTGTTCGTGATGGCCTGCGGCCAGGGTGTTCTGGAGGTTGCCGCTAATCCCTACGTCACATTGCTGGGGCCCCCCGAAAGCTCGGAGCGCCGCCTAAACCTGGCGCAATCGTTTAACGCCGTAGGTGCCGTTGTAACGCCCTACGTCGGCGCAGCATTCATTCTCTCGGCGCTCGAGTACTCACGCGAGCAACTCGCGGCCATGCCGCCAGCCCAGGTCGCTGCTTATCGCGCGGCCATCGTGAGCACGGTGAAGGTCCCTTATCTGGTCATTGCGGCAGTTTTTGTTGGCGTAGCGATCATGATTTACTTTGCGCACCTGCCTGAGATCGGCGACCAGCGAAGCGCGGGCGCACGGGAGTCCACGAGCCAGGAACTGCGCGACCTCTGGCGCTATCGGCACCTGATCAAGGGGATCGCGGCCCAGTTCTTCTACGTTGGGTCTCAGGTCGGGGTTGCCAGCTTCATCATCCGGCTCGTTCAGCACACCGGCCCGGGAATCCCCCAGAAATCTGCGGCCCTGTACCTGAAGCTGCACCTGATCGGCTTCATGATCGGCAGATTTTCCGGCTCTTGGATCATGAAACGCATTCCCGCCCCGAGGCTGCTGGCCTTCTTCGCCGCAGCCACGGTCCTGTCTGTGGCGCTGATCCTGATCGGCCCGCACTTTGCGTCCTTGTGGGCGGTGGTGGCGATTGGCTTTTTTCACTCCATCATGTTCCCCACGATTTTTGCCTTGAGTATCAAAGAACTCGGCCCTTATACCAAACTCGGATCATCATTGCTGGTGGCATCCATTATTGGCGGGGCAATTTGCCCGGCGGTCATGGGATTCATTTCCGACCACAGCAATATTCGAGCGGCCTTTGTTGTACCTTTGATTTGCCAGCTCTACATCACGTATTTTGCCCTGGCAGGCTATAAGCCGACTCTGGCGCGGAGTTCCTCGAGTGTCTCTGCCGCCCTGGATGCCGCCCAATGACCCGCCGCTACTGTCTGATGCTCGACCTGAAAGATGATCCGGCCCTGATCGCCGAATACCGGAAGTATCACGAAAGAGTTCATCCGGAGATTGAGCGGAGCTTCCGGGACACCGGCATTCTGGCAATGGAAATCTATCTGCTTGGCACGCGCATGTGTATGGTGCTGGAAGTGAACGACAGCTTCTCGTTCGAAAGGAAAGCCAGGCTGGATGCGGAGAATCCCAAGGTCCAGGAGTGGGAGCGCCTGATGTGGAAGTTTCAGCAGGCGCTGCCCGAAGCCGCGCCCGGCGAGAAGTGGCTGCCGATGGAACGAATCTTCAACTGGCGGGAGTAACCGGACCGTCGACTCTTGTTTCTCTTTGATTCCCCTGATAGCCAATTTCTCTGAGCGCTGAATCCCAGCCGTGGGCCCCTGGCTTCCCAGCCATCACCGGGCGCACAATAGAAGAAATCAGAGCTGTGATCACGGTCACGGCAGCATCCACCGCGCAGCGAGAGAATCTTGCCGAACATAAGGAGGTTGCCTATGCCACTCACGAGCTTGAGGGAGTACCTCGACAAGCACAACGTCAAGTACATTGTCATCTCTCACTCGCCCGCGTTCACCGCGCAAGGCATTGCGGCGCTGGCGCACGTTCCGGGACGGGAGCTGGCCAAGAGCGTCATGGTGAAGCTGGACGGCAGGCTGGTCATGGCGGTGCTTCCGGCATCATTTCATGTGGACCTTACAGCGTTGAAGAATGCGGCCAATGCCAGAAACGCCGAACTCGCCTCCGAAAACGAATTCAAGGACAAGTTCCCGGAGTGCGAAACCGGGGCCATGCCGCCGTTCGGTAATCTGTACGGGATCGAAGTATTCGCCGATGAGAGCCTGCGCAAGGACAAGGAGATCGTCTTCAACGCCTGCTCACACCGCGAGCTGATACGGCTGGCGTGGCCGGAATACGAGCGCCTGGCCCAGCCCAGGATCGTGCAGTTTGCGGCCGGGAAGGCGGCGGAAGCGGCCTGATCGCTTTTCCCTGATCGTTTTTCAATGAAGAGAGGCCTCGCCCGGCGCGAATTCGGCTTGATGTCCGGAAGGTTGATGTTCAGGCTTGCATCAGCAGAAGCACGCGTATAATCGGCCACTGCCGTGTACCCCAGTCGCAGCAGCCTGCTCCTCATCTACTCCGTCGCTTTCCTTAGCGGCGCCTTGGCTGCCTTTGTCATCTGGCGGCGACAGGCAAAGGCGAGTCGTCCGCTGGCCTTGATGGTCCTTGGCGCCGCCTTCTGGGCGCTGTGCGACGCCCTGGAGCTGAGTGTCACCTCGGTGGGCGCCAAGCGGCTTATTTCCCAGATCCAGTACGTGAGCGTCGTCTCCGTCGCTCCGCTCTTCCTGCATTCGGCCATCGCATTGTCCCACCTGGAGAAATACCTGACGCGGGCCGTGCTCTTCGCAGTTTGGGGGGTTCCGGTCGTCAGCCTGGGTATCGCCTGGACCAGCCAGTGGCACCACTGGCTGTGGAGGCGAATTTCCGTCCCTGACCCGGTTTCGAACGCCGGGGTCTACGAGTATGGATGGTGGTTCTGGGTGCTGGCGGTGCAGAGCTACATTCTTCTGGCAATTGGCACGGTCATTCTGCTGAAGACGGCGCGCCGGGTCCTGCCGCCGTTTCGCGTGCCCATGCTGCTGGTGTTGATCGCCATTTCGCTGCCCTGGATCGGAAATGTTGCCTACAACCTCAAGCTTGGGCCTTGGCCGGGAGTGAACTGGCTGAGCATTTCGCTGACCGTTTCTGGGATCCTGCTGGCGTGGTCCACACTGCACGGCGGGCTGCTCGACCTTCTTCCCGGCGCCCGCGAGGCGCTGGTGGAATGCATGAGCGATGCGGTCATGGTGCTCGACCGCAGCGGGCGGGTCCTGCTGCGCAATTCCTCAGCAGTCCCGCTGCTCAATCGCGGACAAGACGCCTCGCTGCTTGAGAAAGTGGACCATGAGATGAGCGCGCTGCACAGCGACACCTGGCAGGGAGAGCTGCAGTTCGCTGTAGGCGGGAGTTCGAAGTGGCTCGAGGTGCGTGCCACCCCGGTCCTAGACCGCTGGCTGGAAGTCGCGGGGAGACTGCTGGTCATCCGCGACATCACTGCACAGAAGGAGCTGCAGCGGGAAAAGGAGAACCTCATCTCCGAACTGCGCGCGGCGCTCAACCAGGTGAAAACGCTGGAAGGCCTCCTGCCGATTTGTGCCGGCTGCAAGAAGATCCGCGACGACCACGGCTACTGGACCCACGTGGAAAGCTACTTCGTGGAGCACGCCCACGTCCGCTTTACCCACAGCCTCTGCCCGGACTGCATGAAGAAGTATCTGGCGAAGTAGTTGCCAGCAGAGAAGCCCCTTTTTGCTCACCTCCCTCGCCTTCAGCATCGCTCCAAGGCGAACGGGGGCCGGCCCTGCGCGTCTGGTCGTCCCACCGTGGGTAGAGTAGAGTCCCCACCAGCCCGGGCGCGGCGCTGTTCGGCTGTTTGTTAACAGAAACGCCGGCAGCCCCTACCGGGGCCACGGCCCGGACCGGGACAAAAATTTCCCCATCCGGAGTACAATGCGAGGCCAAGCACTTGGAGGTGTGACCGGAATCACATCCGATCCGCCTGCATTTGCCCGAGAATCTGACAAACGGGCGCAGGAAGCCTGTGGCCGGCGGAGGCGCATATGTTCGAACAGGAGATCGAACTCGAAAAGAAACAGTCCGGTGCTGTCCCGCTGCTTTTGATCGTAGGGTTGATTGTCTCGTTAGTCGGCGTTTTGGTGCACTTCCTGATGGAGAGCCGGAAAGTGCTTACCCCTGCGGATGCCGCCGCGGCGGTGACGAATATTCTCGCGGCCCAGGGGCCGACCACGGTCAGTTTTCATACCGGTATGGTGAAGGACCGCTACGATGAGAGCCCGAAAGACGCCAGATACCGGCTGCTGGAGAAGGCCGGGGTCATCAAGATCGGCAAGGCCGGCGGCTCGAAGATTCCTGTCACCCTGACGGCTAAAGGAACGGATCTGCTGAAACAGATCCCCGGGGTGAAGCAGTCCAAGGATGACGAGGGCAATGTGGCCTACGTGGTTCCGCTGGCCATGCGCAAGCTGGTCGAGGTCTCGAAGATCACCATGGCCGGGCCGGAGCGCGCGACCGTCCAGTTCAGCTGGAAGTGGGAGCCGAATCCGCTTGGGGAGAGCTTCGATGCGGGAGGCA
>Ga0070741_10013823_pt1 | contig 14137 bp, 8 predicted proteins | sample Coa_R1_4_FD_66440 | JGI IMG/M metagenome (GOLD analysis project Ga0070741, IMG submission 66440) | Surface soil microbial communities from Centralia Pennsylvania, which are recovering from an underground coalmine fire - Coalmine... | ecosystem: Environmental > Terrestrial > Soil > Unclassified ... | reverse complement strand
GCATGACACATAGTGCATGCCTGATACTTTTGCGCTTGGTTATGCATGGGTCCGATAGGTGGCTGCGATGGCACATTGCTGAGCGCCAATGTGTGACATTGCAGGCATAGCTGGTTGACTTGGCTTACCTTTAGCAGCCGCGGATTGGTAGAGCCATGCGGGAAGTGGCAACTCGTGCAGCCTTCGGTCTTGACCGGCAAGTGCTCGAATACGAATGGACCTTTCTTTTCACGGTGACACTTGAAGCAGACCTCGTCCTGCTCGGCGCTGGCCCGTAACTGCGTGCGCCTGGTCCCGCCATGCGGATTGTGGCAATCGTTGCACTCAATCAAACCTTGGTTTACCCGGTGGCGGAACGGGCGATCAAACTCCGCCCGAGTTTCCGTGTGACATTGAAAACATAGTTTGGGTTGTTTCTGGATCAGCAGCGCTTTTTCACGCCACGCACCGTGTGGAGAATGACAGGTCGTGCACCCGACATCAGCCGTGGCGTGAGCGGACCGGAGAAAGTTTCCTTGCTCTTGCTCCGCATTGTGACAAGTGAGACAGCGCCGGGAGGCTTCTTCCCCATTCAGATGCTTGAAACTCACGATTTTGGAGATGTCTCCGCCACTTTCAACGTGCGCTTTGCCCGGGCCGTGGCAACCCTCGCATCCCTTGTGCGAGGGCGTGGCTTTCTTGTCCAGCACAGTTGCATAATGCGCTGTTTGCTCAAAATGTTTGGCGAGATCTTCGTGGCACGTCTTACAAGCCTCGGAACCAACGTAATCTGACCCATTTACGGCACTATTCGCCGTTTTCGATGGACTGCCCTGCGCGAATACGAAGCAGGTAAATGCGTTACAGAACAGAGCAACCAATGCAAATCCCGAACATAATCGACTGGAAGGGAGCAGACCTGAGAACCGCGTTCCAACGCACTTGATCTTCGACATGGTGCTCACCGCAAACTCCGGAAAGTGTTTGTCGGGCTGAACGGCTCTGGATGAGAAAACCAGCATACGCAGCGACTGGTCGTCAATCAAGGCACCAAACTGTGCAAATCCTGTATGCAGTGGCTCCGTCGAGCTCCGCCGAAAAAGACCTATTTGGAACATGTGCTGTCCTACCGGAAGGAAAGAGCATCCGCTGGGCCAAGCCTAGTCAATCACCAGACTTGGGGAAAAACCCGACCCGACCAAACCGATGGGCAGCTGGAAAAAGGCGTGGTATGCGCTGCGAGCCGAGGCAGCAAAGAAGTACCCACGTCTTGCCACGGTCAGGATGTACGACCTCAGGCACCCAATCAAGGATATTGCCGGCCAAGACCTACGGCCGGCCTTCGCAGCAGGAAGCCGACCCGTTGGACGTGTTGCAGGAAGCGTATGGAGGCGAGAGTTGAAAGAAAAACCGGGGGCCCTGGGTCCCTCCCGGCCCGAAGCCCCCAGTTTCTTTGTTCGCGTTGGGGGAGGATTGCAAATAAATGATGCGCTCTAAACGAACACTTTGAATCACGCCAATATGCGTCAGGGCACTGCGTTTTTAGCTGCATGCAGCGGCAATTGATCCCGCCACTATAGATCGATCCCGGTGGCGACGGCGATTGCCTGAAGCAATCCCCCGTGAAGGACATGTAATATGTGTCTTAAAGGGGCGTGTGTATGCGTGCGGCACTAGAGCTATTTTTCCACCTGCTGGGATACATGTTCGGGATCGGCTTTATCGCGTGTCTAGTAAGCGTCATCCCGATAACTGCTTACCGCCTCTTCAGTGTCTTGTTTGAGAAGGACATTCCTGAAGACCAATGATGTCAGGCGCAGAATAGTAGGACGTGCTTCCTCTCGCAACAATGCCGGTTGGACGCAAGCCTCAGCCATTCGACCATCCTGATTGGCTGTTCGAGCTTTTGCAAGCCGCTTGGTGATGGCAGGCGTTGATATCCGAACCGTGCAGGAGCTGATGGGGCACAAGTCAATCACCATGACGATGCGCTATTCTCACCTCAGCCCGCAGCATCGTGCAGCGGCGCTGGAGAAACTGTGTCCACCAACTGCCACCACAAGTGCCACCGCGCATTTGCAGGTCAGCGAGTCGGAGGCACCAGCGGTGCAGTAAACTTGTATATTGTTTGGGTTAGCGTCAAGGCCCGGGTGGCGAAACTGGCAGACGCACGGGACTTAAAATCCCGGGTCCCGAGAGGGACGTATCGGTTCGATTCCGATCCCGGGCACCACAGATCCCTCGCTGCGCTCGGGATTTCGGGCTGCGATCCGCAGTCGTTCAGTTCCCCGACATGGCTGCAGGTTTGCCTTTCGCGGAAAGCGAGACGCGTACCAGCGTGCCTGAAGTGCCGGACTCGATCTCCAGTTGCCCACCCAGGTCGTTCACGCGTTCGCGAATGCCTGCCAGGCCTACCCCGGTCCCCTCGCCTGAAGCAAGAAAGCGGTCCAGCAAGTTCCCGGGCATGCCGCGTCCAAAATCGCGGACCTCAAGAACGACCTCATGATCGGAGCAAAGGAGCGTAACCTGTGCTGAATCGCTTCCGGAATGCTTGTGGATGTTGGTCAGACTCTCTTGCAGCACCCTGAAAAACATTACTTCTACTTCCCGCTGCAGACGTTCGATGGGGCTTTGCACGTGCAGATCTATGTCTACTCCGCTTCGTTTTGCGAAGCCTTCGACATACCATCGCACAGCGGACTCGAGTCCCATCTCGTCCAGCAAAGGTGGATGGAGCAGGTGTGACAAAGTACGGGTCTCAAGAATGCACTGCTGCGCCGTAGCTTGAGCTTCGGCGAGACCCTTCTGGAGGGCCGGCCCGGCCGACGCTTGCAGTGCGCCCAGCTGCATGGTGAGAGCGGTCAGGTATTGGCCGAGGCTGTCATGCAATTCACGGGCAATCCTCCGCCGTTCGTTGTCCTGGATGCCGATCAGAGTTGAGGAAAGGCGACGGAGAGCCGCGGTCCGCCGCTTGACTTGCTGTTCTAACCCTTCGCGACTCTGGCGGAGAGCCTCGCTGGTCCGACGTAGTTCCTCTTCCCTCCGTTGGCGCTCCTCAAGATAATTCCTGATCTCATATTGCCGGCGGCGCGCACGCAGGGCGGTGTCGACCAGGCTGAGCAGAGTGCGGCTATGCAATGGACGCTCAATCAGGGTCGCGTTACCGAGCAGGCGGCGTATGTCGGTAAGGTCATCGCGAGCACCGCTGGGTTCCCCGCCGGTGGTCAGGAGTAGAACAGAAACATCGGACCACGGAGGCTGGTCGTGAAGAACTGCAGAGAGCATCTCCCCGCCGGACCGGTCCAGAGCTTCTTCGGCAATCAAAAGGGCGCCCACGCCTCGAGAAAGTTCCTCGATCGCGGCTGATAGCGGTTGGCAGCCCAGCGCATCGAAGCCTCCGCGGTTTAACGCCTCGCAGATAAGACGACCATCGCGGCCAGTGGGCGCAACTACCAGGATGCGGAGTTCAGCTGCATTCCGAGGTGTCATCTATTCTCAGAGCTTTTCCCCGTTATTAAATCTGGTATGCCACTCAGGATTCCTCGAAACTGCGCCAGTGCGTGACCGATGCAAATACGACCATTGAACTGCAGTTCACGGATGCTGCGTTCGTGACGACCGGTACGTTTTTTGACGATCGAAAGCGCCTGTTTCACCTCGCCCTGCGATTCAAAGAAGCGCAAAAGCAAAACAGAATCAGCTAAATAACTGACGTCAACTGGTGAAGCCATTTCTCTTCCCAGCAGCCCGTGTTGAGCCATGATCAGAAAAGTTGCCACCCCCTGTTGGTTCAGGAAAGTGATCAGCTCATGCAACTGGAGAATCAATCGCTGTTCGCCCGGCATAGCGTTGAGAAAGCCATTGAGGCTGTCGATAATAATCAGTCTTGCGTGTTGCACTTCTACTGCTTTCCGGATGCGAGTGACAAATTCGCCCGGCGACAATTCTGCCGGGTCGATTTGTTCGAGCCTCAGAACGCCTTTCTCCAGTGCCGAATCGGCGTTCATTCCTAACCCGCGAGCACGAGTCAAAAAGGTTTGTAACCCCTCGTCGAACAAATACACCGCGGCAGCTTCGCCTCGTTCGGTGGCGGCGACCGCATACTGCGCCGCAATCGACGATTTTCCAGCTCCCGCAGGTCCCATGATCAGGGTGCTGGTGCCACGGTCTATGCCTCCCCCCCACAGGTCATCCAGTTCTTTAAGGCCGCTGGGCAGCGTTTCCGGCCTGAAGCCGGGCCTGTGTTCCGCAGCGATAAGGCGAGGATAGACTTCCAGTCCGCCGGTCTTGATACCGTAGTCGTGATATCCCTCACGAAAAGTCGACGCGCGTAGTTTGACCACCTCAATCCGGCGCCGCTTAATTCCGAATTCACGTGGCAGGTTTTCCATGGCCAACACGCCATGTGCGATGCTCTGTAGCTGCAAATCGTGACTGGTGCTGGTGCGGTCGTCGAGCAGCAACACGGTGCATTGCCGTCCGGAAAAATACTCTTTGAGGGCCAGGATCTGGCGACGATAACGCAGAGGATCTCCCGCCAGCATTCTGAGTTCGGACAAAGAGTCGATCACGATTCTGCGCGGGTCGCGCTTCTCCACCTCATCGAGCATGGCCTTGGTGGTGTCGGCAAGCTCTACCTCGGAAGGATGGAAGACGGTGTATTGACCGTCCGGGCGGAGACTGCTCTCTTCGGGCAGCAATTCAAAAATATTTATGCTGTCGAGAGTCCATCCATGAGACTTGGCGACGGCATGCAGTTCAGACTTGGACTCGGACAATGTGACGTACAACGTCGGCTCACCAGCTTCGACTCCGGAGAGCAAGAATTGCAGCGCCAAGGTGGTCTTGCCAGTGCCGGGGTCACCTTCGATCAGATAAAGGTGCCCGGAAGGAAGGCCGCCGGCCAGAACGTTGTCCAGTCCATCGATTCCGGTTTTCACTCTGGATGCTTTTGTCATGCATTTCTATTGTGACACGGTTGATGCCGTTCCGGCATTTCGGGTTGCAGTGACTCTGCTCATCGCCGGTGGAGGCGTGGGCGGCGGGCCGGAGAGTGTCTGGCGGCGGACACAGGTCCTATTCTAACCCTGCCGAATGGTGCGCTCGCGCAACCATGTGAAGATCACAGGCGTGACAATCAGGACGTGCAGCAGCGACGAAACCATCCCGCCCAACACCGGAGTTGCGAGGGGCTTCATTATTTCCGCGCCAGTGCGGCTCGACCACATCAATGGCAACAATCCCGCAACGACGGTGGAAACAGTCATGACCTTCGGTCGCAGCCTTAACAGCGCACCTTCCATTACGGCTTTATGCAGGCCCTCGATGGTTAGCTTACCGGTTGCGGCTTTCTCGCGTGCAACCGCTTCCTCCAGATAGATGACCATGACTACTCCGGTCTGCACGGCGGTTCCGAATAGAGCGATAAAACCGACCCACACGGCGACTGAGAAGTTGTAGCCGAGTAGCTTGAGCAGGAAGATACCGCCAGTGAGGGCGAACGGCACTGCCAACATTACGTGCAACGTTTCTTTTAGCGAATCGTAGATCTTGTAAAGCAGGATGGTCATGATCGCGAACACTACGGGAATGACCAGCATCAATCGCCGGCGTGCACTCAGTTGATTCTCATACTGGCCGCTCCACTGCAGGTAAAAACCTTGTGGAAGCCGCACCTCTCGCGCGACCGCACGCTGTGCTTCTTGCACGAAGGATCCGACATCTCTTCCGCGTACATTTAGCAGCACCGAGCCACGCAGCAGCCCGTTCTCGCTGGTGATCATCGACGGCCCCATCACCATGCGAACTGAAGCAACGTCGGTCAGTGGAATCTGCGCACCCGTGGAAGTGGTGACAAGCACATTGCGAAGCGCATCAGGGCTTTCGCGGAAGTCGCGGGCATAACGGACACTGATGGGGAGACGCTCGCGGCCATCAATCGCGGTTGTTACGTTTTTGCCGCCGACTGCGGTTTCGATGACGTCATGCACATCGCTGACATTGATTCCGTAGCGGGCGGCCGCTGTACGGTCGGTTTGAATGTCCAGATAAGGAGCACCCGTGGTGCGTTCTGCGTAAACGTCTGCCGCACCTGGGACTTGGCTGACAACCCGCTCGATTTGATCGGACAAGCGTTCGATGGTCTTCAGGTCGGAGCCGAAGACCTTAACCCCAACCTGGGTGCGTATGCCGGTAGACAGCATGTCGATGCGATTGCGGATGGGCTGAGTCCAGATATTCGTCACGCCCGGCATTCTCAGCTTGGCGTCGAGCCGCTGAAGAATATCTTCTTTGGTCAATCCGCGAGGCCATTGCCCCCGAGGTTTCAGCGTAATGATCGTTTCCGTCATGTTGATGGGAGCGGGGTCGGTCGCCGTGTCGGCTCGTCCGATTTTCCCCACGACGTTTTCAACTGCTGGGTCTGCTGCAATGATGCGGTCTTGTTGGCGCAGGATTTCGGTGGCCTTGGTTAGCGAAATGGCTGGGTCGGTGATCGGCATGAACATTGCGGTTTCTTCGTTCAGCGGCGGCATGAACTCGGAACCGATGGTGGTCGCGACCAGCAGCGCAGAGACAAACAATGCGGAGGCTCCCGCCAACGTAGCGATACGGTGCTTCAACGCCCAGGCCAGAACAGGTTTGTATACGGCCTGTAGAGAATGCATCACGGGGTTAGCTTCTTCCCGATGTAGCTTGCCACGGATCAAATAGGTGCAGAGAACCGGCACCAGGGTTACTGCAATCAGGGTAGAGCCAATCATCGCGAAGGTCTTGGTGAAGGCGAGTGGGTGAAACAGCTTTCCCTCCATGCCGACCAGCGCGAACACTGGCACGAATGCCAGGATGATGATTGTCATCGCATAGAAGATCGGCCGACCTACCACTTTGGTAGCGTCGAGTGTGATCTGCACGATGTGCGACCGATAGTCGCCATGCTGCGCTGCGTATGCTTCGGCGTTCCGTATGACGTTCTCGGTAACCACAATGCCAGCGTCAACCAGCACTCCAATGGCAATTGCGATTCCTCCGAGGGACATGATGTTGGATGAAATTCCAAAGTAGTGCATGAACAGGAACGATGAAGCCACGGCCAGCGGCAGAGGCAAGGTGACGATCAGAATGCTTCGGAAATGCCACAGGAAGATCACGTGCGCCAGAGTGACGAGCAGGAGTTCTTCAATCAGCGCGTGCTTCAAGGTGTCAACTGCGTGGTGGATGAGGCTGCTCCGGTCGTAGAACGCCGTAACATGAACTCCCGGCGGCAAACCAGGTTCAAGTTCTTTGATTTTTCCCTTCACTGCGTCGATGACTTGCAGCGCATTCTCGCCAGAACGAATGACCACTACGCCTCCGACAGCCTCCTTGCCGTCGCGATCGAGCACGCCCCGGCGGAAGTCGGGCCCGAGGTGTACGTTGGCGACGCTGCGCAGGTACACAGGCGTGCCAGCCGTTGCGGAAAGGACCACGTTGTCCAGGTCATCCACGGAACGGATCAGCCCAATACCTCGAACTGCCATTTCCGTATCGTTCACTTCCATGACTTTCGCGCCTACGTTGCTGTTGCTGCGCTGAATGGCATCAAAAACGGTACGAAGAGAGATGTTGTAGGCGCGCAGCTTCACCGGATCGACATCAACCTGGTACTCCCGCAAAAACCCGCCAACGGTTCCCACTTCAGCGACTCCTGGCACGGAGTTCAGCTGGTAACGGATGAACCAGTGTTGGATAGAGTGAAGTGTGCCGGGGTCGTATGGGCCGTCAATGGTGTACCAGTAGACTTGGCCGACGCCGGTGGCATCTGGTCCTAGTACAGGCGTCACCCCCTCGGGCAAGATGCCCGAAGAGAGATTCAGTTTCTCCAACACTCGAGCACGGGCAAAGTAGAGATCGACGCTGTCCTCGAAAATGAGATTGATCATCGAGAACCCGAACGCGGAGGACGAGCGCACCGTCTTGATACCGGCTAGACCTTGTAAGTTGACGGTCAGCGGATACGTGATTTGATCTTCGACCTCCTGCGGACTGCGGCCTGCCCAGTCGGTGAAAACAATCACCTGGTTTTCACTTAGGTCGGGAATTGCATCGATTGGGGTACGCAGCAGCGCCCAGTATCCCCAGGCCGCCAGCACGATATAAGCAAGTACGATGAGGCCGCGATTCTTTAACGAGAATTCGATTATTCGCTGGATCATTGCAGCCTCCCTATCTGGCGGTCAGACTGGTCGCATAGTTCGCAACGGCTTGGCCACTGCGAGCGACATTTACTGTTACGTTCCACGTTCCCGCCGTGGGCACTTTGATTGAGCCTTGATAGTCAGAACCGTTCCAGTTGAGCGAGGAGACCTCGCGCATCTCCGCCATTCCCATCGAAGGCATGGCTGGCATGAATAACGTCACTTGAACGTTCGCATCGGTGAGAGGTTTTCCTGCGGCGTCCTGCACGGTCACGTGAAACGTGGCCTTCCCTCCCCCTTGGGGAGTTGCCGGATCAGAGCGGAAGGAGAGTTTCCAGTCCTTTGAAGTGGCGGCGGATGCCTCAGTGTTGAACTCCTGCGAGCCTCCGAACATCCCACGCATGCCACCGGCAATTCGGGTTTGCGAGTCGAGCAGGAAATTACCCTCGATGACAATGCGCTCACCGCCGATTAACCCGGCAAGCACCGGGTAGTAGCCGTCGCCCGCCGGTCCAAGTTGCACCTCGCGCGCTTCAAAGACGCCATTCGCTTTCGCGAGATAGACCAGTTTGCGCGTTCCGGTATCGAGAACCGCCGAACGTGGCAGCGCAAGCGTAGGTGAAGATGAGGACGCGGCAAAGCGAGCCTGAACAAACATTCCGGGACGAAGGCGCATACCCGGATTCGGGACCTGAATGCGAGCTGTCGCGGTCCGGGTCTGCGGATTGACCATGGGTTCGAGGAAACCGACTTGGCCATGCAGCTTGGTTCTAGAACTGCTGTCTGACATCACTTCCACACGCTCGCCTACTTTGACCTGGGGCAAGTCGGATTCAAAAATGTCCGCTTTCACCCATACCGTACTTAGATCAGTGATGGTGTACAGCACGTCACCAGCGTTGATGTATTGGCCTGTGGTTACTTTCCGCTCAGTGACAATGCCATTCGCAGGCGAGTAGATCGTCAGTTCAACTTTCGGCTTGTCCGAAGCAGCAATCGAGTCGATTTGCTGCGCAGTGAGGCCCCAGAGTTCCAATCGCCTACGGCTTGCGGTGACCATCTCTTCGGCGCCGGAAACTGCCTCAGATTCACTGTTACTGCTGAGACGCTTTCGGTTTTCTATCGCAAGCCGGTACTCCTCCGCACTGGCGAGAATTTCCGGGCTGTATATTTGTGCGATGGGCTGACCGCGGCGAACTGGCTGTCCGGTAAAATCCAGCTGCAGTTTGTCTATGCGTCCACCCACGCGGGCGCTGATATTAGTGATTCGAGTCTCCGGTTCCTCTACGCGGGCCGTCGTCAACAATTCACGGCGAATCACCCGATCCTTCACTAACGCCGTCTGCAATCCGATGGAGCGTTGCTCTTCCTCGGTGAGTTGTGCTGTGGGCAGCGGCTCAGCGGAGTCAGTAGCCGCATGGTTGTTCTTGTGATCCGAGTGTTGCTGGAGGGCATCACCCGACGTGGATTGATAAGACGGCGTGATTTCGGACACGTTGGCTTCACTGGCATCGGGATGAACAATCCGGGACACGCCAAAAATCAGACCGCCAATAAGAAGCCCAAGAAGAATGCCCGTAACTACTAATAACTTGTCACGCTTACTCATTGGTTCACCTCGTTATGCGTCGCATGGTTCAGCAATGAAGTTGTGCCTGCAGCTCTGGGTAAAGGAGCGCCGACCGCACGCTCCAGATCGGCTAGGCGGGTTTCGAGTTCCGATAGCGCCCGGATGTAATCGAGTTCAACTTCGAGTGTCGTATTTTGGCTGTCGAGTAGATTGAGATAGTCAGTACGATCCGCCTGGTATGCGGCGACTGTCGCCTTCAGCACGGCTTGGGCCTGCGGCCGCAAGGTTTCGCCGTATAACGTCGCGAGCCGCTGGGCCACCCGGGCGCGAATTAAAACCTCTTGTATTTCGCCGAAAACCGCGGCGCGGCGACTCTCATATTCAGCTTTCCTCGCCGTTACTGCGGCATTGGCTTCTGCGATCTCCGCGTTGTGACGTCCGCGGTTCAACCACGGCAGTGTGACCGATAGCTCTGCCATGTAAGTATTTCGATACGGAGCGTTCTCCGGCATGAGCATGTAGCCGCCGCTGATGGTGTAGTCCGGCGTGAGTGACTTTTCGGCAAGACGGGTTCGGGTTTCGTCCTGTCGGATTGCGGCGGAGGCGGCTCTCAGCTCGGGACGGTTGTCAATCGCCATCTTCTCCAGGTCCAGCAACCCGGGCATCTTCGGTGGAGGCGAGTACGCTCCGACTACCTCGATGAGCTCTCCTGGATCGCGGCCACTAAGGGTGTTGAGCCGCGCCCGCGCCAGTTCGCCGCCTTGCTGCAACATGACGAGGTGCTCCACCAGACGAGTAAGCGCAATTTGCGCCTTGAGCATGTCTTGCTGTGGGACTTTGCCGACAACATACTTAATGCGCGCTGATTCCAGTCCCTGGCGTGCGAGCACAACCTGTTCGTCGTGGAAGCGGAGTTCATCCTGGTTGCGCAATATGTCGTAAAACGCTCGACGAACTTCTGCCAACACGTCCCGCTTCTTGGCTTCGAGTTGCGCATTGCCGATCTCAACCTCATCCTCAGCCAACTGCGAGCGCAACTGGCGCTTGCCTCCACCCGGAAGAGTCTGGCTGAACATGAACATGTGCTGGGTTTGGTTGAGCTCCCAGGGCTTAGCTAGCGGCGTGCCCCAGCCGCGATACATGAAGGTGGGATCGTCCAGAGAGCCTGCGCTTCCCCTACGCGCCGACGCGACCGCCACTTGCTTAGCCATTGTGCGAATTTCGGGATTACTTGCCAATGCTGCCTGCTCTAGTTGGGTAAGAGTCATAGGCGCAGTTGCCATAGCTCGGTGCTGTTGCGGAACGCGCAACATCTCGGGGGCAAGGGCAAAAAAATTGGCCGTTCCTATCGGCTCGGTACGTTCCTGTGCGGGCGACACGACGACAAAGACAATGAGTACGACAAAGACATGAACCTTCATTTCTTTTCTCCACAACTGCAGACCGGTTTACGGTTCGGAAAAGTGGACCAGACGAACTGAAGCCTGGGCACACCAATACTGGAGAGCGGAAAAGGGTCTAAATCCTAAGAACTGAGGGCTGGAACGAAACTGGATCACCGGGCGGCGATCCGAATGGGCTGTGGTTTTGCACGTGGGCCGGAACGGCCAAAAGTGTTAGCGATTCGCTTATCACCAAAGCTGTAACGTCACGGTCTTGCTGACGTGTATCAGGTAGGACAAGGACCGCATCGGGCCGGGTCGGAGCATTGCAGCAGGCGTGAGTTACAGGTGCGGAAGTCTGGCCGCAGTCTTCCGCGGCCTGATGGCAGCACTGCTTCACAACCGGAGCCGGTACATGGCCCGGAAGCAGACAAGCTATGGAAGGAGTGACTGCCCACAGCAGAACCATTCCCAAAACAAGAGCGGCTCGTGTGCGGGTCACAGTCATAGTCTGTGGAGCGAGTATTCCTCGCTTGATAGTACGAGATTAACCCTTCCTTTCACCATGTGCTGTGACCTGCGTCACAACGCCTGCCGCCGAAGTAACACCGATTCTATGACATGCATCAGGCGAGTTGCGCGAGCCCATGGTGCTTCTTTTGAAAGGTTTGAAGTAGCTTGCAAACCTGGGCTTTAGTCGAAGATAAAGATTGCTGCGGCGATTACTGTGGTCCACAGCCCCCGCTTGTCTCCGACAGCTGATTGCGTCACGTTAGCGGTACGCACGATCTTATTTGAGATCCGGTAGATCTCTTTCTTTTCGTCCCAGGAGCGGTCGGGATCGAACTCCACGTTGAGCGTGGTGGCCAGCATCTCTGCCGCGAGTTCCTCAGCGTAGTCTCCCGCCGAATCTTCGGTCTCGCCGAAAGAATGGTGCTCGCTGAGGTATCCGTAGGTATTGCGATCTGCGGGAATGGCCACGCCAATGCTGGCGGCCAGCAGGCGGTGCGGCTCGCGGGTGGAGTTCTCCGCCACCACCGAAAACACCACTTCACCGGGATTCAGGTACTTCAAACCCTGGGAGCGTGCGATCAGCTTGCATTGCGGCGGAAAAATAGACGAGACCCGGACCAGGTTTTGAGCGGCGATACCGGCATCTCTCAGCGCCAATTCAAACGATGTAAGACGTTCCCGATGTTTGCCGACCCCCTTCGTGAAAAAGATCCGCTTCGGGACCATGTCTTTGCCCAATTCGTGTGTCCTCCGCCGGCGCTGTGGTGTGAAGTCGGCTCAAATTTAACACGTTGAATTGTTGCGGGAATATGAAAATTGCGGGCTGGCAAAAAAAATAAAGCGGAGACCAGTTCTGGCCCCCGCCATGGGTTTCCGCCTTGTTCGACCCCGGGCTTAGGCTCCCGGTTTTACCGAGCTGACGCTGATCGCGTCCCCGTCTGCGGTTCCCTTCACCTCGGCTGGCTGCCCGGCGAGTTTGTCCAACTGATCCAGAGTGGCTTGGTCGCTGGTATTCAGCTTGTAAACTTTGTCTCCGACCACCAAAGCGTAGTTTGAGCCTTTCTTCACGCAGCCTCGCGTACATGCGGCGGCATCGGGCATGGCGTGCTTGGCACCACACATGGTGTCGCTGACTTGTCCTTTGAACGTTTCAGCCTTGCCGCCTGCAGCGGCGGACGCAACCAGCAATCCGCAACACAGAACCGCGGTGGCCAGTGAAACAGCAATTTGTCCCTGCTTGAATTTCATTGGATGTCTCCTTTATTGAATACCGAGTCTGTGCTCGGGATGCGAGTAATGGATCGCAGTGCTGCCACTTAGGTTACACAATTTTTGGGCAATTCTCACTTGGGATCGAACCTGAGGGTGACATCAACTGTTTTGTCTTTGTGATTCACCCCAATATGCATTCCCGCTTTCCAGTCTCCCATGAGCTGCAGCTCTTTTAGCGCCTGCCGGACGAACTGCGGAGGATAGTCGCCGTTGAACGGATCGCCGCCGCGAATCTTCCATTCCTGTTCCAGCCGGGCAGTAGTGCGGCCATCCAGCCCCTGAATTTCGAGGTCGCCCATCTTGTAGAGATCGCCTTCGTTAATTGTCAGACGGTACCTGACGACGGATTTCTCGTCGTCGAATTCCGGCGTAGATTGCACTGCCGCGGCCATGTAGCCCCGCGATTCGTAGATCCTTTTAATCGCTTCCATGTCCCTGGAAACCTGTACGCCATTCGCGGTTTGGCCGGGGCGGGACTGCATCACCTGACGAAGTTGATCGGCGGAAAGCGCTTTGTTCCCCGCCAGCTGTAGTTCCTCAAGCTTGTACTGGCGTCCGCGATCGACGGGAAAGCTGACGTCCACCAAAATTCCTTCTGAGGTATCCTGTGCAATTTTTGCGATTGCCTCGCCGAAGCTGGCCTTGAGGTACCCGCGCTCGAGGTAAACCGGCAGCAAGTCTTTTTCTGTACGGACGTGGAGTGTGGAGCCCCGGTAATCGAGGCCACGCAGCCCGGCAGCTGCGGATTGCAATGCAGGCAGCTCAGTGGCATCAGCACCGTCGAAGGTCACGTTGCGGATCCGGATATCTGGTCCGCTCACGGTGTAGACGATGGCATCAATCGGGCCATCTTCTCCGGCGCCGGAGCGCAAATAGTCCGCTTGGCCCGGGATGTTGTTCTCAATCAGGATGGCCTGCAGCGCCTCGGAAACCTGGTCAGGTAAGTCACCGGCCACCGGCAGCGAGCCTTTGAACAGCGGCACGCGGGCGCGTAGTTTCTCGAGCAGTTCCTGGTTGGAGAACCAGACGAAATTGTCGAACCGTGCCGGCACCAGCTTGGGGTTGTCGGTCAGCTGGAATTCGAGCTTGGTGCCTTCGGACGAATAGTGGAACGCGTACGCCACGTTGGTGAACAACCCTGTCTCGCCCAGTTGCCGCGTGGCCTTCTTGAAATCGTCATCGGTGGCGGTATGGCCGATCTGGAGGCCGGTTGCAGCCATAATGTCGCGGGGCGAGTACTGCGAACT
>Ga0070741_10013822_pt1 | contig 14139 bp, 14 predicted proteins | sample Coa_R1_4_FD_66440 | JGI IMG/M metagenome (GOLD analysis project Ga0070741, IMG submission 66440) | Surface soil microbial communities from Centralia Pennsylvania, which are recovering from an underground coalmine fire - Coalmine... | ecosystem: Environmental > Terrestrial > Soil > Unclassified ... | reverse complement strand
AAGCTGGAAGTCAGCATGACGTTCTTCTTCGGGTTGATCGCGATGTCGTAGCCATAACCGTCGCCGCCGCCGGTGGTTGGCATCTTGTAGCTGCGCACCAAGTCGCCTTGATTGGTGAACATCGCCATGCCCGTCACGCCGCCGTGGTCGTCCGCGTTGGAGAGGAACTGCACGAGCATGCGACCGGGCATCGCGTAAAACGTATGCGGTCCTACCAGTCCCGTGCGCTGGGGCAAGTCCGAGAGTGTACGCACCAGCTTGGGCTTGGACGGATCGCTGTAAACGTCGAAAATGTAGATTCGGCTGTCATCCAGGCCGCCCGCCCACAGATAGCGGCGGTCCTCGGTGAATCCCATGTGGTGCGCTTCGCCACGCTTTCCCACCGACAGTGCGTGAATGACTTTGCCGTAGTTCGGCGACGCGGGATTGACATCGATCGTGACGATCTTGTCCGAGCCGTCGCCGAGTCCCTCTACGCCGAGCGTCCAGACATAGACGTAGTCCTCCTGCCCCTTGATCAAGTTACTCATGAAGGGTGAGTTGCAGGTTTCGTCGGCGACTGCGGGCGAAGAGATCCAAATACCGACACTCGTTAGGGCTGCCGCCGCAAGGCTGGCGGCGATCAGGCGTTGTACTGCACGTCGTGGAGCGAGTATGACTGACATCCCGGGGCCTCCTCATCTAAGACAACATCGAGCACTCGCGGTCGGATTCTTCTTCTGACATTCATGCCTGCCGACTTTGTGATGGAGCGATAGCAGCCGCGGGAAGCCGGATCTAACTGCGATCGCTGCCCGCTGCGCTCCGGGAACCTTACAAGACCTTCGTATCGCTAAGATGTCCCGATTGTTTCCCTTGCGTAATCGTATGCCCGCGGCCTTGCGATCACGACTCGGTGCGTTCTTTGCCGCGTTGGCCAAATGTGCTTCGCAGCACGAAGGCGCCGGGTATTAGCGGCAGCATATGAGCACGCGGCATCAACTCGGCGCGGTGATCTCGAGGTTGTCGATCAAGCGTGTAGCGCCCAGCTTCGCGGCACCGAGCACGACCAGCTCGCGTTCGTCTGCAGCCGGCTGCATCAGCGTACGACGACTGCGCACCACCACATAGTCGACGTGCCAGCCGTGGCGTGCGAGCTCGGCGTCGGCCGCGAACTCGATCGCCTCGAAGTTGCGATCGCCCGACTCCACTTGCCGTTTGACTTGTTGGAGCACGTTCTGCAGACGCGGCGCCTCGATTCGCTCTTGCGCGCTGAGATAGCGATTGCGTGAGCTCAACGCGAGGCCGTCGTCGGCACGCACCGTCTCAGCGGGAATGATCTTCACCGGTAACGCAAGCTGGTCGACCATGTGGCGGATGATGGCCAACTGCTGATAGTCCTTCTTGCCGAACACGGCGAACTGCGGCTGAACCATGTTGAATAGCTTCAACACGACGGTGGACACCCCACGAAAGTGTCCAAGGCGGAAACGCCCCTCCAGCTTGTTTGCAATAACCGGCGGTTCGACCGTGAATACCTGAGGCTCCGGATACATCTGCTGCTCGTCGGGGTGGAAGACGATGCTGTTGCCAACCCCTTCGAGCGCCTTACAGTCGTCCTCGAACGTGCGCGGGTAGCTGTCGAAGTCCTCGTTGGCACCGAACTGCAGGCGATTGACGAAGATCGTCGTGACCACTGTGGGGGCGTGCTTCTTCGCGATACGCACCAGCGAAAGATGTCCCTCATGGATGTTGCCCATGGTCGGGACACAGGCCACCGGATTAACGCCGCGAAGATGATGGCGAAGCGCCTCGACGGTTCGAATGACTTCCATAGCTACCTCAGATGAGGAAGGGCGACCTGCTCGGTCGGCCGCTGTTACACGCCCAAGTTGAAAAACTCTCGGGGTCCGCGCATCTCGCTGATGCGGCGCAACAGTAAATCAAAATCGTGGGGCCGATCAACAAAATTCAGATTTCTGCTGTTCACGATGAGCAGCGGCGCGGCCGAGTAATCGTGGAAGAAGCGGCCGTAAGCTTCTGCCAACGCCGCGATATATTGCTCGTCGATTGCCCTTTCGAACTGGGCGGCGCGCTTACGCACACGAGCCATCAGCGTATCGATCGGTGCCTGGAGGTAGATGACCAGGTCGGGTGTCGGTACCTGGGGCGAGAGATGCTGGTGAATGCGCTGGTAGAGGGCGAGCTCCTCGTCCAGCAAGTTGAGTTGCGCGAACAGCGGATCCTTGTCGAACAGAAAGTCCGCGACGGTCGGCCGGGCGAACAGGTCGAGCTGTTTGAGCCGCGAGATCTGGTTGACGCGCTGGAACAAGAAGAACAGCTGCGTCGCGAGTGCCCAGCGCCGGCGGTCCTGATAGAAGTTCGCCAGGAACGGATTCTCCCCTGGGTCTTCGAGCAGCAGATCCGCGCCTTGGCGCTCGGCAAGCAATCGCGCGAGCGTCGTCTTGCCGACCCCGATCGGCCCCTCCACTACGACGTAACGCCGATCCCGCTGCGGCACGGCCTAATCCTCCAGGCGCGTGATGCGCTGCTCGCCGAGTGCGGCGAGCAGCGCGCTCACCGGACCTCGGCCTGGAACGTGAATGCCAGGGTCGATTTCGCAAAGCGGTAAGAGAACGAACGCGCGCTCGTGCATGCGCGGGTGGGGCAAGGCAAGCGTGGGCGTGTCGAGCATCAGTTGATCGTAGAGCAACAGATCGAGATCCAGCGTGCGAGCGGCATTGCGTTCGGTGCGGATTCGGCCATGACGCGCTTCGATCGCAAGCAATTGCGCGAGCAGTTGAGCGGGCGACAACTCCGTCTCGAGCTGTACCACCGCGTTGATGAAATCGGGCTGATCTAACTTGCCGATGGGTGCGGAGCGATACAGCGATGAGCGCGCCGTAGAACGTGTCCCCGGCAATGCATGCAGCGCGCACGTCGCCTGGCGCACCTGTCGGACCGGTTCCTCGAGATTGCTGCCAATGCCGACATAGGCGCGGTGCAGGAAATCAGCCGACACGGTTCGACGCGGATTCGACCTGCTCGGGCATGCCTTCGGCCTGCGCCTCGACTTCGTCTGCCTGGCGCACAGGGCGGCGACGACGCCGGCGCCGTTTGGGGCTGCGACTTTCCGGCAGCAGCATCGCTGCGCGCTCGTCTTCTCCCGCGCGCATGAAGCGGTCCCACCACTGCGCAATCTCCACGTCCACTTCGCCGCTCTCCGCGCGCAACTGCAGAAAGTCATACGCAGCGCGCAGCCGAGGATGCTCGAGCATCCGATAGGGGCGCTTGCCCGAGCGGTTGAGCAGGCGCGCTTGCAGCTCCCAAAGCTCCTTCATATCGGTGGTGAAGCGGCGCGGAATGGCGAGCTTTTCGATCTGCGCGGCAATCACTTCGTCCATCGCTTCGTGCAAGGCAGGGATCGTGCGTTGTCCGGCCTCCTCGCGTGAGCGCCAGGCGGCCAGTACCTCGTGCCACAGCAGCGCAGCGAACAGGAAGGCCGGCGACACGCCCTTGCCTTCGCGCACGCGCTCGTCGGTTCTATTGAGCGCCAACATGACGAAACGCTCGCCCATCGGCTGCTCGAGGATGACGTCGAGCATCGGCAGCACGCCGTGATGGAGGCCTTCGTTGCGCAGCTGCAGGAGGCATTCGGTCGCATGGCCCGAGAGGAGAAGTTTGAGCATCTCCTCCAACACGCGAGCCGGCGGCACGTTCTGGATCAATTCGGCGAGCGCGCGGATCGGCTCGCGCGTCGCGGGGTCGATATGACCGCCGACTTTCGCCGCCAGCCGCACCGCTCGCAGCATACGGACCGGGTCTTCCCGATAGCGCTCCTCAGGCTTTCCGATCATGCGAATGGTGCGCTTACGCAGATCGCCGAAGCCGCCGCAGTAGTCCCACACTTCTTCGGTGCGAGGGTCGTAGAACAACGCATTGATGGTGAAGTCGCGGCGCAGCGCATCTTCGGTCTGGGTGCCGAACACGTTATCGCGCAGGATGCGTCCGTGCTCGTCGCGCATCTGGCCTTCCTGCGTACCGCCGTCGCCACCGCCTCGAAACGTCGAGACTTCCACGATCTCCTGACCACACATGACGTGAACGAGCCGGAACCGCCGGCCGATGATGCGCGATCGACGAAAGACCGCCTTCACCTGCTCGGGCGTGGCGTTGGTCGCCACATCGTAGTCCTTCGGCTCGAGATCGATCAGTAGGTCGCGTACCGCCCCGCCGACGACGAAGGCCGCGTACCCCGCCTCTTGCAAACCGGATACGACCTTAAGCGCACACTTGCTAATGCGCGGAGCGGAAATACCATGCTCGGACAACGGGATTACGACGGGTCCGCGGGACTTCGCGCCATGCCCGGAAAAGACGCGCTGGAGGAAGCGCCGAATCATACGGCCGGGAATCCGAGGATGATGTGATGCGAGGAAAAGGCCCTGCGCGGGGTGCGCAGCCGAAGCCGCAGCATGCAGGAGATGGGAACGGCAGAATCGAATGTCGCGATCCTGATTGGAAACATCTACCAATTATACATCGCCGCTTCAGGTCGGCTCCGGCCAACTCCGGGCCCCTTGGGCATCGTCCAGCTCACAGCCATAGAGGCGCTCGAGTGTCGCGCGCTGCAAGAGACCGGCGCTTGGCCCGGCCGCGCTGCGCCCATCGCCGAATAGCAGCAGCGCATGATCGCAGAATCGCCGTGCCTGCACCGGATCGTGCAGGACCATGCATAGGGCTCGGCCGTCGCGTATCGCCAAATCCCTCATCCAAGCGAGCGTTTCGAGCTGATGTCGAAGGTCCAGATGCTGCAGGGGCTCGTCGAGCAAGAGAACGTCCGCCTCTTGCGTCAGCGCCAGGGCAAGTCGTGCACGCTGGCGCTCGCCACCCGACAAGGTCGAAAGAGGCTGGTTCAGCTGCGCTTCGAGATCCATGCACTCGATCGCTGCACGAGCGAGGCGTACATCCTGCGCGCTCCAACCGAGCACGCCGTGGCGATGCGGATAGCGGCCGAGCAGCACGTACTCGAGCACGTTGCCCCAGAACACTTGCGCCTCTTCCTGCAATAGCGCAGCGATCCGTCTCGCCCGCGGCCGCGCGGGCATCGTCGCGACGCACACACCGTCGAGCTCGACGCGACCGTCGAGGGGGCGCTGCAGCCCCGCCAACGTTCGCAACAACGTGCTCTTCCCGCTGCCGTTATTGCCCAGCACGGCCCAGCATTGCCCGCTCTGCAGATCCAGGTCCAGCCCCTGGCACAAGGTTCGATGCGCGTAACCCAAGGTCAATCCCCGCGCCATCAGAGTCGTCATCGGCGACGTCCAAGCAGCAAGAGCATCAAAGGCACGCCGAGCAGAGCAGTAAGCACACCGACCGGCAGTTGCAGCGGCGCGAACGCGAGCCGAGCCAAGACGTCGGCAAAGCAGAGGAGTGCCGCCCCGGCAAGTACTGCGATAGGCACTAACCAGCGCAAGTCCCAGATGCCGAGCAACCGGATCAAGTGAGGAACGATCAATCCGACGAAGCCGATCGTCCCACCCAGCAGGACGGCGGTAACCGTCGCGAGCGATGCGGCCACATACAACGCCGTTTCGGCTCGGCTCACTGGCACACCGAGCGATGCGGCTTTGTCGCGACCCAGGCTTAGCACGTTCAAGGTACCGCCGAACAGCGTACAGATCGAGCCGAGGGCAAGCAGAATCAGCCATGCATGCCAGGAGTGCGATGCCGAGGAAAGGTCGCCCATCAACCAGAACAGCATGCCCTTCACCGCCCGATCCGGTGCGAGCACCAGCAAGAGACTAACGAGGGCGCCGAATCCGGAGGCGAGAATCACCCCGGTGAGAAGTAAGCGATAGAGATTCCAATCGCCTGCGCGATAGCCAATGCCGAAAACGACGAGCACCGCGAGCAGCGCCCCCAGAAATCCCGTCAAGGGCACAACGCTCGCCGCGGTGCCCAACAACATCGCGACGAGCACACCGACGCTGGCGCCGCCCGAGATACCCAGCACGTATGGATCAGCAAGTGGATTGCGCAGCAGCACTTGCAACAACACGCCCGCCAGGGCAAGCAACCCGCCGCAGGCCAGGGCGGCGGATGCACGCGGCAAGCGAATCTGCATGACAATGTCGCGTGCGACGCCGGCCTCACCCGCGATCACCTGATGCCATTGACTGCGCGTCAAGGGTTCGCTGCCGAGCCAAAGAGCAAGTGCAAGACTGACAACAAGCGCCAAGCTCACGAGCCCGAGCAATCGTGCACCGTGACCCGATGGGGGCTGCTGCGTGAACGGCGGTGAAGACAAGATAAAAACGCTTAGATGATCGTGGTCGGCCGATCGTCGGCGCGCCAACTCAACGCAAGCTGATGATCATCCATCCGTTGGCGAGCGCATGTTCCTTCAAGGTCTCGTCAGGATCGACAGCGACGGGATGCGTCGCTTTCGCCAACAGTGGCAAGTCGTTCAAGGAATCGCTGTAGAACCAGGTCTGCGAAAACGACGCCCAGGTCAAACCGCGCTCGGCCAGCCACTCCTCGACCCGGCTCACCTTTCCCTCGCGAAACGAGGGCACGCCATGGACGCGGCCGGTGAACTCGCCACTGCTCGATTCCTCAGGCTCGGTCGCGATCAGATATTCGATGCCGAATTCGCGCGCGATCGGTCCGGTGACGAAGCTGTTAGTGGCCGTGACAATCGCACGAGCGTCATGGCTGTGGCTGTCCACCAGGTCGCGCGCCTTCTGAGTGATGATGGGCATAATTCGCGTACGCATGAACTCCCGGTGCCACTCGTCCAACTGCACTCGAGGATGTCGCGCCAGCGGCTTGAGTTGAAAGTCGAGGAACTCGTGAATGTCGAGCGTGCCCGCCTTGTACTGGTCGTAAAAGTGCTGATTGCGTGCTTCGTACAGCTCGCGATCGAGCACACCCTGATCGATTAAGAACTGCGCCCACTCGAAATCGCTATCCCCTGCGAGCAGGGTATTGTCTAGATCGAACAGAGCAAGGCGCATAAGCTAGGAACGGCGGTGGCTGAAGTCGTAGGTGCAAGCCCAGTCGATGCAATCGAACCGATCATCGCTCTCGGTATCCAACTGTACAGACATCCCGCCATGTGGGCGGGCAGTATAACATCATGAATCTCCCATCGAACTTGCTGCCGCAACCCTGGTACTGGGCTTCGCTCGCAGTCGTCGTCGCCTTGCTCGCACCGGCCGCGCTGACCGCGCCTTGGAAGCGCTTAAACGATCCGTCTTTGTTGCACGCTTGGTTGGGCACGATCGTATGCCTGCTGCTCCTTTGGACCTTGCGCACCGGCATCTATCCTGGCCTCGGCTTCCATCTCCTCGGCGCCACCGCCTGCACGCTGATGTTCGGCTGGCGACTCGCACTGATCGGGATGAGTTTGGTCGCGCTCGGAGCCGTCCTATCTGGACTGATTGAAGCATGGAGCTTGCCGATCAACATCCTGCTCATGGGTGCCACGCCCGTTGGCCTGACCGTGCTTGCGTCGTATGCGGCGAAACGCTGGTTACCGAGTCATTTCTTCACCTACATCTTCGCCAATGCTTTTTTCGGCGCCGCCTTCGCCATGTTCGGAACGGGATTGGTCGCCAGCGTCCTCTTGGCGCTCAGCGGGGTGTACCCGTTCGACTTTTTGCGCTCCGATTACCTGCCCTGGTTCGTGCTCCTTTCCTGGGCCGAAGCGTTCACGACGGGTGGAGCAATTACGCTGCTAGTCGTTTATCGACCCAAATGGGTCGCGACGTTCGACGATGCGCGTTACGTTGCCGGCAAATGAGTCTGCTTGACTGACCTCGCGCAGCAAGCTCAGTGTGACGGGCCGCTTGGCTTGCAGGGAATAGCGGTCGATTGCATCGAGCAGGGCCATGAGGCCAGGCAAATCGCGCCGATTGTGTCGCAACAGGTATTGCGCGCCCTCCAGCGGCAACGCGAACCCACGCTCGCGCGCGTGCTGTCGCAAGACCTCGGCCTTTTCCTCGTCCGTCAGCGCTTTCACGTGCAAGACCAATGACGCGCCGATCCGGGTTCGCACATCGGCCCTCAACGCGAGGCCAACGGGCGCATTGCTACCCGCAAGGAGCAGACGGACACGGCCCTCAGCGGCCGCGATCAACGCGGAAAACAACGCGGCTTGGCCCAACGCATCGGCCTCCCCCACATCGTCGACAGCGATGAGCTGCAGCTGGCCCGCTTCTGGTACGGCTGGGCCGAGTGCCGTGGGCGAGTCGATATATTGGGCCGTCCACCCCGCCTCGAGCGCTTCGTCCACGGCGGCGCGTAGAAGATGCGTCTTGCCGGCGCCCGCCACTCCCCAGAGATAGATCACCGGTTCGGCAAGATCCGCCCTCAGCCACCGGCGAAGGGTGTCAAGCACCTCTTGGTTGGGCCCGGGGATGAAGTTGCCGAATCGCGGCGCGGGCGATGCACCCAGTTCGAGAGCGAGCTGGACGCTCATGCGCGGTAGGCCGCGCTGGCCATATAGTGCTTGCGGGCGTGGCGCGCGAGCACCGCAACGACTGCAGCTACGGGGACGGCCAGCAATACACCCAGAAAGCCGAGCAAGGCGCCCCCCGCCAGCACGGCAAACAGAACCCACAAGGGGTGCAGGCCGACCCGATCGCCCACTAGCCATGGTGTCAGCACGTACCCCTCCAGCACCTGACCGATCGCGAACACTGCCCACACGGCCAGCACGCCGGTCAGGCTGTGGAATTGCAGAAGCGCGGCAAGGCTGCCGAGCAGAAAGCCCAACGCGAAGCCTAGGTAAGGCACAAACGCCAGCATGCCGGTAATGATGCCCACCGACAGCGCCGAGTTGAGCCCGACCACTTTGAGCCCGATCGCATAAAACACACTCAAGCTCAGCATGACGAGGAACTGCCCGCGGATGAATGCGCTGAGCGCGCGGTCGATGTCGCTCAATATCGCCTGCACTGCGAACAGTCGTCCGCGCGGAACCAGAGCCAGCACTGCGGCGCTCATTCGGTCCCAATCGAGCAGGAAGTAGAGCAACAGAACAGGCAACAGCACCAGCGTCCCGAGCAAGGAGATCAACGCGAGACCACCGGCCGTAACCGAGGGTAATAGCCGCTGGAGCAATGCCGCACCGTCGCGCAGCACGTCGTGTGCGAGGGTGCGCATGCGATCGACATCCACGGGTAGCTGTACGTCCAACACCTGAGCTGCCCAAGGAACGACCTCGTTGCGGTACCAGTCGGCCAGCGCAGGAACTTCCGCGGTGAGGGCGTTGACCTGGGTCAACACCAAAGGCACCAAGATCAGCAGCAACCCCACCACCGCCAAAATGACCAGCACGAGAACGAGCAGTACGGCCAGCCAGCGTGGAGCCTTGTGGCGCTCCAACCACCCCACCAGGGGCGAGCAGATGTAAGCGAGCACGGCGCCGGCGGCGAACATGAACAGCACGGACGCCAGCTGGTGGATGAGAAAGATCGCGAGGGCGAGGCCGGCAACGATCCAAACAACTCGGCCCAATTCGGAGCGCATCGAGAGTGCTTTGCAGTAAAATCCGCGCGACGCGGTGGGTGGCGCCGAGCAGAAGACGGCAAGTACGCGACAGCCGCCGCAATCTTAACGCAGATTCTTCTGTCACCCACCGGTTCTGTCACCGATCGGTTCGCCTCGACGCTCCGGTGCTCTGGCCCTACCCTCTCATGACCGATACGACCTCAGCCTCGGGCTTGACCTATCGTGACGCCGGTGTCGACATCGATGCCGGCGACGCGCTGGTCGAAAACATCAAGCCACTCGCCAAGCGCACGATGCGCGAAGGTGTGTTAGCCGGCATCGGCGGATTCGGCGCATTGTTCGAAATCCCCAAGCGCTACCGCAACCCCGTGCTCGTGTCGGGCACCGATGGCGTCGGCACGAAGCTGAAGCTGGCGTTCGAACTTAATCGCCATGATACGGTCGGCATCGATCTCGTCGCGATGAGCGTGAACGACATCCTCGTGCAAGGCGCCGAGCCGTTGTTCTTTCTCGATTACTTCGCCTGTGGAAAGCTCGATGTCGGCGTCGCGACCCAGGTCATCGGCGGCATTGCGCGCGGATGCGAGCTTGCCGGCTGCGCGTTGATCGGTGGGGAGACGGCGGAAATGCCAGGAATGTATCCCGACGGCGAATATGACTTGGCCGGTTTCGCGGTCGGCGCGGTGGAGAAGGACGACATTATCGACGGCAGCCGAATCGTTGCAGGCGACGCGCTGATCGGGATCGCTTCCAGCGGCGCGCATTCGAACGGCTACTCCCTGATACGTCGAATCGTGTCGCACGCCCGGTTGGACTTGTCGGCCGATTTCGATGGTCGCCCGTTGAGTGAAGTCATTCTGGCTCCCACCCGAATTTACGTGCGCCCGATACTGCAGTTGATGCAACAGATCGAAGTCAAGGGGCTGGCCCATATCACCGGCGGGGGTTTGCTGGAGAACGTGCCCCGCATTCTCGGACGCCATCTCGTTGCGCAGATCGATCGCACGGCATGGAAGCGTCCCGCGCTATTCGATCTCCTCCAGCGGGAAGGTGCTGTTGCGGACGCGGAGATGTATCGGGTGTTCAACTGTGGAATCGGCATGGTGGCGGTCGTTGCGGCCGAGCACGCGGAAAAGGCGGTCGCGGCACTGTACGCAGCCGGGGAACAGGCGGCGTGCATCGGCACCATCGGAGCACGGTCGGGCAACGAAGCGCAGACGATCATCGCATGAAGAAGAGGATCGTCATCCTCATTTCCGGCCGCGGCAGTAACATGGCGGCCCTGCTCGATGCCGGGTTGCCGGCAACGATCAGTGCGGTGATCAGCAACGAACCGCAGGCCAAGGGTTTGGAGATCGCTCACGCGCGCGGTGTCTCGACGCAAGTCATCGACCATCGGGACTTTGGCTCGCGCGAGGAGTTCGACGACGCCCTCGCGCAGTCCGTCGAGGCGCATGGTGCGGACCTCATCGTGCTGGCGGGGTTCATGCGGATTCTGAGCGACGCGTTCGTGCGCCGCTATGCAGGCCGGCTGATCAACATCCACCCCTCGCTGCTGCCTGCCTTTCCCGGTGTCCACACCCATCGCCGCGCACTGGAAGAAGGCGTGCGCTTGCACGGCTGCACGGTGCATTTCGTGACGCCCACGCTCGACCGTGGTCCCATCATCATTCAGGCAGCGGTGCCAGTGTTGTGCGACGACACCGAGTCGAGCTTGGCCGCGCGTGTGCTGGCTCAGGAACACCGGATATTCCCTCAGGCCGTGCGATGGTTCCTCGAAGGGCGACTGTCGATCGACGGCAAGCGCGTGGTGCTGCGCGACCATCGCACGCCGTCCATCGGCGCCTTGCTTTGTCCGGAGGAAGCGTGAGACGTTTTCTGATCACACTGCTGTTGTTGGCCGCATCCGCCCTTGCCCCGAGTGCACACAACTCGGCAGCGACCAACGTGGCGGTCCCCCCGAAAGTAGAGATCAAATATCGCGTATCGCTGGGATCGATGAAGATCGGCGAAGGGCGTGACGTGTTCGAGAGCGACGGGCGCACATACAAGATCGTGAGCGAATCGAATACCGCAGGGCTGGTCGCGATCTACCGCCTGTCTATTCGGCGAGAAAGTCAGGGCGAAGTGGTTGCCGCAGGACTGCGCCCTCAGCTGTACGAAGAGCAGCGCAACGGCAAGCTCAAGCGGCGAGTCAACTTCGACTGGAACAAGAAGCAGGCGACGCTGTTCAACGGCGAAGACACGCATACGGTGCCGCTGCCCGATAACACGTGGGACACCACGAGCTTCGGCTACAACTTCGCCTTCGCTCGGCCCACACGCCCTGACCTGGCCGTCAATCTCACCGACGGCCGGCGCATCAACGACTACCACTATGCAATTTTGGGCCACGAGACCATCGACACGGAACTCGGCAAGATGAATACGATGCACGTCAAGAAAATCCAGGCGCCCGGCGACAAGCGCGCCTTCGAAGTCTGGCTCGCGCTCGATCAGTATTACCTGCCGGTTCGGATTCGCTACACCGAGAAGGACGGCACTGATTTCGACTCGGTCGTGACCGAGATTCGCTTTCCCAAGAACTGAGCGCCGTGGAGCTGGACGCCGCGCGGCTGGAGATGGCGGCCAATGCCCTGCGCGCGATCTTGCCGTTCACCCAGCCCGCCGATGCCGTCGTTAAGCGCTTCTTCCGGGATCATCCCAAACTGGGGCAGCGCGATCGCGGATTGATCGCCGAGCTTACCTTCGGCGTCATCCGTCACCTGCGCTTGCTCGAGACCGCAAGCGGGACTCGCGAGCCGCGACCCCTACTGCTGGCAGCGCTTTCTCTCCTCGAAGGGCGCAGCGTCCGTCAGCTCGAACCGCTGCTCAAGAAGGGCGAAACGGAGTGGCTCGCCGAACTGCGACGTTTCGAAATCGCCGCGCAGCCCCTACCCGTGCAGCTGAGTTTGCCCGACTGGATATGGCATCGCTTGCTCACGAACATGCCGGAGTCCGAAGCGGTCGGTTTGGGTCGGGCCCTGCTCAACCCGGCGCCCTTGGATCTGCGGGTGAATACGCTCAAGCGCAATCGCGAAGCGGTCATGGAGCGACTGCGCGCGGAGGACATCGAAGCTAACTTCACGCCTTACTCACCCTTGGGCCTTCGGTTGAGATCGAAGCCGGCCCTGCAGCATCACCCGCTGCTTCTCGACGGCAGCATCGAAGTGCAGGACGAGGCGAGCCAACTGCTCGCGATATTGGTGGCGCCACGGCGGCGGGAGATGGTGGTGGACTTCTGTGCGGGCGCAGGGGGCAAGACGCTCGCTCTGGGCGCGTTGATGCATTCGGAGGGGCGGCTATACGCCTTCGACACCTCGCAACGACGATTGAGCAACCTGGGACCGCGGCTCAAGCGCTCGGGCTTGTCGAACGTGCATCCGCAGTGGATCGATAGCGAGCATGACCGACGGGTTCAGCGTCTCCAAGGCAAGATCGACCGCGTGCTGGTGGACGCACCCTGCAGCGGACTGGGCACGCTGCGCCGTAACCCCGATCTGAAATGGCGCCAGTCGCAGGAGTCGGTCGCTGAGCTGGTGACCAAGCAGCGCTCGATCCTCGCCGCCGCCGCGAAGCTGGTCAAGCCGGGCGGGCGGCTGGTCTATGCCACATGTAGCGTACTACGAGAAGAGAACGAGTCGGTGGTCGAAGCATTTCTCGAATGCACCTCCGACTTCGAGCTCGATGATGCCGGCGCCACCCTCGCCGCGCAAGGTATCGCGCTCGACGGGGGGTTATACTTCGTCGTGTTGCCCCATCGGCATCACATGGACGGATTCTTCGCCGCAGTGCTGAGACGTCGGCCAGCCTAATTCATTGCGCGCGCTTCGCCCTCTCGCTCGACGAGCGGGCGTCTACGGGTAGAGCGCCCGATCACAGCAATTACGCTGGCGCAAATATCGATGATGGCGTGCTAGAATCCCGCGCGCATGCCCACGCCGGATCGCGTTCCACTCGCTAGCTTACTCGCTGAGCTGATCGGCGATCTGCGCAATGTGGATCTTCTCTGGCAACTCAGCGCGTTAGTCCCCGCCCTGATCGTAGGCTGGCTGGTGGCTCGGCGCCTACGTCGTCACAGCTGGCATGCCGAACCCAAACATCTCGACGCCGCCTTGCGCGTTGCGCTCGGCGGGCTGGACCGTGTCGTCCTGCCCGTCGTTGCCCTCGCGTTAGTGCTCGCGTTTCGATGGGTGTTACAGCACAACGGAATTTCGACTCGCCTGCTCGGCGTCGCTATTCCGTTGTTGTTCTCTTTTGTGCTCGTGCACGCGGCCGTCTATCTGCTGCGCCATGCCTTCGGCCCCAGCGGGGTGCTGCGTTATTGGGAGCGCGCCATCGCGTGGACGATCTGGGTCGGGCTCGCGCTGTACATCACGGGGCTGTTGACCGATCTGCGCAAGTTGCTCGACAGCCTGACACTGACGATCGGCAAGCAGACGATTTCGTCGTTCGAGATCCTCAGCGCCGTGCTGTCGGTCGCAGTGACGGTCATTGTCGCCCTGTGGGTGGGGCGATTGCTGGAAAGCCGCCTGCAAGCCGCAAAGGGTTTAGACCCCGGGTTACGTGCCGTTTTCTCCAAGCTCGCCCGCACGGCTCTCG
>Ga0070741_10013821_pt1 | contig 14140 bp, 10 predicted proteins | sample Coa_R1_4_FD_66440 | JGI IMG/M metagenome (GOLD analysis project Ga0070741, IMG submission 66440) | Surface soil microbial communities from Centralia Pennsylvania, which are recovering from an underground coalmine fire - Coalmine... | ecosystem: Environmental > Terrestrial > Soil > Unclassified ... | reverse complement strand
GTTACGGTCCGGTCGTTGCCCCAGATGGTGACGGTCGCAGGATGGCGATCGAGGTCAGTCACGGCCTAGAATATGGCGACCAGTGCGCGAGGAACCGATGCGAATTCGTCACGTCCTGCTGTTCGTGCTCGCCATTCCCGCCCTCGGCAGCGCTCAGGGCGCGCAGGGCAATTTCGTCGTGCGCAACTTCACCTTCACGACCGGCGAGTCGCTCCCCGAGGTCCGCCTGCACTACACGACGCTTGGCACACCACGGAAGGATGCCGCGGGCGTCACGCGCAATGCGGTGATGATTCTGCATGGCACCGGCGGCACTGGCCGCGGCTTCCTCTCACCCAGTTTCGGCGGCGAGCTGTTCGGACCCGGCCGCCTGCTCGACACGGCGAAATACTTCATCGTACTGCCGGACAATATTGGGCACGGCGGGTCGAGCAAGCCCAGCGACGGGTTGCGGGCGAAGTTCCCGAAGTACACTTACGACGACATGGTGCGGCTCCAGCACCTGCTGCTCACCGAGGGGCTTGGCGTGAACCACCTGCGCCTGGTGATGGGCACCTCGATGGGCTGCATGCACTCGTGGGTATGGCTGTACACGTACCCCGACTTCATGGACGGCGCGGTGCCGCTGGCATGCGCGCCCACGGCGATCGCCGGCCGGAACCGGATGATCCGTGCCGCGATCATCGAGGCCCTCCGCGGCGATCCGGCGTACAATGGCGGCAACTACACCGGTCCGCTGCCCGGGATGAAGGCGGCGCAGGGATTCCTGTTCATCATGACCAGCGCGCCGCTCGTTCAGCAGCGGCAGGCGCCGACGCGCGCCGCCGCCGATTCGGCGCTCCTCGCCTACGAGGCCCGGGGCGCGGCCAATACCGATCCCAACGACATGATCTGGTACTTCGACGCGTCACGGGACTACGATCCGTCGCCGTACCTCGGGCGGGTCACGGCGCCCGTTTTGCACATCAACTCGGCGGACGACTTCGTGAATCCGCCGGAGCTGCACATCGTGGAGCCGCTCATCGCGCGCGTGCCGACGGCGAAGTTCGTGCTCATCCCGATCAGCGACCGGACGCGAGGCCATGGCACGCACTCGCTGCCGGCGGTGTGGGGGAGCTACCTCGCGGAGTTCCTGCGGGTCCTCAAGGAACGGTGAGCAACGGCGTGGTCACAGGTGATGGATGACGGGCAACGGGTCACGGTGGCGCATCCGTCGCGACCGTCACCTGTGACCCGTATTCCGTCACCTCGCCGTTGTCGCTACTTGGTGGCCGGCGTGCCGTCGTTGCGGTACACCGTTCCGCCCTTCATGACAAAGCTCACGCGCCGCACGGCGGTGATGTCCGTGAGCGGATTGCCATCCACGGCGACGAGGTCCGCTTCGTAGCCCGGTGCGATCGTCCCGATACGGTCGCCGAGGCCGAGCGCCTCCGCGTTGACGGAGGTGGCTGACATGATGACGTGCATCGGAGACTCGCCCGCCTTCTGCACGCGGCACACCATGTCCTCGGCGTTGCGACCGTGCGCACCAGCCACCGCGTCGGTGCCGTACGCGAGTTTGAGCCCCTTCGTGGCCAGCGCCTTGCGGATACCCTCCGCGGCCAGCGGGATCGCCCGCTCCATCGCGGCGAACCCCTCGGCGTTGTAGTTGCCGATGCCCTCGTACTTTGCCCGGTTGTCGAGATAGTTCGTGAATACGAGGGCGCACTGCGGGTCGAAGTACACCCCGCGCGCGGCCATCAGGTCCAGGTCGGCCTGGTCAACGAAGACGCCGTGTTCCACCTGGTTGCACCCGGCGAGCGTCACGGCTTTCACGGACGCCGCGTCATGCGCGTGGACGATCGTCCGCAGGCCCTGTGCCCTCGCCTCGCCGCAAACGGCGGCGATCTGCTCGTCCGTGAGTGACTGCCTGCCGCCGTCACGAATGCTCGCGGAGGCGAAAAGCTTGATCAGATCGGCGCCCTGCTGCTTGCGCTGACGTACGAGCGCGCGCAGCGTGTCTGGACTGCCGCGCTGCAGCGGGTTGAGCGACGTGAGGATGCGCGGACCCGGCAGTCCCTGCGTCGCGATCCACTCGCGCAGGTCGGCATCCTCGGGCGAGCCCGGGCTCTGGACCGTCGTGAAGCCGGCCCGCAACGTGGCCGCCGCGTTTGCGGCGGCCGCGAGAATGGATTGCACGGGCGTGTCGCCGTCGCGCGCCGTGTGGTAGCGGCCCTGACGATTGAAGTACCACGTCAGGTGCGCGTGGGCGTCAATGAAGCCCGGCAGCACGGTGCGCGCGCCGAGGTCAATCAGCCGGGCGTTGGGGGGGAGCGCTCCGCGCGGACCGACCTTCGCGATCTTGCCACCCTGAACGAGGATGTCGGCGTTGGCAAGTTGCTGGCCGCGTCCATCAATAACGCGCGCCGCGCGGATGACCGTGGCCGCGTCCTGCGCCAGGGCGGGCGCACCGGCGCCGGCGGCGACGAGAGTGACAGCGAATGCGAGGAGGCGATGGCGATGCACGAACAGACTCCGGCGTGGGGCGGCGCGATGGCGTCCGCGTTCGAACCGATATTCTACCGCGTGCCGGGCCGCGCCGCGCTTTGGTGGTGTGCCGCGCGCGCCGGCATCGTCACGGCCCGGTCGCGCGACCGTCGGGGGCGTCGCCGGCGACGCGCAGGCCGACCTGGGAACGGCGCCGCGCGCGAGCCAGGCCACCGGCACCCGCAAGCAACGGCTGCGCGGCGAGTGCCGCCGCGCGATACCAGATGGGCTGTCCCGCCGGCGGGTTGAACAGGTTGGACACTCCCATCGTCAGGATCATCGCCATCAGGATCAGCACATGCATGCCGTGGCGCCGCGGCGCGAGCGCCGCCGTGGCGTAGCCGCCGCACGCGGCCGCGAGCCCGCCGCACGCCAGACTGCCGGGAAGAAACGCGGGGCTTGGCGTGCCGGGCTGGACGCGGAGGGCGAGCGCGAGGACGATCGTCGCGATCAACTGGCCGAACGTCATGATGGCGAAGCCCGCCACGAGCGCGATGACGCTCCGCAGCATCGCCTAATCCGCGACGGCAGCCACGGCCGCCGCCGCCGCCGCGGGCAGGTCCTCGCCACCGCGGTAGGCATGCACGGCCACGGCGACCACGGGGCGCACCGCATCCTTTCCCGGTGCAAGCGACACGGCCGCGGCACGGGCCACGATCTGTTCCAAGCGCTCGCGAGCCACGGCGGGCACGGCCCGTGGCAACACCACGAGCAGGTCGTCGGTGCTCCAGCGGTACACGCGGTCGTGCGTGCGCACGGCGCTGCTGACGACCCCCGCCAAGTTGGCGACCAGCGCTTCCGCCGCATTCTCGCTGATCTCGCCTGCCACGCGCCGGGCGTTGGTGACGTGCATGCAGGCCACCGACCCGAAGCTGGCACGAGCCATGTCGAGCCCGATCAAGGCCTCGAATGCCCGCCGGGCGAGCAGACGCGAGCCCGGGTCGAACAGGTCGCCGAGGCGCTCGCGATCCTGCAGCAGCTTGAGATACGCCCGGGTATCGGCATCCTCACGCCGGCCGTCGTCAACAAGCACGCGCACCATCGCCCACGCCAGGACAAGGCGAAGCACAAGGTCCGAGTAGAAGCCGTAGCGATCGTACCGCACGAGCCACGGGTTCGACGTCAGGTCCGGGGACACCCGCTGCGCCGCATAGAACAGGGCGAGCGACGCCGAGAGGAATGCGAGCGCGGCAAACGCCAGCGCCAGCAGTCGCGTTCCGCCACTCCGGCGCGACTGGGGCAGACGCGCCACGAGCCACGCGCAATAGCCCGCGGCCGCCGCGCCGAACGGGCCATGGAACAGGCGGAACGGCGCGAGCGGCGTGCTCCGCGTCTCGGCGACGACCGCGAGTACGATACCCAGTATGACGGCCGCGGTCGTCAGCCACCTCGCGACTTCGCCCCGGACAAGCTGCTGGACTCCGGCGATGAGCATCGCCAGGGTGAGCAGGCGGAACACGAGGAACGCGAGCGCGGCCAGCTTTGTCGTGACCGGCGATGCCGGATAGAACACGCTGTCGGGATCCACGAACCGTTCGTACAGGAGCCCTGCCGTCAACGAGACAGCAAAGAACACGTACGCCAGCTCCCACGAACGGAAGTATGGACGCCGCTCGGCCTGGCTCCGCAGCAGCGCGAAGATGCCAACGACAACCAGAATGCCGAACAACTCGGTCAGCGGGCCGAGCGCGGCGAGATACAGGTTCGGCGAGAAGCCGTGCATGGCGGCGGCCCCGACCGGGCTAGCGGTCCGCGAGCGCGCTGGGCGCCAGCGCGCCGAGCGACTTGTTCACGCCGGTCACGATACGGCGGTGGTAGTCCATCTGGCCAAGATGATACGCGAGGTGCACGGCCAGGTGTCCGATGAACCGACCAGTCGGCAGGCGCACGCCGCCAACCTCGAGCGGGAAGGGCTCGTCAAGGCGCGCGTCTTCCAGCGTCGCCAGCCCGCGAGCCACTTCGTCTGCCGCGGCTTCCACCTGCCGGATCAGTTCGCTCCGGTTCACATCCCGCAGGCTGAACTCCGCGTCGCGATCCCGCTTGTACCCGCTGCCGCCGAGCTGTGCGCCGATGAACCACCGCAGGTTCCCTGCGATGTGCAGGGCGAGTGTGCCGGCGGAGTTCGGCACACCGGGTGGCATCGTCCAGATCAGCGTTTCGTCGGGATAAGCGAGCAGCTCGTCGCGAACCGTTGCCAGTTCGCGGCCGAAAAAGCGGGCGTAGTCGCCAACGACGCTCATGCTCTGGCTCCGTGTTGAGCACTGCCAAGATAATGCACGCCAGGCGTGCTGGTGAGTATCGTTCGGCAGGACTGGCCGGTCACCCCGGGCGCGAAGTACGCGTGTGAACGCGGCGCGAACGAGCCACAGGAACGCGCAGTCGGTCCGGCGTGCGAGGTACGCGCCGTTCACTGTGCTTATTGTATCGGTTCACGGAGGAATCCAATCCATGCATCGCTTGACAAGTGTCAGTCTTGCCGCCGTCGCGGCGCTCACCCTCGTCGCGGCGCGCGCCGAGGATCCACCGCTGCGCGGATATACGGCGGAGGCCAGCCGCATCCAGCGGGAGTGGGAGGCGAAGTTTCGCGCGATTCCGGATGCGGGGCGTATTCGGGAGATGCTGCGCACGCTGTCGTCGCGGCCCAACCACCTTGGCTCCGCTCACCAGAAGCAGAATGCCGAGATGGTCCGGGACCTGTTCCGTTCGTGGGGTTGGCAGGCGGAGATCGAGGAGTTCCGTGTGCTGTTCCCGACGCCGAAGGAGCGCCTGCTCGAGATGGTCGCGCCCGTGAAGTTCACGGCACGCCTCGACGAACCAGCGCTCAAGGAGGACCCGACGTCGTCGCAGAAGGCCGAGCAGTTGCCGACGTACAACTCGTACTCCGGCGACGGCGACGTGACGGCGCCGCTCGTGTACGTGAACTACGGCACGCCAGCCGACTACGACGTACTCGAGCGCCAGGGCATCTCGGTGAAGGGCGCGATCGTCATCGCGCGCTACGGTGGCAGCTGGCGGGGCATCAAGCCTAAGGTGGCCTACGAGCACGGCGCCATCGGGTGCCTCATCTATTCCGACCCAAAGGATGACGGCTACGCGCAGGGAGACGTGTATCCGGCGGGCCCGTGGCGGCCGAAGGACGGCGTGCAGCGTGGTAGCGTGATGGACATGCCGGTCTACCCTGGCGACCCGACGACACCTGGTGTTGGTTCGAAGGACGGCGTGCAGCGCCTCGACCGGAAGGATGCGCAGACGATCATGAAGATCCCGGTGCTGCCCATCTCGTACGCCGACGCGCAGCCGCTGCTGGCGGCCATGACCGGGCCTGTGGCGCCGCCCGAGTGGCGCGGTGCGCTGCCGATCACATACCGCATCGGCCCCGGGCCGGCGCGTGTGCATCTCAAGCTGGTCTTCAACTGGGACATCGTTCCGCTCTACGACGTCATTGCGACAATTCCGGGCTCCACGTGGCCGGACGAATGGGTGGTGCGCGGCAATCACATGGACGGCTGGGTGAACGGGGCGGAGGATCCGCTGTCGGGGCTTGCGCCGGAGCTCGAGGAAGCGCGCGCGATGGGCGAGCTCCTCAAGCAGGGCTGGCGGCCCAAGCGGACCATCGTGTACGCCGCCTGGGACGGCGAGGAGCACGGCCTCATCGGCTCCACCGAGTGGGCCGAACAGCATGGGAAGGAACTGCAGGAAAAGGCCGTCCTCTACATCAACTCCGACGGCAACGGCCGTGGCTACCTCAACGTCGAGGGCTCGCACTACCTCGAGGCGCTCGTCAACGACGTCGCGCGGGTGATTGAGGATCCGGAAACAAAAGAGTCCGTCTGGAAACGCTCGCAGGCGCGCGTCATCCGCACGGGGGACGCGAAGGCGAAGGCCGAAGCGCGCGGCGGACGGGCGAACCTCCGCATTGGCGCGCTGGGTTCGGGTTCTGACTATACGCCCTTCATCCAGCATCTGGGCATCCCCACCCTCAACGTCGGGTACGGAGGCGAGGATGGCGGGGGCATCTATCACTCGATCTATGACTCGTTCGCGTGGTACACGCGCTTCAGCGACACGTCGTTCGTGTACGGCCGCGCGCTGGCCCAGACGATCGGTACGATGGTCATGCGCACGGCCGATGCCGAGGTGCTGCCGTACGAGTTCGACCAGCTCGTCGAGACCGCGCGCGGGTACGCCGCGGACCTGAAGAAGCTCCGCGACGACGAGGCGGCGAAAATCGTGGAGACAAACCGGCAACTGGACGACGGCACGTATCGTCTGACGGACGACCCGTGGAAGCCGACGCACCCGCCGGCCCGGGAGTCGCTCGCGCCGAGCCTCGAGTTCAGCCACCTCGATAACGCGCTCGACTCCCTGGCGCGCGCATCGCAGCGCTACGAGCGGGCGATGCAGCTGGCGATGGCCCGGAGTCTGGCGTCCGTTGCGTTCGGACAGCTCAATGGCCTTTTGCGCACCGCCGACCAGCAGCTGCTGCTGCCGGAAGGGCTGCCGAAGCGGCCATGGTTCAGGCATTCGCTGTACGCCCCCGGCCTCTACACTGGTTATGGGGTGAAGACGATGCCGGGCGTCCGTGAGGCAATTGATCAGCACGACTGGGCACTCGCCAACGCGCAAATCGTGAAGGTCGCCGCGGCGCTCGATCGCGAGGCGTCATTGGTGAGCAAGGCCGCGGACGTGCTCGGGCAGGGGAACGTCGTGCCGTGAGCGTCCCGCCGATGAGCGGCAGGCAGTGACCGCATGGATCACTCTCCGTGACCTCCCTTCGTGCCGACCGGCGCGAAGGGAGGCCGGGGATGCTAGCGCGGGGCTTGCCGGCTCCGCAGTTCGCGCAATACCGCGCCGAGCTGGTCCAGTTGGCGCCCGTACTCGGCCCAGTTGCCGGCGCGCTGGGCGGCGATCGCCGCGTCGTAATGTTGCTGCGCGCGTTGCAGCAACTCGGTTATCGAGGCCGACGCCGATGGTGTGGCCGTCGAAGGAACGTCCGCGGTCGCACGCGCCGGCGCACCCTCCCCGAACACCGCGGCCAGGCCTTGCTCGAGCGTCTCGCCCATTGCCACCCGCGCCCCGTGCGCCACGACCACACGCTTCAGCTCCGGGATCGAACCGCCGGTCGCCTGCAGATAGATGGGCTGCACGTAGATGAGTGACTCCTCGATGGGAATGACGAGCAGCTCGCCGCGAATTGCCCGCGACCCGCGCTGGTCCCACAGCGAGAGCTGACGCGAGATGTCGGTATCCTGCTCAATCCGGTTGATGATCTGACGCGGCCCGTACACGAGGCTCTGCTTCGGGAACCGGTACACCAGAAGCTTGCCGTACTCGTTACCGTCCATGCGCGCGACGAGCCAGGCCGCGAGATTGTCTTTCCCGCGCGGCGTAAACGGGGTCATGTAGATGAACTCTTCGTGCGCCTCGCCCGGCAGCCGCATGATCATGTGCCGCATGTACGGGCTCATCGTACTGTTCCGCTGCTGCCCGCCGAGGATCTCCCACTGGTCCTCGCGGTGGTAGAACGCGTCAGGTTCCTTCATATGGTATGTGCCCAGCAGCGTCGCCTGCACGCGGAACATGCCGTTCGGGTACCGCAAGTGGCGGCGCAGGTCCGCGGGCATCCGTTCCATCGGCGTGAACACGGCCGGGAAGATGCGCTGATAGGCGAGGGCGATCGGATCGTGCGGATCGGCGAGGTAGGCCGTGATCGTGCCATCATAGGCGTCAATCGCCACCTTCACGCTGTTCCGCATGTAGTTCACGCCGCCCTGGATACGGGCCGCGTAGGGGTAATTCGTGCTGCTCGTGTAGGCGTCGAGCATCCAGACGAGCCGGCCCGCGTCGGTGATGACGAGATACGCTTCGGGGTCGAAATCGAGAAACGGCAGCGCGGCGCGGGCGCGCTCGTGCACGTTGCGCCGGATGAGCACACGGGTGGTGTCGCCGATGTCGCGCGAGAGCACGATCTTCAGCGAGCCGAGCTGCCACGCGAACAGGGCCCGCCGCAACGCCGATGACAGCACGATACCGCCGCGGCCTTCGTACCTGGTGTACACGTTGGCGTCGCCGGCGGGGTAGTCGAACTCGCGCTGAGCGCTCCGCACGAACACGTACGAGTTGGTGAGCTCCCCGAAGTAGATCTCCGGCCGCGTGAGTCTGAGCGACGTGGTCGAGACCGGCGGCAGGTCTTTGACGAACAGCACCGGCAGTCCCTCCGGTGTCACCTCGTTCACCGGCGCCATCGCCAGCCCCATGCCGTGCGTGAACGTCAGCCGCTCGTTGATGAACGTAAGCGTGGGCAGCGCCGCGCTGTTCAGTTCGCGCGCCGAGAGATGCACCTGGCGGTACTTCCCGTCAATCATGTACCGGTCATCGTTGACCGAGACGAAGTCGTAGTACGTCCGGATCTCCTGCAGCTGGCCCAGCGTCTGACCAAGCAGGTCGCGCTCCCAGAGCCGGATATTGGCGATCGTCGGCGCGTTGGCGCGGATGTCGGCCATCGTGAGCTGCGCGTCGCCGGAGAGATCGCGCACGTCCACGCTGTCAAGCCGCCACGCCCGTCTCGTGGCGGCGATGTGCCGCTCAAGATACGGCAGCTCCCGCGCGAGTTCGTTCGGAGTCACGATCAGCCGTTGCATGACGGCGGGCGCGATGGCGCGGCTCGTCAGCGCGATCGCCGCGTACCCAGCGACGGCGATCGCGACGCCGCGCAGCAGCCGGCCGCGCGCCGCGTGGGCGAGCACGGTGCCCGCCGCACCAAGCGCGGCGAGCGCCGAGAGCGCGATGGCGGGGAGCACTGCGTGCACGTCGGTGTAGCTCGCGCCGACCAGCGGACCGGTGGTCGAGTACGCGAGGTTGGCGCGCGACACGACCCACAGGCGAACGGCCAGGATCACAAATGCCAGCACCACGAGCGCAGCCAGGTGCCAGGTGGCACGCCCCGACCACGTGCCGCGCCGGCCGAGGCCGACCTCGCCCTTGAGCGCATAGAGCGCCGCGCAGCCGAGCGCCGTCAGGATCGCGACGAACATGGCGGTTGACAGCGCGGCCGACAGCGCCGGGAGGCGGAAGAGGTAGAACCCCACGTCGCGCCCGAACAGCGGCTCGGCGACGCCGGTGTCGCCGCCGCGCCACGCCATCAGGTAGTCGAGCCAGTTGGCGGCGGCCGTCGCCCCGACCATCCACGCGAACAACCCCGCGCCGAACAGCAGCACCATCGGGATCGTTCGACCCACCGTCGCCGGCTCGGCGCCGAGTCCGCCCGAAAACACCGTCAGCTCGCCCGTTGACCGCGGGGCCGCACGGGCCAGGTTGACGTACAGAAACGCAAACGTCGCGCCGCCCACGAGCACCAGAAGCCCCGCGCGCCATCCGTACGATGCGAGGAACACCTGTTCGAAGCGCACTTCACGCGCCCACAGCCAGTCCACGCCGAACCGGCCCAGCCACGGGATGACGAGCAGCAGGACGACCGCGACGATCACGACGTTGCGCACGAGGCGCAGCGCCCGGCGCACGGCCACCGGATCCACCCGGATCCCAATGCCGCGAAGGGGGTCAGTCATGCATTGCAACCTGCGCCAACGCACACGCCCGCGCGAGCACCTCGGCGGGATCGAGCCCCGCGGCGCGCAGCTCGCGGATGCCGGTGTCGCCATCCGACTTGCTCAGCTTGGCGCCGCCGGGCTTCCGGACAAGGGCGTGATGCAAAAACTCGGGCATCGTGTCCCGCCCGACGAGGCGCGCCAGGCGCATCTGGCGGCCGGTTGACGCAAGCAGATCCTCGCCGCGGACCACGAGTGTCACACCCTGGTCGAAGTCGTCCACTGAAACGCAGAACTGATAGGTCCAGTTGCCGTGCCGGTCGCGTACGAGCACGTCGCCGCACTGATCGGCCGGAACCTGTGACTGCGGGCCGAGCCGAAGATCCGTGAACGCCTCGACGCCGGGCTCCATCCGCACCCGGCGCGCCAGCGTGGACGCCGGATCCACGCCGCGATTCCGGCACGTGCCGGGGTAGGGGGTCTCCGCATTGAACGCATCGCCCACCCGGGCGGCGATCTCCCGCCGCGAGCAGGCGCAAGGATAGGCCAGGCCGCGGGCTTCGAGATCGGCCAGCACTTCCGCATATCGCGCGGCTCGTTCGCTCTGGCGCGGCACCTCCATGTCGGGCGCGAAGCCGAGCCACGCGAGGTCGTCGCGGATCGCGGCCTCGTACTCGGGCCGGCAGCGCGTGCGGTCATGATCCTCGATGCGGAGCAGCACGCGTCCGTCCCGCTCGCGTGCGGCGCGCCATACCTCGATCGCGTTCACGACGTGGCCGAGGTGCAGGTACCCCGTCGGCGCCGGGGCGAATCTGGTGATCAGGGCGCTCGACACCTGCCGCGGCACGTGGCGATGCCCCCGTGGAGACGCTGGCGCTGCTGGCCTACCGCGACGCGGCCTGCAATTGCTTCGCGACCTGCTCGGCCTGTTCCATCACGCGGAGCAGGTTGCCGCCCCAGAGCTTGGCAATCTGCTCCTCCGTGTACCCACGGCGGACGAGCTCGATCGTGACGTTGATGGACTCGGGAGCGCAGTTGAACCCGTCAATGCCGCCACCGCCGTCGAAGTCGGAGCTGATCCCCACGTGGTCAATCCCGATCAGCTTCACCGCGTAGTCAATGTGGTTGACGAAATCCTTCACCGTGGCCCGACGCGCCGGCGCGGGCGGCGGATACTTGGCGTTGATTTCGTCGAGCTTCGCCTGGAACCGCGTGCGCGTGGCGTCATCCATGGCGTCGAGCGGGCTGCCGCGGCCGCCGCGCCCGCCGCGCGCGCCACCGCCTGCTCCCCCCGCTGCCGCACCGCGGCCACCGGCAGCGCTGCCGCGCCCGGTCCCGCCCGCCGCCGCTGCGTCAGCTGGCGGGTCGCCGATCGAGCATGCCGCCGATCGCTCCGCCGCCGCGCCGCGCCCGCCGCCGAACCCGGTGGCTCCCGCGCCGCCCCCACGTCCCACGGCGTTCACGGGCACGTTGAACTCGCGCGCCAGCGCCGCCAGCGCGGCGGTTCGCTCCGCCGACGGCGCCGGCGTGCAGTTCACGTACGACGCGAATGCCACGGTCTGCATCACGCCGCCGTTCTTCTTGAGGGCAAGCAACTGTTCGTCGTCGAGGTCGCGGGACGCGGTCGGACACAGCGCGCGTACGCCCGAGTGCGAGGCAATCACCGGCGCCTTGCTGTTCGCCATCACCCACAGGTTGGATTCCTTCGAAGGGTGCGAAATGTCGAGCAGGATGCCCCACTTGTTCGCTTCGGCCACTACCTGCTTTCCCAGCGGGCTCACGCCGTGCCACTTCCACTCGTTGTTCGCCTCGCCCGTGTTGGAGTCGGAGAGCTGATTGTGCCCGTTGTGCGCGAGCGAGAGGTAGCGGGCACCCAAGTCCGCAAACTTCCGGACGTTGGCAATGTCCGTGCCAATCCCGTATCCGTTTTCCACCCCCATCAGGGCCACGAGCTTTCCGCTCTGTACGATGCGCCGGACGTCGGCCGCCGTCCGCGCGATCTCGATCCGATCCGGCGCCATCCGTTCGGCGAGCTTGTGGACCGCCTCGAACTTGGCGATGTCGGCGTCGTAAGCGCGCTTGAACCCCGCCTCGGTCAGGTCGTCGCTCTGCCCCACGTAGATCGAGAAGAAGATGCCGTTGTAGCCCGCCTTCATCTTCGGCAGATCCACCTGCCGCCGGAGCCCCGTCACGTAGTTGGGCGGCGTATCGCTCATGTTCGACGGGTCGAAGTCCACGTGGGTGTCGAGCTTGATCACCCGGTCGTGGATGGCCTTGGCCTTTGCGATCAACGCGGGGTCGTCCTGGGCGCCGATAGCCGACGCCGTAAACGCCGTGGCCACAACGGCGATCAACGAGGAAGGGATGCGGAATGACATCATGCCGGGAGGTTGGGGTTCGACAGGAGAACGTACCGCGGGCGTGGGGCGCTGACGGCCCAGGGATACGCACCCTGATCGCGCTAAACGTACCGCGGGCGCCCGGTGCCGGCGAATGTCGGGGATTCCCCCTGTCCGACGGCCGTGACGGGCGGTAGAGTATCCGGGAGATTGGCCAGACCCCACCCAGGAGATTTTGCAATGACCGGCAGCGGCGACCAACACAAGCCCGGTGCCCATCCGCACCACCACGCCCACATCGCGACCGCCGACCAGGGCGCGCCGATCGGGCAGATCGTTACCGTCGGCCTCATCGTCGCTGTGCTCGGCGGCGCTGGCCTCTGGTACCTCAATCGGAAGGGTGAAGACAACAAGCTCAACACCCTCTTCAACTCGGCGGACGCGCGGCACATCGGGACGTCGAACGGCCAGCGCGGCAACATGACGTTGAGCGACGGCTCGACCCTCCAGATCGGACCGGCGACGAAGCTGACGATCATTCCCGATTACAACAAGCAGTTCCGCGGTATCATGGTGGACGGCACCATCGCCATGGACGTCAAGGCATCCCCGAACACGCCCCTGGAAATTCGCGCCGGGGGCGGCGCCATTGTGCTCGACTCGGGTTCGGTGGTCGTCCGGAGTTATGCCGACGAAGGTGACGGCTACATCAAGCTCACGGCCGGCAAGGGACTCGTTCGCGCCAAGCAGGTTCGGCGTGAAGTCACCGCGCCCGCCGTGCTGCACATCGGCAAGGATTCCTCGCTCAGCGATGCCGATCCCGCGCAGGCCGACCTCGCCACGTCGTGGGCGGGTGGCAAAGTCCAGATCAAGGATATGCCCCTGAAGGACGTGCTCACGTTGTTCACCAAGTACTATGCGCTCACCATGAAGGTGGCCGACGATGCGCTGCTGACGCGGCCGGTCACCATGGAAGCGGACCTCGACTCCAAGCAGAAGGCCATAGATGCGCTGCAGGCAAGTGCACTCGTGAAGTTCGGGTACGACGGATCCACACCGATCCTCCGAGACGACCCGACGGCTGCGGCCAAGGCGGCAGCCAAGGCGAAGAAGAAGTAAGCCGCACCGGCGACCGCTGAAGGCACCGCGGGGCCGCCCATCGGGCGGCCCCGCGCGTCGTTCTCATGGACGCACGCCGCGGTCCGCTACGGCACGCTGACGAGTTGCACCGTGTACACCAGGATGGAGTTTGGTGGTATGCCGCCCGTTTCCACGGCGCCGTAGCCCAGCTCGGGCGGGATGATCAGCTTGCGCGTGCCGCCGACGCGCATGCCGAGCATTCCCTCGTCAAACCCCGCGATCACCTGGCGCGGGTTCGCCCCCACCGTGAACTGCAACGGCGACTTGCCGATGCTCGTTTCCACGGTCACGCCGTTTGCGAGGTACAGCGTGTAATGCACGGTGACGTGGTATCCGGAGACGACCGTTGTGCCGGTGCCGACCTGTGTGTCCTGGTAATACAGGCCGGACGACGTCTTTGTCATCTTCGACAGGTCAATGCCGAGGGACGACGCAAACGTCGTGTTCTGGATGTCCGTGGCGGGGGCCACCGGCAGTTCCGGCGTGCAGGACGCGGCAAGGCCGGCAAGTGCGGCGGCGGCAGACACGGAACGGACAGACAGGCGCATGCGAAAGCTGATCCTCGGGAAGGTGCCGCGCGGACGGCGT
>Ga0070741_10013819_pt1 | contig 14142 bp, 13 predicted proteins | sample Coa_R1_4_FD_66440 | JGI IMG/M metagenome (GOLD analysis project Ga0070741, IMG submission 66440) | Surface soil microbial communities from Centralia Pennsylvania, which are recovering from an underground coalmine fire - Coalmine... | ecosystem: Environmental > Terrestrial > Soil > Unclassified ... | reverse complement strand
GGGCGAGCTAATCCTGATCTATTGCGGGCGCGGGTCTTGTCCGCAGCCTGAGAAATAGAAGCTGTATCGGAAGAGAGTTGATGAAGACCAGACTGGCTTCACCAAAAGCGCGTGAGAACCGGGCGCGGACCTGATGCAATTGCCGGTAACCTGTCTCAATGCCGAAGCGCCGCCGGTATTGTTCATAGACCTGACTTAACTCCGTCCGCCCGAGCCGGTAGACGGCGTAGGCGAAGTAGCGCGCCTGGCGTTCTTTGAACTCTTTCCGGACGATCACCACCTCGGTCGTGTAGGGCTGCTTCGTCGCCCGATTGAACGTGTAGTGGACCCGTCGCGACTGACGGCCCCGAAAGAACTGTTTGAGACCATGCTCGCCGCCACGCGCCGGGACGGCGACCAGATACGCAATCCGCCGCTGCCGCAGCAGGCGGAAGACGGCGACGCTGGCAAAGCCCTTGTCAAAGTAGGCACGTCTGATCCGAATGCCCCGGGCACGCGCCAGCCGGAGCAGTCGCGCGACGACCGCGTCCATCTTCTCGCCCTTCCGAACGAAGGTCACGCCGAACGTCAGGCGCTGGCGGTGATGGACGATCTGGAGCGTGGCATAGCTGTGAAAATGGGTCGTCCCGGCTTTCGCCTGCGCGCGGCGGACTTCCTGCTCACTGACGAGCGGCTGACCGTGATAGGGCAGGTCGGTCAGATCGCCCGCGACTTCGACGCGCCGCCGCCGGACGAGCCGCCGCGCAAAGGGCGGCAGTTGTGCGGCGAGCGTCTGGTTGATGAGCGCCTCGAGTGCAGCGAGCCCTGCCGGGGTCGGATCCAACACGGCGTTGAGATGCTCGCGCACAGTATTAGCCGACGGCGCGTCAGCCAGAGCGAGTGCGGCCTGTTCAAGCGAAGTGCGGCGCGTGGCGGCGTAGCAGAGAATCTCCCACGCGACCTCGTCATTGATTTTGTCGCCCGTGATGCCAGGCGGCAGGTGCCTCAGCACCAGTTCAAGGAGCAGGGAACGGACTTGCTGCCCGAAGGACGGGCTGGTAATGTCGAGTTGACGCTGACTCATCGAAGGATCTCCTTTCAGTGACTTTCCCAGTCCGGGATCATTCTGATAAGTCAGCGTCATTTCAAGCAATTATCAAACAACGATTTCGTGATCTACTGAAAATGAATTCCCGGGTTCAGAACGAAATTCAGCAAAGCCCGGTTACGCATCTCTCAGGGAACCAATAAAAACAGGCTGTTTCAAAAGACCGATTCGTAAAAGGGCCTGTTTTCAATGATTCCGGGGCCAAAATCACGCGAAACCAGCTATTCATGCAGGTTCCAGCGTCTGGAATGCCCTTCACCCGTCACTTTTCAGTAAGATAAATTTATGAACCAAAAAGAAGCCAAACGTGAAGAGCAAAGGACGCAAAGCAACAGAGAAGAGCTGGTCGAGCGAATTGCACAAGCCCTTCCCGAAGACGGAACATTGGATGCATTCCCTGGCTTTCGGCTCGCTCGTTCATCCAGACCGACGGAGCCGATTCATTCCATGTACCAGCCTGCCTTTTGCTTTGTCGCCCAGGGCCGCAAACAGGCGCTTTTAGGCGAGGAAGTATTCCGATACGATCCGGGACATTACCTGATCTACACGGTTGACCTGCCCCTCACCTTCCAGGTGGAAGAAGCGTCAAAAGAACGACCTTATCTTGGTTTCCGGCTGAACCTGGATTCTTCTCTCGTCGCCTCGGTCATGATGGAATCCGGCATCGAACCGAAAAAGGGCGACGCGAGCCTGAAGGCAATGGACGTCGGCCCGACGGACGCCGATCTGCTTGACGCGGTGGTCAGACTGGTCCGGCTGCTCGACGCGCCGGTTGAACGCAAGGTTCTCGCGCCGCTCATCGTCAGAGAGATTGTTTTCCGGCTGTTGGCGGGCGGGCAAAGCGCGCGGCTGGAGCATCTCCTGGCTTTGGGAGCAGACACCCGCCGCATTTCCAAAGCGATCGGGCATCTGCGCGAGAATTTCGACCGGCCGCTCAGAATTGATGATCTCGCGCGCGAACTCGGCATGAGCGTTTCCGGCTTCCATCATCACTTCAAGTCCGTCACGGCGATGAGCCCTTTGCAGTTCCAGAAGCAGATCCGGCTCCAGGAGGCGCGCCGCCTGATGCTCGGCGAAGACCTGGACGCGGCGAGCGCCGGGTTCCGCGTGGGCTATGAAGACCCGTCGTACTTCAGCCGCGAGTACAAAAAGCTTTTCGGCGCTCCGCCGCAGCGTGACATCGCCAGGCTTCGCAGCCACCTTGAACTTTAAGAAAGCGTAAGGGGAGAATGTACAGGCCGCTTACCCTTCTGGCGTTTGCCCGTTCGCGTACATTTCCTGCCAGATTCTACGAGACCCTGCTCTGCGACGCGATGCCCCTGATGCTGCTGCCCCTGCACAAAAACATAAGATTTGATTGGTGACGCGAGTCGGTCGTGATCCACAGGTTTCGTGAAGTGGCGGTCGAGGACTGCCTCCTTTGTTCGCCCGGCGGTCGCGTTGCGCGTCAAAGCCGATGGAACGCGAAGCCGTGGCGCAATTCAGCGCGGCGACCAGCCGTTATGAGGCCGTGCCGATTGATCCGGGCGCGGCAGCGCGGACGTGGTGGTGCGCGCGGATGGAAAAACCGCGAATGCCGTGACTACCAGCATCAAATGATCGTCCGGTAACCCGACGGGGAACGAACCTGAAAAAACGATATATTTTCCGCATTCTCGCGGCGGTCATCGCTGCCGGCCGGCGCCTTTTTCGAGACAGCCCGACACGCAAAATTCCCGTTGACATTTCTAAACTAAACCGTTTAGTATTCGTGCCATCCGACAACCTCTCAATGACAACCAGGAAGTGACCGGTTCTTTTTTACGCTTATGATCCGAGTAGAACACCTGACTAAAACGTATGGCGAGTTTACCGCCGTTGATAACGTTTCCTTTGAAGTTCAGCGGGGCGAGATTTTTGCCTTTCTCGGCCCGAATGGCGCGGGCAAGACGACCACGATCAAGATGCTGACCACGCTGCTCAAACCCACGGGCGGGAAAATCGCATTGGACGGCCTTGATCCGACCGTCGAACAGCATCGGGCGCGGCAGAGTTTTGGCATTGTCTTCCAGGACCCGAGCCTCGATTCCGAATTGACCGCGTATGAAAACATGGAGTTGCACGGCGTGTTGTATCACGTGCCGCGCAAGGTTCGCGCCGGGCGGATCGAAACCCTGCTCAGGCTGTTTGAACTGTGGGATAAGCGCGACAAGTACGTCAAAGAGTTTTCGGGCGGGATGCGGCGACGCCTGGAAATTGCCCGCGGCTTCCTGCACACGCCGAAAATCCTCTTTCTGGATGAGCCGACGCTCGGCCTCGACCCGCAGAGCCGCAATCAATTGTGGACGCACGTCAGGCACCTGAACGAAACCGAAAGTGTGACCGTTTTTTTGACCACGCATTATATGGACGAAGCCGACCGCGTCGCGCACCGCATTGCGATCATTGATCACGGGAAGATCGTGGCGCAGGGCACCTCGGCGGAACTCAAGGAACAAACGAAAACCGGGTCGTTGGAAGACGCTTTCCTGGCGCTGACCGGCTCGACGATTCGCGATGAAAAAGCCGGTTCGATAGACCAGATGCGACAAGTCGTGAAAATGTGGAAGAGATAAAACCTATGGGTGCAATCTATATTCTTTGGCTGCGGGAATTGAAACGCTACACGCGTTCGCGCGCACAAATCATTGCCTCGCTGGGCCAGCCGCTGCTGTATCTGCTGGTCCTGGGATTCGGCCTTGGCCCGGTTTTTCAACAGGCCGGCAAAGGCAGTTATATTCAGTTCGTCGCGCCCGGTGTGGTCGGGATGAGCATTCTTTTCACCTCGATCTTTTCCGGCATCGGGTTGCTGTGGGATCGGCAATTCGGCTTTCTGAAGGAAACTTTAGTCGCTCCCGTGCCGCGCACGACCGTGATGATCGGGCGGACGCTGGGCGGCGCAACCGTGGCGACGATTCAAGGCACGCTGATCTTTACCGTCTGTGTGATCGCGGGCTTTCGCCCGGTGCAGTGGGCAACGGTTCCGCTGGCCTTTCTGTTTATGATCCTGACGGCGATTGTATTTGGCGGCCTGGGCACGGCGATTGGCTCGTTGCTGCAGGATATGCAGGGCTTCCAATTGATCATGAACTTTCTGGTCATGCCGATCTTCTTCTTGTCGGGCGCCTTGTTTCCGTTGACCAATCTGCCCAGGCTGCTGAGCGTCGTGACGAGTCTCGATCCTTTGTCGTATGGCATAGATGGATTGCGCGGCGCGCTGATTGGCCTGTCGCATTACGGGTTCCTGATGAACGTCTCGGTGTTGAGCCTCGTCGCGATTTTATTCGTAGCGCTGGGCGGGTATTTCTTTTCCAGGATTCAAATCTGATATGGGCAGGCCGCGAAGCGAGCGTGCGCATCAACAGGTGTTGGAAGCAGCGTTGAAGCTGTTCTCTGAACGCGGCATTGCCGCGACCAGTATGGATGCGATTGCGGAAGCTTCGGGCGTCAGCAAGGCCACCATCTACAAACACTGGGCTGACAAGGATGCGCTTTGTCTGGAGGCGATGGCGCACGCGCACGGGCTGGACGAAGAGCCGCCACACTTTCATGGGGATGATGTGCGCACCGCGCTGATCAGGGTTTTGAGCCATCGCCCCCGCGAAGAATACGCGGCGCAGCGCGCTCGTCTGGTGCCGCATTTCATTGCGCATGCGGCGCGCAATCCCGACTTTGGGATGGCCTGGCGTTCGCGGGCGATGGAACCGCCGCGACGGTATTTGAGGCAAATACTGAAACGGGGCGTGGAAGAAGGCTTGTTCCCGGCTGACCTGAATTACGACCTGTCCCTGGCCTTGTTGATCGGGCCGATTATGTACAGCCATTTTCTCAGCCCGTCAAAAAACAACACCAAAACGCTGCCGGAAGGCTTGCCCGAACAGATCGTCGAAGCGTTCTGGAAAGCCCACGCCATCACAAAGCCGGCGCGGGGCCGGGCGAGAGAAACTCATCGCAGCAGGAAGCATAAAAGTTGAATGCGGGCGAGTTGCTTTGAGAAGACGAACGCCAAATCAAAAGTAATGGAAATACGACTTATGCGAGGCAAAGGCATCCGTCTGCCGCACCGCAGTGACCCGCGCGAGGACCTGGACCTGGCCAGTTACGGAGTGGTCAGGGTTCTCGAGGGCCGATTGGGCTACACTTATCCAGACATGGCCTGGGAGCCTAAGGCCGCGTTCACTGCCCTTGCAGACTATTATCACGGCTGACCGCACCAGGAATGTGTAACGCTTGGCCTGCCCTTGCGATTTCCCGGTCGGGATCGCACACTTCAGCGGCCTTCCCAATTCATCAGCGGGGCCGGAGAGTTACCTTCTGCCCCGCTTCAATCTCATGCGAGGAGACAGAATGGAACGAAAACAAGCATCCGATTATCCGCAGGAGTTGTTGGACCTGTTTCACGAATACCAGCACGGCGACATGGATCGCCGTACCTTCATTGATCATCTCGGCAAGTTCGCCACCGGCGGACTCACCGCGATGGCGATCTTTGAGAGTCTGACGCCGAACTACGCCTGGGCGCAGCAGGTGCCGGCGGATGATAAACGCATCAAGGTGGGCTACGAAACCGTGCAATCGCCCGCAGGAAACGGTTCGATCAAAGGTTATCTGGCGCGTCCGGCAAAAACCGGGAAACTGCCTGTAGTCCTCGTCGTTCACGAAAATCGCGGACTCAATCCCTATATCGAGGACGTCGCGCGTCGCCTCGCCCTCGCTAATTTCATCGCCTTTGCGCCCGACGGCCTGACTTCGGTCGGCGGCTATCCGGGCACTGATGAGAAAGGCGCCGCCGCCTTCCGCACGGTGGACGGAAAGAAGATGACCGAAGATTTCGTCGCGGCGGCCAAATGGCTCAAGGCACGCCCCGATTCCACCGGCAAACTCGGCGCGGTCGGGTTCTGTTTTGGCGGCGGGATGGTGAATCAGCTGGCTGTGCGACTGGGGGCTGATCTGAATGCCGGGGTTGCGTTCTATGGCCGCCAGGCGGGTGCAGACGACGTCCCGAAAATTTCCGCGCCGTTGTTGCTTCATTACGCCGGCAATGACCAGGGCATTAACGCCGGCATCGCGGCTTACGAGGCGGCGCTCAAGGCCAACAACAAGGTCTACACAGTGCATATGTACGAAGGCAAACAACACGGCTTTCACAACGACACGACGCCTCGCTATGACGAGGAGTCAGCAAAACTTGCGTGGACGCGCACCCTCGAATTTTTCAACAAACACCTGCGGTGACGCCTGATTACGCAACGGCCAGCAAGACTAAGGCGCAACGCCTGACCGCGCCGCCGTGCCCGCAGCGCAGTGATCAAACCGTTGCGAGCAGGGCGGTGCGGCGCCCTCTGATCTCCCTGGCAATGCGCGCCAGCAGCGGTGATGTGTTGTCGCGCCGCCACGCGGCAATCGAACGACCTCTGCCGCGCGCCGGAAATTCAATTCTTCGGCGACGGCGACGAAATATTTCAGATGGCGCAGTTCCATGCCCCTCCGGGTTATGTGACGGCAGAAGCCTGTCGGCCCAGGGCCGACCTGGAAGATCGCCCCGGGAATCATCGCACGGAACACCCTTCGCACCTTCCACCATTTGCGCGATGCCCGAATCCGCCGCCACGCCAGCGACCGGGCAATTCGGGCAGATCGCGTCAGGGTTCTGTTCTCCCTCTCACCGGCTTGAAAAAGATTTCAGGAAAACTTTATCTAAATCTCAACTCGCCTTAAAGATTTCATCACCTGCCGGAACCTATTCTTCACGGCGGACGGAATGACCCGTTCAACTTGAAAACCCGGGAAGGAGAAGGTTATGACTCGATTGAAGCATGGTTCGTCACTTGTATACGGTGGGTTGTTGCTGGCGCTGCTCGCCGTGTGCTGTCCGGCGCAGACGGTCGGCGGGAGTAGCAGTATAGCGGGCGCGGAACTCAGCGGTGCCTGCCCGGCGGACTGCCAGATTACGGGAACGATCAGCAACATTGTGAGCCGACAAACGGCCGACGGCCGCGAAATTGACGTGTCGTGGCAGATCAGCAATGTGCCGGGCGACCTGAAACTCAAAAACGTTTCGGTCATCGTGAAAGTCCAGCTTGAAAGCGGGAAGACCCTGGATGGCAGTCTGTTCGTGGGGACGGCGCTCGGCGGGCAGACGACGATCCCGGTCAAGGGCGGATTTCTGGGCCTCAACAAAGGCAGGCGCGAAAAAGCGACCGCCATCACGGCGAAACTGGCGGCGTTTGCCGACCTGAAGAATCCGAATTCTCCGGCCATCAACGTCCTCTCGACCAAAGTGAATGGTGAAAAGGGCGACCACGTGGACGTGCTGTGGGAAGTCGGTCCGATCAGCCCCTGCGACACGACGACCGGGTTTGAGGTGGAGGTAGAGGCAGAGACCAGACTGGGGACGACGCTCCACGGCTCTGTAACCAAGCCTCGCAACTTCCGTCTGGCGACCGTCTCGCTGAAAGGGCTGGGCCGGAGAGTCACGAGTGAGCTGAAAAACATCAGAGCCACCGTGAAATTCGCCGGGCGAACCGGCACGATCTGCGTCACCTCAAAAACAATCCCGGTTGCTGAATGATCTGAATTGCAGGCCGTGCTTCTGGTAATTCACAGGTCGGGCCGGAAAACGTTATTACTCGTACCCGATTCGAGTGATGGTTTATTCGCCTGACGATTGAAGCTTATCGGCTCGACCCGGCCTGAAAGATCGCCTTGGGGATCATGGCGTGGACGCCTTTGGTCCCGTCTACCAGTTGCGTGATGCTCAGATCTGCCGCCACGCTTGCGAGCATGTAAGCGTCCTCGCGGCTGAGCTTCTTTTCGGTGACCAGAAAATCTATCATCTCCCGCACCGCGATTTTGGTCGCTTCGTTCAGGTCTTCGTTGATCCCCATCGTCATAAACGACGTTGGCGTTTCGGCCCTCGGCCAGCGCAGTTTCATATCCTTCCGCACGACGAACTGGAGTTTGCCGACGAGCGACGTTTCGAGCGCGGTGATGCAGACTTCGCCGTCGCCCTGGCCGGCGTGGCCGTCGCCGACTTCAAATAATGCGCCGCGCACGTGAACGGGGATGAAGAGCGTCGTGCCCGCGACCAGCTCCTTGTTATCGAGGTTGCCGGCGTGAATGCCCGGCGGCGCGCTGCTGATGCGACCACTCGCCTCGGGCGGCGCCACGCCCATGCTGCCGAAAAACGGGCGCAGCGGGATCTCTATCGTGTCGCTGAAATGCGCGACCATCCGCTTTTCGTCGAGCGGAATGATCTTCATCTTCGAGGTCGGGAAGTCTTCGGGCAGGAAGCCGCGCCCCGGCCCGAAGGCGGTGTAGGCGTAAGGGATCGCCAGTTTGATTGACTGGATGCGCACTTCGAGGACGTCGCCGGCTTCGGCACCTTCAACGTAGACGGGGCCGGTGAGGATGTGTCCGCCGGGGCCTTTGTTGGTGACGGTCGTGAAAATCTCGCGGAGCGCCGGCTCGATCTGATCGGGCTTGACGCCCGCGCCTTCGAGTCTCGGCGGCGTGGAGGTGATCAGCGTATGCACCTCGACCGTGTCGCCCGATTTGATGCGCAGCACCGGCGGGGCCGCGGCGTCATAGTAGCCCCACGCGACCGTTTTGGGCGTCGGCTTCAGGACGTGAGAATTCCCTGCCCCGGTCTGCGCGTAGCCACTCGCAGTAAAGAGAGCGATCACACAAACGACGAGAAGAAATGAAGCCATCCGGCGATTCAAGAGCATTCTGTTTCGCATTGTCCGGGCCCTCCGATTTACAGGTGAACTGTCGGCTGAAAGAAAAGCCTCTGGTGAAGTTTTGACGGCGCGATTATACGCGTTCCGTCGCGTGATTGTCCCGGAAGAGGAACCGACAGTGAAGTGATTCGGAGAGAAAAGCGGATTCAGGAAGTATGTTCGGAGTACCGGCTTCAGCCGGGTTTCGCGGTCGTGCAGAGTAAAACCCGGCTGAAGCCGGTACTCCAAACACTCTACTCCGAACATTGTCATTCGTATCTGAGCGCGACAATCGGATCCACCTTCATCGCACGCCGCGCCGGCACAAAGCACGCCACGAGTGCGATGACGACGAGCAGCACGGACACGCCGGCGAACGTCAGCGGATCGCTCGCTGTCACGCCAAACAGCAGGCCCCTTATCAGGCGCGTCAGCCCGAGCGCCCCGGCGACGCCCGCGCCCACACCGATCAAGGTCAGCATCAGCCCCTGCCCGACGACCAGTTTCACCACGTCACGCCCTTGTGCGCCCAGGGCCATCCGGATGCCGATCTCACGCGTGTGCCGGGTGACGGTGTATGACATCACGCCGTAGATGCCCACCGCGGCGAGCGCCACCGCGATGACGGCGAAGGCCGCGAGCAGCAGCGCATTGAAGCGCGGGCGTGAGATGACTTCTGCCAGTACCCGCTCCATCGTACTGACGGTCGAAATGGCGGCGTCGGGGTCGCCTTCCCAGACGGCCCTCTGCGCCGCCACGACCAGCGCGTTCGGGTCGCCGGCCGTGCGGATGATCAGCATCAGCGTGCCCCGCGGGTTCTGGGCGAGCGGGGCGTACATCCGTTCCGCCTCGTCCTCCGCCGGCGACGTGTGTTTGACGTTGGCGGCGACGCCGACGATCTCGCGCGTCACCCGCCCGACGATGATCCTGCGGCCCAGCGGGTCCGCGTTCGGGAACCAGCGGCGCGCGAAATTTTCGCTGATGATGGCGACCGGCGGGGCGTCGCGCGTGTCGCGCTCGTTGAAGGCGCGGCCCCTGACGAGCGCAATGCCCAGCGTGCGGAAATAGTCGGGGCTCGTGACGCCATACCAGGCGGTGGGCGCGCGGCCCGGCTCCGCGGGCTGGCCCTCGATTTCAAAGCCGCTCCAGAACCCGCCGAGCCTGATCATCGGCGGACTGGAAGTGACGGTGGCGCTCTCGACGCCGGGCAGTTTCTCGACTCGCGCGAGCAGTTGCTGATAAAAATCGGCGACCCGGCGGCGCTCGGGGTATTTCGAATCGAGCAGCGAGACGCGGAGCGTCAGCAGCCGGGCCGGGTTGAAGCCGAGGTCCACGCGCTGCATCCGCAGCAGGCTGCGCACGAGCAGTCCGGAGCCGACCAGCAGCACGAGCGTAAGCGCGATCTCCGCCACGACCAGCACGCTGCGCAGGCCCTGGCCCCGCGCCGTGCCGCGCCCGCCTTCCTTGAGCGATTCGTTGAGGTTGACGCGCGCCGACTGCCACGCGGGCACGAGGCCAAAGAGCAGCACCGTCAGCAGCGCGAGCGCGAGCGTGAAGCCGAGTACCCGCCCGTCCATGCCGATCTCGTCGAGCCGCGGGATGTCGCGCGGCGCAACCGACACGAGCAGATCAATCCCCCAGTACGCGAGCAGGAGCCCGGCGGCCCCTCCCGCCACGGCCAGCACCACGCTTTCGGCCAGCAGCAGGCGCACGATCTGCCAGCGGCTCGCGCCGAGCGCCGCGCGAATCGCCAGTTCCGGCGCGCGCAGCGTCATGCGCGCGAGCAGCAGGTTCGCGACGTTGGTGCAGGCGACGAGCAGCACGAGCAGCGTCGCGCATTGCAGCACCAATAGCGCCCAGCGGACGTGGCCGGTGACCTGTTCGTGCAGCGGCACCAGGCTGACTCCGCGATTCCGGTTGGTGTCGGGGTAAGCCTGTTCGAGTTGGCGCGCAATGGCCGTCATCTCGGTTTGCGCCTGCCCGGGGCTGACGCCTGATTTCAGGCGCCCGATGACGCCGAGGTAATGGCTCGCGCGCCGGTTCTCCGCCGCGTTGACCGCCTCGGGCGTCCACACCTCCGCGCCGTAATCCGTGGCCAGCTCGGTCTGCCGGAAATCAGGCCTCAGCACCCCGATGACGGTATAGCTGCCGTCATCGAGCCTGAGCGTCTGCCCGATGGCTGCGGCGTTGCCGCCGAAGCGGCGCTGCCAGAAGCCGTGACTGATGACCGCGACGCGGTTGCGGTCGGGTTGCTCTTCTTCGGGCAAAAAGGTACGGCCCAGCTGCGGCGTGACGCCGAGTACATTGAAAAAGCTGGTGGAGACTTTCATGCCGGCGACTTCGGTCGGCTCAGTCGTCCCCGTCAGCGTGTAGAGCCAGAGCCAGTACGCGCCCAGTTCGTCAAAGCTCTGCGCCTGCCTGCGCCAGTCCGCGAAGTTGTTCGGCGAGACGTTGCCGGAGTAGACGGCGCCCGGCGGCCACGTCTCCCAGACCTGCACCAGCGCCGCGGGCTCCCGGTACGGCAGCGGACGCAGCAGCACCGCATTGACGACGCTGAAGAGGGTGGTGTTCGCGCCGATCCCGAGCGCCAGCGTGAGGACAGCGACAAAAGTGAAGCCGGGCTTCCTCGCCAGCATCCGCGTGCCATAGCGCAGGTCCTGCCAGAGTGTCTGCATTTGTCACCTCCGGGAAAAATCAAAAGGCAAAAGGCAAAGATCAAAAGGCAAAAGTGGGATAAGGAAGGAAGCCTTTATTTGAAAAAGCAAGTGCCGACCTTTTGCCTTTTGATCTTTGCCTTTTGCCTTGCTCTTCATCATTCGTATCTCAGCGCGACCAGCGGGTCCACCTTCGTCGCACGCCGCGCCGGCAGCCAGCAGGCCGCGAGCGCCACCACTGTCAACAGCAATGGGACCGCGACGAATGTCAGGGGGTCGGTCGCGCCGACGCCGAAGAGCATGCCCGCCAGCACCCGCGTCAGCGCGAAAGCCCCGGCGACCCCGATGACGAGGCCGGTCAGGATGAGTTTGAGGCCCGCGCCGACGATCAGCCTGACGACGTTGCCCCTTTGTGCGCCCAGGGCCATGCGGACGCCGATTTCATGAGTGCGCTGCGTGACCGAATACGCGATCACGCCGTAAATGCCGGTGACCGCCAGCGCGAGCGCGACTATGGCGAAGACCGCAAAGATCACCAGGCTGAAGCGGCGCTGGTCGAGCGACGAAGAAAAAATCTGGCCCAGCGTGCGGAAGTTGAGCGGCAGATCGCTCGCGAGTTGCTGCGCCTCGCGCCGCATCTCGGGGATGAGCGCGGCCGGGTCGGCGTGGGCGCGGGCGACGATGGAAAAATCATACGTCCGGCGCGGGCGCTGGAAGCCGTTCACATAAACCGTCGCGCTCGGCCTGGCGTCGAGCCCGTAATCGCGCACGCTGCCGACGACGCCGACGATGGTGATCAGGTCGCGATAGCCATCCATATTGGCATACTGAATCCGTTGGCCGATGGGATCTTCATTCGGCCAGACCTTGCGGGCGAGCGCTTCGCTGATGACGGCGACGTGTGGCGCGCCGGCCCGGTCTTCAGGCTCGAAGAGGCGCCCGCGCTCAAGCGGGATGCCCATCGCCGCGAAATAGCCCGGCGTGGCGACGCGGTATTCGGCGTAGCCTTTCCTGTTCGGATCGTTGTCAATCAGGAACTGCCCGTCGGTGCCACTGTCGGTGAGCGGCAGGGCGTCTATGCCGCCGACCGCGGTCACGCCGGGCAGCCGGCCGAAGCGTTCGATCAGTTGCTCGTGAAACCGGGCGAGCCGCCCGGCCTGCTCATCGTCATCCGGGAACGGCAGCGAAATATCGAGCGCCACAGCGCTCTCGGGCCGGAAGCCGGGGTCAACCTGGAGCAGTTTCAGAAAGCTCTTCGAGAGGAGCCCCGCGCCAACGAGCAGCACGAGCGTCAGCGCGACCTGTGCGACCACGAGCAGCCCGCGCAACCGGCTGCGCGCCGGGTTCGCCGACTGCCCGCGCGCATTCTCCTTGAGGTGGCGGTGCAGGTCCGTTGGCGAAATCCTGAGCGCGGTCGCGAGGCCCAGCGCGACCGCGACGAGCAGCGCGAGCAGGAACGTGAAACCGAGTACACGCCTGTCAATGCCGATCTCATCAGCACGCGGCAGATTCCCGTGACTGAGGCTGAGCAGCCAGTCAACGCCCCACAATGAAAGCAGCAGCCCCAGCGCCCCCGCCGTCAGCGTGAGCAGCAGGTTTTCGCTGATTGACTGCACCGCCAGCCGCAGCCTTCCGGCGCCGAGCGCGACACGCACGGCGAATTCTTTCTGCCGCGCGGCGGCCTGCGCCAGTTGCATGTTGGCGACGTTCGCGCACGCCACGAGCAGCAGGAATCCGACCGCCGCGAACATAATCAGCAGCGCTTCCCTGACCTTCCCCGTGAGCGCTTCGCGCAGCGGAGTCATGGCGAAATCAACGGCGTCAACTCCCTTGCCGAACTGCTGACGGAGCTGTTTGCCGATGGCACTCACGTCAGCGCGTGCCGCCCCCAGCGGGACCTCTGAACGCAACCGGCCGATGACGCGCGCGCTGTGCGCGGTGCGTGACGGGATCGGCGGATAGACGACTTCACGCGGGACCCAGGCTTCGGCGTCGGCGGGGAATTTGAAGCCGGGCGGCATCACCCCGATGACCGTGAAGAGGTCGTTATCAATGCGTAGCGCCTTCCCGGCAAAATCCGACCCGCCCAGCAGCCGCTGCCAGAAGCCGTAGCTGACCACCACCGTCTTGTCGCCGGAGTTGCCCGCTTCTGGCGTAAAGACGCGCCCGGCCAGCGGCTGCACGCCCATCACCCTGAAGAATTCATTCGATACGACGTAGACCGGGGTGCGCACCGGCTGGGTGCCGCCCGTCACGGTGGTCAGCCCGCCGTTGTACTGGGCCACCGCCTCAAGGCTGTGATTCTGAGCGCGCAGATCGGAGAAATTCGGGTCGGCGAAATTCACCATCCCGCCTTTCTCGTTGACCTCCCGGAGCTGAACGATGCGCTCCGGCTCGGGGTAAGGCAGCGCACGCAGCAGCACGCCGTTGACGATGCTGAAGATCACCGTACAGGCGCTGATCCCGAGCGCGAGTGAAAAGACCGCCACGGCGGCGAAGGCCGGCTTTGTCCACAGCACTCGCGCCGCATATCTGAAATCGTGCCCAGAAGCGTTCGGCATAGAAATTGAAATAACAAAAGATGATTGAGTCGGCGAGAGTTCATCGGCGACACTCTGGTCAAGCGACCAAACTTAACCGGAGTCAACCTGATGAATCTCGC
>Ga0070741_10013818_pt1 | contig 14142 bp, 12 predicted proteins | sample Coa_R1_4_FD_66440 | JGI IMG/M metagenome (GOLD analysis project Ga0070741, IMG submission 66440) | Surface soil microbial communities from Centralia Pennsylvania, which are recovering from an underground coalmine fire - Coalmine... | ecosystem: Environmental > Terrestrial > Soil > Unclassified ... | reverse complement strand
CTTCCCGGCTTGCTGGGCCTTGCGGTACTTCCCGAACACCTGGTTGGTGAATCGCAAGCGGCTACCATGCCTGGCGCGCATACGTACAACGAAGTACTGCCGCTTATGCTGGCGCGTTACTGCGGCCCCGGGCTGCTTGGGCTCGGCATCACGGCGCTGATTGCCGGGTTCATGTCCGGTATGGCGGGCAACGTCAGCGCGTTTGCAACTGTCTGGACGTACGACATCTATCGCGCGCTCATCCGCCCACGCGCATCCGACAATCACTATGTCTCGATGGGCCGCTGGTGCACGATTCTTGGCGTGTTGATCAGCATCGGTACTGCGTATGTAGTGATGCAGTTTCTCAGCATCATGGATTATGTTCAGGCGCTGTTCAGCATTTTCATTGCGCCGTTATTTGGAACTGTCATTCTGGGCATGTTGTGGAAGCGAGCGACACCGGCGGCGGGGTTTTGGGGGCTGCTGGCAGGCACGCTTTCCTCTCTCGCAATGTTCTTGTGGGTGCACTTCGATCCAAGCGCGCTGCGCTATATCGCCCTGTCCTCGCACGCGCAGAATATGGCGGAGAACATGTATCGCGCTTTGTGGTCATGGATTATTTGCGTACTCGTCACGGTGGCCGTCAGCGCGGTAACTAAACCAAAGCCGATTTCCGAGTTAAAAGACTTGGTCTATGGCGCGACCGTCATACCGTCGGAAGGCGCGGTTTCGCTCGTGCACCGGCCAATCTTTTGGGCCGGAGTCGTATTCGTTGTATTTGTTGTTCTAAACATCATCTTCTGGTAACGAGAATATGCACGGTCCAGGATTCGTCTCAATTTGGTTTTTCATTGGAGCGCTGCTCACCGCTTACGGACTGCTGATCACGGCGACGGGGTTATATGAATTAGGCACACCGCCTGCGAATGCGCCTGTGCTTTCCAACCTGCATGCGAGCCTCTGGTGGGGACTGGTTCTGCTCATCATCGGCCTCATCTACTTCATCAAGTTCTTCCCGAAGAAACAGTAAATGGTTACGGAAATGCCCATCCGTTTGGGCCTAATCATTGGAAACAGAGGCTTCTTTCCCGATCATCTAGCTGCCAGCGGACGCGAAGACATGCTGCGCGTCTTGAATAGCGCCGGTGTGCAGGTAGTGGCGCTCACCCCTGAAGAATCGAAATTCGGCGCCGTAGAAACATTCGAAGAAGCTAAGCGGTGCGCGGATCTTTTCCGGAAGAATCGCGACAGCATTGATGGCGTGATCGTCTCACTCCCGAATTTCGGAGACGAGCGCGCCATTGCGGACGCGCTACGCCTCTCAACGCTGCAGGTGCCTGTATTAGTCCAAGCAACGCCGGACGATCCTAAACGGATGACGATTCGCGATCGCCGCGACAGCTTTTGCGGCAAGATGTCGGCATGCAACAACCTGATGCAGTATGGAATTCCGTACTCTTTGACGACGTTGCACACCGAAGCACCAGATTCCGAACAGTTTCGAAAAGATCTGGAGTGGTTCATCGGCGTCTGCCGCGTCGCGCGCGGGCTGAAACCCATGCGGGTCGGTTCGATTGGCGCGCGTCCTGCCGCGTTCAACACCGTTCGGTGCAGCGAAAAGCTGCTGGAGGCCAGCGGAATCTCCGTCGTGACAATTGATCTGTCCGAAATTCTCGGGCGGATCGGCCGCATGGCGGATGGCGACCAAGCGGCGCAAAAGAAGCTTGCCGAGATTCACGCATACGTTTCGACTAAGGATGTGCCGGCCGAATCACTGATGAAGATGGCGAAGCTGGGCGCCGTCATCGACGGCTGGATGCGCGAGCAACAACTCGCGATCAGCGCCGTCCAGTGCTGGACTGCCTTAGAAGAGTATTTCGGTGTTGTGCCCTGTACGGTAATGAGCATGATGAGCAATAACCTGATGTCCAGCGCGTGCGAAGTGGACATCGTTGGCGTTGTCAGTATGCATGCCCTGCGGCTTGCATCGGGTACACCAAGCGCTTTGCTCGATTGGAACAACAACTACGGCGAAGATCCAAACAAAGCCGTCTGCTTCCACTGCAGTAATCTGCCAAAGCATTTCTTCACCGACGTGAGGATGGAATATCAAGAGATCATTGCGGGCACAGTTGGCAAACTGAATACGTTTGGCACTTTGTATGGCCGTGTCAAACCTGGCCCAATGAGCTACGCCCGTTTTTCGACGCTTGACCGCGAAGGCAGAATCAGAGGCTACGTGGGCGATGGCGAGTTTACCAATGATCCGCTCGAAACTTTCGGCGGAGCCGGTGTGGTTCGCATCCCGGACATGCAGCATCTCTTGCGTCTCATCTGCGAACAAGGATTCGAACATCACACGGCCGCCAATCTTTCGCATACAGCGGCTATGGTCTATGAGGCCGCAAAGAAGTATTTAGGGTGGGAAGTGTACTGGCATAAAGGATGAGCACCGTTGTTGCTGGAGTCGACTTTGGCACGTTGAGCGTGCGCGTTTCCATCTTTGATGACGAGCGCGGCAGGCTAGGGTCTGCAATTGCGGAGTATCCGTTGCATCGCGAGCGAAGCGATCCCGATTACGCAACTCAAAGCCACGCCGATCACATGAGGGCGCTCGCTCAGGCTACTCGTGCGGCGCTCGAGCAGGCCGGAGTTGACGGAACGAAAGTCAAAGCAATCGCTCTCGATACAACGGGCTCAAGCGTGATTCCAGTCGGCGAGAACCTGGAACCTCTGGACGATTACTACTTGTGGTGTGATCATCGCTCCTGGCGCGAAGCGTCCGAGATCACCCGCAAAGCGCATGAACTGAAGTTAAGCGCCATTGAATGGTGTGGCGGCGTCTACTCTTCCGAATGGGGCTTTTCAAAGCTATTGCATTGGCTACGGCACAATCCCGGAAAACGGGACAAGTTTGTTTCGGCATTTGAGCATTGCGATTATGTGGCCACGGTGCTTTGCGGTATCAAAACAGTAGCGGAGGCGCCGCGGAGCATCTGCGCCATGGGCCACAAGTGGATGTGGAACGCCTCGTTGGGCGGGCTCCCGACGGAGGAGTTCTTGACGTCGGTTGATCCGCTGCTTTCCGGAACGCGCGCCAAGCTGGGCGGCCGTTACCTGACGTCGAATGCGGTTGCCGGTTTTTTGAGTAACGAGTGGGCTGAAAAACTCGGCTTGTCCACCGATACCGTAGTTCCCATCGGCGCCTTCGACGCGCATTGGGACGCAATCGGCGCAGGTGTAAAGTTGGGCGATGTCGTGAATGTGATTGGCACTTCCACTTGCATCATCGGCTTGAGTTCGGAAAACACACTGGTGCCTGGTGTGTGCGGCGTCGTTCCGGGCTCTGTCGACCCGGAATTAACGGGCATTGAGGCTGGCCTTTCCGCTGTCGGCGATATCTTTGAAGCCATCGCTCGCCGCGCTGGCACGAATACGCGAACATTAGCTCAAGAGATCACAAACCATCGCGCCGGCCAGACGGGTCTGTTACGCATGACGTGGGACAACGGCGACCGCACTGTCCTGGTGAACCCGGAATTGGGTGGAATCACGTTGGGGTGGCATCTTACAAACACCACGGCTGATGAGCTATTCGCGGCAATCGAAGGCACCGCATTTCACACGCGCATCATTCTGGAGCGCATGGCCGAACGCGGAACCGATGTGCGGCGCATCATCAACGGCGGCGGCATTCCGCAGCGCAACAACGTGCTGAACCAGGTCTATGCCAATGTGCTGAACAAACCCATTCTGGTTCCCAAAGGAGACGTGACCAGCTTGGGCTCGGCAATCTTTGCATTTCTGGCCGCGGGAGCCTTTCCTTCAATCCAGGCTGCGCAAGAGAAGCTGTGCCCGGAACACGAAATCTTCATGCCTGAACCGGCCGCCGTTGAAGTCTACGAGAAGCTGTATTCGTTTTACAAGCGTCTCTACTTTGGATTCGGCGCGCGAAAATCCGCCGCTGTAACCATCGGCGACGTGCTGCCGGAGTTGCGCCTCATAGCGCAACACGCAAGGCAGGTGCAGTGATGTTGGAAGAGCTACGAGACGAAGTCTTCACCGCAAATCAGGAGTTAGTCCGCAGCGGATTGGTGGTGTTCACCTTCGGGAATGCTAGCGGCTTTGACCGTTCGTCTGGAAAAGTCGTGATAAAACCGAGCGGAGTTCCTTACGACACGATGCGACCGCGGGATCTTGTGATTACAGATCTCGACGGCAAGATTTGCGAAGGCAATCTGCGGCCATCGTCTGACCTTCCGACGCATCTTGCGCTGTATCGCGCTTTCGAAGGCGTAAATGGCATCGTCCACACACACTCCCGTTATGCCACCGCGTGGGCTCAGGCGGGAAAAGATATCCCTTGCCTCGGAACAACGCACGCCGATTATTTTCGCGGACCTATACCCGTAACGAATGAGATGCAACCGTGCGAAATCGAATCCGAATATGAGTGGAACACGGGGCAGGTGATCATCAAGCGATTTGAAAAACTGGACCCGCTCGCCACATGTGCGGTTCTGGTTGCCGGACATGCTCCCTTTTGCTGGGGATCTTCTCCCGCTCAAGCTGCCCATATGGCAGTTGTTGTGGAAGAGTTGGCGCATCTTGCTTTCTTGACGGTGACGATTCGCGCTGATGTGGAAGGAATCTCCACCGTCTTACGCGACAAGCATTTCCTGCGCAAGCATGGCCCGAGCGCCTATTACGGTCAACTCGCCGAAGTCAAGTCAAACAACTAACATCCTGCGAATTGATTGAGATATCTGAAATAGTTTGGGACAGCTACAATGCTTACCAGCATGCTATGCCAGCCGATTGTGAATGCGAAGCCTCGCTGAAATAAAGTTCCGGGCGCGTCAGGAGCTTGCAAATTTGCTCTTGACTGCGCGGCCTCCGGAACTGCCCGCTTTTCAGTCCTCCCGCTTACTTCTGCCAGACACCAGTTCGATTGTTGCTTCACTTAGGAGCAGCGAATACGCGCAATCTGTGCAATGGATCGCGGAAGAGATCCTGGCGCATAAGTTTCCGCTAGTCGGGTTAACTGTGAACACAGGCAAAGACATCCACTGGCGGCGCGATTACATACATGGTGTTGAAACACCGCCAACTTACTTCCGCCGAATCCCGTACCTGGATTTTGCGCGCGTTGGCGATCACAAGATTATTTGGGAGTTGAATCGTCACCAACATTTAGTTTTACTAGCGCAAGCCTATCTGTTCACTGGCAATGAAGAATATAAGATCGAAATCTTCAATCAAATAAAAGGATGGCTGCAGCACAATCCATTTCAACGCGGCATCAATTGGGCCAGCGCGCTAGAGGTCGCTTTTCGAATGCTGTCCTGGATTTGGATCTATCATTTCGTCGGCGCGGAAATGCCCGATGCATTTCAACGAAAATTTTTGACAGAACTGTACCGGCACGCGTTGCACCTGTCTGAGAACCTCTCTGTTTACTTCTCCCCCAATACCCACCTGCTAGGCGAAGCAGTCGCGCTGCACGCGGTAGGAACCTTATTTCCGAATTTTCCGCACGCTCATGAGTGGCGCGAACGCGGATTGTCACTGGTAGAGGCCCAACTCGAATTTCAAGTTCAGAACGATGGTTCGCATTTTGAGCAATCCTCGTACTATCACATTTATGCGCTAGATTTTTTCGTTTTCTCTTACCTGCTGGCGGATCGGCCAAGACATTGGAATCCAGCGCTCACAAAAATGGCCGACTATCTGCACTGGTTGCTCGGACCGGCGGGCCGAATCACATTTTGGGGCGACGATGATGGAGGCCGCCTGTTTCATCCTTATGGAGATCGCGCCGAATTTGGGCGCGCGACGCTCACCACCTGCGGCATCCTGTTCGCCCGGGAAGAATGGATTGAGTCGCAACAGGCCATCGCAGAGCAAGCAATCTGGTGGCTGGGTGCGGATTGCATACCAGCTACTGTCCGAGATTCGTGGCGTCCGGTAACTGGATCGCGAGCCTTCGCGCAAAGCGGCCTGACATTTCTGCAAGCGGGCGACTTATTTTTGCAAATGGACTGTGGCGCACTCGGTTACGGAGGCGCTGGCCATAGTCATTCCGACTGCTTGAGTATCGCGCTGCAGCTTGCCGGTGAGCCCGTGTTCATCGATGCGGGCACCTTCACCTATGTCGGCAACGCGGCGGAACGAACTTGGTTCAGGGGATCGAGAGCACACAATACCGTATGCATTGACGGGCTGGATCAAGGAACCCAAGCCGGCCCATTCCGCTGGTCGACGAAACCCGAGGTGAAACTCGTCGATTTCCAACCGGCCGAAGGCCGCATCGAGGCGACCTGCCGGTATTCGGGTTTCTTACACCGGCGAAAGGTCCATCTCGATTCGCAAAATCTAACCGTTACGGACCAGATTGACGGACCGCCCGGCGAACATGTTTCCGAACAAATTTGGCAGCTTGGCCCAGCTTCCGCTCGTGTGTCGCTGTCATTTTCCGCGGATCCGGTCTGGCAGGCGTCTAAAGTTTCCCCGGCTTACGGAATAAAAAAGCGCGGAGAATCGCTGATCGTCACGGTCAAGGATGCGCTGCCAATAACAATCGTCATGCGCCTGTCGATTAATGGACCGGTTCCATCTAGCCGATAGAATGGTGGACGTTAGCCGCTGATTCAGCAGGTTACGAAGGATTTACCGCGTTTGAAAACTGTTGACACGCCATCGCAAATCGCCGTTTTAGGTCTTGGGTACGTGGGCTGCGTCACCGCGGCTTGTCTTAGCAAATTAGGGCATCGCGTGACGGGCGTAGACCGTGATGAGCATAAGGTGAAGAGCGTCCTTAGCGGTCGCGCGCCTTTTTACGAGCCGGGCCTTGAAGAATTGGTCAAGGAGAACGCGTCGGCAGGGCGGCTCGGCGCCACCACTTCTCTCACGGATGCTATCGCACAAGCCGACATCGCCCTGATTTGTGTCGGTACTCCTTCGGAAAAAAATGGCAACTTAGGACTCGAACAACTTCGTCGTGTTGTCAGCGAAATTGCGGCAACGCTCGGTAAACGAAGTAAGCCGCTGATTGTGGCCATCCGTAGCACGGTTTTCCCCGGAACATGCGAAGAAGTTGTAATTCCGCAATTTAGTTCGGGCGTGGAGGTTGTATCCAATCCCGAGTTCTTGCGAGAGGGCGTGGCGGTTCGCGATTTCGTTGAGCCGTCGCTGGTAGTGGTAGGCGGTACAAATCGCGCTGCAGTGGAGCGCGTTGCTTCTATCTATGAGCCTTTAGGTGTAAAGCCTTGCCTTGTTTCATTACGTACCGCGGAGATGATCAAATACGCCTGCAACGCGTTTCACGCCTTGAAGATTGCCTTCGCGAACGAAATTGGCACGCTTAGCTCCAATTTGGGGGTAGATGCGCGCGAAGTAATGGGTACAGTGTGCGAAGATGTCAAACTCAACGCGTCCGCTGCCTACCTGAAGCCCGGTTTCGCGTTCGGCGGTTCTTGCTTGCCGAAAGACCTTCGGGCGCTAGTTTATCGGGCGGGTCGAATGGATCTGAATTTACCGCTGCTCGAATCCGTTTTACCGAGTAACGATCATCATTTGACACGAGCCATTTCTGCAGTTCTGGACCTGCCTGCAAAGCGCATCGGCGTCGTCGGCCTCGCCTTTAAAGAGAACACAGATGATCTTCGCGAAAGTCCAGTTGTTGGCCTCCTCGAACAATTAGTTGGCAAAGGTCGCGATGTGCGAGTCTTTGATCCGCATATTCAGATCGACGTCATCTACGGCAGCAATCGCAATTTCATTCTCGATAGCATTCCGCATATCGGCCGCCTCATGACAGCAGATTTGGCAAGTTTGCTCCAATGGGCCGATCACTTGGTTCTTACACAAAAGCCCAACGCACAAACCGCGGCTCAAATCAGCGAATCGCGTCTTCCGGTTCTGGATTTGGCTGGGAACCCTGTCGCGTCTCAAATGCTGGCGGTCCGCTGAAGCGGCAGCCGCCCAGATGCTCAAAAGAAAATTCGCCCTACTCTTGAGCTGAAAGCTGCTGGTCGGAATCGCGCCATGCGCTAATCTTCAGGCGGCGGCAAACCCAGCAAAGATCTTCCTCGTCCGCGACTTGCGGCCCTGTCAATGGAATGCATGGGGCGCCGCACACAGCGCACGCCTTCGCAGGAGCGGGACGTTCCGCTTCGACCGATTTCCTGGCCATCTCCAAAATCTCTGGCGAGATGATTGGTTCGGCTATCGGTTTCTTTTTCATCGTTGTTTTCACTATAGAACAAATCGGCGCGATCAAAGGCAATGGCTACGCGACCAGAAAATCCCGGTACTTAGGTACTTCGCCTCACGTTTGTTCTTTGCAGTGCCTCCGATCATAAGACGTCGTCAGGTCCGTATGCGCTTCCATGATTTAGTTTGAAGTCGGCTCCTTAAAAGAGAGCCGTTGGCGCACGAAGCTTAAGATGACAATGATCGCTCTCAAAGACTAAAAACATTCACGGATGAAATCAAATTAATGGGCGTCAACGCCGCTTTTCTATTTCCGGGCCAGGGATCGCAATACACCGGTATGGGCAAGGCACTAGCCGAGCAGTATGAACCCGCACGAAAAGTATTTCAGCAGGCCGACGAAGCACTCGAGTTTTCTCTCTCAAAGATCTGCTTTGAGGGTCCTGACGAAGAATTAAAGAAGACTGAGAATACACAACCTGCGCTCCTGACCGTATCGATCGCGGCGTATCGAGTGCTTCAATCGCTTGGTTATCAGCCGTCAATCGTGGCGGGACATAGCCTGGGAGAATACTCCGCCCTGGTCGCGGCGGGATCGTTGGAGTTTGCGGACGCCGTGCAGCTAGTAAAAAAACGCGGACGCTACATGCAAGAAGCTGTCCCACAGGGGATAGGAGCGATGGCCGCCATTTTGAAACTCCCGGCAGGTGAACTGGACAACATTCTCCAACAGGCAGCCCAAGGCGAGATCGTAACGTCTGCAAATCTTAACTCTCCGGATCAAGTGGTTATTGCCGGTCACACAAAAGCAGTGGAACGCGCGATGGAATTGGCAAAGGCGGCAGGAGCAAAACGAGCCATTCTGCTGCCCGTCAGCGCACCCTTTCATTGCCCGCTGATGCGGCCTGCCCAGGAAAAGCTTCGCCCCGACCTCGAAGCAACCGAGTTCAATGATCTGAAATTTCCTTTAATCAACAACTGGCAGGCGCGGGAGGTCACGATTGGTTCCGACGCACGAGAAGGTCTGTATCAGCAAGTGCCCAATCCGGTACGCTGGACCGACACAATTCGCTCCATCTCGGCGCGCCACATCAAGAAAGTTGTGGAAGTGGGCGCGGGTTCGGTTCTCGTTGGACTCTGCCGCAATATCGATTCGTCCCTACAAGGCGTGAAATTTGGCGACCCGGGAGACGTAGACGCGGTCGCCCGTTTACTCGCTTCAAATTGATTTGGCAATATCCACGAGGTCACTGAACAGCCCGTACGCCGTCTGCTGCACACCGGGATTGATAGAGACCACCCCAATGGTTCCCATCAGATCCGTATCGAGAAGCAATAGGTTGGAAGTGCCACTATCGATCGCGAGCAGTTCGGTTTGTTGCAAGATTTCAGGGCGCACCTGTAGGCGAACCGCGCCATTCACTCGCTCGCCGCTGCAAACAAGTTGGATCGTTCTTCCTGAGTTCGCTAACCGTGCGGGTTCCTGCGGATCGATGTCGCGCAAGCCGCGCCGCTCTACCCGTTGAGGCGTTGTTTCGGCATCCATCAGCACGTTCGCCAATGCAGCAGCTTTGGCGGCGGAGTCCCAACCGTCGATGTCATACCACGGATCGGCCTCCGCAATGCCCATCTGCTGCGCCTCGCGAATTCCTTCATCCATGGACATGCCGCGTTGCATGGCTGCAAGCACTATTTTTGATGTCGAGTTCAGAACCCCACGGAATCCGTTTACAGCCACGCCCGGAAGATTGTTGCGCATATTGCTGAAAATTGGCGTGCCGTCCATAACGGTTGATTCGAACCGGAACTCTACTTGTCCCGTTCGCGCTTCACGCTGAAGCACAGAGTAGGCGTGAGCAATGGGGCCTTTGTTCGCCGTTATCACGTGAATGTGCCGCGCGATTGCGGATCGAATGTGGGAGATCGCCGGTTCTCCGTTTTTGGGATTGAGCGTCGTTACCTCAATAACTACTTCCGGCTGGGCCTGATCCAGAAAATCGTCCACCGAACGCGCCGGCGGCTCCCAGGCGGGCTCGATGTCCAATCCCTTGCTGTCGTAAGCGGTACCATGCCGGGCCGTGTGTATCGCGACGATACGAAACGGAAACATGGCTTTCTTGTCAATCAGTAAATGGGCAAACGCCTTACCGACGTTCCCATAGCCGATCAACGCAACTCGCAAGTACTGAGATTAGCAGCGTAGCTAGGGTACTTAAATCTTGACAGCGACAGATGCCTTGGTCAGACTGTTAGAGTTTAGGGGGTCAAAAACTTTCAAGTGAAGTTCCGCACGTTTGTTTTGCTGAGTCTGTTGGGTGGGTGCGCTTTGGCACAGCAGCAGTCGGACACAACCGGGCCGATACCTGCGACTGCCCCCGGCCCCAACCCACTCGTAACGCTGGCGAGTGAGTTTTTCGAGCATAATTACTTTAACGTTTACGGCTTTGGCGATGCCGTATTGGATTCAAATAACCCGACAGTGAACAGCGCCGGGCAGGCCCAGAATGGTTGGGGAACTGGGTTCGAGGTTGGCGGCGGAGTCAATGCATCGCATGCATTCAGGGATGCGCAACTGGTTTTTGGTTATTCGGGCTCGTATCGCAATTACCAAAGTAATCTCTATCAAAGCGGCTCGTCACAAAACCTGAATTTGGGCTATTCAAAGCGACTGACCAGGCATTTAAGCATGAATGTGGGTGTCGGAGCGGGCATTCTTCTATATGGAGGAACATTCTCCTCAAACGAAATTAACGCCGCCGTCCCGGTGATTTCAAATCCGTTTAGCCCGGAGACAAGGTATCTCGGTGCCAACCTCGGTTTTACTTACCAGCAGACGCGGCGTTTAAGCTACTCGGTGTTTGGAAGTTTCTATTTAACGCGATACAACTTTGCAGGCGCGATCGGGACAACAGGAGCATCAGGCGGTGCTTCTGTGAATTATCGTTTGACGGCTCGAACGACGATATCTGGGAACTATAGTCACAGTTATTTCAATTATCAGCAGAATGTTGGAAACGACGGCGTAGATCAGGTCGGATTGAGTTTAGCTCATACTTTTAGCCGGCATTGGACGGTTTCAGTATTTGGTGGCGGCGCCCGAAGCAATGCCAACGGGATACTTCAAATACCCGTCATCATCCAGGCTGGTAATCAAACAATCACCGGATACGTCCTCGGACCATATCATCAGATTGCCTATATTCCTTCTTTTTCGGGATCGCTATCGCATTCCTACCGGCGCTCTGTCTTCTCCGTCTCCGCCGGCGAGGGCATAGCGGGATCAGGTAACGGCTATTTTCTTGCTTCCCGCAACATTTACGTTAACGGAGTTTATTCCTATAGCTTGCACGGACAAAACATTAGTGTGGGCGGAAGCGCCTACCGGTTAAGCAGCGTCGCAAACACTGTCAGCAGCAGCTACAGTAGTGCGATTTTCAGCGCTTCGTATGGCCGCATGTTAATCCGCTATGTCGGACTCTTTGCCCGATACGATTACAACCACTGGGGCGGCGCAGTGCAATCATTCAGCGGTATTTCCGACAACAGGATTTCGTTCGGTTTGAACTTCACTTCCAAGGGCGTACCCATGACGCTGTTCTGAGCAAAAGACAGAAACAGGGCTATTGAACGCCTCCATCGGTGCTCAACAAACGTTGCAGCCGATCGGCGAAATTTTCTCCTGATTCCGTTTCGAGTTTTCTACTTTTGACAGGCAGCACACGCTCGAGTTCATGAACCAGCCGGAGCAAGCTCTTGATGTTGGATTCCGTCAACTTCGCACCTCCGGCTACGTCAGTTCGTGGTAAGAAGTTGCTGTCTACGCCAAAATCGATGCGCAGATCTTCCTGCTCAAGTGCGGCGCGCTCGGTTCCGTTGTCGAACTCCGGCCCGAAGCAGGAGAGCGAAACTCGCGAGGGACGCAACTCCCAATCGGTATCGCACTGCCATAGATCCCACCAGCTTTCGACAACGTAAGCGATGTCGTCACTCTGATAATCGCCCAGGATTTGCGTTACGGCATCCAGGTCCAAGGGACCGTTCAACGGCCGTTCCAGCAAAGGAGGTTCGGCGCTTGAGATCGCCTGAATGGAGACCACGGATTGTGGCTGATCGCGTTGGGAAAAGGGAAACGAACGTAACGCCTTTTCGAAGTAGCGCACGCGTTCTCGGCGAGCGTGACGTTCGAGCCATACCGACAAAGATAATCGATCGGTCACGCCTTCATTATCGAAGCTATGTTTTCGCGGTAGCCTCGCTCAAACAGATTCGTCTTTCAATGTTCTATAAAGCGCGCGCCCTTGCGATACTGGTACTGTGCTGACAGATCTCGTCCAAATTAAGCGTTACGGCGAGAAGCAGCGCGAGGAGAACCAGCGATTTCGTGCCTGGATGAAGCGGCACAACTTCGTCGAGCGGCGTTTCAAGGCAATTGCGCAGGAAATCGAAGAAGCAATAGATTGCACGCTCTGCGCGAACTGTTGCCGCGTCGCAACTACTCAGATAAACGATCGCGACGCTGAACGCCTGGCGCGCTTTCTGGGGGTAAAGCTGCCGGCATTTCTCAAAGACTACACAGAAGAGACGGCTGAAGGGCGAATTCTAAAGCGAAATCGAGACGGCTGCGTGTTTCTGCAGGGCAATCTCTGTTCGGTTTACGAGGCCCGCCCGCAAACGTGTGAGCTTTTCCCGCATCTGGTGAAGGGCAACGGCTCGCTGCTCAGCCGCATGTGGCATATGCCGGACCGCGCTGTCTATTGTCCGATCGTCTACAACACTCTGGAGCAATTCAAATCAGAGACGAGGTTCGTGAAATGACCCTTGTTTTGATTGCGTCTCTTCTTCTCGTTGTCGGTTTCGCCGCGTATCAATTGTCTGAAGCACGCAGATGGCGTCAGAGTTCCCAAGAAAGCCGTGAACAACTGGACAAACTCCGTTTGGAGGTGGAGCAGGCAAAACGAACGGCAATCGAGAAAGAGGGGGAGAGTCTTAAGAACCTCGAGTTAGCTCAAGTGCAACTCAAGCTGCTGACGCAAACACAGCAGCAGATTGAGGACCGGTTCAAGATGCTGGCCGCAGATACACTGCAGACTAACAGCCAGCTATTTCTGGATCGCAGCCGCGATCAGATTCAGCATCTTGTAGAACCTGTGAACCAATCGCTGAAGCGCTTTGAAGAACAGGTTCAAGCGATTGAGCGTTCGCGTATCGGAGCCTATGAAGGCATCACGGCGCAAGTACAAGCGCTGACCGATCTACAGGAACGTGTGCGGCAATCCGCCGATCAACTCAAGACCGCGCTACGTTCTCCCACTCAGCGGGGCCGCTGGGGAGAGATGCAATTGCGGCGGGTTGTTGAATTGGCGGGCATGGTAGAGTACTGCGACTTCGCGGAGCAGAAGACGCTGTTTGGAGAAAGTAATCAACGTCCCGATCTCATCGTGAATCTGCCCAATCAGTGCCAGGTTGTCGTAGATGCCAAAGTCTCGCTGGATGCATATTTGCGCGCCATCGAAGCGCAAAGTGATGTGGAACGCCAGCAATGTTTGAAAGACCATGCAAGCCAGGTGAAGACCCATGTTCGGGCACTTAGCGATAAGTCTTATTGGCAAAGATTGCCTTGTTCACCGGAGTTTGTCGTCGCCTTTCTTCCACTTGAATCGCTATTCAGCGCGGCATTGGAGCAAGATCCGGCGCTACTTGATTTCGGAGCCGAAAAGCGCGTCATGATCGCAACTCCAGTGACGCTCATAACGCTGCTGCTCACGGTAGCTCATGGCTGGCGGCAACGGGCGCTGGCTGAAAATATCGACAAGATTCGCGATGCCGGCGTAGAACTTTATGGGCGATTGCTGAAAATGAACGAGCATTTCATCAAACTTGGCGATGCCATCGGCAAGACGGTCGAAACATACAATCAGACAGTCGGTTCCATAGAGCGCAACGTTC
>Ga0070741_10013817_pt1 | contig 14142 bp, 10 predicted proteins | sample Coa_R1_4_FD_66440 | JGI IMG/M metagenome (GOLD analysis project Ga0070741, IMG submission 66440) | Surface soil microbial communities from Centralia Pennsylvania, which are recovering from an underground coalmine fire - Coalmine... | ecosystem: Environmental > Terrestrial > Soil > Unclassified ... | reverse complement strand
TACGCGGATCCGTGCGGTACGCCTCGTAGCGGCACACGAACAGGTCTCCAGCGGGATCGTGCCTACGGTCGAAGGCGTGACCGTTGGCGGCGGCCCACTCGATCAGATGCCTATTGGCACGACGGGCGTGGTTGCGGTAGGTCATCGTGGCATACCGGCCGGCTGGCAGCAGCCCGGGGCGTACGCGGTCGTCGCCGCTCATCGGCTTTTCGGTGATCGCCCCGACCTCAAGATCCATCGGTCCTTCCATGTCGATCACATGGAGCCGCAGAAAGGCCGGGCCCGCGTCCGCGCCGTCGTTGCGGCCGAGCCAGTCGAACAGCTCGGCGAGTAGCTTGTCGCGCTGGCTGAGCATGCCGCGGAACGGCGTCACGCAGCGAATCCCGAGATAGGGGATTTCCGGGCGCTGTGCGACCTGCGGTTCGTCAAGGATCTCCACCGTCGCCCCCTGCTGGTTTGTCTGCCTGGTGGTCTGCCTGCCGCTGGGACGGGTCTCAGGGTAGGTGAACGGGGGCTTGTGCGGCGCCGGAGACGTTGATGCCGCCCCACACGGCGCGGGCGCCGGAGTCCCCGACCCGAATGCACTGGACGATGCAGACGGCGCTCACGGCGATCGCCAGGGCCGCCACGGTGACCGTCGTGGCGTGATGCTCCGCGTATCCCGCGCGGGCGATGACGACGAGGGCGATCGCGAGCACGGCGACCGCACCGACGAACCAGACCAGGGTCAGGCCGAGGCTGCGGTGCTGGGCGGCCAGCTTCTGCAGGTAGGTCGCGTGGTTGTAGAGGGCCTGCCCGGCCAGGTCGGTCGCGTAGGTGACGCCGACCATGACGATCGCGAAGATCGCGTTGGCGATGCCGAACCGGGCGCGCCACTTGGGGCGGGACGCGACCAGGATCGTCGTGACGCACACCAGCGGGATGCCGGCCACTGCCGCGTGCAGCAGCAGGATGTGGGTGGGCAGGCCGAACACCTTGACGGGCATCGGGCTTCTCCTGTTCGTCTTCGGTCCGGTGTCCGCCGACTCCGGCAGCACCCGCCAAACGTATTCGTCTATTCAGCGGTTCACAGTCCTACGGACCCGCCGGTTCGCCAGTACATGTTCTCCGAGCGGCTGAGGAAACCGGCATCGACCAGGTAACGACGAAGCGCCGCGTAGTCGTCGTGGAAGTTCCCGAGGATGCGATTGACCTTCGCCTCCTCGTAGTGCACGCCGGGCTCGAACGACTGGGCCAGATAGTCGAGCACGACCATACGCTTCGCGTGGGCGGCCGGGACATGCGTGAGGCGGCCGCGGGCGAAGAAACCGCGAAGCAGCGACGCCGTGCCAGGGTCCTGCACCACCGGCTCCGGCGGCAGCGCGCTGTCGGCCTGGCGGGTGTTCGCCTCGGTCGCGGCGCGCAGCGTCTCGGGAAGGGCGCGCCAGCGGTCGTCGGACGCGTCGAGGCCGTCCGGCTGCTCGGTGAGCCGGACGGCCAGGCCCGCCTCGTTCAGGCGGATGAGCGTCTTGATGACGTCGCGCACCGGCACGTTGGCGCTCTTCGCCAGGTCTTGCGCCCGCGCGCCCTGCTTCGGCGCCAAAACCAGGGCGGCGAACACCCGGAGGCGGCCCGGATCGGCCAACAGCGCGATCAGCCTGCGCGGGTCGGGGATCTGTTCGTCTTTGCCGCGAGCGGTCATGGCCCGATGTTAGCTACGCCGTATTCGGGTCCGCCTCCGGGTTTGCGTCGTCTTCGAAGAACAGGTTCGGTTCGCCGCCGCCGCGTTCAGCCGATCAGGACCGGCGCGGACAGACGCAGATCCCGCGACGAACGCCCGACCTGCACCAGGTAGCTGCCGCGCGGGTGAACCCAGGCGTGGGACTCGGAATCCCAGCGCGCGAACGCCCGCGCGGGCACACGCAGGCGCACGTGCGTCTCCTCGCCAGGCTCGGCGTAGGCCGAGCCGAGGGCGGCCAGCACCCGGATCGGACGCATCGGCTGCGGATAGCCGTCCACGTTCGCCGGATCCGGTTCGGAGAGGTAGAGCTGAACCACCTCACGCCCGGCTCGGCGACCCGTGTTGCGCACCGTCACGGTCACCTCGACGTCGGCTCCGGCGCGCACCGGGCCGACCGGGACGTCCAGGCCCTCGAACATCCAGCTGGTGTAGCCGAGGCCGTGCCCGAACGGGAACAGCGGCTCACGGCCGGCCTTGTCGTACCCTCGGTAGCCCACCAGCAGCCGCTCGCTGTATTCGAGGGCTCCGTCGACCGGCCGCGCCGGGCCGACCGGGACCCCGGCCTCGCTGCGCGGAATCGTCACCGGCAGCCGGCCTCCCGGCTCGACGACGCCGAGCAGCACGTCGGCGAGCGCGTGCCCGAACTCCTGGCCGGGGAACCACACCTGCACGATCGCGGCCACCTGGTCCGCCCACGGCATCAGCACCGGCATGCCGCAGTTCACCACGACCACCGTGCGCGCGTTGACCGCCGCGACCGCCTCGATCAGCTCGTTCTGGCGGCCGGGCAGCGCCAGCGTCTGCCGGTCGTAGCCCTCGCTCTCGGTGCCCGCGGCCGCGCCGACCACGACCACCGCGGCCTCGCTGGACTGCGCCGCCGAGACCGCCTCCTTGATCAGCGCGTCCTCCTCAGGCAGCGGCACGACGCCCAGCTGGAAGCGGGTGAACTCGCCGTCGTGCTCGGACGGGTCGCAGGACGCGAACGCCTCGACCAGGTCGCCCTCGTCCAGGTCCAGCACCGTGCCGAGCTCGAACGGCCGGGAGAGCGCCGCGATCGGGTCCTCGACCGGCGGCGCGGTCTCGGTGAGCACGAGCGGCGACGGCTCCTCGAACGGCCCGTCGAGCTCAAGCCGCAGCGCGCCGAGCCCGGCGACCGCGAACCGGTGCGGCCCCGAAGCCTGTGCGCGGTACGTGGTGCGGAAGGTCAGCTCCCTGATCTCGGTGCGCACCACCGTGGGCGGCAGCGGATCCCACCAGGTCACCTCGGGCTGTTCGAGCACGTCCGTGTGCTGCAGCCCGCCGTCCTTGCCGCGGATCTCCAGACGCGCTCCCGGCGCCCTGGTGGCCGGATCGGTCAGCGACTGCGGTTCGGGCACCGGGGTGGTCAGCCAGGTGCGGCAGCCCTGATGCACGGTCAGCTCGGTGTGCGATCCGAGCGCCGCGCGCAGCCCCTCGGCGGGGGAGACTGCGATCGCCGCTCCGACCTGCGCACTGCCAAGGCCCTGATACTGCGGGAGCACCGCGTTCGGGCCGAGCAGCGCGATGGAGTGCGCGTTGCGCGGCAGCGGGAGCGTGCCGGCGCTGTTGCGCAGCAGGGTGAACGAACCGGCCGCCGCGCGCCGCAGCACCTGCCGGTCGGCCCGCGGGCCGGGCTGCGGCTTGGGCTCCTCGCCGCCGAGCGCGCCGACCATCCGCGCGACCCGCAGCAGCCGCAGCACCTTCTCGTCGACCTCGGCCTCGGACACCGCGCCGCGGGCCACCGCGTCGGCCAGCTCGCCGCCCCACGGGCCGCTCGGGCCCGGCATCACCAGGTCGAGCCCGGCCAGCGCGGTCTCCTCGGTGGAACGCGCCGCGAACCAGTCGGACACGACCGCCCCGGCGAAGCCCCAGTCCCGCTTGAGCACGTCGCGCAGCAGGTGCGTGTGCTCGGTCATCGTGGTGCCGTTGACCTTGTTGTACCCGGCCATGATCACCGCGCATTCGCCCTCGACGACGCAGGCCTCGAACGGCGCGAGGTAGAGCTCGCGCAGCGTCGTCTCGTCGATGCGGGAATCGGCCGTCCAGCGCTCCGTCTCCGCGTCGTTGCCGACGTAGTGCTTCGCCGTGGCGGCCACTCCGGCCGACTGCAGCCCGCGCACCCACGCGGCGGCGGCGCGGCCGGCCAGCACCGGATCCTCGCCGAAGCACTCGAAGCCCCGGCCGCCGAACGGCGTGCGCGCCAGGTTCACCGTCGGGCCGAGCACGATGTGGATGCCCTTGGCCCGCGCCTCCCGGCCCAGCTGCGCGGCCACCTGCTCGACCAGCTCCGGGTCCCAGGACGCGGCCAGCGCGATCGGGGCCGGCAGGCTTGAGGAGCGGTCGGCGGGGTCGAGGAACGCCCCGCGCACGCCCGCCGGGCCGTCCGACATCACCAGCGGCCGCAGCCCGATCAGCGGCTGGCCGGGCAGGCTGAAGTTGTCGGCGCCGGTCAGCAGCGCGATCTTCTGCTCGAGGGACAGCGCGCCCAGCAGCTCGCGCCCGGCCCCCGCCTCCCGTAACGGGCCCGCGTCGCGGGCGGCGAACGGCCCCTGCCCGTCCCGCGGGGTCCTCACGTCGGTGCGCCCCAGGTCCACCGAGACTCCTAAAAATCGTCATAAATCAACATGATCAGGTAAAAAAGAGGCCCCGGATCCGCGCAGAGTGCGGCTGCAGCGGATCCGGGGCAGGGTGTGGTTACGAGACCGGCGTCAGGTGCAGCACGGTGTACTCGATCCACGGGTCATTCGGCCGCGGGTCGACGTAGGGGTTGTCCTTCGTCGGCCAGCCGGTGAAGTGCTTGGTGCTGTACTCGTTCCAGCCCGCGCCGTACATCAGGACCACGTCGGGCACGTCGGTGGACATGGCGTGCGCCACGATGCCCAGCTGGGTGGTGATGGTCGCCGGGTCGTTGGTGCCGGCCCAGGCCTTGAGCGCGGCCTGCACGGCCGGGTTGTTGTAGCGGCCGTAGTCGCCGTTGGCGGTCTGGCCGATCGGGGCGCTGGTGCCGTAGTCCAGCCAGTTGTCGTACTGGGTGTACGGGGTGTTGCCGCTGCCGCCCCAGTGGATGGCCGCGTCGAAGTTGCCCGCGTTGAGGTCGGCGGTCCACTTGTCCGGGGTGACGCCGTTGACCGAGACCTTGAAGCCGAGCGGCTTGAGCTCCTGCGAGATCAGCGTGGCGCAGGTGAAGTAGTCGGTGTACGAGGACGGGTCCTCGATCGCGAACGACACTTCCTTGCCGCCCTTGGCCCAGATGCCGCTGCCGTCCTTGGCGTACCCGGCCGCGGTCATGATCTGGCTGACCTTGTTCGCGTCCGAGGTGGCCGGCAGGTCGTTGGCCAGGTCCGAGGGGACCTCGTCGGTGAACTGGGGCAGCAGCAGGCCGCTGGAAGAGGTGGCCGGCGGCTCGTAGTTGGTCTCACCGACCTGGGAGAGCTCGGTGCGGTTGACCGCCGCGCTGACCGCCTGGCGCACCTTGACGTCGTTGAACGGCGCCTTGGTGACGTTGAGGATCAGCACCACGGTGTTGGTGGCGGGGAAGTAGTAGTGGTTGTGCGCCGGGTCCTTCGCCACGTACGTCTGGTCGATGTTCGTGACGTAGTTGCCCGCCCAGTCCAGCTGGCCGCTGGTCAGCGCCTGGTTCGCGGTCGTGTTGGACACGTAGGCCGGGTAGCTGACCTCGGAGACCTTGGGTGCGCCCTGCCAGTAGTTCGGGTTGGCCTTCAGGGTGAAGCCCTGCGCCGAGAACTTGTCCAGGGTGTACGGGCCGGACCCGACCGGGGTCGCGTCGGTCCAGTGCGCCGGGTCGGACTGGGCCGACCACACGTGCTGCGGCACGATGAAGGTCTGCCCGGAGATGGCGTAGATGTTGGTGTACTGCGCCGACTTGAAGGTGATGGTGACCGTCGAGTCGTCGGACGCGTTCGCGCCGGTGATCGGCAGGCCGTTGGCGTTGAGCGCCTGGTTCTGCTCCATCAGCTGGAACGTGTAGGCGACGTCCTTGGCCGTCAGCGGCTGGCCGTCGGACCACTTCACGCCCGAGTGGATCTTGAAGGTGACCGCGGTGCCGTCGTTGTTCCAGGTGAACGAGTCGGCCAGCCAGGGGGTGTAGGCGTTGGCCTTGGTGATGTTCCACTGCAGCAGCGGCTCGTAGATCAGCGAGGTGGCGTTGACCTGCTTGGCGATGCTGGTCTGCACGAACGGGTTGAAGTTGTCGACGAACGGCGAGACCGGGTTCGACTCGATCGTCAGCGTCGCCGACTTCGAACCGCTCCCGCCGTTGGCCGAGGGCTTGGGAGAGCTGCTGCAAGCGCTGGCGGTCAGAGCGAGGGCGGTGAGCGCCGCCGCCCCGGCCAGTGCCCGTGGACGTACCGATTTGCGGAACATTGCTTACACTCCGTTGTGTCCAGTCGGCCGTGGCCGACCATCTTTGGGGAAGACCGTGGTGGGATCTATCCGAGGTGCCAGGCGCGGTCGGCTGGGCGTGGGCCCGACGTTCCGCGTCGTGCGTACTGAGTGCGTTTCTTGCCTCTGAGCTGTGTTTCGCGCGTCTCAGGCTCCTGGCCGACGCCGCCGGCCGGGTGGCGGGGAGCGCAGTGCGATCTCCTTTCCAAGCCGCACCGGGATCACCCCTGTGCTTCGTCAGGTGCTGAGCTGGTGGTGCGTTCCTCCACTGCGGTTGCGGACACTGTGGCGGAAGTCTTCGAGGCGGGGGTCTCGTGCAGCCAGCAGGCGCTGGTCTGGCCCGGGCCGACCGGGAAGGCCGGGGGCGCCTGCTCGGCGCACTTGGCCATCGCGAACGGGCAGCGCGGGTGGAACCGGCAGCCCGAGGGCGGGCTGACCAGGCTGGGCGGGGAGCCGGCTCCGGCCAAGGACGGCGCCTCGGCGCGGTCCGGGTCCGGGGCGGCGGACAGCAGCAGCTGCGTGTAAGGGTGCTGCGGGCGGTCGGTCAGCTGCACGGCGGGCCCGGCCTCCACGACCCGACCGGCGTACATGACCGCGATGGTGTCGGCCAGGTACCGCGCGGAGGCGATGTCGTGCGTGACGTACAGGATCGCCAGCCGCTCGCGGTCACGCAGATCGGCGAGCAGGTTCAGCACGCCGAGCCGGATGGATACGTCGAGCATGGAGACCGGCTCGTCCGCGAGCAGCACCTCCGGCCGCACCGCCAGCGCGCGGGCGATGGCCACCCGCTGGCGCTGGCCGCCGGACAGTTCGTGCGGCATCTTCTCGATGAATTGCTCCGCAGGGGTCAACGCCACCCTGCGGAGCAAGTCCTTGATGGCGTCGTCGGTGCTCAGATCGCCGGCGGTGCCGTGGATCTTCAGCGGACGGCCAAGGATGTAACGCATCCCGTGGATCGGGTTGAGCGAGGCGAACGGGTCCTGCAGGACCAGCTGCACCAGGTTCGAGTACTCGCGGCCGCCCGAGGGGGCCGGCTTTCCGTCGAGCAGCACCTGTCCGGAGGTCGGCTCGATCAGCCGGGCCAGCATCCGGGCCAGCGTCGACTTGCCGGAGCCGGACTCGCCCACGACCGAGGTGACCGTGCCGCGGTGCAGCACCAGGTTGACGTCCTCGACCGCGTGCACCACCGCTTTGCGCATGCCCCAGCCGCCGCGCACCGGGAAGTGCTTGGTCAGCGACCTGGCCTCGAGCGCGGGCACCTGCCCGTCGGGCGTCGCGCCGGGCGCGGGAACGTGATTGCTCAGGTCGGTCACAGCGCGCTCCCCGCGGCCTCGATGTACGGATCCTGCGGGTCGGAGCCCGGCAGCTCGGCGGCCAGGGCGCCGGGCCGGGCCACGATCCGCGCGCCGACCGTGGTCGGCTCGGGCAGGGCCAGCGGCTCCGGCGCGATGAAGCCCTCGGCCTGAAGCCAGCACGAGGCGGCGCGCCGGCCGGCCGAGGGCAGCGAAATGAGGACGGGCGCGTCCTGGCGGCACACGTCCATGGCGTAGCGGCAGCGCGGGTTGAACGGGCAACCCTCCGGCACGTGTCGCAGGTCCGGGGGAGAGCCGGGGATACCCGTCATCGCCACCCGCTCGCCGTGCAGCCCGGGGAAGGAGTTGAGCAGCCCGGCGGTGTAGGGGTGCCGCGGCGAGCGGAACAACGCGGCCGCCGGCGCGTACTCGACCACCCGGCCCGCGTACATCACCGCGATGGTGTCGGCCAGCTCGATCAGCAGCGACAGGTCGTGCGTGATGAAGAGCACTGCGAAGCCGAGCCGGTCGCGCAGCGCGACCAGCTCCTCGAGGATCTCCCGCTGGGTGACCACGTCGAGCGCGGTGGTCGGCTCGTCCATGATGAGCACTTCCGGCTCCAGGGCCAGGGCCATCGCGATCATGACCCGCTGGCGCATGCCGCCGGACAGCTCGTGCGGGAAGCTGCTGAGCCGGTCCGCGGTGATGCCGACCAGGTTGAGCAGCTCGGCGGCGCGCTCCTTCCTGGCCTGGCGGTTCATGTCGGGGCGGTGTGCCTTGAGCACGTCGGTCAGCTGGCTGCCGATGGTCAGCACCGGGTTGAGCGCGTTCATCGCGCTCTGGAACACCACGGCCAGCTGCGACCAGCGCAGTTCGCGCATCGTCTGCGCGTCGGCGGCCAGCAGGTCGTAGTCGCCTTCCGCGCCGTGGAAGCGGACCTCGCCGGCGGTGATCACGCCGGGGGCGCGCAACAGCCGGGTGACCGCATAGGCCAGCGTCGACTTGCCGCTGCCGCTCTCTCCGGCCAGGCCGAGCACCTCGCCGCGGCGCAGCGTCAGGCTGGCGTCGACCACCGCCCGCACGGCGTCGTCGGTGAAGCCGTAATCCACGCTGAGCCCTGAGATTTCGAGTACCACGTCGCCGCGGGAGCGCGGCCGCCCCGCCGATTCGGCGCGCTGGGTTCCGAGCAGGCCGCTCACACCGTCTCCTCGATGATCGTCGCCGCCGGGGCCGGGGCCTTGCGCACCACCGGAGTCAGGCCCAGCGTGTTGCTTGAGCGCACCCCGGCGGCCTTGAGTCCCTTGCGGGACAGGCCGGCCGCGCGCAGCCGCGGGTTGATGAATTCGTCGATGCCGAAGTTCAGCAGCACCAGCGAGGTGCCGAGCAGCGCCACGCAGATGCCGGGGGCGGCGAACCAGTACCAGCCGCCGACCTGCGCCGCGGTGTTGGACTGCGCCCAGAAGAGCATCGAGCCCCAGCTCCACGGGTTGTTCGGGTCGATCGCGCCGATGAAGGCCAGGGCCACGTACGTGCCCATCGCGTACAGCACGGTGAAGACGAACGAGGAGGCGATGACCGGCACCAGGTTCGGCACGATCTCGAAGACGATGATCCGCCAGGAGCGCTCACCGCTGATGCGCGCCGCGTCCACGAAGTCCCGCTTGCGCATCGAGAGGGTCTGCGCGCGCAGCACCCGGGCGCCCCAGGCCCAGCCGGTCACACTGATGATCGCCGCCAGCAGCACCGAGTTCGACTTGCCGCCGGCCGGCAGATAGCTGTTGATCACGATCAGGAACGGCAGCGCAGGCAGCACCAGGAACACGTTCGCCAGCATGGAGAGCAGGTTGTCGCCGAGGCCGCCGAAGAAGCCCGCGGACACCCCGATGATCACCGAGAGGGCCGTCGCGATCGCCCCGGCGATCAGCGAGATCACCAGCGTCGGGCGGGCGCCGATCAGCAGCTGCGAGTACACGTCCTGGCCCTGCTGGGTGGTGCCGAGCCAGTGCTGGCCGCTCGGGTGCTGCCAGGGCGTGCCGACCAGCTTGAGCGGGTCCGGGTACGGCGCGATCGACGGGCCGAAGATCGCCATCAGCGCGAAGAAGATGAAGATGCCGAGGCCGACCGCGATCTTGGTTGACTTCAGGACGCGCAGCATGCTCATGCCTCCTGCCGGGTGCGCGGGTCGAGCAGCACGTACACCGTGTCGGCCAGCAGGTTGGCCGCCAGCACGGCGAAGGTGATGATCAGGAAGATGCCCTGGATGAGCGGGTAGTCGACGTTGGTCACCGCGCTCAGCAGCAGGTTGCCGAGGCCGGGGTAGGAGAAGACCAGCTCGGTCAGCAGCGAGCCGGCCACCACGAAGCTGAGCGCGTTGGCGAACCCCGAGATGCTCGGCAGCACCGCGTTGCGCGCCGCGTAGTAGATCACCCGCCGGTTCGGCAGCCCCTTGGCCTGCGCCACCAGGACGTAGTCCTCGTCCATGGTGGTCACCATCATGTTGCGCATGCCGACGATCCAGCCGGCCACCGAGCTGACCACGATGGTCAGCGCGGGCAGGACCGCGTGCTGTATCGCGCTGCCGATGAAGCCGGGGTTCAGGCCGATCACGTAGTTGTTGGTGTCGTAGCCCTTGAAGTCCGAGGGGAACCAGTGCAGCTGCTCGGCGAAGAAGTACAGGAACACCGTGGCCAGGAAGAAGTACGGGATGGCCTGGAAGAAGGTGGCGGTAGGCAGCACCTGGTCGAGCACCGTGCCGCGCTTCCAGCCGACCAGCGCGCCCACCAGGGTGCCGATCACGAAGCTGAGCACCGTGGCGGTGCCGACCAGGATCACCGTCCACCACAGCGCGGAGCCGATCACGCTGGTCACCGTCTCCGGCGAGTGCGAGACCGAGATGCCCAGGTTGCCCTGGAACAGCTGGCCCCAGTAGTGCCAGTACTGGGAGAGCAGCGACTGGTGGGTGCCCATGCCGAACTGCGCCTCGAGGGCGGCCACCGAGTTGTGGTCCAGGCTCGGGCCGGCCGCGGCCATCATCGCCTGCACCGGGTTGCCCGGCATCATGTGCGGCAGGAAGAAGTTCACGCTGATGGCCACGAACGCGGTCACCGCGTAGAACATGAGTCTGCGTATCAGGGTAGGCATTGTCTTCCTACGGCACCCTTCAGGCGGTTCTGGGGAAGGAGGGCGGCGGTTCGGCGGCGCAGCCACAGCTGCCGCGCACCACGACCTGCACCGGCAGCACCAGCTGCCGATCGTCAGGACGTTCGCCGCTGATCATCGAATAGAGCACGTCGAAGGCCATCGCGCCGAGGTCCTGGATGGGCTGGCGCACCGTGGTCAGCTGCGGCACCAGGTGCCGCGCGACCGGAATGTCGTCGAAGCCGGTCACCTTCACCTCGCCCGGCACGTGGTAGCCGCGCTCGTGCAGCGCGTGCAGCACGCCGAGCGCGGTCTGGTCGTTCGCGCAGGCGATCGCGTCCGGCATGGCCGCCCCGGAGTCGAGCAGGGTCCTGATGACGCGGGCGCCGCCGGCCGCGCTGTACTCGCCGGTCCAGTGCGGTCCCGCGATCACGCGCACGTCGTACTCGGCGGCGGTCTCGCGCACCACACGGGCACGCGCGACGCTGTCGGGGCTGTCGGCGTGACCTGACAGGTACGCGATGCTCGCGCAGTGGTGCACCTCGATCAGATGCTTGATCAGGTCGCGCATGCCGCCGATGTTGTCGCCGCTGATGTTGACGCTGGCCCGGGTCGGCGTGCCGGCCAGGGTCACCACCGGCACCCGGTCGGCCAGCCGCACGATCCCGGACGGGGTGAGCACCCGGTCGTGCAGCAGCATCCCGTCGCTCTTGCCGGCCAGGTTGGCGATCCGCGGCCCGGGGGTGTGGTCGTCCACATCCACCGAGCTGAGCAGCAGGTCGAAACCGCGGTGCTGGGCGGCGATCTGCACGCCCCGGTTGATGACGTCGACGAATGCCAGGTTCTCCGACTCGTCCTCGAACACCGGGTCGTCCGGCGGCCCGAACGGGGCGCGCCGGTAGACCACCGCGATGATCTCCTTGAGCCGGCTGGAGAGGGCGCGGGCCGCCCCGTCCGGCACGAAACCGAGCTCGGCCACCGCGCGCAGCACCCGGTCACGGGTCTCCGGCCGTGGCGTGGCGTGGCCGTTGAGCACCCGGGAGACGGAGGCGATGGAGACCCCTGCGTGCCGCGCGACGTCGTAGATCGTCAGCGGGGCCGCGGCCTTGCGTGGTTCTGCGGTCAACAGATCGGCGGTCGCCGCTTCCGGGGAAAGCAGCGCGGTGTCGAACGCTGAGTCCGCAGCGTGGTCTGGCGTCACGTCTTCGGGCACCACGGTTCCCTCCCTTCGGGATGCGGCATTGCATTCGGGAGCACTGCGGGTGTTTCGAGTGGGTTGGTCCGGCTGCGCTAGGTTCGGCGTGCTGCTGAGAACAGAATGGAACAAAAGCACACAATCCCGTCCAGGTAAGCGCTTGCGTAAGCGCTTACCCCTCGGGGATGCCGGAAACGTACATCCTTGAGAGCGCTCTCACAACCCCCCCGACCGCAACCCCGTCGAACGTTACTTCTCCGTTACCGGACGCGGCGGGAAAGCAAGCAAAGGGCCTGCTACGGCGAAGAAGCCGTGGCAGGCCCTGTCTGCGCTGGTGTCAGCGGTGTTACGGAGTATCGGTGGGCACTGGCTTACGCGGGCCGGCGGGACTGCACGAAGCGAAATCTCGACGCGACGAAGCCGTGGTCCGTGTAAGTGGCGTTCGCGGCCGGGTTCAGCCCGGTGCCGTGGTAGTCGGAGAAGCCGGAGGACTGGTTCATGTACACCGCGCCGGTCAGGTTGATCGACAGGTTGGCGCCCGCGTCCCAGGTCGCCTCCTCCGCGGCCGCGACGACCGACTCGTCGGTCGAGTACACCGCGGCGGTCAGCGCGCCGTGCTGCGAGACGGTGCGCCGGTACAGCTCGATCGAGTGCTTGGTGTCCTCGGTGGCGATGAGGAAGGAGACCGGGCCGAACCATTCGTGCTCGTACACGCTCGCGTCGGCCGCGTCCACGGCCGCGATCAGCGGAGTGCGCACGGTGGCCTCGGGGAATTCGGGGTGCTTCACCACGCGCGAGGCCAGCACGGTCTTGCCGACGCCCTCGGCCTGCGCCAGCCGCTCGGTGATGAACAGGTTGACGACCGCGCCGAGCACGGCGGTGGCCCGCGCGTCGTCGCCGAGCAGCTTGTCCACCGCGGCGGCCAGATCCGCGCCGAACTGCTCGAAGGACTTGACCTCGTCGCCGACCCGCACTCCGCCGCGTGGCACCAGCAGGTTCTGCGGCGAGGTGCACATCTGCGCCGTGTAGAGCGAGAGCGAGAAGGCGAGGTGGTCGAGCGCGGCAGGGTACTGATCCGGCGCGAAGGAGTCCACGATGATGGTGTTGACCCCGGCCTTCTCGGTGAAGACCTGAGCCTGCGCGGCGTTGCGCTCGAGCCAGTCCCCGAACTCGTTGGAGCCGGTGAAGTCGATGATGCGCACCTCCGGCCGCAGCGCGAGGGTCTTGGCCAGTCCCTCCTGCGGGGCCTCGGCGGCCAGCGCGACCAGGTTCGGGTCGAAGCCGGCCTCGGCCAGCACCCGCCGGGCGACCTGCACCGTCAGCGCCAGCGGCAGGATCGCGTTCGGGTGCGGCTTGACCAGCACCGCGTTTCCGGTGACCAGGGAGGCGAACAGGCCCGGGTAGCCGTTCCAGGTGGGGAAGGTGTTGCAGCCGATCACCAGGGCGATTCCGCGCGGCACCGCGACCCACTTCTTGGCCAGCCGAATCGGCGGGCGCGAGCCCTGCGGCTTCTCCCACACCGCTTGTGACACGTGAGAACTCATGGCCGAGTATCCATATACGACCGCTTCGAGCCCGCGGTCCTGCGCATGTGGTCCGGCGGCCTGGAACGCCATGCCGAACGCCTGTCCCGAGGTGTGCATAGCAGCGTATGAGACCTCGAAAGACAGCTCATTGAGCTGAGTCAGGATCTCGACGCACACGGCCGCCCTGACCTCGGCCCCCGCGTCCCGCCAGGCCGGCAGTCCGGCCGCCATCGCGGGCAGCAGGGCGTCGGCGTCGGCATGTGGATAGGTGATGCCGAGTTCGAACCCGTACGGCGAGCGCTCGGCGCCGACCCGGCCGTCGGTGCCGGCCTGCTCCAGCGGGAACTCGCCGCCGAGCAGCCCGTCGAACCAGGCCTTCCCGGCTGCGGCGCGCTCCTGCGGGTAAGCCTTGATCTGCTCCGGGAAGTGCGTGAAGAACTCGCGGGTGCGGATCGCGGCCAGCGCGGCGTCCAGGGTAGGACGGTGGCGGGCGACCAGGTCGGCGGCGTTGCCGGTCATGGCGGCTCCTTGCGAGGATGCGGGATTGCGCGGGCGGATTGCGCTCGCGTTCTACGGTCAGGGTAACCGAACGTTCGGTAGTCTGGCAGGGGCGCGGCAGACGGCGCGCCTTGAGGAGGAGGCCACATCGTGGTGAGCACGCCCCCCGCTGCCGTCTCCGCGGCCGCCGCTTCGGCCGTAGGACGCCGGGACAGCCACAGCGTCGAGTCGCTGCTGTCCGTCGCGGTCGAGGTCTTCAACGTGCGCGGATATGACGGCACGTCGATGGAGGACCTGGCGAAGGCGGCCGGCATCACCAAGTCCTCGATCTACCACCACGTCTCGGGGAAAGAG
>Ga0070741_10013816_pt1 | contig 14143 bp, 10 predicted proteins | sample Coa_R1_4_FD_66440 | JGI IMG/M metagenome (GOLD analysis project Ga0070741, IMG submission 66440) | Surface soil microbial communities from Centralia Pennsylvania, which are recovering from an underground coalmine fire - Coalmine... | ecosystem: Environmental > Terrestrial > Soil > Unclassified ... | reverse complement strand
GCTCGGCATGATCGGCCTCACCTTCTGCCTGCCGGTGTTCCTCCAGTCGGTCCGGGGCCTCGACGCCCTCCACACCGGCTACGCCCTGCTCCCGATGTCGATGGGCCTGCTGGTGATGGCGCCGGCCGGTGGCTGGCTGGCCGCCCACGTCCGGCCGAAGCGCCTCGTCCAGAGCGGCCAGGTGGTCAGCGTGCTCGGGCTGGTGCTCCTCTGGCACACGCTGTCCGTCCACACCACAGCCGCCGACCTCGCCCTCCCGCTGGCCGTCTACGCCGTGGGCCTCGGCCTGATGATGTCGCAGCTCGGCAACATCACCCTCTCGGCGGTCCCGGTGAACCAGGCCGGCGAGGCGTCGGGTGTGAACAGCACGATCCGCCAGATCGGTTCCTCGCTCGGGACGGCCGTCATCGGCTCGATCCTCATCGCCTCCATCGCCGGCGGCCTGTCCAGCGGCGTCGAGTCGAGCAAGGCCATCCGGCCCGCCGACCGGCCCGTCCTCAGCCAGCAGGTGAAGGCGCAGGCGTCGGCGGTGGAGTTCGGCGGCCCGCTGCAGACCTCGGTGCAGCTCACGCCGGCCGAGCGGACCGAGATCAAGCGGCTGTCCGACCAGTCGACCGTTCGGGCCGACCGGATCGCCCTGCTCTTCACGATCCTGTTCACGGCGATCGGGTTCCTCCTGGCCCGCAAGCTGCCGAACGGCAAGAACATGGAGCGCGCCGCCACTCCTTCGGCCGGGCACTGATTCCGCCGCACCACGTCCACCGACCGGCGTTCCTCCGCAACATCCCCCGTTGCGCAGGAACGCCGGTCCGGCGCGTTTGCCCGAAATGCCGACCAAAAGCGGGCGGAAACGCCCCAACTGGCCCCTAACTGGCCTCTAAGAAACCTTCAACGCGAAAGGGATCGAAGGGGCAGGCGGAGAAAGCCACGCCGCAAGCTCCCGGCCCCCCGGGAGCCGGGCTCGGCGGCCCCCCGCCCCCGAGAAGCCCTTGCTTCGGCGCGCCCCGCCGGAATCGCTCGAACCCCCAGGAGGAGCATGATGTTCCGACAGCAAGAGAAGCGGCGGCGGGCGGTGCCGGCCCGCCGGGGCCTCGTCACCGCCGTCGCCGGCCTCGTGGCCGTCGGCACTGGTGTCGGCGTTCTCTCCCCGGCCCAGGCGGCGCCCCCCACCGGTCAGACCGGCTACATCCAGACGGTCGCCGGCAACATGCAGAACTTCCAGCAGTTCGGCTACTCCGGCGACGGCGGGCCGGCCACCTCCGCCCAGCTCTACAACCCCCGGGCCATCGGCTTCGCCCCTGACGGCTCCGTCTACATCGCCGACGCCCTCAACGAGCGGATCCGCAAGATCGACGGCAACGGCGTCATCTCGACGTTCGCCGGGAGCGGGCCGTCCGACGCCAACGGCACGCTGCAGAACGGGGCCACGCCGACCGGCGCCGACGGCGACGGCGGGCCGGCCACCCAGGCCGTGTTCAACCAGCCCCATGGCGTGGCCGTCGACTCCAAGGGCAACGTCTACGTCGCCGACAGCAACGACCAGCGCATCCGCAAGATCGACACCAGCGGGACGATCACGACGATCGCCGGCACGGGCGACCCGAAGGCGCCGCCGTGCCCGACGAAGGCCCTCACCTGCCCGGCCCAAGGCTCGGGGCTCAAGTTCCCCAAGTCGATGTTCATGGCCCCCGGCGACAAGCTCTACGTGGCCGACAGCGGCAACAACATGATCCGCATGATCGACCTGAACGCCAACCCGGCGACGATCACGATCGTGGCCGGCAACTCGCAGTCGAAGCGGTACGGCGGTGACGGCGGCCGGGCGACCGACGCCCAGCTCAACACGCCCGAAGGCATGGCCCTCGACCAGGCCGGCAACCTCTACATCGCCGACAGCGGCAACAACCTGGTCCGCAAGGTCGGCACCAACGGCACGATCACGACGATCGCCGGCGACACCGCCGCGGCCACGAACGCCGCCAACGCCAAGCAGCCCCTCGGGCCGAGCGACTCCGCCGGCGACGGAGGCCCGGCCACGGCCGCCCACCTCGACGGGCCGCGCGGCATCGCCGTCGACAGCCTCGGCAACGTCTACGTCGCCCAGGAGGGCGGCGACCCCACCACCGACACCACCGGCTCCCGTATCCGCCGCATCGACCCGTCCGGGACGATCACCACGATCGCCGGCGACGGCAAGACCAGCGGGCGGGGGGCGGTGGCCGGAGACCCCGGCCCGGTGCCGGCCGGCCAGGCCGAGTTCAACACGCTCCATGATCTCGCCATCGACTCGGCCGGAAACCTGTGGATTGCCGACAGCAAGAACAACCTCGTCCGGGTGGTGTTCGACCCGGCCCACGCCCCGGCCGTGAACGGCGCCGCCGCCCCGGCCCCGGCGGCGCCGGGCGCCGCGCCGCCGGTGGGCCAGCCCGCCGCCCCCGCCGCCGGCGTCACCGGCCGGTCGGGCTACTGGATGCTCGGCAGCGACGGCAAGGTCTACGCCTTCGGCGACGCCAAGTCGATGGGTGACCCCAGCGCCGCGCTGCCCGCCGGCAGCAAGGCGACGCACATCGAGCCGACCCCCGACGGCGGCGGCTACTGGATCGTCAACGACGACGGAGACGTCTACGCCTTCGGTGACGCCGCTTCGCTCGGCAACGTCAACCCCTCCGACCTCGGCGCCCACGAGAAGGTCACGAGCCTGTCGGCCACCCCGACGGGCCAGGGCTACTGGCTCTTCACGACCAAGGGCCGGGTCTTCCCGTTCGGCGACGCCCACTCCTTCGGCGACCTGTCGAAGGTGAACCTCAACGGGCCGGTCCAGAGCTCGATCGCCACGCCGACGGGCCAGGGCTACTACATGGTGGCCTCCGACGGTGGGGTATTCGCCTTCGGCGACGCCGCCTTCCGCGGCTCCATGGGTGGCACCAAGCTCAACCAGCCGGTGCAGTCGCTGGTGCCGACCCGGGACGGGCTCGGCTACTGGCTGGTCGCCTCCGACGGCGGGATCTTCTCCTTCGGCGCCGCTCCGTTCCGGGGGTCGATGGGATCGACGAAGCTCAACAAGCCGGTGGTGGGAATGGTCCGCTACGGCCTCGGCTACCTCATGGTGGCGGCCGACGGCGGCATCTTCTCCTTCTCCGACCGGCCGTTCGTCGGGTCGCTGGGTGACAACCCCCCGAGCCACCCGGTGGTCTTCGCCGCCACCCTCGACTCGTAAGTCCGAAGCGGATAGCAGCCGTGCCGGCCAGGAGGGGGTCCTCCTGGCCGGCCCCGCCTTCAAGCGAGGCCGAGGGCGGGGAGGAGCTCCTCGTAGGAGCCGATCACGACGTCGCCCGGCGGGCCCTGGTCGGGATCGTCCTCGAAGACGGCGGTGATCCGCACCGCCCGCATCCCCTGGGCCTGGGCGCCGGCGACGTCGGTGCGGCGGCGGTCGCCGACGTGGACGCAGCGGGCCGGCTCGGGCCGGCCGAGCCCGGCCAGGGCGTGCTCGAAGATCCGGCGGTCGGGCTTGTAGACGCCCACCTCGTCGGAGAACGACCAGTGGTCGAAGTACTCGAGCAGCCCCTGGCGGTCGAGATGGCGCCGGAGGACGGGCGACGGCGTGAACCCGACGTCGCAGATGATCCCCAGGCGGACGCCGAGGGCACAGAGGCCGGCCAGGGCATCGGCCGCGCCGTCCACCAGAGCCGGTTCGGCCCCCTCCCCCGCGCCAGCGAAGGCGTCGAGAAGGCGGGGCCGCAGGGCGGCGATGCCCGGGGAGCCGGAGAACGCCTGCTCGACGGCGTCGGCGATGGCGTGGGCGGCGTCGACGCCGGAGTACTGGCGGTTGGCGCTCCACGCCTCGAGCCAGCTCCGCCAGGCGGTGTCGTAGCCGCCGGTCAGAACGGGAAGGACAACGCCGGCGCTCCCCACGCCGGCGTCGACCAGGACCTGGCTCATGGCCTCCAGTCGGCGGCACCGAAGGTAACCGCCGGGTGGCTCACGACAGAGGGTGTTCCAGTAGTCGAAGGTGACGGCCTCGACGGCCGCTCCCCCGAAGGACAAGGTATTTAGAGCCCCTGCTCGCTCTCGATCTGGTCCAGGTAGCGCATGATCTCGATGGCCCGGAAGCGGCGGTGACCGCCGAGGGTCCGGATGGCGGAGATCTTGCCGGCCCTGGCCCAGCGGGTGACCGTCTTCGGGTTGACCCGGAACATCTCGGCCACCTCGGACGGCGTCAGAAGGGCGTCGGGGTCGGTTCGGTCCTGCATGACCATTCCTCTCTTTACGGATCTACTGGCCCGCGGCGTGAGCCACGAGGGGGAGCCGGTGTCCGCTTCGTCCCCGAGGGTACGCACCGCACCGTTCGGGGTCGATAGCCCGAGGGTGTCATTTCCACACCACCCGGATTGACTAGTCACCCTGTAGTTCGTCCGCTGCGACCAGCCGATTTGTGATTCTCAGACCGACTGGTTGCGACGGAGCAAGGCTGGTTGCCCGGCCCGTCAGGGCATGTATCGGCACACTCTGGGCGCGAATTGAGCGGTCCGCTCAAGACGCCCTCAGGGCTTACGATGATCGGAGAAGGAAGTCCCGGCGGGAGTGTCGAAGGGCGTTCCCAATGTTCGACCGCATCGAGGCCGACGACTACGAACAGGTGGTCTTCTGCCACCACCGCGCCACGGGCCTGCGGGCCATCGTGGCCGTCCACTCCACTGCCCTGGGCCCCGCCCTCGGCGGTACCCGCTTCTACCCCTACGCCACCGAGGACGACGCCCTGGAGGACGTCCTGCGCCTGGCCCGGGGGATGACCTACAAGGCCGCCCTGGCCGGGCTCGACCTCGGCGGCGGCAAGGCGGTCATCATCGGCGACCCGGCCCGCGACAAGAGCGAGGCCCTGTTGCGGGCCTTCGCCCGCTACGTCGACGCCCTCGGGGGCCGCTACATCACGGCCGAGGACGTCGGCACCACCCAGGCGGACATGGACCTCATCCGGCGGGAGACCCGATGGGTGACGGGCGTGTCCCAGTCGCTCGGCGGCTCGGGCGACCCCAGCGTCGCCACCGCCCAGGGCCTCTACTACGGCCTCAAGGCCGTGGCCATGACGCTGTGGGGTGACACCAACCTCGAGGGCCGTCACATCGCCGTCTCGGGAGTGGGGAAGGTCGGCTACGCCTTCGTCCGCCAGCTGGTGGAGGACCGGTGCCGGGTGACCGTGGCCGACGTCGTGCCCGCCGCCGCCGAGCGGGCCGTCCGCGACTTCGAGGTCGAGGCGGTGGCGGCGGAGAAGATCCACGCCGTCGACTGCGACGTCTACGCCCCCTGCGCCCTGGGCGGCGCCCTGTCGCTCCGGACGATCCCCGAGCTGCGCTGCGCCGCCGTGTGCGGCTGCGCCAACAACCAGCTCGCCGAGCCGGGCTGCGACGAGGCGCTGGCCGAGGCCGGGATCCTCTACGCCCCCGACTACTGCGTCAACGCCGGCGGGATCATCAACATCTCCGAGGAGCTCCGGGGCTACTCCCGGGAACGGGCCGAGACGGGGCTCCGCCACATCTACGACGCCACGCTGGCGGTCTTCGCCCGGGCCGAGGCCGAGGGGATCACCACCGCCGCCGCCGCCGACCGGGTGGCCGAGTCCCGCATCGACGCCGTCGGCCGCCTCAACCTGATCCGTCCCCCGAGTCGCTGACGCCTTTCTTCGGAGGATCCATGTCATACGCCCCGACCGAGCGGACGGACCTGTCGGCTCTCCACCTGCAGGACCGGCACACCCCGCTCGGGCTGTCGGGCGACGACGTCGTCGCCATGTGGCGGACGATCCTTCTCACCCGCCGGCTCGACCAGAAGATCTGGGCCCTCAACCGCATGGGCAAGGCCCCGTTCGCCGTGTCGTGCCAGGGCCACGAGGGCGCCCAGATCGGCTCGGCCTGGGCGTTGCGGGAGGGGCAGGACGTCGTCTGCCCCTACTACCGCGACACCGGCGTGATGATCGCCCTCGGCATGACCGCCCGGGAGATCCTGGAGGCGGTCTTCGCCCGGGAGGCCGACCCCAACTCCGGCGGCCGCCAGATGCCGAACCACTGGGGATCGGCCCGGCTGCGGGTGATCACCGGCTCGTCACCGATCGCCACCCACATCCCCCACGCCGCCGGCATCGCCCTCGCCGCCCGGATGCGGGGGGAGGACACGGTCGTCGTCTGCTACTTCGGCGACGGCGCGGCCAGCAAGGGCGACTTCCACGAGGCGATGAACTTCGCCGGGATCCACAACCTGCCGCTGGTGGCGATCTGTGAGAACAACGGCTACGCCATCTCGGTGCCGCTGGCGAGGGAGTCGGCGGTGGAGAACATCGCCGAGCACGCCCACCAGTACCGGTGCATGGGGATGATCGTCGACGGGAACGACCCCCTCGACGTCTTCGCCGCCGTGCGGGGGGCGGTGTCGCGAGCCCGCAAGGGGGAGGGCCCGAGCCTCATCGAGTGCAAGACCTACCGGTACCTCTCCCACACCTCCGACGACGACGACCGCACCTACCGCACGCCCCAGGAGGTGGAGGCGTGGCGGAAGAAGGACCCGTTCCAGCGGCTCAAGCAGTACCTGATCGAGCAGCGCCTGCTGAGCGAGGCGCACGAGGCGGAGCTGGAGTCGGAGGTCACCGCCGAGATCGAGGAGGCCGTGAAGGGGGCCGAGGCGTCGGCGCCGCCGGAGCCGGCCGCCGCCTTCCGGAAGGTGTTCGCCCGGCCGCTGCGGCCGGTGGCCGGGGTCCCGGCCGAGTACGCCGCCAGTCAGGAGGGCATCGCCCCGCCGGCGTCCGCCGCCGGTGGGAACGGGGCCGGCGTCCCGGCCGACGCACCGGTGCGCACGTTCATCGACACCGTGCGGGAGACGATCCGGGGGGCCCTGGCCGCCGACGACCGCGTCTTCGTCCTCGGCGAGGACGTCGGCAACCGCGGCGGCGTCTTCAAGGCCACCGACGGGCTCGTCACCGAGTTCGGCGAGCACCGGGTGCTCGACATGCCGCTGGCCGAGTCGGCCATCGTCGGGGTGGCCATCGGCGCCGCCCTCCACGGCCTGCGGCCGATCGCCGAGATCCAGTTCGCCGACTTCATCCACCCCGCCTTCGACCAGCTGGTCTCCGAGGCGGCCCGGATCCACTACCGCTCCAACGGCGACTTCTGCGTGCCGATGGTGGTGCGGGCCCCCTACGGCGGCGGCGTCCACGGGGCGCTGTACCACTCGCAGTCGGTGGAGTCGCTCTTCGCCCACGTGCCGGGGCTCAAGGTCGTCATCCCGTCGACCCCGTCCGACCTGAAGGGCCTGCTGCTGGCCAGCCTCGACGACCCCGACCCGGTGCTGTTCCTGGAGCACAAGAAGATGTACCGGGCCATCAAGGGCCCCGTGCCCGAGGGCGTCGAGTGGCGGGTGCCGATCGGTCTGGCCGAGATCGCCCGGCCCGGCGCCGACGCCACCATCGTGACCTACGGGCTCCAGCGGCACCTGGCCGTGGAGGCCGCCGACCGCCTGGCGGCCGAGGGCTGCGGCGACATCGAGGTCGTCGACCTCCGCACGATCTCGCCGCTCGACCGCGACATGGTGATCGCCTCCGCCTGCCGGACGGGCCGGGTCCTGGTCGTGAGCGAGGACAACCACTCGTTCTCGGTGGCGGCCGAGGTGGCGGCGGTGGTGGCCGAGGCCGCCTTCTACGACCTCGACGCCCCGGTCATGCGCCTGGCCACCGCCGACGTGCCGGCCATGCCCTACGCCCCCGCGCTGGAGGGCGCCGTCCTCATCACCGCCGACCGGATCGCCGACGCCGCCCGCCGGCTGCTTCAGGCATGAGCCGGTGCGCCTGCTGATCATCGTGACGCTGGCGTCGTCGGTGATCGCCGGCGTGGCGGCCTACATCGTCGCCTTCGACCGGCTGTCCAACTGCGGCTACCGGGGAACGGCCGGGCGGGCGGCGCTGCGAGCCGTCCCCGGCCCGTCGCTGTTCTTCCTCGGGCTCGGCACCGCGCTCGGCCTCGCCGTCGGGCTGCTCGCCCGCTGAGGACACTGAACCGAGTGCCGGCAGGCCATACACTGCGCGCCCGTGGCTCGGCGTCGCCTGGTTGGCCTGATCGCTCTGCTCCTCGTCGCCGCCGCCTGCGGCGGTGGCGGGGGGGCGGGCAGCGGCGGCGGATCGGGCGGCGGCCCGTCCGGCTCGATGGTCATCGGCACCACCGAATCGCTGCAGAACAGCTTCGATCCCGCGCAGGCCTACGACTACCTCGGCTCGCAGATCGTGTTCAACACCGCCGAGACCCTGGTCACCTACGCCCCGGGCGCCACCGATCCCGAGCCGCTGCTGGCGGCGTCGATGCCCGACGTGTCGCCCGACGGCCTCACCTACACGTTCGTGCTGCGGGCCGGGGTGAAGTTCTCCGACGGCACGCCCCTCAACGCCGCCGCCGTCAAGTTCTCGCTGGAGCGGGCCAAGGCGTTCGGCGCCAAGGACGCCGAATCGGCCGGGTTCCTGCTCTCCGACATCCGCAGCATCACCGCCCCGGCCGACGACAAGGTCGTGATCACCCTGGCCCAGCCGAACGTCACGTTTCTCTCCCGGCTGGCCTACTCGGTGGCCAGCATCGTGAGCCCGAAGGCCTACGCCGCCAACGTGCTGACCGGTACCGAGACCGGCCCGGCGGTGACGGCGAAGTACAAGACCGACACGGTCGTCGGCACCGGCCGGTACCGGATCACCGCCTACCAGGAGCGGGAGCTGATCGACCTCGAGGCCAACCCCGACTACTGGGGGACGGGGCCCAAGATCAAGCGGATCCGGGTCCGGCTCTTCGCCAAGTCCTCGGAGCTCAAGAACTCGCTGCAGACCGGGGAGGTCGACGTCGCCTTCCGCAGCCTCCAGCCGGAGGAGAACGCCTTCTTCAAGAACCGGCCGGGGTTCAAGCTGGTGGAGGGGACGGGGTCGGGGATCCGCTACCTGGTGATCAACGTGACGGCCAAGCCGTGGGACAACGTCAACCTCCGCCGGGCGCTGGCGGCGGCGATCGACCGCAAGGCGATCGTCGACCAGGTCTTCGGCGGCTCGGCCACCGCGCTGGCCTCGATGATCCCCGCTGCCTTCCCGACGTCGGAACCGAAATGGGACCAGCTCTACGGTGCGGCCGCCCCCGCACCGACGGCCTCGACGTCGAAGGGGGCGAAGGCCGCGCCGGCCCCGACCGGAAAGACGTTGGTCGACAAGTACCTGGCGGCGGCCGGCCGTTCGTCGGGTACGGTTCCCGTCGAGCTGTGGTACAGCCCCACGCACTACGGCGACACCGAGCAGGCGGTTGCCGAGATGGTCGCCCGCAGCCTGGAGGACACCCACCGCTTCACGGTCAAAGTCCGCAACGTCGAATGGGCGGAGTACGGCAAGAAGCGCCAGGCGGGGGAGATGCCCGTCTTCCTCATGGGCTGGTATCCCGACTACCTCGACCCCGACGACTACCTCGAGCCGTTCTCCGATCCCAGCATCTTCGACCCGGCCAAGTGGGACGACGCGAAGATGGCCGAACTCGTCCAGACGGAGCAGCGGACGCAGGACCCGGACCGGCGGGCCGAGGTCCTCCGCCAGGCGCAGGCCTACATGGCCGACCAGGTGCCCTACGTGCCGCTGTTCCAGGCGCCGCAGGTGGCGGCGACGACCGACAAGGTCAGCGGCGTCGTCCTCGATCCCATCCAGATCTTCCGCTACTGGTTGCTGGAGAAGCGCGGTTGACGGGGTAGCGGTATGCGGCGCTACCTCCTGACCCGCCTGGCGCTGACCGCGCCCTTGCTGCTGCTCCTGCTGACCGCGACGTTCGTCCTCCTCCGGGTGGCGCCGGGCGACCCGGTCACCGCCACGCTCGGCGACCGGGCCTCGGGGGAGCAGGTGACGCAGCTGCGCCACAGCCTCGGGCTCGACGAGCCGTTGTGGCGGCAGTACGGCGCCTACGTCGGCGGGACCCTCCACGGCGACTTCGGACGGGCCATCACCACCGGGATTCCGGTGTGGACGACGATCAAGGCCAAGTTCCCCGCCACCCTGGAGCTGACGATCGCCGCGCTGCTGGTGGCGGTGGTGGTGGGCATCGGCGTCGGCGCGGCGTCGGCCCGCTACCGCGACACGCCGCTCGACGTCGCCGGCCGGGTACTCGGCATCGTCCTCTACGCCGCGCCGATCTTCTGGCTCGGGATCCTGGCCCAGCTGCTGTTCTCCATCCACCTCCACTGGCTGCCGACCGGCGGGCGGACGACGGCGTTCTACGAGCCGCGCCACCTCACCGGCCTGTTCACCGTCGACGCGGTGCTGACCGGCAACGCCAGCGCGCTGTGGGAGGCGTTGCGCCACCTGGCCCTGCCGGCGGTGACGCTCGGACTCGTGATCGGCGGCGTGCTGGTCCGCCTGGTGCGGGTCAACATGCTGCAGGCCCTGCGTTCCGACCACGTGGAGGCGGCCCGGGCCCGGGGGTTGCCGGAGCGGGCGGTGGTGCTGCGCCATGCGCTGCGCAGCGCCCTCGTCCCCGTGGTGGCGGTGGTCGGGCTGCAGTTCGCGCTGCTGCTGTCGGGAGCGGTGCTGACCGAGACGACGTTCTCCTGGCCGGGCCTCGGCCTGTCGCTCTTCCACTTCCTCGGCGACCGGGACTACACCGCCGTGCAGGGCCTCGTCACGTTCTACGCCCTGTTCGTGGTGGCCGTCAGCCTGCTGATCGACGTCGTCTCGGCCTGGGTCGACCCGAAGATCCGGTACTCGTGAACCGGCGGCTCATCGCCCGCTGGCGCCAGGCCGGCGCCACCAGCCGGCGGCTGCTGGTCACCGGAGCCGTGATCACCGCCGGCTTCGGCGTGGTGGCACTGCTGGCCCCGGTGCTGGCTCCCTACGGGCAGGCGGCCCACGACATGCCGCAGCTGGCCCATCCCAGCCTGGCGCACTGGTTCGGCACGACGAACCTCCGCTTCGACGTCCTCTCCCGGGTGCTCTTCGGCGCCCGGCTGGCCTTCGAGGTGGTGCTGGCCTCGACGGGCTTCGCGCTGCTCATCGGCGTGCCGCTCGGGCTGGTGGCGGGCTACACCGGCGGCAAGCTCGATCGGGTGCTGGTCCTCGTCATGGACGCCCTCTACGCCTTTCCCAGCCTGTTGCTGGCCATCGTGGCCGCCTTCGCCCTGCAGCGCTACGTCGGGCCGGGCGTGCCGGCGGCGGCGCTGTCGATCTCGGTGATCTACATCCCCCAGTACTTCCGGGTGGTGCGCAACCACACGCTGGCGGTGCGGGAGGAGCCGTTCGTCGACGCCGCCCGGGCCATGGGAGCGCCGAAGCGGGTGATCATCGTGCGCTACGTGGCGGCCAACGTCGTGCAGTCGGTGCCGGTGATCTTCACCGTCAACGCCGCCGACGCCGTCCTGACCCTGGCGGGGCTGGGGTTCCTCGGCTACGGCGTCCCGCTGCGGACGGCGGAGTGGGGCTTCGACATCAGCAACGCCATCAGCGACGTCGGCGTCGGCGCCTGGTGGACGTCGCTGTTCCCCGGCCTGGCCATCGTCGCCCTCGTGACCGGGATGTCGCTGATCGGTGAAGGCGTGAACGACGTGTTGAACCCCCGCCTCCGGGCCGCGGGGCTGGGCTCCGACGCCGCCCTGCCCCTGGAGGACCCCGACGCCGCCGCGGCGCCGGAGCCGGCCGGGGAAGGAGGGCCCGTCCCCGAGGGGATCGAGCGGGAGCTTCCGCGTTCGGTGCATGTGGCCGTTTCGACCGGCGTTCCTCCCCGCGGCGATCCGGCGGTGAGGAACGCCGGTTCGGCGGAGGCGGCGGCCCTCAGCGTCGAGGACGTCTCCGTCACCTACCGCTCCCCCCGGGGGCCGGTCCGGGCGGTGGACGGGGTCAGCCTGGCGCTGGCCGGCGGCGAGAGCCTCGGCCTGGTGGGCGAGAGCGGCTGCGGCAAGTCGACGCTCGGGCGGGCGGTCCTCGGGATCCTGCCGCCGGTCGCCGAGCGGACCGGGCGGGTCGTGCTCGACGGCGTCGACCTCACCGCCGACCCCGACGCCTGGCGCAAGGCCCGGGGCGACCGGCTGTCGCTGGTGTTCCAGGACCCGGCCACCCGGCTCGACCCGCTGCAGCGGGTGGAGAGCCACTTCGTCGAGCTGATCCGGGCCCACCGGCCGGGGACGCCGAAGGGCGAGGCCGGCCGTCGGGCCCGGGAGGCGCTGGCCGCCGTCGGCGTGCCGCCGGCCCGGGCCCGGCAGTACCCCCACGAGTTCTCGGGCGGGATGCGCCAGCGGATCATGATCGCCCTGGCCGTGGTGCTCGAACCCCGCGTGCTGGTGGCCGACGAGCCGACCACCAGCCTCGACGTCCTCGTCGAGGCCCAGATCCTCGAGCTGCTGACCGACCTGCGCCGCCGCCTCGGCCTGGCCGTGGTGCTGATCACCCACAACCTCGGGATCGTGGCCGAGACCTGCGACCGGGTGGCGGTGATGTACGCCGGCCGGATCGTCGAGGAGGGCCCGGTCCCGTCGGTGTTCGCCGCCCCCCGCCATCCCTACACCCAGGCCCTTCTCGGGGCGGTCATCACGCTGGAGACCGAGGAGGCGGTGGCCGTCCCCGGCTCGCCGCCCGACCTGGCCGGCCCGCTCCCCGGCTGCCCCTTCGCCCCCCGCTGCCCGCTGGCCATGGCCGTGTGCCACGAGGTGCCCCCGGTGCCGGCCGATGTCGCCCCCGGCCACGTCGCCGCCTGCCACCTCTATCCCGGCGCCGACCCCCGCCATCCGGCGACCGCCTGGGAGCCCGCCGGCCGCCGCCTGCGCCTGGCCGAACCCCCGCTGTCGGGAACCCTGCGATGACCGCCATTCCGGCGACGTCCCGCCCGCTGGTGCGGGTGACCGATCTCGCCGTCCACTTCCCCGTCCGGCGGGGGATCGGCGGGCCCAAGGTGGTGGTGCGGGCCGTGGACGGCGTGAGCCTCGACGTCGTCGCCGGCGAGACCCTCGGGATCGTGGGGGAGAGCGGCAGCGGCAAGACGACGCTGGGCCGGGCCATGCTGCGCCTGGTCGAACCCACCGCGGGCCGGGTCGAGTTCGACGGCCGGGACATCACCCGGCTCCGGGAACGGGACCTGCGACCGCTGCGGCGGCGGATGCAGCCGGTCTTCCAGGATCCCCACGCCGCCCTCAATCCGGCCATGTCGATCGGCGACGCCGTGGCCCACCCGCTCCTGATCCAGGGCCTGGTCCCCGACCGGCCGGCGGCCCGGGCCCGGGCGGCGGCCATGCTGGAGCGGGTCGGGATCACGCCGGCGGCGGCGTTCCTCGACCGTTTCCCCGAAGACCTCTCCGGCGGCCAGAAGCAACGGATCGTGCTGGCCCGGGCGCTCGTCACCGGGCCCAGCCTGGTGGTGGCCGACGAGCCGGTGGCCATGCTCGACATGAGCGTCCGGGCGCTGGTCCTCGACCTCATGGCCGGCCTGCGCCGCGACCTCGGCCTCACCTACGTGCTGATCACCCACGATCTCGCCACCGCCCGCCTGCTCTGCGACCGGGTGGCCGTGATGTACCTCGGCCGGGTGGTCGAGATCGGCCCGGCCGGCGAGGTCCTCCACCACCCCCGCCATCCCTACACGCGGGCGCTGCTCGACGCCGTCCCCCGGGTCGAACCCGGGCCGGACGGGCACCGCGGGCCGCCGGCGAAGCGGACGGTGGCGGCGGGGGAGGTGCCCGACGCCACGGACATCCCGGGCGGCTGCCGGTTCCACCCCCGCTGTCCCTTCGCCTTCGAGGCCTGCGGGCCGGAGGGAAGGGAGCCGGAGCTCGAACCGGCGGGCCCGGCCGACGTCGCCTGCCACCTCCTGCGGTTGGCGCCGGCCCGTCCCGGGAAGCCTCCCGGCATGGAGAACGAAGCTGAGTACGGCGAGGAAGAGGACACCGTCTTCCAGAAGATCGTGCAGCGGGCCCGGGGAACCGGCGTCGGCACCGAGGACCCCAACATCGTCGGCGACGCCGGCCCGACCGATGCCGCCCCCGGCCGGGACCCCGACTCCCACTGGCCCCCCAACGACCCCGGCGAGATCGTCGACCCCGAAGCCCCGGTCTGATCCCCGGGTCGGCGCCGTCGCATCGGCGACGACGTTTGACAATTTCCTGAGATCGGGCCTTC
>Ga0070741_10013815_pt1 | contig 14144 bp, 14 predicted proteins | sample Coa_R1_4_FD_66440 | JGI IMG/M metagenome (GOLD analysis project Ga0070741, IMG submission 66440) | Surface soil microbial communities from Centralia Pennsylvania, which are recovering from an underground coalmine fire - Coalmine... | ecosystem: Environmental > Terrestrial > Soil > Unclassified ... | reverse complement strand
GCTCGAGCGCTTCTTCGAGAGCGACATGAAGGCGGGGCGCATCGAGACCCCGCTCGAGGTCAGCGACGTGTGGCCGGAGAACTACTCGGCCAACTCGGTGCAGAAAGTCTGGGCGGCCAAGTTTGCCGCGCGCCACCCGAACGTGGTCGTGCTCGACCTGTCGTCGTTCAAGTGCGGCCACGACGCGCCGACGTACGGGCTCATCGACTCGGTGATCTCGGCGTCGGCGACGCCCTACTCGGCGCTGCACGACATCGACGCCAACAAGCCGGGCGGCTCGATCAAGATCCGCGTCAAGACCTACGCGCACTCGCTCAAGCTGCACGAGGAGCGCCTCGAGGACATGACGCACAAGCAGGAAGAGCTGAAGTTCCGGATGGAGGAGAAGCGGCTGCAGCTCCTCGAGCTCAAGCGTTCGCAGCTCGAGGCGCGCAAGGCGCAGGATCCGGCGCTCGAGAAGATGATCAACGAGACCAAGGCCAAGGTCGTCGAGTACTCGAAGAAGATCGAGGCGCGGCGTCCGAAGATCGATCCGATCCAGCAGGCGAAGGATGCCGGCCTGGTGCGGCTCGGCGTCAAGAAGACCAACGCTCACGGCGAAGAGACCATCGCCCGCGTCTAAAAATCGAGGAGAGATCATGGAGACCATTCAGAGCAGCGTGAAGAAGCTCCCGATCATCGGCGGCGGGAAGATGGAGCTCGACGTCGAGGCGGAGCTGAAGAAGTTCGAAGAGGAGCAGATGGCGCTCCTCGGGCTCGAGCACGGCAAGGAGCACTGGCGCGACGACAACCCGTCGACGTTCACCGGCAAGCAGCGCGCGCACACCACGATCCTGATCTCGGGCCTGACCATGGCGCACGACCTGTTCATCCAGGGCGCGCTGCGCGGCATCGGCTACAAGGTCAAGGCGATCGACTGCCCGGACAACTCGGCGCTCAACTTCGGCAAGGAGTTCGGCAACCGCGGGCAGTGCAACCCGACCTATTTCACCGTCGGGAACCTGGTCAAGTACCTCACCTGGCTGCGCGACGAGCAGAAGATCCCGGTGCCGGAGATCGTCTCCAATTACGTGTTCGTGACCGCCGGCGCGTGCGGGCCGTGCCGCTTCGGCACCTACGTGACCGAGTACCGCAAGGCGCTGCGCGACTCCGGGTTCGACGGTTTCCGCGTGCTCCTGTTCCAGCAGCAGGGCGGCCTCAAGCAGGCGACGGGCGAAGAGCAGGGGCTCAAGATGAACCCCGAGTTCTTCATCTCGCTGCTCAAGGCGATCCTGATCGGCGACGTGCTCAACATGGTCGGCTATCGCATCCGCCCCTATGAAGTCGTGCCGGGCGCGACCAACGAGGCGCTCGCGAAGTCGAAGGAGCTGATCCACGACGCGTTCGCCGCGCCGAAGGAGAAGTCGCTCATCTGGGCGCTGATCCAGACGCGCCGCCTGCTGATGAACGTCAAGGTCGATCGCACGATCGTCAAGCCGAAGGTTTCGATCATCGGCGAGTTCTGGGCGATGACCACCGAGGGCGACGGCAACTACGGCCTGCAGAAGTTCCTCGAGACCGAAGGCGCCGAGTGCGACATCCAGCCGGTGACGGCGTGGATCCTGTTCATGATCTGGGAGCAGACCTGGGACACCAAGCAGCGCATGGTGCTGCGCGGCGAGGACAAGGCGCGCAAGGGCCTGGTCGGCGTCAACGTCCGCAAGAAGCTGCTGATGCTGTGGATCGCGCAGCGCGCGGTGAAGGGCGTGTTCTACGGGCTCGGCGCGTTCATGGGGCTGCACGACGTGCACCTCTCGGACATGGACACCGTCGCCGAGGCGGCCGCGCCGTTTTACAACAACCACCTGCGCGGCGGCGAAGGCCACATGGAGGTCGGCAAGCTGATCCTCAACGTGGTCAAGAAGAAGGCGACGATGACCTTGTCGGTCAAGCCGTTCGGCTGCATGCCGTCGGCCGGCGTCTCCGACGGCGTTCAGTCGATCATCACCGAGAAGTATCCGGAGACGATCTACTGCCCGATCGAGACCAACGGCGACGGCGCGGTCAACGTCTACTCGCGCGTGCAGATGATGCTGTTCAAGGCGCGGCTCGCGGCGCGCGCGGAGTACAAGAAGACGCTCGAGGAGCTCGGCATCACCGTCGACGAGCTCAAGGCGTATCTGACCGCTCACCCGTGGCGCGGCTCGGCGCTCTACTATCCGAAGCACGGCACGGTGGCGTCGATGGCGGCCAACGTCGCGCAGCACGTCGCGCCCGACGTCAAGGCCACCCGCGTCGGCAAGCTGCTCAACTTCGGCAAGCGCGTCGTGTCGAAGGTGATCCCGAGCCGCTCCGCCGCCGCCGCGCACTAGCCGCGTCCCGGCCGCTCACTCTTCCCGCGAAACTTTCTGCGACTTCAAAACACTCCAATCTGCGCTAACCTTCGCTCGCGCGAATGTTCATCGAGTTCTTCTACGAGCTGCGCAAACGCGGCGTGAAAGTCGGTCCACAGGAGGCGATCGCCGTCGCCGAGGCGCTCGGCCGCGAGCTGCACGACACCACGCTCGACGGTTTCTACGACGTCGCGCGCGCGCTGTGCGTACACCGCGAGCAGGATCTCGACGCCTTCGACACCGCGTTCGCCGCCTACTTTCAGGGGCTCGAGGTCGAGTCGCTGCAGATCTCGGAGGAGCTGCTCGACTGGCTGGAGAACGAAGCCCCGCGCCGCGAGCTGACCGACGAGGAGCGCAAGCTGCTCGAGTCGCTCGACCTGCGCGAGGTGCGCCGCCGGCTGCAAGAGCGGCTGCGCGAGCAGCGCGAGCGGCACGATCGCGGCAACCGCTGGGTCGGCACCGCCGGCACCTCGCCGTTCGGCCGCGCCGGCACCAATCCGAGCGGCATCTCCGTCGGAGAAGGTCCACCGGGCGGCCGCGGCGCGCTGGCCCGCGCCGGCGCGCACCACTTCCGCTCGCTGCGCGGCGACCTGAACCTCGACGTGCGGCAGATCGAATTGGCGCTGCGCCGCCTGCGCGCGTTCGTGCGCGAGGGCGCGCTCACCGAGCTGGATCTCGACGCCTCGATCGACGCCACCGCCAAGAACGCCGGCGAGCTGGAGGTCATCCTGCGCCCCGAGCGCCGCCCCGCCGTGCGTGTGCTGCTGCTGCTCGACGTCGGCGGCTCGATGGATCCGCACGTCGACGTCTGCGAGCGCCTCTTCTCCGCCGCCAATCAAGCCACGCACTGGAAGCGCCTCGTAGTCCGCTATTTCCACAACTGCGTCTACGGCAGCGTCTTCCCCACCACGCGCCTCTCGAACGGCCAGCCCGTCGAGGAGCTGCTCGCCGAGTGCGACGCCGGCTGGAAGCTGATCATCGTCGGCGACGCGCTCATGCACCCGTCGGAGCTCTTGCAAGGCGGCAGCGGCTGGACCTACGACGACTGGTCCGATTCGCCGGGCATCGCGTGGCTCGATCTGCTGGCGCGCCACTTTCGCAAGACCGCGTGGCTCAACCCCGAGCCCGAGTCGTACTGGCGCGGCACCGCGGCGACCATCCGCAAGTTGTTCCCGATGTACCGCCTGTCGCTCGACGGCCTGCAGCAAGCCGCCCAGCACCTGACCTCGCGTGGAGGATCCCGATGAAGCGTCTCGTGTCGCGTGTATTCATACTCCCCGTCGCGGTCGCGCTGCTCTCCGGCGCAGGCGCCGCCGAACAAAAGAAGAGGACCATGTCGTATCCGCAAACGCGCATGCAGGATCTGAAGGAGACGTTGTTCGGCGTGATCGTGGCCGATCCGTTCCGCTGGCTCGAGGACGCGTCTTCGCCCGACGTGCGCGCCTGGATGGACGCGCAGGACAAGCTGGCGCGCGACGCGCTGGCGAAAATGCCCGGCCACCAGCAGCTGGTCGATCGGCTCAAGGCGCTCTACTACGTCGACTCGATCTCGGCGCCGCACCACCGCGGCACGCGCTTCTTCTATCACCGCACGCACGCGACCAAGGAGAAGGGCGTCTTCTACTGGCGCGAAGGCGAGAGCGGCGACGAGAAGCTGCTGCTCGATCCCAACACCATGAGCGCCGACGGCAGCATCTCGGTCGGCACCGTGGTCCCGTCGTGGGACGGAAAAAAAGTCGCGTACACGCTCAAGTCGAACAACTCCGACGAGTCGACCTTGCACCTGCTCGACGTCTCGAGCGGCAAGGAGAGCGAGATCGATCGCATCGAAGGCGCCAAGTACGCGCAGCCCTCGTGGACGCCGAAGGGCGACGGCTACTATTACGTTTACCTGCCGCCCGTCGGCGGCGCGGTCACGGTCGCCGATCGTCCCGGCTTCGCCGACGTGCGCTTCCACAAGCTCGGCACCGATCCGAAGACCGACCCGGTGATTCACGACAAAACCGGCAATCCGGAGAGCTTCGCCGGCGTCGATCTCTCGCGCGACGGGCGCTGGCTGTTCTACTACGTGCAACACGGCTGGAACTCGAGCGACGTCTACTACCGCGATCTCCACGACGCGAAGTCGCAGACGTGGAAGCCGTTCGCCGTCGGCCTCGACGCGCAGTTCGAAGTCGAAGCGTGGAAGGACAAGTTCTACGTCAAGACCAACGACGGCGCGCCGCGCTGGAAGCTGTACGTCGTCGATCCGAAGAAGATCGCGCGCGCCGATTGGAAGGAGCTGGTGCCCGAGTCGAAGGACGCGGTGCTCGAGGCGGCGCAGATCATCGGCGGCCACCTGGCGCTGACGTGGATCCGCAACGCGACGAGCGACCTCGAGCTGCGCACGCTCGACGGCGCGCCGCTGCGCAAGGTGCCGCTGCCCGGCATCGGCTCCACCTACGGCATGTCGGGCGAGCCCGACGAGGACGCCGCCTACTTCGCGTTCGCGTCGTTCACGCAGCCGCTGCAGATCTTCAAGACGTCGGTGAAGTCGGGCGCGTCGAGCCTGTGGGCGGAAGTAAAAGTGCCGGTCGATCCCGCGCCGTTCACCGTCGAGCAGGTCTGGTATCCCTCGAAGGACGGCACCAAGGTCTCGATGTTCCTCGTGCACCGCAAAGATCTGAAGAAGGACGGCTCGACGCCGTTCCTGCTCACCGGCTACGGCGGCTTCAACGTCAACATGACGCCGTCGTTCTCGTCGGGGATCTACCCGTGGCTCGAGGCGGGCGGCGGCTTCGCGCTGCCGAACCTGCGCGGCGGCGGCGAGTACGGCGAGGAGTGGCACAAGTCGGGGATGCTGGCGAAGAAGCAGAACGTGTTCGACGACTTCATCGGCGCGGCCGAGTTCCTGGTCAAGAGCGGCTACACGCGCGCCGATCGGCTGGCGATCCGCGGCGGCTCGAACGGCGGCCTGTTGATGGGCGCGGCGGTCACGCAGCGGCCCGATCTGTTCCGCGCGGTGATCTGCGCGGTGCCGCTGCTCGACATGATCCGCTATCACCTGTTCGGCTCGGGCAAGACGTGGGTGCCCGAGTACGGCGCCGCCACCGACGAGGCCGGCTTCAAGACGCTGTTCGCCTACTCGCCGTATCACCACGTCAAGCCGAAGACGAAATATCCGGCGCTGCTGATGATGTCGGCCGACTCCGACGATCGCGTCGACCCGATGCACGCGCGCAAGATGACCGCCGCGCTGCAGGCGGCGCAGGCGGGCGAGCAGCCGATCCTCCTGCGCATCGAAAAGCACTCGGGCCACGGCGGCGCCGATCTCGTCAAGCAGGCGGTCGAGCAGTCCGCCGACGGCTACACGTTCCTCATGCACGAGCTCGGCATGCAGGCCGCCGCCAGTAAGTAAATTCGTCCCGCCAAACGATCCAAAATACTCGCCATTTTCAGCAGTCGATTTCTTGCTTGACGGCGCGATCCGAGAGGATCAGATTCCGGCCGTATCCTCTCTCTTCGGAGGCTCCGATGCCGACCAAGCAGACCCGTCGTTCGATCTCGGTGCGTGGCACGACCTACGACGCGCTCCGCACCTATTGCGAGACCCATGACAAGTCGATGAGCGAAATCGTCGAGGAGCTGCTCGCGCGGATCCTCGAAGACGCGCCCGCTCCGACGGTAAAAGCCGAGCGCGCCCGCACCGTGACCGCGCCCGGACGCCCCAAGCCGCTGGCCAACAAGGTCGTGCGCGCGCCCGCTCCGGTCGCCGCCGCCGCGCCCGCGCCGGCCAAAGGCAAGGCCGCCGGCCGCCCCGCGCCCACGCCGGCCAAGGAAGTCATCCCCGAGCGCCCGCGCGCGCCCAAGGGCGACTACCGCGGAATTCAATTCTAGCAGGGATCAACGGATCGGAATTTCACGCGAAAACGATCGCGCTTCGAATATTTCAATGCGGCAGGTACTCTTCGGCGAGGCCGTCGAGCTCCATCTGCTCGCCGCACGCGGCGCAGTCGGGCGGGTGGAGCGCGGCGGCGCCGGCTTCGTAGGGGACCACGCCGAGCGCCTCGGAGCCGCACGCGGCGCAGACGAACGGCAGCTTCGCGCTCAGGACTTTTGCGCTGCCGAGCAGCGTTGGGATCATCGAGAGCTGATTGGCCGTGGCCGCCGATATCTCCTCGAGCTCGATCGCGAGGCCCGACTTTTCGAGCGCGCGCAGCAGCGTCTCGAACGCGCGCACGCCGAGCGAGCTGATCGATCGCACCGCCGACATGTGCATGTGCACGCGGCGCGAGCCCTTCGACGCGCCGGTAATCTGCTGCACGTCGAAGTGCTCGTCGAGCTTGCCGGTGAGCGTGAGGTGCAGGGTGTCGCCCTGGTTGCGAATATCTACTTTGATGGACACGCTTCAGCTTAACATCACTTGACGATGCCGGACGACGCCGACACGAAACCGTGCCCCTTTTGCGGGGAGACGATCAAGGCGGTGGCGGTGCGTTGCAAACACTGCCACGCCGAGCTGGGCGCGCCGGCGGCCGCGGCGAAAACGGAGGCCGCGGCGCCCGACTTCGATCGCGGCGCGGTCAAGCTCTCGCCCGCCGAGTTCGAGCAGCGCTTCCTCGACTTCGCTTACAAATCGACGGTGACGCTCAACGCCCCGTCGGTGGCGTACGCGCTCAAGATCCCGATCGCCGAGGCCGACGAGCGGCTCGAGGATCTGGCCGCGCGCGACGTGCTGGTGCGCGACGTCGACGACGAGGGCACGGTGTTCTACCGCCTGCCCGGCCGCGCGCAGAGCGGCGCCGCGCCGAGCGGAGGCGCGCTGGTCAAGACGCCGTCGCCGTCCGCGCTGGCGCCGGCCGCGCGCGAAGGCCAACAGGCGATCTCGCCCGGCGCGCCGCCGCAAGCGATGGCGGGCCTGCTGCTCAACCTGGTCCTGCCCGGCCTCGGCTCGCTGGTCGCCGGCAAGACCGTCGAGGGCGTGATTCAGCTGGTGCTGATCCTGATCGGCCTGCCGCTGTGCTTCTTCCTCATCGGCATCCCGATCTGCATCGCCACCTGGGGCTGGGCGCTCTCGACGGGGATTCGCGTGCTCAACGAAAAAACCGGCTGACGCGCGCCGCGCTCACAGCTTGCGCGACATGTGCAACGCGATCTGCCCGCCGTCGTAGAGCCCGTGATCGCCCTGCATCAGGCGAAACCCGAGCTGCACGAACAGCCGCCGCGCGCGTGCGTTCGAGTCCGCGACCGAGAGCCGCATCTCGCGGATCGGCAGCCGCCGCCGCGCCGCGCGCGCCTGCGCGATCGCGTGCTCGAGCAGCTGCCGCCCGAGGCCCGCGCCCTGGTGCGCCGGCGCCACCGCGATCGCCAGCAGGTCGGCCACGTACTCGCCGCGCGTCACCGGGTAGAACCCGAGCATGGTGTAGCCGAGCGGCCGATCGTCCAGCTCCGCCAGGTGCGTGAGCACGCCCTCGTGCAGGAGCCAGCCGGGCAGGATCCGCCCGTAGTCGCCGAAGTGCGAGAACACGCGCTCGGCCACGCTGCGAATGAACTCGACGTCGGTCGCCCCGCCGCGCCGAATCTTTGCGCGCGGCCCGCCGGGCAATGTCGACGTCTCTTTCATCGCTACGCGCCGTTTCGCGGTCCGTCGTTGGCGACGTGCACCAGCACCACGGTGATGTTGTCGTCCCCGCCGCGGTCGTTGGCCAGCTCCACCAGCAGCCGCGGCACGTCGCGATAGAACCGCGCCGTCATGATGCGCGCCAGCTCGTCGCCCTCGACGTAGTTCGACAGCCCGTCGGAGCAGATCAAATAGCAGTCGCCCGCCTGCACGGGGATCGCCGCGCCGTCGACGAGCACGTCGCGCTCGAAGCCGACCGAGCGCGTGATGATGTGGCGGAACTTCGACTCCTTCGCCTCTTCTTCGCTCATCATGCCGGCGCGCACCTGCTCGGAGACCCACGAGTGATCGTCCGAGAGCTGCTGCGCGCGCCCGTCGCGAAACAGGTAGGCGCGCGAATCGCCGACGTGCGCCAGGTAGGCGCGCCCGCCATGGAACCACAGCGCGGTCATGGTCGTGCCCATGCCCGCCAGCGACGGATCGGCCTGCGCCGCGTCGAAGATGGCCGCGCCCGCCGCCTGCGTCGCGTCGCGCAGCCGCGCCAGCACGTCGTCGCGATCGGCCGCTCCCTCGGGGCGCTTCAAGATCTGCGCGAGCTTGTCGAGCGCCATGCGGCTGGCGCGCTCGCCCGCCTGGTGCCCGCCCATGCCGTCGGCCACCGCGAACAGTCCGACATCGTCGCGCACGAGGAAGCTGTCCTCGTTGTGGTCGCGCTTGCGGCCGACGTCCGTTAGCGAGTACGGGATGAGCTTCATCGGCGCTCGTTGCCGCGACTATCGTATCAAAATTGCGGTTGTGATAAAACAAGCGTTCACACGCTCCTCACAGGGGACAGCCAGACCGTGGACGTGGATCATAAAGCCGTCGAGAAGCTCGTGGCCGCGTTCGCCGCCAAGGTGGGCGCGCCCGCTGCCGCGCTGGCCAACAAGGTGCTCGGAAAGCCGATGGACGTGAGCCCCTCGGGGCGCATCGACCCGCTGATGAAACCCGACGCCGCGCAGGCCGCGTGGACGAAGATCTTGAACGAGTACTCGCGCGCGCTCGGCACCAACCTCGTCTACTCGCTGCTCAACAAGGTCAAAGCCGAGCTCGGCCTCAAGTAACGCGGCAACAGCCGCTAGTTGGCGAGACACAGCTGGTAGTAGGACGCGCAGGCCGTCGCGTCGCAATCGCTGCTGTTGGGATCGCAAGAGAAGCCTTCGATGCTCGCCTGCACGTTGTCCGTGCAGGCGCGACAGGTTCCGACCGACGCACCCACTGGATCGCCGCCGCTCTCACAGCGCGGAGCGGCCATGTCGTTCGCGGTGGAGCACCAATTCATTGCGCATTGCGCACTCGCAAACAGGATGGGCCCCGTCTTGTCGTCGACCACCTGTCTGCATTTGAAGACGCACGCGCCGACCGAAAACGGGGCTTGTGAATCTCCATTGCACTTGCGCGCGCATTGAAGGTAACCGGCACAGCTCAGCATCGAGAGATCCTGAGCTGGATAGCAGTAGTCGAACATCCATTTTCCATTTTCACAAAACGGGTCCATCGAACATCTGCTCAAACCGCATTTCGCCGTGCAATCAATGTCGATGCGATCGATCAGGCATGTCTGGCTCAGGTCCGCGCTCGACGAATCGGCGTCCTGACAGCCAACGACAAAAAGGGCCAGTAGAGCAAATCGCTGCATGACCCCTTGGACTACTTCTCGGGGTACTCGGCGCCTTTTTCGGAGTGGTCGCGGCCGTCGAAGCGCAGGACCTTGCCTTTGCCGTCGACGCGCGTGAGCAGGTTGACCGGCCGCTTCCACACGCGCGCCAGGCTCTCGAGCGTATCGCGCGCGTGATCCATCTTGAGGTCCGCGCCCTCGTGCTTGTGCTTGATCAGCAGCTCGCCGCGGTTCTCGAAGTTGCCTTCTTCGACGTAGATGAACGGCTGCCCGTGGTTGGTCAGCCGGAACAGCAGCTTCTCTTTGACCTTCTTGAACTCGCGGCTCTCGATCTCCCAATTCCCCGACCGCTCATTGAACCCGAAGGAGAAGAACTTCTCTTCGCGGCAGAACTCCTCGGTGAAGAACTCGTCGATGAACGTGACGTCGTTATAGAGCTTGCGCACCTCGAAGATCTTCTTGCGCCCGAGCCCGAGCCGCCGATCCCACGACTTGCGCGACGCCATGTCCTGGCACTCGTCCCACTCTTTACCGAACCGCCCCTTGTTCCAGCGGTCTTCGATGTGGCGATAGAGCTCGACGCCGAGCTTATAGGGATTGAGCTGTCCCGGCGCCGACGCGGTCACGCCCGACGCGTGATCGGCGTAGTCGATGATCTCCGACGCGCGCAGCGCCCGCTCGGTCATGATCTTCGAGTGCCAGTAGGTCGCCCACCCTTCGTTCATGATCTTGGTCATGCCCTGCGGCGCAAAGTAATAGGCCTCCTCGCGCACGATCTCGAGCACGTCGCGCTCCCAGCGCTCGAGCGGCGCGTGCTCGATCAAGAACAGCAGCACGTCGCGCTCGGGATGCTCGGGGAACCGCTTCTCCTTCTCTTTCTCCTTCTGAAGCTTCTTCTTCTGCGACTCGATGAAGTCGGGCGGATTGATGAACTTGTCCATATACGTCTTGGCGCGCAGCCGCGGCACCTCGGGATTGCCGCGCGCCTCGTCGTCGTCCGCCTCGTCGCGCGCCGGCGCCCGCCGCACGATATAGGGCGAGTGCGGGTCGACCAGGTTGTCGAGCGTCAAACACACGTCAATGAACGCTTCGACCTTTTCAATCCCCAATCGCTCGATGTGCTTGCGAATGCGCGCCGAGTGATTGGCCATCCCGTCGATCATTCGCCGGTTGGTTTTGGAGAAATAGTAATTGTTCTTGAAGAAGTCACAGTGGCCATAGACGTGCGCCATGACCATCTTTTGATCGACGCTCGAATTCCCCTCTAACAGGTACGCATAACAAGGGTCATTGTTGATGACCATCTCGTAGATCTTCGACAGTCCGTATTCGTAGCCTTTGGCCAGCCCCTCGTACTCCATTCCAAAGCGCCAGTGCGGATAGCGCGTGGGAAATCCGCCATAGGCCGCGACCTCGTTCATGCGCTGGTAATCGAGGACTTCGAAGATGGTGTCGAAGAAGTCCAGCCCATACTCGCGCGCGTACCCTTCGACCTCGCGCTGCATGTCGGCGAGATAACGCGGCAGCTTTTCACTCGGCTTGATCATCGGCTCTCCAGATGGGCCGCCTGCTCGAGACAATCATCGGTCGCGCGCCGCCAAAGCGCCTGCAGCGCTTCGATCTGCGCGTGCGTGCCGGGCGCGAAGTCGGTGATGACCGCCGTATAGCCGCCGACGCGCCGAAAGCGGGTCGTCCAACCGGCGTTGTTCGGCTCCGAGAACGACTGCCATTCCGCGGTGTGCTTCGGCGGCCCGGTGAACGACCACGGCCGCGCGCGCTCGAATTCGTCGTCGCTCTGCCGTTCGACGGTCACGTGCCACGCGCCGTACTCGAAGGCCACGGTCTCGACCAGCGGCAGCACCTCTTCGCGCACGCTGATCCCGATCTTGGCGGCCCGCAGCGCGGGAACGATCCGCGCCGAGTCCGCGCGCGCCCGCTCGAAACGCTCTTTGCACTGCGCGCTCCAAGAGCCGCTGCGGCGTTTTGCCGCAGCATCGCCGGCCGCGGGCGCGCTCGAATCCGCGCGTGCGCCGGCCGCGGCGGCGAGCAGGCAGGCGAGCGCCGTGGCGCGGATCATCAGCGGCCCTTGCCGAGGAAGTCACGGATCGAGTCCATGATCGCTTCCTTGCCTTTGATCTCCGACGTGGTGAGGTTGCCCTTGTCGTCGAAGTGCTCTTGCAGGTCTTTGATGAACTGTCCCGAGCCGTAAGGCGACTCGACCTGGCCGTAACAGAACAGGTTCACCGCCGGCAGGATCTGTCCCTTGAGCAGCTCGATGCAGGTCACCGTGTCGTCGACCGACCAGTTGTCACCGTCGGAGAAATGGAACGGATAGATGTTCCATTCGCTGGGCGGATATTCCTCTGTGATCAACTTCGAGCAGAGTTTATAGGCGGACGAGATCATCGTGCCGCCCGATTCGCGGGTTCTGAAGAACGTCTCGCGATCGACCTCTTTGGCCATCGCGTCGTGAATGATGTAGCGGCTCTCGATGCCTTCGTATTGCGAGCGCAGCCAGGTGTCGATCCAGAACGACTCGATGCGCACGATCTCTTTTTGCTCGTCGCCCATCGAGCCCGACACGTCCATCATATAGATGATGACCGCGTTCGATTGCGGCAAAGGATCGGTTCGCCACGAGCGATAACGCTTGTCCTCGCGCACCGGCACGATCAGCGGCGAGCGCGGATTGTACGTTCCCGTAGCGATCTGTCGCTTGAGCGCTTGTTTGAAGGTTCGTCTGAAATGCCGCAGTGACTCCGGACCCGTCTGGCGGATTCCGGTGTAGCGATCTTTGCGCGCGATGATGCGCTGCTTGCCTTTGGGCTCGATGTTCGGCAGGTGCAACTCCTCGCCGAGGATCTGCGCCAGCTCCTCCATCGTGACGTCGACTTCGAGGAGGTGATCGCCCGGCTGCTCGCCCGCCTTGCCCGAGCCCGGCTGCTGCTGCCCCTGGCCGAGCGGATCGCCCGGCTGGCCTTCGCCCTGCCCGACGCCGCCGGTCTGCTTGGGCCCGAAGCGAAAGTGCGGAATGTCGATCTGCGGCAGCGGGATCGACACCACCTCTTTGCCCTTCTTGCCCAGCATCTCGCCCTGCGTGATGTACTTGCGCAGGTTCTGCTTGATCTTGCCGCGCACGATCTCGCGGAAGCGTCTATGGTCCTGGTCGATTCTCAGCGACATTAGAATGCGACCTCACTGATGGTGTCACTGACCGGATCGTAGAAGCCGAGCTTCTTGCCTTCGCGTTTGGCTTTGAGCGCCAGGTCCAAAAGGCCGAGTGCGCGCATGAGGACCGCGCCCGGATCGGCGGCCAGACCCTCGCCCTGCCGCGTCAGGTGCGCCAGCAGCGCGGCCGAGGTGCCGGAGATCGTCACGGTGACCGGCCCCTGGCGCTCCATATTATTCTTTGACGTCCCCGCGCGCGAAGATCGAAGCCACGAAGTTGAGCACGTCGGTCGAGCAGATCTCGCAATAGCCGTAGTTGCGGATCATGCGGTTCTTGACCACGTCGATCTTCTCTTGCGTATCGCGATCCACGACGGTCGACACCAGCGAGGTCAGCTTGATCGAGTCTTTCTGATCCTCGAACAGCTTCAATTCGAGCGCTTTGTGCAGCCGCTCGTTGGTGCGGTAATCGAACGTCCGTCCCTCGACCGCCAGCGCGCCGATGTAGTTCATGATCTCGCGGCGGAAGTCCTCTTTGCGCGACTCGGGGATGTCGATCTTCTCTTCGATCGATCGCATCAAGCGCTCATCCGGCTCCTCGTCCTGGCCGGTGTACTTGTTCTTGACGCGCTCCTTCTGCGTATAGGCCTTGATGTTGTCGATGTAGTTCGAGCACAGCTTGGCGATCGCGTCCTCGTCGGCGCTGATGGCGCGCTGCACTTCGTTCTTTACGAGGTCCTCGTACTCCTGCTTCACCACCGTGAGCATCTCGTTATAACGGCGCCGCACGTCCTCACTATTGATGAGGGAGTGGTGTCTCAGGCCCGCTTCCAATTCATTGAGCACCATGAACGGATTGACGCAGCCTTCGCCTTTGTCGCTCACCAGGGAGTTGGAGATCTTGTCCTGGATGTAGCGCGGCGAAATGCCGTCGAGCCCTTCGCGCAAGGTCTCTTTGCGCAGCTCTTTGATGTTGTCCTGGGTAAAGCCCGGCAGCGTCTTGCCGTCATAGAGCTTGAGTTTCTGCAAGAGCGTCAGGTTGTGCTTCTTTGGATCTTCCAGACGCGTCAGCACGCCCCACATGGCGGCGATCTCGAGCGTGTGCGGCGCGATGTGTTTGCCGCGAATGCGCTCCGAGTTGTAGTCCTTCTTGTAGATCTTCACCTCTTCGGTGAGGCGCGTGATGTACGGGATGTCGATCTTGATGGTGCGATCCCTGAGCGCCTCCATGAACTCGTTATTGAGCAGCTTCTTGTACTCGGCTTCGTTGGTGTGGCCGATGATCACTTCGTCGATGTCGGTCTGCGCGAACTTCTTCGGCTTGACCTTGTGCTCCTGCGAAGCGCCG